>ENA-OFCF01000452-OFCF01000452.1-metagenomes-genome-assembly--contig:-NODE-452-length-18349-cov-8.795179_pt1 | contig 18349 bp, 19 predicted proteins | sample MGYA00153387_OFCF01 | MGnify analysis MGYA00153387
TCAGGTCTTTCACCTGATAAGAAGCGCCTTGCTTTGCTCGGCGCACAACACTGAGCGACCGCTTGCATCCATCACTTTCAGCCCGCTGAAAAGCACCATGCCAAGTGGCAACCATGCAAGGGGTGAAACAGGTCGCAGAATCTGGATGATTGGATCAAATGCGCGGGTGAAGTTTTTTGATAAGCCAAGAAAAAATCCGATAGGCGTGCCGAGCAGTAATGCAATGACATAGCCTTGGGCAACGAGCTTTAGCGAGAGCCAAGCAAATCGTAGAATACCTTGATCAAGTTCGCCACGCTTCGCAAATGGTTCTATGATGTAGGGTTTGCTCGCGACCCATGTCTCTGAAGGAGAAGGTAGATTTTTTGATATACCGAACCGTTCAGTCTTCGTGGCTTTATCGCCCCAATCATCGACGTAATGAGTGATTTTTGAATGACCAGCAATAACTGCCCAACCACCAATGCAGATCAAAATTGCTATCAGTGGCAAAAGGATTGCATCGAGCTTAAGTTGGTAGAAAATTTTCATGATAGTTTATATTTAATAACATGCAAACGTGGCTATATCTCACAAAATGTTGTATCAGCTTTTGAGTGTTTTCACGGCGAACGAGGAAACATAATTTTCCATATCACCGGATGGATCAAAAGAGCCGCCATCGAAAAATGTCTCTTTTCCAAGGCTCAATCCACCATGAGAGTATCCAATTTCTTTCATCGCTTCTTCGTAAATGTCCGCGCGCATGACTTTTTTAGCGACACCTTCGTAATCTGGGGCACCTTGTGTGAAGCCCCAACGGCGGAGCTGCGTGAGCCACCATTTGGCATACTTCGGCTGCGGGTAATTGCAGTTGCGATCACTGAAAATCATGTAGTTAGGATCTCGAATTTTACGACCGTCTCCCATGTCATATTTTCCCTGAAGACGCGGCAGAATTGATTCTGGTGGACAGTTAATATAGGTAGGTGCGCTGACAATTTTTGCTTGTTCGGGACGGTTTTCCATTATGTCTAACCATATGCTAGCCTCATGAAGAGCTTTGAGAACCGCTTTCACAGTCTTCGGATTTTTAGCAGCAAATTCCTCGGTGAATGCGCATACTTTTTCTGGGTGATCTTTCCAAATGTCCTGAGTATTGATAGCGGTAAAACCAATCTCATCTTTGATCGCTTTTCCGTTCCATGGTTCGCCCACGCAGTAGCCGTCCATTTTTCCGGCCTGCATGTTTGCCACCATCTGCGGCGGCGGAATAGTGATAAGTGAAATATCAGCGACTGCACCGGAGGCGTCGCCAGGATTAATTCCGCCAGCGGCAAGCCAGTAGCGGAGCCACATTGCGTGAGTGCCGGGTGGAAAGGTCATGGCAAATGACATCGGAGTGCCGGATGCCTTGGCGGCATCTACGATAGGTTTCAGTGCCTTCGGATCTGCAGCGACTTTGCCTTTTAGATTTTTTGATAGAGTGATCGCTTGGCCATTCCGGTTCAGTATCCACGGTGCGATCATCGGCACCTTTGGCGCACCGCCCAGACCCATGCTTGATGCGATGGGCATACCTAACAACATGTGAGTCGCTTGGATATCACCATTGGCAAGCGAATCGCGGATGGCTGCCCAGCTTGCACCTTTGGTGATGGTGGAATTGATTCCATATTTTTTAAAGAGTCCTTTTTCGTGAGCGATGACGATTGGAGAACAATCCGTTAGAGCAATGATCCCGAAATTTAGATTCGGTGATTCAGGAGCATCTGAAGCCGTTTGCGCGCCGAGCCATCCAACTGGAAGACCTGATGTAAGGAGACCAAGCGCAGTGGTTTTAGTGGTGCCCGAAAGAAATTTCCGCCGAGTCAAACTGGAATGGTGTATGTTCATGATATGATAGATGTTGAATCTAATTCTTGTTTAGCAACGGCCGTGCCAACAAATCCAGTAAGCCATAAAAGTCACACATGCGGATTCATTTTTCATATGAATTCCGCTCATACACACAAGCACCGCTGCTGGGCGGCGTTAAAAAGATCTTCCCGATAGATGCGAGAAAGCGAACCACAGGTGATCTCAGGCAGAACGCCGATGCTGCGAAGTCCGGCTAACACCCATGAAGCTTTTTCCACGGTTGGCCGATTGACCGATTCGCCATGAAACACATGAAATGCAGCACTTTGAGATGCTCCCAATCCTACCGAAATACTCGAGTCGAGGCTGTTGCTCAATACTTGACGGGAGACACCTGTGTATTGATCCATTGCAAGGATATCGATCAACTCTGGGCGATATGCAAGATCCTGACACAAACGACACGCATCAATCAATGCGGCGATCATCGCAATCGTGTCATCCTTGCGCTCTTGAAGAAATCTGCCAGAAACCAGCAAAACTTTTTCTGGATGACCAAACGAAAGGCCGGCAGACGTGACTGGGCACCAACCTTCTCCTGATAGAACTGATTCAGAATTCCACGGCTCGCCAACGCAATAGCCGTCGATGTGACCCGCCTTAAGGTGGCGAGGCATTAATTGGGGCGGCAGAAATATGATCTCTGCATCCTCAGGTGAACTGAGTCCGTGCTGACGCAACCATTGATGAAGAAGAATATGATGAGAGGATACGCGGTGCGTCGCAGCAAGTGTGAACGGACGATCATTTTTCCACGAACGTGATAGAAAATTCTTCAGCCCCTCGCCTTTACCGATTTCAGATTCTTTTAAATCCTTCGAAAGCGTGATGGCGTTACCGTGAAGATTAAGAATGAGCGGCACGGCGATCTCACACTTCAACTCGTTGAATCCCAGACCTAACGAAAATGCTAACCCCCCAATCGCTTGAGAGGCATCGAGACTTCCGTAATAAATTTTATCACGAATACTGGCCCATCCGAGTTCGCGAGAAAGGATCACATTCAGACCATAGCGTTTGAAAATCCCCGTTTCCATGGCCACTGCGATCGGTGCGCAGTCTGTGAGTGGCACGAAGCCAAGACGAATTGCAGTGCGACTATTGAAATCTTGAGCTTTTTTGATCATGAGGCGCTATAAGCTCAATGAGTGCCAAATTTGCGACATTGGCATAAGTGCTGCTTTTACACAGACTGTCGTTCAATGAGCGCGCTTCATCATGGACTGGGTACCGGACTTGAGACAACTAAGGGCATTCGTCGCCGTGGCAGAGGAAGGAAGCTTCACTTTAGCCGCGAGACGCCTCTTTGTGACTCAATCTGCGGTGAGTCACTCTTTAAAGTCGTTAGAAGATTAATTGTCATGCCGACTTCTTGATAGAAACAGCAAACGAGCAGCCTTGACACCTGAAGGTGAACTCTTGCTGAACCGTTGCAAACGAGCACTTTACGAACTTGAACAAGCTTGTGGTGATCTGGACAGTCTGCGCCGCTGGGGACAAACTCGGGTTAGAATAGGCGCCCCGCACACTCTCTGCCACTTTCTTATTCCCTCAGTTTTACGGGAATTTCGTGATTGTTTTCCAAGGTGTGAACCACTGATAGAAGCCAATGACTCCGCAGTTCTCCTCGATCAGCTGACCACTAACAACCTAGATTTGGTTGTCGGGCTGAGGCCGCGTGGCTGGAACGGCGAAGGTTACCGTCAGATGTTTCGAGATCATCTTTCCTTTGTCGTTTCGCCCTTCCATCCATGGGCCGTCGAAGGTGCGTTAGTTGAATCCACTCTCCACGAACACCAGTTCATCACATATGCCAAAACTACTGAAACCCACCGTCTGATTGAAGATTGGTTCGACCGTCAGGGTTTGAGATCGAGAAAAAATCTCGTACTCGGAGACATGCAGGCGATCAAGGAAATGGCAAAAATCGGAATCGGTGTGGGCATTGTTGCACCATGGGTGGCCGCACGTGAAATTGAGGAAGGCAGTCTGTGTGTGATCAATATGATCGGTCCAGCTATCGAGAGAGAATGGGGCGTATTCCATTCTCCGAAACGCGAACCCAGCTTGGTAGAAGAAGCCTTCATCGGCCTTTGTGAAATGGCGTTTTCTGTTATGTCTAAATCATATAACTTTAAGGGCCTTCGCCACCTGGACGAAGACCCCTAAATTTAACCATCAAACAAAACCCTTCAGCTCAAAATACGTAATTTAACTCGACAGAAAATCGCGTGGCGTCGGGGAGAGCACTATTGCCAGAATAACGATCACCTTCGGATTCAAACAGGGCGAATTTTGCGATCGCAGTGAAATGATCATCAAATTTCTTAGTGAGCACCGAGTCATACTCCCAACCGTAGTCAGCAGAAATTTTGTTATCACCCAGCGCGTGAAGAACATTCATCCACTTGATGCCGTAGAAAATCGGGGTAGTGTGTGAGATGTAAATATCGGTGAGTCCATTGTGTGCAGCTGAAAGTCGGGCAGCATCGGTGACGTCAGCGAAGCCGTTAAAAACATGAACCGTAGCAAGTGGCGTTTTGAAACCTTGGCCGAGACTTTCAACTCCTAATGTTAGAGCTTGGGTTCCAAACGTTTTAGTAGCAGTGATATGTGCATACATCGCTTCATCTTCACCTCGCGTCCCGGCTTTGTCTTGCCATGCAATTTCGCCATAGAGCGTTACACCTAGAACATCGCGTTTTGCGATGATGCCAAAAGTATTGTTATCCCATGAACTAACGTCTTCAAAATTCATGATGTAGGCATAACCGCCGAGAGTCAGTCCTTTGATTCCGGTATATGAAGCATTGAACAGATGGGTACTGGTACCGATGTCTTGAACGTTGGTATAATTCGATGCTAACGGAGCATCCGCCTTAGAACCAAAAATTCGGTTCACTTGATCGAGATAGGCATAGTTGAGTGTCAAACCCTCAATTGATTTGTTAGCAAATGATATTGCATCATACGTTTGCTCATTCTGGCGCCAGCCAACATTCCCGATGAAAGCAGAATTATCATATGTTATTCTTTGACGTCCGATTTTCCCAACAGTGTCGAAGCCTTCGTATTGAAGAATCACTTGATTCAATTCATTCGTTTCAGGATCAGCAATGAGTGTATTTGCGGGATCAAATGGATCTGCTTCTTTCGCTCCACCGTGATAATCATCAACCACTGCTTGGGAAAATTCGCCCTCAATCAGAGCGCTGAAACCATTCCAGGCCTTGGTTTTTAAACCGATGCGCTCACGAAAAGTCCATGCGTGTGAACGATCAAAACCATCGATATCTCCGAACTCGTAACGAGTCCGAATATCGATCATCGGCTTGATCCAATCATCCGCAAGAGGGGCGGTTGGGATTGATTCAGGAGTACCCGCGCAAAGCACAGGAGCGGTGAACAGCAGGATTGCAGTTTTGTATTTCATAGTTAGTGGATGTGAGATTGAAACGAAATCAATTATAGCAAAATATCGGCCAAGTCGGTTGGGTGAAGCAAATTTCAGTATGAATTGTGATTTTATTGAACATGACGGCGATTCATTCCATCGGAAAATCATGACGAATGCGGACGATACGAAATGTTTGGTTAGGGGTTGGCATCAGAGTATCCCACCAAATGATATCGTCGTGACGGTAGCGGAGTTGCAGGGCACGCACCTCACCACCTAACAATAGATCTCGCCCCTCAGCCAATGTAATTGACGGTATATCAGGCACATAAGCGCTGGCAGCAAATTTCGGAATGACTTCCAACAATTCGGTATGAGCGGAGACATCTTGGAACAACTGCTCGAGTGTAGCTTGGTCGAGTTCAGCTTGATGGAGATCGGGAAGTGGTGCTGGATGATTCACGAAACAGAGGGTTCAGGTGGATGCGCGACCATACCTTGTCGTGGTGATCGTGAAACAAGAAAAACAGCATTTTTTGGCGCAGGACAGACATCATGACAAATTTTGCAACCAGTGCAGAAATCTGGGTTTACACGAGGCTTCCCCTGCTCCACTGCAATCGCACCTTCGACCGGACAACGTTCGTAACAAACCGAACAAAACGACCCCTGATAGGCGAGACAGAAGCGATCAAGAATTAATGCCAACGGTGGCGACGATTCTTTATCTGATACTGGCAAAACAGCATCCAATATCGGCGGGGCAGAATTCTCCTGACGAAGTCCAAACACAGAACGAAATAAATTTCTGCGGCTGATTGCGCTCATTGTTATTTAGGTAATAGCCGCTTAGGATTCGTTAGGTAACTTTCGCGATTGTCAAATGAAGCATTGGGTGCGTGGCATTGAAGACAGTTTTTACGCTCTGGGTGGGATGTTCTTATCGCTTGCTCACGACCTGGACCATGGCAGGCCATGCAGTTCTGACGCATCCATACTGCATGTGGAACGGTGGGCGGTGCCTTGCTGTAGGCGCGCGGTCCAGAACCCGCAGAAACTTTTCCATCAAAAGAATTTTCCACAACCAAACGTGTTTCTCTAGCAGCAATGAGTTGTCGCATCCCATCGGCCGGAACATGGCAGGAAGTGCAATTGGTGATCCACGGGTGACTCATTTCTGCGGGTCGCTTGCCACCGATGATCAAATCACCACCGGGTCCGTGACACGACATGCAAGAAGCCACACTCAACGTATCTATCGCATGAGGAATGACAGGCGGAGCACCGTCATACGCGCGTAGTTCCGTCCGATTTTTCACCGCAGCTTCACGTTCTGCTAGAGTCGCGATAACCGCTTTTGCGGTGGGATTGCTGAAACGCGGCAGGTTATCCAATGTAAAATGCCAATCGCGATTCGCTAACCAAGATGTGTCTGCTATTTGTTGGTATTTAGGAGCTGTTGGAAGTTCTGCGTGCGATGTTATACTAACTGATTCATGGTTTTCTGATTCTGGGAGAGTCTTGCGGTGAACTTGTTGCTCTGTTTGCCTCATACCCATAAAAAATCCAGATACTGCTAGCACACAGATCGCCAAAAAAATCACAGCGAGCGTTTTGCGGTGCTGACGAAAGTAGTTTTCGATGTCGTGACTGTCCATGGTGGCTCAGGCTTTACGAATCTTGGCAGCACACTTCTTATAATCCGGCTCCTTCGAAATCGGACAATGCGCATCGAGCGTGATATTGTTGATCAGTCGTTTTTCATCAAAAAACGGCACAAACAAAGATCCTTTTGGTGGACGACCCCGACCATTGAGCCATGCAGTTAGAATGATTTCTCCGCGTCGAGTCTCAACGATGATGTCATCGCCATTTCCAATACCGGCAGCAGCGGCATCCTCTGGATTCACTTCGCAATAGCTATTCGGCATCGCACCTCGCAATTGCGGCACGCGCATTGTCATGGTGCCACTGTGCCAATGCTCAACAACCCGGCCAGTACAAAGCCAGAATGGATATTCAGCATCGGGCTCTTCTGGATGGCGTTCAAATGGACAAAACCAAATTTGCGCACGGCCGTCATTGGTAGTGGAGTGATAGAAATCAATGCCCTTGCCTTTTTCGACGAAAGGATCTTCCCCTTCCACGAAACGATATCGAGTTTCTTTATAGGATCCATCAGCTTGCTCGACCACAGGCCAGCGCATTCCTGTGGCTTTTGCTAACACATCGTAAGGCGCGACATGTTTGTGTTTGATGTGCGTTAGTGGACGGTATTCTTCGTAAAGCACACGGTCGGCATTGATGTCATGAAAATGAGCATAATCCCAAACGGGCACTTCATTTCCAGATTCGTCTTTAAAGCAGAAGATAAATTTACCATCTTTATCCTTCATGCCCGGGTGGCCGAGTTCAAATAACCGATGAGCGATTGCGAGTGTCATCCAAACATCTTCACGCGCTTGACCTGGCGGTTGGACCATCTTGAACCATTGTTGCGTCCGGCGTTCGGAGTTGCCATACGCGCCATTTTTCTCAACCCACATCGCGGCAGGAAGCACGAGATCCGCGAGCTCAGTCGAGGCGGTCGGATAGACGTCTGAAACAATTAGAAACTTATCCTCCAGTCCAGTTTTAGCGGTGTAGAGTTTTTTGAGATTCGGCAGTGTATGGCCTGGATTCGTCACTTGAACAATAATGGTATCGATGTCGCCACCTTTGTCCTTTGGTGTGCAGAATTTCTCAAACATCAAGACTGTGTGATAACCGATTTTTTCTTTGATGCGACCGGCTGGTAGATTCCAATACTCCTCACATTGTTTGCGGTGTTCCGGTTTGGCAACGAGCCGTCCACCGGGTAAAGTGTGGCATAACGTGCCAACCTCACGAGCGGTCCCGCAAGCAGATGGCTGACCCGTTAGAGAAGTGGGGGCATCGCCGGGTTTGCCAAAATGACCACTGAGCAAATGAATACCGTGAACGAGGCGGTTGATCGCCGTGCCACGCGTGTGCTGATTCATGCCCATGCACCAAGTGGAAGTGATGCGAATATTCGGGTCGGCGAAAAGGTCACCTAACATTCTCAACTGCTCCACTGAGAGCCCTGAAAGTTTACTGACAGACTCAGGAGTGTATTCTGCAATGCGTTTCTTGAAGTCATCGAAAGAGATTGCCACTCCTAGCAGATCAGGTTTTGCAATATCAGCATCCGCACGGAAAGCACAGTGGTTTTCTACAAATTTTTTATCCCACGCGCCACGCTCGATGAGTTGTTGGGCAATGCAATTCGCGATGGCTAGATCCGTTTGCGGGCGAAATTCTAGGTAATGATCTGCAAATTCTGATGTTCGGGTGCGCCGCGTGCCGAGGTCGATGATGGTGACTTTCTGACCGCGTTCTCGACGGTCGAGGATGCGTGAAAATAACACAGGGTGCATTTCTGCCATGTTATTTCCCCACATCAGTAGCACATTGCAGGCATCCAAATCATCATAACAACCAGCGGGTTCATCCACCCCATAAGTCGAAATATACCCCGTCACAGCAGAGGCCATGCACAGTCGTGCATTGGGTTCAGTATGATTGTTAGAAAGCCCACCTTTCATGAATTTCGTTGCGGCATAACCTTCTGGAATCGTCGATTGACCTGAGGTGTAAAAACCGAGTCCAGCCGGATTTTTCATGATGCGGCGGGCGGCTATATCAATCGCCTCTTCCCAAGAAATTTTTTCTAACACTCCGTTGCGGCGAAGCATTGGGTCGGTGAGGCGATCTTTCCCGTAAAGAATTCCACCGACATGATAGCCTTTCACGCAGAGCAAGCCTTTATTCACTGCTGCATCTGGATGACCAGCGATTGCCACGATTTTCCCATCTTTCACGCCTACTTTCACATGGCAGCCAGTTCCGCAAAATCTGCACGGTGCTTTATCCCATTTGATGCCGTCTTCCGCAATCGCTGGTGATTCTGCAGGCTCGGCACCGGTCCGGCTGATGGCTGCCGCACTCGCTGCTGCTAGAGCTGAGGTTTTGAGAAATGCTCGACGTTCAATCATATTCATAAAGTGGTTTTAAGAGTTAACAGGTTCATCAAAGCCAACATAGATCACATCGACTTTCTCGATCCCCGGAAGAGCTTCGAGCCATTCGTGAAAATCATGCGCTGCCCTAACATTCGGTGTATCGACAACGATTGATCGCCATCTATCTCGCGTGATTCCCAATGAAACTTCTTCCCGGGCTGATATCTTCACACATGCCTCATCCGCTAGGCGGCGATCCAGAGATAGCATCACAAGAAGTCCGTTTACAGGCATCGGTTGGCGTTCCTTTCGGGCTCGGTTTTGACAACATTTTTTTGACTTACAAGAATAAAAGAAAGTTTTTTCTTGTATAGGGTAAAACCAGAAGATATGCCTCCGCCAACAGGAGCGCACCACACTCGCTTCAGAAGCATCAAACGAACCATGGCAGCAGGAAACAAACTCGGAAGGTGGATGTTTTTCGGAGTGATCGCCGCGATTGCGATCGGTTTTATCGGCTCACTAACAGCACCGTGGCTTCAGCGCAAACAAGACCGTCCGGGACGCGCTTATTCAGAAAAATCATCTGGTGATTTCATTCATCCAGTGACGATTCGGAAACCTCGTGGCGTAGCACTGGTGAATACGGGAAAACAGGATGCACATGGGAAAGCGATCATGGTCTCATGCGCGACCTGCCATGACACCCGCACGCCTGACGCACAAACTCGACTAGCAGAATCGTTGGATGAGTTCCATCAGGGAATGAAATACCAACATGGCGCACAGACTTGTCTTTCATGTCATAACTCAAATGATTATAATACATTAAAACGAGCAGATGGAAGCCCACTAGAATTTTCTGATAGCATCCAATTGTGTGCGCAATGCCACGGCCCGCAATACCGAGACTATCAGAATGGTAGTCACGGCGGCATGACCGGGCATTGGGATCTAAAAAAGGGTCCGCGTGAGCGAAATCATTGCACCGATTGTCATGACCCTCATTCACCGCAGTATCCACTTGTCTTGCCGGTTTTCCCGCCGAAGCCAGTGATCGGCGAATCGATTCCGCACTCATCACCCGATCAACATCGCTGACCCTTCATCCCCATGGAAAACCAACCGACAAATACAGGATGCGGCAGTGGCTGCGGATGTCACGAAGACCCATCAAGACAGGCTGATTCCACGCGGCGCAATCTACTAAAAGCTGCTGGTGTCACACTCGGTGCCGCCGCTTTTGCCAAAGCAATTTCACCAATTGTCAATTGGAGTCGCGAGAATCTATCAGTCGATCAATTTCTCCAACAACACTATCGAGAACTCGACAAAGATCAACTTGCCACCGTTCTCAAACACCTTGAGGAGGACACAAAGAAAAATTACGGCGCGGATGTTACGATCAGCGACCACCGACCGCAGAAGGGCGTGAAATTCGGTTATGCGCTCAACCTTAGCATCTGCATTGGTTGCCGTCGTTGTGCCGAAGCTTGTCACCATGAAAACAATCATGATCGTGCCACCGGAAACAGTTATATTCGCGTGCTAGAAATGCAGAAAGGATCGATGGATCTAGAGCACGGCAACGCACACTATGACCATCCTGTGCCGCATCCAGATAAATTCTATATGCCTGTGCAGTGCCAACAATGTGACAATCCACCGTGCGTACACGTTTGCCCGGTCGAAGCCACTTGGAAAGAAGACGATGGCATCGTGGTGGTTGATTACAACTGGTGCATTGGTTGTCGGTATTGCGAAGCCGCCTGTCCGTATCACGCACGGCGTTTCAACTGGGCCAAACCGCAGATTCCCAAGGAGGAAATTAACCCAAAACAATCCTATCTGAGCAACCGGATCCGGCCTCAAGGAGTGATGGAAAAATGCACTTTCTGCCTGCATCGCACGCGTGAAGGAAAAATGCCCGCGTGTCTTGAAGCCTGCCCGACCGGTGCGCGTGTCTTTGGAAATTTGCTAGATCCTAATTCAGAAATCCGCAAAGTCATTGATAACAAGCGCGTGTTCGTCCTCAAGGAGGAATTGGGGACCAAACCAAGCTTTTTCTACTTCTTCGATGAGTGACACCCAGACTCCCATGAATCGCACCATTTCCACCGCTAAAAATCCAACAGAAGCGCAGCACAATGCGAAATTCCACGCAACGAGTTATATCAAATTCTTGCGCCTTGCATTCCGCTTAGCCACCGAGGGAACTTGGTCGTTTTATGTTTGGATGACGTTTCTAACTTGTGTTTTTCTTGTGGGTGCACACGCATGGGCGACCCAAGTGGCGCAGGGCATGATCGTCACTGCGATGACCGATCACGTCTCATGGGGACTCTATATCGCGAATTTCACTTTCCTTGTTGGACTCGCTGCTGGAGGCGTGATGATGGTCATTCCCGCCTACATCTATCATGACAAGGACATGCACGACACTGTCATCATTGGTGAACTTCTGGCCATCGCGTCGATTGTGATGTGTCTGATGTTTGTCATTGCAGATCTCGGTCGTCCAGACCGTTTCTGGCACATGATGCCATTCATTGGAAAATTCAATTGGCCGATTTCGATGCTCACTTGGGATGTGATCGTGCTGAATGGCTATCTGTTACTTAATCTGCATATCTGTGGCTATCTTCTCTACAAACGATTTCTGGGAGAAACTCCTGACAAACGCTGGTATGTCCCGTTTGTTTTTCTCAGCATCGCATGGGCAATCTCGATTCATACAGTGACAGCTTTCCTTTACTGCGGACTCGGCGGACGACCTTTCTGGAACACCGCACTGATGGCCCCGCGTTTCTTGACATCAGCTTTTGTCGCCGGGCCAGCATTGATCATCATCGTGCTGCAATTGATCCGCCGCATGACCCAGATGAAAATCGGCCCCGGTTCGATCCAAACATTGGTCTCAATTTTGCGCATTACCATATTGATCGATCTTATCATGTTAGGTTCGGAAATTTTCACTGCACTCTACACGGGCGGCGCACACTCGACAGCGATCAAGTATCTCTTTTTTGGCCACGGCAATCTCAATGCATTGGTGCCATGGACTTGGGCATCATTGGCTTTCATGATCGTTGCTGCCCTGTTGCTAATGCGCCCGAAAGTGGATGAACACCTCAAGGTTCTTGATCTCGCCTGTGTGCTGGCATTTGTGGGAATCTGGATTGAAAAAGGAATGGGGCTCATCATTCCTGGCTTCGTGCCATCCACGCTTCACGAGTGGGTCGAATATATTCCAAGTGCCGCTGAATGGAAAATCATGGCTGGTATTTGGGCTGCGGGGCTGATGGTCTATACACTTCTTCTCAAGGTTGCCATACCGGTTTTTACGGGTAATGTGTCCGGGCGAAGTTCCAAATAGACACCGTTGCCACCATGCCGTCCGAAATTCTGAGCAATATTCCAACGTTTGCGCTGGGTGTCGCTTTTTTTCTAGCAGCGGCACTTTATGCATCAGTCGGCCATGGTGGTGCGTCAGGCTATCTTGCCGTGATGGGATTATACGGCATGGCTCCTGATGAAATGAAACCCATCGCACTCACACTCAATATCGCGGTATCACTGGTGGCTCTCGTCGCTTTTGCGCGTGCAGGTCATTTTCAAGGCCACTTATTCTGGCCGCTCGCCGCAGCATCCGTGCCCGCTGCATTCATCGGCGGTTGGCTGCAATCGCCAGAACCCATTTTCAAGCTGATTCTAGCAGCAGCATTGATCTTTGGTGCGTGGAGACTCACTTTCAGACAAAAGATTGATGAAAATCCACTGCGCAAACCCGACCTGATCGCGTTGTTGATATTGGGTGCTGTGATCGGTTTTCTATCCGGTCTAATCGGAATTGGCGGTGGCATCTTCCTCACACCTCTGCTCATCTTGTTTCACTGGTCGTCCACCAAGCCCGCCGCCGCTGTTTCCGCAGCCTTTATTTTCGCGAATTCATGCTCGGGAATCATCGGCTTCATGGCAAAGGGAAATACCATTCCGTCTTTGATCTGGTTAGTGCTTCCCATTGTTCTCACCGGGGCATGGCTCGGCTCACGCTGGGGAAGTCAACGAGCCCCAGTTCCTGCACTTCAATTTTCACTCGCGGCTGTCCTAGTCGTGGCTGCCGCTAAATTTGTGATCAACTAACATTCATGGACCCCTTCGGCCGCCATATCGATTATCTCCGAGTCTCTGTCACTGACCGCTGCAATGAACGTTGTCTTTACTGCATGCCAGAGGGCTACAAAGGGTGGGCACAACGCGCTGACCATCTAACTGCTGATGAAATCGTGCGCATCGTTGAGAGTTCGACCGAGCTAGGTTTCCGGAAATTCAGACTCACCGGAGGCGAGCCGCTGGTGCGCAATGACATCGTAGAAATCGCCCGCCGCATCTGGGAGCTGCCGGGCGTGCAAACTCTCGGTCTATCAACCAACGGACTTCTACTCAAAGAACTTGCCGCGCCACTCAAACAAGCTGGTGTCCGCTCAGTGAATATCAGCCTAGATTCGCTAGATCCCTTATCCTATCAAAAACTCACCGGTGGGCGTCTCGAAGCCGCGCTTGAAGCAATCCATGCTGCTAGAGCCGCAGAGTTCGAAGTCGTGAAACTCAACTGCGTTCTGTTGCGCGGTATCAACGAGGATCAAATCATTCCTCTCACGGAATTCGGTGCTGCTCATGGTTTGCCGGTGCGTTTCATCGAGCTGATGCCACTCGCGCCCGGAGGCCCTATCAACGACAGCCACTTTTTTTCTGTGGCCGAAGCCATGCAACGCCTCGCCGCTAACGGTCCACTCGAACTGGCCAACGATAAGCCGTTAGGTCACGGACCCGCGCGATATTTCCGCCATCGTGGTGCGCATGTCGGATTCATCGGGTCGGTGACATGCGCCGATTTTTGTGCGGACTGCAACAAACTCCGTCTCACCGCCGATGGCAAACTCCGCCCCTGTCTCGGCCGCCACGGCGAAATCGACCTGATGCCCGCGCTGCGCGAAAATGTCGGCCCCGAGGGGATTTCAGACGCTCTCCACGAAGCCATCGCTAACAAGCCTGAAAATCATTCGTTCGCTGAAGACTTCGAAGTCAATCGTCCCATGATCGCAATCGGCGGATGATGCCCTGAAACTGATCGCCTCATTCCAATCCATTTCCGTGAAACCATCATGATTCAGATCGATCATCACTTGCGGCTCAGAAATATTCTTGGTAGTGAGAAAGCCTTTCCTGTCGGCGTGGAACTCGTCTCTACCCGAGGCGCCATGAGTCAATCCGAAACACGGCGCGTTAGAGAGTTAGGCGATGTACTCACTCACAATCCTGCGGTCGATTGGGTGTCGATCACCGACAACGCGGGGGGCAATCCACAGCTCGCGCCGATCGCACTGGGCACACCGATTCTCTACGCGGGCAAGGAGGTCGTCATCCACCTCACTTGCAAGGATCTCAACCGCCACGGCTTGGAGAGCCAGTTGTGGCTGTTGGCCAGTCAAGGATTCCACAATGTGCTGGCGATGACCGGTGACTATCCGATGGAAAGTTTCCACGGGCGGGCCAAGCCGGTCTTCGATATTGATTCGGTGGCACTCCTCGAAATGATTACCCAGATGAATGCCGGCATCGAGGTGGTTGGAAAAAAGCCGGAGAGCGCATCCCGCAGGCTGGATGGTACGCATTTCCACGCGGGAGCCGTCACCAGCAGCTTCAAGGCTCAGGAAAACACGTTGCTGCCCCAGTTTTACAAGTTGGAGAAAAAAATCGCTGGCGGTGCCAAGTTCATCATCAATCAGATCGGCTTCGACACGCGCAAGAGCCACGAGTTGCTGGCCTACCTGCAATGGCGTGGACTGGGGAACATTCCGCTGATCGGCAATGTCTATCTGTTATCGCTGCCAGTGGCCGGACTATTCCACCGCCGGAAAATTCCGGGCATCGTGCTCACGGACGCACTATTAGAAATATGCAAACAGCAAGCCGCCTCGCCCGACAATGGCCGTGGATTCTTCATCGAGTTTGCCGCTAAACAAGTCGCGATCTATCGCGGGCTTGGTTACCGCGCGGTCTATCTTGGCGGAGTCCACTCTCCGAAGGATCTTGAGGAAATTCTTGAAATCGAGCGGACGTTCGCCCCGGAGGATTGGCGCGAATTTGCCTCAGAAATCGGGTTTTCGCGGCAAGGAGAGTTTTTTCTATTCGAACCCGATGGCGACACCGGACTTTGTCAACCGGGCGTAGCGAATCCGGAATGGACGAAGTCCCTCAATCGCAAGGAGCGCAGTCATCATGTCACGCCGTTATATTTTCTCTCAAAAGCCTTTCACTCACTGATGTTCGAGCAAGGCCGGGGTCTTGCGCCTATGGGTGCGAAACTCTGCGCCTCGGCAAACGATCCCTTGCAAGGCCCTTCGTGGCTCCGCACTTTGGAACGCGTTTCCAAATCCCTGCTCTATCAATGCCACGATTGCGGCGATTGCTCGCTCGCCGAAACCGCCTTCCTTTGCCCGGAATCCCAGTGTGCCAAAAACCAGCGCAACGGCCCGTGTGGTGGCACGCGAGATGGCCTCTGCGAGGTGCATAACTACGAATGCATCTGGGCGCGCGCCTATGATCGGATGAAATATGAAGGCCGCTCGCCCGAACTTCTGGGCCACGCTCCGGTCGTCCAAAACCAAGGCCTGCGCGACACTTCCGCATGGGCGAATTTCTGGCTTGGCCGCGATCACACTGCCAAACCCAACACCACCAAGAAAACTAACAAATGACCCCCGCCTCCAAACCTCTCGTCATCGGCGAGTTGATGAACAACTCCTACGCCCGCGCACGCCGCGCATGGCAGGCTCGGGATCTCGACGGCTATCGACAACTTGCCGCCGCGCAGGCCGCCCTCGGTGCCTCGTTTCTCACCTTCAATATCGATGGCACCCAATCTATCAGCGTGACACTTGATGAAATGCTCACATTCCTTCCCGAGGTGATCCCTGCCATTCAGAACGTCACCGACCTACCGATCAGCTTCGACAGTCCAGCTGTCGCTTTCCACGTGGAGGCGATGAAACATTTCGACCGCTCGAAATCCCGCGGCCGCCCGATCCTCAACTCGCTTTCGGTCACACGGCATGATGTGGACGCCATGATTCGCATTGCTGCGGAAAATGACATGGATGTGATCGTCATGGCCTCCGAATGCCATGATGGAAATGGTGGCCACCGTGCGGCTGAGACTCCCGATGACATCCTGCGCACCGCACTCGAGTTCTCGCGACTTCTCCATGAACGTGCCGGCATCAATCCTTCCCGCATCATCATCGATCCCGGACTCTGCCCGATTGCTTCGGACACCGTGGGCGGCGTCAACCTCTGCCTCGACGCCATCCGCGCCATTCGAACGCACGCCGAGCTTGAGGGAGTGCATATCTCGGTGGGACTTTCTAACTTTTCTATCGGCACGCCCAAGGAACTGCGAATTCCACTCGAACGCGCAATCCTACGCATCGCCCTCGATGTCGGTCTCGACTACGCGCTCGCCAATCCCGAAAAAAATACCGACCCGTTGCCTGTCGAAGACGAGCTGGTTTCCAATCTCCGCGCCATTCTTGACGAAGGGCGCATCCGCGATGGTGAGACCGCCGAAGACGCCGGATACCGACAGCTTGACGCGCTCATGGAACTCTGGCCCTCCTGATCCATCACGTTCATGTCACTGGCCCATCACATTCGGAAATGCATCCCAGCTCATCAAAACGACCAACCCGTGTGGCTGCGTGTCAATAAGCTGCTAGACGCGCGTCAGAAACGCATCATCGAAAACGCGCATCTGGTTTACGACGATTCAAAAATCCTCCACATCGGCACTACGCCACCTTCTGAAGAAATCCTCCACGGTGCGGAAATGGTGGATCTGCCTGAGGTGGCAGCCATTCCACCGCTCTTCGATGCCCACACGCACATCAGCCTCTGCGGCTCGGAACTCGATACGGACCAGCGAGCCATCGCTCAGAAGCGCACGCCGGAAGCGATTCTTGCGGAGGCGGAAATCCGCGCACGTGCGCTCCTTGCCCGCGGCGTGATCGGCATGCGCGACGGCGGTGACAAAGACGGCACCGGGCTACATCTATCGGAAAAGTCACGAGCCTCCGCCGAAGCCTGCGGCCTGCCGCGCATTCTCTCCCCAGGCCCGGGAATTCACCGCAAGGGGCGCTATGGCAGCTTTTTTTGCCAGCCCCTCGAAGATCACCCATCGATTGCGGACTGCGTGGCGCAACGAGTGCTCGCTGGGGCGGATCACATTAAAATCGTGCCCACCGGTATCATCAACTTCGCAAAGGGCGCCGTCACCGCAGCACCTCAATTTTCAGCGCAGGAAGTCCGAGAATGCGCCACCGCTTCCGCCGCTCACGCACGCATGGTCATGGCCCACGCCTCCGGAAGCGAAGGCATCCAGAATGCCATCGACGGCGGCGCGAACACCATCGAGCACGGCTATTTCATCACCCGCGATCAACTCTCCGCCATGCGCGACGGCAATATCGCCTGGGTTCCGACTTTCGCGCCCGTTCATATGCAGATCGTCCATGCCGACATCATGGGCTGGGATGCCACCGTGCTCGACCACCTTCGCCGCATTCTCGACGCGCACGCCGAAAGCCTGCGCCACGCGGTGCAAATCGGAGCCCGCATACTCATCGGCAGCGATGCGGGTTCCTACGCGGTTCCCCATGCCAGCGGGTTGCTTGAGGAAATGCTGCTCATGGAGGCTGCCGGAATGCCTGCACTCGACGTGCTGTGCGAGGTTGCATTCGGCAATGCCAACACCCTTGCCCCAGCGCTGCCGCTCCGCCTGCTAGAGCCTGGTTGCCCGCCCACTTTTCTTTTGGTGTCCGCCGCATCGCTCCAGACGCTTCGGTGTTTCGAAAACCCGCTCGTCATCTTTGGCGGCAGTCCACTCATTGCGGAAACCGCATCCGCCAACCTGTTTTGACGCATATTCCCTCGCTAGATTTTTGAATTTCCCTAGAGCCGTATGGGTTTAAAC
>ENA-OFCF01000453-OFCF01000453.1-metagenomes-genome-assembly--contig:-NODE-453-length-18282-cov-3.613705_pt1 | contig 18282 bp, 13 predicted proteins | sample MGYA00153387_OFCF01 | MGnify analysis MGYA00153387
CGGAAATTACCTCGCTGACGCGCATCGTGGGTTTGTACCAGACGCAGTTTGAGAAGGGCAATATTGCGCTCAAGGAGGTTATTCGGCTGCGGGCGTTTCTGTTTACGCTGCAAAGCGAGCGGCAAGCCATTCTCAATGACGTGGCCGCCGACCAAACCGACCTGCACGTGCTGCTGCGCGACGCTACGGCCCGTCCCTTCTTGCCCGTGGTGGACCCGGCCCGCACCCGCGCCCTGACCCTGGCCGCCTGCAAGAAGTCCTCCGACACGAAGGCCCCCGACGGCAGCGACGGCGGCGAGATCAGCCACGCCGACGACAACGGCGGCGACGCGGCCCCGGAGGAGGACAGCCCGCCCGAGTTCCTCACCGTCGACGTCTTCGAGGATGTCGTGAACTCGAAGACCGGCGACGTCACCGACTGCTTCGCCGCCGCGAAGGAGAAAAAGCCCGACCTCGGCGGCAAGCTCATGCTCGAGTTCACGATCGACGGCACCGGCAAGGTCAGCGCGGTCAAGACCGAGTCTGCCAGCACCGTCAACGACCCCGGCCTGACCACCTGCGTCACCGACAAGGCCAAAACCTGGTCGTTCCCGAAGACCCGCGACGGCCAGCCGATGACCCTACCCTACGCCTTCAACCTGACCTGAAGGTCAGGTCACCGGTGTGCCCTTGCCGCGACGATAGCGGAGACGCACGCGCTCGGCCCCGGCGAAGCTCTCCGTGAGGGTCGCGCCGTCCGGGAGATGCAGGCAGTAGTCCGTCGACACGAGGTCGCCCTTGAACTCGAGCCTGTGGACCGAGAGCACCGGGAGGATCACCTCCTCGGGGCTGCTGTGCAGGGTCTCTCGCAGCTGCTCGAGCTCGCGCAGCCGCCGACGTGGCGCTCGCATCACCCGTAGCGTGCCTGGCACGACCGCCGCGAACACGATCAGGAGCAGCTCGCCCCAGAGGCCCTCCCTCACCGTCGACACCGCGAAGCTCGACGGGTCATCGGGGTCGTACCGGAGCTCGGACCGGCCCTCGTAGATCGGGGAGAACAGCGCCTTGCGCGAGTAGGATCCGTGGTGACGCCGACCATGGCCATCCGTGTAGACGACCGGGCTCCGTGGCCTTGCGCAGCCGCTCCCGCTCGGCCCGACGCCGCCGTAGCCCACTCCACATCAGCACCCCGCCGAGGATCGTCAGCGCCGTCGACATCGCTCGCCAGACGAGGTCCCCGGTGTGCGGGTGGAACAACAGGGTCCGCGGCACGTCCGTGGCAGCCGGCCTGCCGTCAGCCGTCCGCCATCTTCGCTCGAGGCGACCGGCGACGCGCAGCGGACCCGCCTCGCAGGCCTCGCTCGCGTCGAACTCCACGAGCACGTCGGGCAGCGGCTGCTCGCCGAGCGCGCTCACGTAGATCCTGCCGCTCCTGTTCTCCCGGTCGGTGCAGGTCAGCATCAGGTCGGTGAGGCGCACGTGGTCGAGCTTCGTGTCGGCCACGAGCCGGGCCTCGGCGTCCGACACGGTCAGCGGACCGCCCGGCACAGGTCGTCCGTCGTCACGAACACGCACCTCGCGGGGCCACGCGTCCGCCATGCACCGCAGTTCGCCCGAGCCGGCCGGCGCCGGGCGAGTCCATCGATCGGTGAGGTGACAGCGATGCTGCGCCGCCGCTATGCTGCGGCGCGATGTCTCGACTCCTCCTGCTCAGCAGCTCCAACGTGCACGGCCACGGCTACCTCGACCACGCCGAGGCGGAGCTGGCCGACTTCCTCGGCCCGGTGAAGCGGCTGCTGTTCGTGCCCTTCGCGTTGCACGACCGCGAGGCCTACACGACCAAGGTGCGCGATCGCCTGGCCCCGCTGGGGATCACCGTCGAGGGGCTGCGCACCACGGACGACCCAAAGGACACCAAAGCGGCGGTGGCGGCCGCGGACGCGGTGTTCGTCGGCGGCGGCAACACCTTCCGCCTGCTCTCCGAGATCTACCGCCTCGACGTGCGTGAGGCGCTGTACGAGCGCGTCGTCGCCGGCATGCCCTACGTCGGCTCGAGCGCCGGCACCAACCTCGCGGGCCTGACGATCGGCAGCAGCAACGACATGCCGATCGTGTACCCGCCGAGCTTCGTCGCCCTCGGCCTCGTGCCCTTCAACTTCAACCCGCACTACCTCGACCCCGACCCGCACTCGACCCACCAGGGCGAGACCCGCGAGACCCGACTCCGCGAATTCCACGAGCACAACCACCAGCCGGTCCTCGGCCTGCGCGAGCCCGCGATGCTGCGCCGCGAGGGCGACCGCATGGTCCTGCGCGGCGAGGCCGGGGCCCGCCTGTTCCGCGCCGGCCAGGACCCCGTCGAGTTCGCGCCGGGCGCCGACCTCTCCGAGCTGCTGCGCGCGTGACACTGTCACGATCGCCGGCCAGGACCGGCGCATGGCGAGCACACAGCGCCGCGCTGTGGAGCCTGTCCGATCGACCAGGTCGAGAGCTCGGACCACGCCGGGTGAAAGAGTTCAGGCGCTGGAAAATTTCGGGTCGCGCGCGTGGGTGTCGACCTGGATCGCGCCGCTGGTCTCGAGGACCGCGATGATGTTGTCCGACACCTCCTCGCGGGCGGGGATCAGGACCAGCGCGCCACCCCTGCGGAGCCGCTCGCCATAGACCCGCGCGTCGCGCTCCGGGATGCCGTAGTCGCCGAGCAGGGGGTCGAGCCAGTGGGTGTCCCTCGCCACGACGCCGGAGGCCGCACCGGCGATGCCCACCGCCAGCGGTCCAGCGGCGAGCAGCGGCCCGACGCCGGGGATCATGAAGCTGCCAATGCCGAGGAGCAGGCCGATCGACGCCTGGCCCGCGCCCGCCGGGGGGCCGCTGCCGTCACCGAGCGCCGTGTCGCTCTTGACGTCGTTGGCCACGAAGCTGATGTCGGCCCGGTCGTAGTTACGATCGAGGAGGGCGCGGACGGCCTCCTCGGCGTCGGTGACTTGCTCGAATTGCGCGATGATCGTTTGCATGGGCGTCCTGCCCTCGTTTCATGGACCATCGCGCGTCGACGACTGCGCCGGACCGGCGATCCGGGCGCAACCGAGGGCGACGGGGGCCCCAGGGCTTCCACATCGCGGGCAGCCGCGGCTGGCAGGCCCGGGTACGCAGGTGGCGCACCCGGATCGGGCCTGTGGTTGGCACGCGGGGCCCGTGCTAGAGGCATGGGCCCATGCTCGAGACCCCCGCCTATGCCGTCCACGATCCACGCTCGCCGCTCGCGCCACACACGATCTCCCGCCGCGAGCCGGGCCCACGCGAAGTGCTGATCGATATTCTCTACTGCGGCGTCTGCCACTCGGACGTGCACCAGGCCCGCGACGAGTGGGGCAGCGGCATCTTCCCGATGGTCCCCGGCCACGAGATCGTCGGCCGGGTCGCGCAGGTGGGCGTCGAGGTGCACAACAACTTTCGCATCGGGGACGCGGTCGGCGTCGGCTGCTTCGTCGACTCGTGCCGCGCGTGCCCGGCCTGCGTGGCCGGCGAGGAGCAGTACTGCGCGCAGGGCTGCACCAACACCTACAACGGCCGCGAGCGCGCCACCCAGGCGCCGACCTACGGCGGCTATTCGACCCGCATCGTCGTCGACATGGACTATGTCGTGCGGATCCCGGACGGCATCCCGCTCGAGCGCGCCGCGCCGCTGCTGTGCGCCGGCATCACCACATATTCGCCGCTGCATCACTTCGGCGTCAAGGCCGGCGACAAGATCGCGGTGGTCGGGCTCGGCGGCCTCGGCCACATGGGCGTCAAGATCGGCGCGGCGATGGGCGCCCACGTGACCGTACTGAGCCACTCGGAGAGCAAGCGCGAGGACGCGATGCGCCTCGGCGCCAGCGACTTCCTGGTCACCAGGGAGCCCGCGATGTTCACGGAGCACGCCGGCCGCTTCGACTTCATCCTCGACACGGTCTCCGCGAAGCACGACTACAACGCGTACCTCGGCCTGCTGCGCCTCGACGGCACCATGGTGCTCGTCGGCGCTCCGGACCCGACCCTCCTGTCTCCGTTCCCGCTGCTCCTCGGGCGCCGGCGCCTCGCGGGCTCGCTGATCGGTGGCATCCGCGAGACCCAGGAGATGCTCAACTTCTGCGCCGCGCACGGCGTCGCCTCCGACGTCGAGGTCATCGACATCAAGGACATCAACACCGCCTACGAACGCATGCTGCGCAGCGACGTCCGCTACCGCTTCGTCATCGACCTCGCCAGCCTCAAGGCCGGCGAGGCGACGGCGACGACCGCCGCAGCGACCTGACCTAAGGGGCAGGTGAGACAGCGGGGACGGACGGGCCCGACACCTGGATGTCGGCCCAGATGATGTCCTCGCGGTACTTGTTCTCGTTCGCGTGGCCGGAGCCGGGCGCGAGCTGCTCGCCGAGCGCCAGCATCGGCTCGCGGCGCTGCTCGAGTGTGAGGCCCGGGTCGGCGTCACCGGGGTCGGGAAAGGCCCAGGGTGCGAGCGCGACGAAGCGGTCGCTGGGTTGATCGCCGATGTAGCCGCGCAGCGGGTTGTCGGCAGGAGGATGACGCGCGGTGATCGAGCTCTGGCCGTCGAAGGGGATGTCAAAGAGGTTCCCGACGATCATCGGGCACACGTTGAACTCGATGTTCGGGTAGGCCGCGTCGCTGACCATGCGCAGGGTCGAGTCCTCCCACTCCTCGGGCTGCCACACCATCGAGCCGTCGGGCGGGCCGTCGTGGCCGCCCTGCGGCTGAATGACCGCCCACGCGCCCGGGTTGGCGTCGTTTTGTAAGACGATCTGCGCGCCGAGGTCGTTGAGGTGCCGCACGTAGGCCGGCACGAACGCGTCGAGGCTGATCGCGATCGCCACCCGACCGAACGGCGTGTCGAAGGCCTCGACGTTGTCCAAAACTTCCGGGGAGAGGTCGAGCAGGTCCATGCCCTCGAGCGCGACGAGGTTGACCTTGCGCGAGGCGCCGACGGCCTCACCCTCGTCGTCCCAGAGATAGCAGACGTTGTGGACGTGCTCGTCGACCGGCAAGTACACCGAACTCTGACCGGTCAGCTCGGGGTCGCCGAACGCGGCGATGTCGGCCGGGTCCGTGCTCTCGATCGTGTCGGCGAGCAGCGTGCACGCCGACAGCCACACGCCGTGCTGCTTCGCCAGCTTTGGAAACGTGCCGAAGAAGGCGCGCGCCATGGTGTCGGTCAGCGCCAGCGAGATCGCCCGATTGAACGTGATCTGCGGGTAGACCTGCGTGTAGTGGACGACCGCATCCTCGTAGGCGATCGCCACCGCGAGGTAGGCCGACTCGGCCGTGGTCGCGGCGCGGGCGTCGACCCCGCGCGCGCCAAGGAAGGCCGCAGGCAGCCCGACGTCCTCGCCGAACACCACCAGGTTGGCGTGGTCGCTGGCGAGGTCGGGCTGTACGATCGTCAGCAGGCGCTGCATCTCGGCCTCGAAGGTCGCGTAGCTGTCGACGTAGCCGAGGCCGTGATGGTTGCCGACCGCGAACACCCGCACCGGCGCCGGGCCGGTGTCGCTGTCACTACCCGCGTTGCAGGCGAGCAGCAGCGACAGCGCGAACAGTCGCGCGCGCATCAGGTCTCCACCGCGACCGCGAACATGCCGACGATGTCACCGTCGACGGTCTCACCGATCACGAACACGTCGATCTGGCCGACGAGGTTGTTGCCGGACTGCTCGCCGAGGCGAAACACCTGCACGTTGGTCAGCTGGCCCTCGAAGATGTCGCGGATCTTCTGGTACTGCACCGCCTGCATCTTCTCGTAGTCGCCCCACCAGTCCTGCATGACCGTCAGCGGGTCCATCAGCTGGGCCAGCGTGCGCAGCTCGACCACGCGGTCGGCCAGCGGGATGTCGTCGTGGGGGACATAGACCTCGGCGATCGCGTCCTTCAAGTTCTTGTCGGTCACCGGGGCCGCGTCCGCGATCGCAAACACGGTCCACGTGTCCTCCGACTCGCTGAGGTAGAGCACACCGTCGACCGCCAGCTCGAGCGCCGCCCTGGCGTCCTGCGCCGCCTGACCGAGCCCGCCGGGGTCGCCCGTGCTCGAGTCGCCCGTGCTCGAGTCGCCCGTGCTCACGGCTCCGGTGCTGGACTCGCCGGTGGCGCCGGAGCCGGTGGTGCCGGGCTCACCCGTGCTCGCGTCTCCGGTGCCGGACGCACCCGTGGAAGTCCCAGTGTTGGTCGCGCTGGTCGTCGGCTGCGAGGTCTCCCCGGTCGTGGCGGTGCCCGAGGTCCCGGTGCCGCTCGCATCGGTGCTCGTGGTGGTGTCGGGGTCGCTGCCGCAGGCTGGAAGTACGCAGGCGAGGAGGAGCGCAGGGAAACACAGTGAAGTAGTTCGCACGCGCTCTTTTAGCTCGGTGGCGCGGACGGGGCAAAGCTGCTAGGACGCGCCGCGATGGCGACGAACATGCAGGGCAAGACAGTGCTGATCACGGGCGGCAACACGGGCATCGGCAAGGCGACGGCGATCGCGCTGGCCCGCATGGGCGCGCAGGTGACGATCACATCACGCAGCCCCGACAAGGGTGAGGCCGCGCTCGCCGACATCCGCCAGCAGGCCGGCAGCGACAGGGTCGCGTGCATGCGCCTCGACCTCGCCTCGCTCGCCGGCGTGCGTCGCTTCGCCGAGGAGTTCCTCGCCACGCACCCGCGCCTCGACGTGCTCATCAACAACGCCGGCCTCGTGCTCAGCACCCGCAGCGAGACCGAGGACGGCTTCGAGTCGACCCTCGGCGTCAACCACCTCGGCCACTTCCTGCTGACCAACCTGCTCCTGCCGCGGCTCAAAGAGAGCGCGCCGTCCCGCATCGTCGTGCTCTCGTCGGACGCACACAGGGGTGCCTTCGGCGGCCTCGACTTCGACGACCTGCACGCGCGTCGCAGCTACCGCGGCATACCGGTGTACTGCCGCTCCAAGCTCGCCAACTTGCTGTTCACCGTCGAGCTGGCCGACCGCCTGCGTGGCACCGGGGTCACCGTCAACGCCGTACACCCCGGCGTGGTCGCCTCGGAGTTCGGCGGCCCCGACGACACCCGCGGCATCTACCGCTGGCTGGTCAAGATGACGCACTGGGCCCTCATCAGCCCGGAGAAGGGCGCGCGCACCTCGGTGCACGTCGCCTCGTCGCCGGAGCTGGAGGGCGTGTCGGGCAAGTACTTCGTGCGGAGCAAACCCGCCCGCTCGAGCCGCGCGGCCCAGGACCGCGGCGCCGCGCTGCGCCTGTGGGAGGTCAGCGAGCAGCTGACCGGCGCGAGCCCGATCTGACAGAGGCGTAAAACCGCCGGCTCACCGCTCTTCGAGGCAGTACACCGCGAAGTCGATCAGGCAGGGGTCCACTCGGGCGTGGTGCGGTCACTGTAGCCGTAGTACGCGTCTCCTCCGGCCCGACAGAGAACGATTACGTAACGGGGATTACAAAATATACACGACTCGACAATAACTCGGTGCAATGTCGGGTCTCGCCGCGACCCGGGCCCACCGAATTCCGGCTCACGGCGCCGGCTTGCGCCCCAGCAGCAGCTTCGAGCGCAGCATGCGGTCGCGATGCTTGCGCATGATGACGACCTCTGGCTCGGCGAAGGTCAGGTCGGAGACCAGGGGCGTGAGCCGGACGGTCTTGTTCATGAGGCTGATATCGTAGGTCGAGTGCGGCAGGCCGAAGAAGTGGCCGAGCTCGTGCGAGAGCACCAGCGACCCCGCGATCTTCGAGAGGATGACCCAGCGGTGGGTGCGGTCGGCCCGCTCGCGCCAGTGCACGCCGCGGATCTCGTTGCCGGCGATGTCGACGTCGGCGAGGCGACCGACGACGAACACGTGGACGACGCCGCGGGTGAAGCGGTCATGGCCGAGGGCGTCGCGCTCCTCGCGGCTGTCGATCTCCAGGTCGCTCGCGGGCACGGCGTCGGCGGCGACGACCTCGAAGCTGGTGTCGATGCGCGCGAAGTGGCGGTGCGCCTGCTCGACCTGCGCGGTGACCCAGGCGACGTCCTGCGCGGGGCCTTCGGGCGTCACGACCATGTGCAGGTGGATCCCGAAGCAGTGGGTCGCGGTCGCTGCACAGCGCGGCGTGTCACGCACATAGACACCGAGGTCCGTGCTGTCCTTCGGGACAGGCGCCGCCTGCATCAACGTCAGCAACAGCGCGAGCATCGGTTCAACCGTAACAGGCGCGCGAGAGCTGGAGGATCTCGAAGATCGCGCGGGTCGCCGGGGAGCGGTTGAGCGTGTAAAAATGGATGCCGGGGACGCCCGGACGGGGGTGCGTGAACGGGTCCGCGGACGGCGGCTGGAGCAGCACCCGGCACTGGTGCGCGGCGTACGAGACCCCCGCCCAGAACACCTCCTGCGGGTCGTCGGCGACGCTCTCGAGCCGCCGCTGCAGCGGCGCTGGCAGCGACGCGCCGCACATCTGCGTGAATCGCCGGATCTGCTCGAAGTTGGTCACGGGCATGATGCCCGGGATGATAGGGATCGTGATGCCCGCCTCCGTCGCGCGGCGCTCGAAGGCGTGGAAGCTGGCGTTGTCGAAGAACAGCTGCGAGATCAGGAAGTCGGCGCCGGCGTCGACCTTGGCCCGGAGGTTGCGCAGGTCGGCCTCGGCGCTGGCCGCCTCCGGGTGCACCTCCGGGTAGCAGGCCGCGCCGACGCAGAACGGCCCGCGCTCGCGGATGAAGGCCACCAGCTCGCTCGCGTGGCGCAGGCCGCCGGCCGCGACCTCGAAGCGCTCCTGGCCCTGCGGAGGATCGCCGCGCAGCGCGAGGATGTTGAACACGTCGTGCTCGGCGAGCTGGTCGAGCACGCGGGCGAGCTCGTCCTTCGTGGCGCCGACGCAGGTGAGGTGGGCCATCGGCTCGACGCCGAGTCGCTGCTTGATCTTGCCGACCAGCTCGATCGTGCGGGCGCGGGTGCTGCCGCCGGCGCCGTAGGTGACCGACACGAAGTCCGGGCCGAGCGGCGCGAGCTGCTCCAGCGATCGCCACAGCACCTCCTCACCCTTTTCGGTCTTCGGCGGGAAGAACTCGAAGCTAAAGACTGGCCGCTTGTGCGCCAGTCGCTCCCGGATCCGCATGTCTGCTGCCTACCACGGGCCCCGGGCCCGGTCCAGAGCCCAGGCCCGGCGGCAGGACCTCACCCCGACTACGCGCCCGGGTCGTCCCCCGACTACTCGCCGAGCTTCGACTTGACCCGGGCGATGCGCGGGCTGGCCTTGGCGTCGCCGAGCTGCTGGGCCTTTTCGTAGTGGGTCAGCGCGTCACGATAGCGCAGCGCGTTGAAGTAGGCGTCGCCGAGCTTGATGCGGTAGCTGCTGTTGTTCGGGGCGACGGCCACCGCCTGCTCGGCGTACTTCTGGGCCTTGGTCGACGAGCCGCGGTCGAAGTAGATGTCGCTCAGGCCGATCAGCGCCTCGCCGCAGCGACGGTCAAAGCTGATCGCCTGGTTGAACAGGCCCTCGGCCTCGGCGCGTCGACCCCCAGTCAGCGCCGCGCTGCCCTGACCCGCGACATCGCGGGCCTTCACCGGGTCGCGCTTCACCTCGCCCGCGAGCGGCTCGATCGCGCCGTCGACGCGCTTCTTGCCCCTGGTGCCCGCCTTCTTGCCCGCCTCGGCCGGCGTGGGCTCGGGGTCGTCGGGGACCTCGATGATCGCGTCGGGGTCCGAGTCCGCGGGCGGCGTGGCGGGCCTCTCGTCGACCTTCGGCGCGGCCTCGGGTTCGGGCGCCGCGAGGCCGGCGCCGCGCATCGCCTCCTGGGCCTCGATCGACTTGCTGAGCGGCATACGGTTCATCGCCAGCTGCTTGGCCCACTTGCTCCGCTTGTCGCCGGTTGCGACCGCTGCGCTGGCGATCGTCATGCCGGCGAGGTCCGACTCGCGCAGCTTGTCGTGGATCGTTCGGTCGAGCATATCCGTGCGCTCCTTCGCGGTGCGGACGGTGCGCTCGAGCGCGAGGGCGTTGTCGGGGTCGAACCACAGGACCCAGTCGTAATAGTCGTAAGCCAGCGGGCGCGTCGCGTCCTGGTTCCAGAACTTGTCGGCGACCGTCAGCAGCTGCGTGCTGAACTCCTTGCGCAGGACCCCGGCGGTCTTGTCGGCGAGCTTCTGGCCCGGGCCCTCGATGCCCTCGAGCGCGTAGACTTTTTTGATCGCGACCGCCTCCTCCTTCTCGGGGGCGAGCACGTAGTGGCCGATGGCGGCCGCCTCACGGGCCTCGGCGCTGAGCGTGTCGATCTGTTCGGCGACCTCCGGTGGCACCTCGGGCGACCCGAGGATCAGCAGCGCGACGCCGGTCAGCGACGCGGCGACCACCGCGGCGATCACCGGCCCGACCCAGCGGCGGCGGGGCGGCTCGGCGTGCAGGCTCGGCATGCGCGCGAGCAGGTTGGCGCGCCGATCGGGTTCGACGTCCGGGAGCGGGAGGTCGTCCCACTCGCTGATGACGCCCGCGGCGATCTGCGCCTCGCACAGCGCGGCCTCGAGGTCGGCCATGTTGTCGTATCGCTTCGTCGGGTCCTTCTCCAGACAGCGCATCACGACGTCCTCGAGCGACTTGGGGCCCGCCTCGGGGCGCACCGCGCTCGGCCGCGGCGGCACGGTGTTGATCTGGGCGAGCAACAGGTCCGCGAGGTTCTCCATGGTAAACGGCGGGTGCTGGACCATCATCTCGTAGGCGACGCAGCCGACGGCGTAGATGTCGAGGCGCGCGTCGAACTCGGCGCCGGAGATCTGCTCCGGGGGCATGTACTGCGGGGTCCCGGCGATCGGTCCGCCGCCGTCGCGACGCGCGTCGAGGATCGCGGCGACGCCGAAGTCGACGATCTTCACCATGTCGCGCCGGCCCTCGCTCTGCACGAGGATGATGTTCTCCGGCTTGATGTCGCGGTGGATGACGCCGGCCTTGTGCGCGGCGCCGAGGCCCTTGCAGATCTGACGCAGGATCGCAAAGCTGCGGCCGGGGTCGAGCGGGTTCTCGGTCAGCGTCGACAGGTCGATGCCGTTGAGCAGCTCCATGCAAAAGAACAGGCGCCCGTCCGGCAGCTCGCCGAAGTCGAAGATCTCGACGTTGTTCTTCGAGCCCGCTCGCGCGGCCGCTCGGGCCTCCTCGCGGAACACCTGCGCCGTGTCGCTGCGCTCGCTGAGCTCGGAGCGCAAGATCTTGAGCGCGACGCGGCGCTCGATGTCGATGTGCTCGGCCTCGTAGACGACGCCCATGCCGCCCTCGCCGAGCCAGCGCAGCAGGCGATACCTCGTCCCGGGGATCGCCTTGCCGGCGACCAGGCGCGTGTGCACCTTCTCGAAGCTCGGCGCACCCTCCACCTGGCCAGGCTGACCGGACACCCGCGCCGAACGCTGGCTCAGGTCCGGCGTCGTCGCCGAGTAGTCGCCGGTCGGCGGCCGCCGCATCTCCCGGTTCTCCCCTCGCTCGGGCGATCGCGCCGGGGGGGTCGTCCGGCCCGTCACGGCGCCGACGAGCTGGCTCGGCAGCGCGTGCAGGGTATGAGCGCTGTCATCGCGGTCGGCCGGGCCCCGCAGGTCCTCCTCCGTCGCCGAGTGCCCGGGCCTGCTCTGGGCGTCGAGCGGGCCGGGTGCGGGCCGGGCCTGCGCCCGGGCCGGCGCTCGGGCCGGCGGGCGCGGCATCGGAGCGTGGCCACTCTTGGTGGCGGCCTGCACCGAGGCCGGCAGGCCGATGCCGAAGACGGTTCGGCCCTTGTTGCTCTCCTGCTCGTCTTCTGGGCCTTCGTGCGCCATGGAAACCTCTTTGACTGGGCGAGTATACGGCAGCGGCGCCGGGTGCGTTGGTCGGTCGACGGCCGTCGGCGGCGATCTTTGGCGGCCCGACCGGGGGCAAACGTCCTCGGTGCCATTTCGGCTCATGCGGGCCCGGGGGGCGCTCGCGCGCTTCGCGGCGCAATCGAGCACACGGGGGTAAAACAGTGATAGCCTGCGGCCGCCATGACCGCGAGAGTCGCCGTTGCTGCCCCCCCACCGCTGTTCCGTCGGCTGATGGTCGCCAATCGCGGCGAGGTCGCGGTCCGCATCTTACGTGCGTGTGACCTGTTGGGGATCACGCCGGTGCTGGCCGTATCGGCCGCGGACCGCGGGGCGGCCTACACGCGCGGGCGCGAAACCGTCTGCCTCGGTGGGGCCCGCGGGGCCCAGAGTTACTTGAACATGCAGGCGATCGTGCAGGCGGCCCGGCAGACCGAATGCAGCGCGCTGCACCCCGGCTGGGGCTTCCTGTCGGAGAACCCGACCTTCGCCGCGCTATGCGAGGCGCACGGCGTGACCTTCATCGGCCCGCCACCATCGGTCATGCATCGCATGGGCAAGAAGACCCCGGCGAAAGACGCGATGCGGATCGCAGGTCTCAACCTCATTCCCGGCAGCGACGGCGTGCTGCGTGACGTCGACGATGCGCAGGCGGTCGCCGACCGCGTCGGCTATCCGGTGCTGCTCAAGGCCGAGAGCGGCGGCGGTGGTCGTGGCATGCGCATCGCTCGCGCGTCGAGCGAGGTCGCCGGCGCCTACGCCGACGCGCAGGCCGAGTCGACCGCGGCGTTCGGCGATGGCCGCCTGTACCTCGAGCGCCTGGTCGAGGGCGGCCGTCACATCGAGATCCAGATCATGGCGGATCGCTACGGGAACGTCGTGCACCTCGGCGAGCGCGACTGCACCATCCAGCGCAATCACCAAAAGTTGGTCGAGGAGTCGCCGTCGCCAGTGCTGCCGGAGGTCGAGCGCCAGCGGACCCTCGCCGCCGCCGTCAAGGCCGCCGGCAGCATCGGCTACGTCGGCGCCGGCACCATGGAGTTCCTGCTGGACGCCGACGGCGTGCTGCGCTTCATGGAGATGAACACCCGCCTGCAAGTCGAGCATTGCGTCAGCGAGCAGCGCTCCGGTCGCGACCTCGTGGTCGAGCAGATCCGGGTCGCCGCCGGTCACCGCTTGTCGTTTCGCCAGGAGGAGATCACGCTGGTCGGTCACGCGATCGAGTGCCGGATCAACGCCGAGGACGCGACCCAGAACTTTCGCCCCGCGCCCGGCATCATCAAGCGCTGGCACGTGCCCGCGAGCGAGCACCTGCGCGTCGACACCCACGTCACCGACGGCTACGAGGTCCCGCCGCACTACGACAGCTTGATCTGCAAGGTGATCGCCAGCGGCGACACCCGCGACCAGGCCTGCGACCGCATGATCGCGGCGCTCGAGGGCCTGGTCTGCGAGGGCGTGCCGACCACCGTCCCCATGCATCTGGCGATCTTGCGGTCGCCTGCCTTCCGCGCCAACCGCTACGACACCCGGTCGATCCCGGGCTGGCCTCCCTGAAAGGCCCGGACCTCACTCATGGCACACGTCCCACTGATCCCGATCGGCGCCGCCCGCGAGCAGATCGCCGACGACCGCACCTTCCAGGACCACCGCTCCGCCCTCGACGAGCTCGAGGCCAACCTGCGCCAGCGTCGAGCCGGCGTGCAGGCCGGCTGGGGTGAGAAGTACGCCGAGCGCGTGCACGCCAAGGGCAAGCTGACCGCCCGCGAGCGCCTCGCCATGCTCATCGACCCCGGCACCCGGCCGCTCGAGGTCGGCACCTTCGTCAACGACGGTGACGTGTTCGGCGAGGGCCTGCGCTCACCGGCGGCCGGCGTCGTCACGGCATTCGCCAGGGTGGAAGGTCGGTGGTGCATGGTCATCGCCAACGACAACACGGTCGCGTCGGGCTCGTGGTGGCCGCGCACGCCGGAGAAGATCGAGCGCGCGCAGACCATGGCATTGCGCCTGCGCCTGCCGACGATCTACCTCGTCGATTGCTCGGGCCTGTTCCTGCCGGAGCAGTCGAAGGCGTTCCCCGGAGGCACCGGCGCCGGCCACATTTTTAAAATGAACAGCTTGCTGTCGGCCTCCGGCGTGCCGCAGCTCGCCGGGGTGTTCGGCGACTGCATCGCGGGGGGCGGCTATATGCCGATCATCTCGGATCGCGTGTACATGACCGAGCAGGCCTACATGGTCATCGCCGGCGCCGCGCTGATCAAGGGCGCCAAGTCGCAGAAGATGACCAGCCTCGACATCGGCGGCCCCGAGGTGCATGTGCATTTGAGTGGATGCGCCGACCGGCGCGTCCCCGACGACGAGACCCTGCTCTCATGCCTGCGCGCCGAGGTCCGGCGCCTGCCGAGCAGCGGCGCCGACTTCTACCGCGGCGACGCCGGCAGCGTCGAACCAGTGCACGCGACCCACGAGCTGCGCGGCATCTTGCCGCGAGACCACCGCGAGGGCTATGATGCCATGCAGGTGCTCGCGCGCCTGTGCGACCAGAGCCTGTTCTGGGAGCTGATGCCCGAGGCGGGCGAGGAGATGGTGTGCGGGGTCGGCCGCATCGGTGGCCTTTATGCCGGCTTCATCATCAACCGTCAGGGTCTGGTGGGCGACCCGGAGCACCCCGGTGCGATGCGTCCCGGCGGTTCTCTGTACCGGGCCGGCATCGCCAAGATCTCGGCATTTAGCCGCGCGTGCGACAGCGACGGCATCCCGATCGTGTGGTTACAGGACATCAGCGGCTTCGACATCGGCGTCGAGGCCGAGCGCCAGGGCCTGCTCGCGTACGGGTCCAACCTCATCTATACCAACAGCACCAACACCGTGCCGATGTTTACGGTGCTGCTGCGCAAGGCCAGCGGCGCCGGCTACTACGCCATGGCCGGCCTGCCCTACGACCCCGTGGTCCAGCTGAGCACCTGCATCACCCGCCTGAGCGTGATGGAGGGCCGGACCCTGGCGATCGCCACCTACAACACCAAGCTCGGCGACGACTTCGAGATCCTCAGCAAGGACCCCGCCGAGCGCGCGGCGGTCGAGGCCGGGATGGCCGCGGTCGAGAAGCGCATCGAGGCCGACATGGACCCCTACGTCTCGGCCCGCCAGATGGACACCGACGAGATCGTCGAGCTCGGTGAACTCCGCGAATACCTCGCCGCGCTCGTCGAGATGAGCTATCAAAATACCGGGTATCGCCGGGTCAAGAACCCGCGCATCTGGACCCTGCACGACCTCGCCGTGCTCACCGGGGGGATCCGCTGATATGCCCGTCTTCAGCTCGCAGCAAGACAGCCGCCTCCACCCGCCGACGATCCAGGCCCGCCTCGTGCGTACGCCGGACGGCAAGCTGCGCCTCGAGTCGCCGACCGTCGGCCTCTATCGCGGCGAACCCCGCCCCGGCAGCCTCGTCACCCCCGAGTCCTCCATCGGCCAGCTCGAGGTCCTCGGCGTCCTCCACCACCTGCTCGCCCCGGCCGGCGCCTCCGGCCTGGTGATCCCCGCCGAGAACCCCGGCGCTCGCCTGTCGCGGCGGCCCGTCGGCCATGGGGACCTGCTCGTCGCCCTCGACCCCGAGGCCGTCACCGGAGCCGCCGCCATGGGCCCAGGCGCCTCCACGGGCGCCTCCACGACCAATCTGGTGTTCCGCGCCCCGACCTCGGGCCGCTGGTACACCCGCCCCGGACCCGGCAAGCCGCCGCTGATCGAGGTCGGCACCGCCGTACAACAGGGTCAGGCCGTCGGCCTCATCGAGGTCATGAAGACCTTTAGCCGCCTGCACTACGGCGGCGAGGGCCTGCCCTCCCCGGCGCGCGTCAAGGCGATCCTCATCAAGGATGAGGAAGATGTCGCGGCCGGCGACGCCCTGTTCGAGCTCGAGCCCTGACACGAAGTGGTGCGCAAGCTGCGGCAATCTTCGCCGTGGCTCGCAGGGGGCACGCAGTCGCATCGCCAGGTCGACGCAGCGTGACAGCAGCGCCGCGACGCCTCGCGCCTGATTAAAAAATCGTCGATTCCGGCGCAAACTCTCGACCGCGAGCGCCCCATGGAAGACACGAATCGAGACCGACGCGACCAGGCCCGTTGGATCATCCTGTTGGCGACGCTGGCCGGCGCCATGTACCTGTGCTGGCTGATGCTCAAGCCGTTCGTCGGTGTGCTGTTATGGGCGGCCGTCCTGACGATGAGCTTCGAGCCGGTGCATCGGAGATTGCTCGAGCGGACCAGGAGGCCGAACCTGAGCGCCGCGCTGTCGTGCACGCTGGTGGTCCTGGCGATCGGTGTCCCGGTGGGCTTGCTGACCTGGGCGATCATTCACGAGCTGGCGCCGGCGCTCCGCGGCGTCGAGGCCGGCCTCGAGGTCGTCATCGTCGCCGGCGACAAGGACCTCGCGCAGATGGTCGGCGATCACGTGCGCATGCAAGACACCATGCGCGACGTCACCTACGACGCCGAGCTCGTGCGCAAGAAGTGGGGCGTCGCTCCGGGCCTGATCCCCGACCTGCTCGCGCTGATGGGCGACGACGTCGACAACATCCCCGGCGTGCCCGGCATCGGCCAAAAGGGCGCCGCCGCCCTGCTCGAGAAGTATGGCTCGCTCGACGGCATCCTCGCCCACCTCGACGATCTCAAGGGCAAGCAAAAGGCCGCGCTCGTCGAGCACACCGAGGCCGTCAAGCTGTACCGCCAGCTCACCACCGTCGACATCGACGCCGTCCTCGACGTCACCCTCGATGACCTCCGCCTCACGCCACCCGATCCGAAGCAGCTCGATGCCCTGTACCGCGAGCTCGAGTTCTATTCGCTGTTGACCGCCAGCGACGCGCGCCAGGGCGACGCGCCCGACATCGAGGTCGAGGTCCCCACGACGGTCGCGGCCGCCGATGGTGCCATGGCGGCCATGGCTGCCATCGCCGCCCTGCCGCCGGGCCAGGGTGTCGCCGTCACGCCGATCTACGAGCCGCCGGCGCGGGTCCACCACGCGTCTCTGGTCGGCGTCGCGCTGGCGACGGCCGGGCGCAAGCCGCTGTATCTCGCGTTTCGTGGCAGCGGCGCGCCGCTCGGAGATCCGGCGGTCGAGCTGCTGCGCGACGTCTTCGCCGACGAGTCGCGCCCGAAGTTCGTCCACGACGTGAAACAACTGGCGATCCTGTGCGCGCGCCACGGACTCACGCTCGGCGGCGAGATCGTCGACACGATGATCACCTCGTTCCTCGTCGATCCGGTCAAGTGCATCCCGCACGCGCTCGACCAGGTCGCCCGCGAGTACGTGCAACGGTCGATCCCCGCCGCCAAGTCCCTGCTCGGGGCCGGACAGTCCGCGCGGTCGCCCGGCGTGGTCGACATCGCCGCCGCAGCGACATACGCCGCCCAGCTCGCCGACGTGATCCTCGCGCTCGCGCCGGTGCTGCAGAAGCGGCTCGCGGAGGCCGGTCTGGTCGCACACTACAACGACCGCGAGCACCCCCTCGCCTACGTGCTCGCGCGCATGGAGCTCGCGGGGATCCGCGTCGACCGCGACGACCTCGCGCGCATGAGCGAGGAGTTTCACGCCCGCAAGGCCGAGATCGAGAAGCGGATCTACGCGCTCGCCGGTCACGAGTTCAACATCGGGTCGACCAGGCAGCTCGCCGACGTGTTGTTCGACGAGCTCAAGCTGCCGGTCATCAAGAAGAACAAGACCGGCTACTCGACCGACGCCGAGGTGCTCGAGCGCCTCGCCCCCAAACACCAGATCGCCCAGCAGGTGCTCGCGCAGCGCGAGCTGGCCAAGCTGATCAACACCTACACCGACGTGCTGCGCGAGGCGATCGCACCGGAGACCGGCAGGATCCACGCGACCTTGCAGCAGGCAGGCGGCGTGTCGGGCCGCCTGATCTCGACCGACCCCGACCTGCAACGCACGCCGATCCGCACCCCCGAGGGCCGCCGGATCCGCCGCGCCTTCGTGGCCCCGGAGGGCATGCGCCTGGTCTCGGCCGACTGGAGTCAGATCGAGCTGCGCGTGCTGGCTCACTTTAGCAAGGACCCACGCTTGCTCGAGGCATTCCGCGACAAGCTCGACCTGCACCGCCGCACCGCCGGCCTGCTGTTCCGCGTCGAGCCCGAGGCCGTCACCATCGAGCAGCGCAACGTCGGCAAGACCGTCAACTTCGCGACGATCTACGGACAGGGCGCGACCGCCCTCGGCCAGATCCTCGGCGTCCCCCGCAAGGACGCGCAGAGCTACATCGAGAAGTATTTCGAATACTACGCCGACGTCCGCCGCTGGCTCGACCGCACGATCGCCGCCGCCCACGAGACCGGCTTCGTGACGACCCTCCTTGGCCGCCGCCGCTTCATCCCGGAGCTGTCGATGCGCCAGGACAGCGACCGCGCCGCCGGCGAACGCATCGCCGCCAATACCCCGATCCAGGGGTCCGCCGCCGACCTGTGCAAGCTGGCGATGCTGCAGATCGACC
>ENA-OFCF01000455-OFCF01000455.1-metagenomes-genome-assembly--contig:-NODE-455-length-18223-cov-3.684775_pt1 | contig 18223 bp, 18 predicted proteins | sample MGYA00153387_OFCF01 | MGnify analysis MGYA00153387
ATTACTGCCGGGGTGCTGGTGGGCGTAGGCACGCGCTACGGCGCGGGGTGCACCAGCGGGCACGGCGTGTGCGGCTTGTCGCGGCTGTCGCTGCGCTCACTGGCAGCCACTGCCACGTTCATGGGTGCAGGTTTTGCAACCGTGTTCTTCATGCGCCACGTTTTAAGTTTTTAAAGGCTGTTCGTATGTTTGTACTGTCTGCATGGTTATCGGGTTTGGTTTTTGGCTTGGGGCTGATCGTGTCCGGCATGGCAAACCCTGCCAAAGTCCTTGGCTTTCTAGACCTCGCAGGCGCATGGGATCCGTCGCTGGCCTTGGTCATGGGCGGGGCTGTCGCGGTTGGTTTTTTTGCTTTTTTAATTGCCAAAAACCGCACGCGCTCTTTCATCGGCGCAGAGATGAAACTGCCCACGACCTCAAGCATAGACAGCCGCTTGCTGGCGGGCAGCGCGATGTTTGGCGCTGGTTGGGGCGTTGCTGGCTTTTGCCCTGGGCCAGGTTTGGTGGCACTTGGCATGGGCGAGCCCAAGGCACTGGTGTTTGTTGCAGCCATGCTGGTGGGCATGATGATTTTTTCGTGGCTTGAAAAACGCAAGAGTCCAGCCGTCGTTAACGCCGCCAACGCTGCTTAAGACATCAAACATGACAGACACCACGTCATGGGCAGCGGCTGGCATCACAGTTGCCGTGCTGGTGGCTTATGAGATGACATTGTTGTGGATGCAACGCCGCAGCCCTGCAATCCTTGCCCGCTCGGCACACGCCAATCTGCGGGAAGAATGGTTTGCAGCCTTGTCAAAGCAAAAAGGCTCTGAAATTCTGGCTGTTCAAACGTTGCGCAACTCGCTGATGTCCGCCACCATGACCGCCTCTACCGCAGCGCTGGGCTTGATTGGTTCAGCCACGCTGCTTGCGCCATCGATTAATTCTTCAATCGGCACCTTTAACAATCTGGCAAGCCATTTCACCGCCCGACTGGTCATGGAACTGGTGCTGATGGGCGTGCTGTTTGCATCGCTGGTCTGCTCGGCGATGGCGGTGCGTTACTACAACCATGCGGGGTTTATTTTGTCGATGCCGGTTGAATCTGATGAGCGCAAGCAATGGGGCCCGACTGCGGTTGCCTACTTGCGCCGCGCGGGGTTGCTGTACAGCTGGGGCCTGCGCCATTTGCTGATGGTGGCACCGCTGCTGGCATTTATCGTCTACCCCTTGGCCGGGCCAGTGGCTGCTTTGCTGGTGGTGGCTGCGCTGTTTGGGTTTGACAGGTTTCAGGCCTAAGGAAGTCAAACCATACGTTGCCTGACGGACGTGACTGTCAACGCTAGATGCGCGCATCCTTTGGCTTGTTGCCCTGCGGCCAGTCTTTTGCCTTGCCCTTGAATACTGGCCTTGGCTGGTGGGTGAAATACTCAGATACGTCAATTGCTTGCTGGTCGGTCAGCGTACCGCCTTGCCCCAGCGGCATTTTGTATTTTACAAAGGCGGCAGCGGTGTAGGTTCTGGCCATGCCCGCGCCGTCGTTAAAAGAGTCTTTACCCCATACCGGCGGAATCGCGTATCCGCCAGTTGCAGTTTTGATACCAAGACCTTGCGCGCCGTGGCAACTGGCGCACTTCTCGGCATAGATCACTTTTCCGTTCTCGCTGTTGGGCACAAGACGCGTATCAACGGGGCCAAAACCCCGCCCCTTTACGGATGTGCCCGTTGGCACAGCAGTTGATAACCATTGCATGTACGACAGGATGTTGATCATCTCGGCAGAGTTGTATGCCAGCGCCTTGCCGTTCATTGACCGCTGGAAGCAATCATTGACCCGATCAATCAACGAAATGACTTTACCGCTTCGCGCGCGGTATTCGGGAAAGACTCCCCAAATGCCGACCCATGGAGAGGCATTGGCAGAGGTACCCGCGTCAAGATGGCAATTGGTGCAATTCAGTCCATTGCCAACGTTATTGGGCAACAAACGGCGTGTGTCCGTCAGCAATTTTTTGCCCTCTTGAATTGCCAGACCTTTTGGGCCACTGGGTATGCTGGCGTCGAGCGGCGCTTTGAAATCAGGTGCTGCGGTTTGCGCCGCTGCGACAAAAGTACTGCCCACCGCAGCGATACAGGCAGGCAAATGACAGGCTGTTTTCATGGATTAGTTCTTTGGCTCAGTGAAAATATCAGGTTTAAACAACTTAGTTTGATTGGCCAGCGCAATCGTTGATTGGTGTTCATGTCTGACAGGTAATTGGCCAGTTGTCGCCTAAGCTGACCTTGACTGCGGTTGTCGCAAAGGACGTTCATGGAATTCAAGGATTACTACGCCGTGATGAGCGTGGAAAAAAGCGCAACGCCTGAAGACATCAAGCGCGCACACCGCAAACTCGCGCGCAAGTACCACCCGGATGTCAGCAAAGAAAAAGATGCCGAGGCGCGGTTCAAAGAATTGGCTGAGGCCTATGACGTGCTGAAAGACCCCGAGAAGCGCGCTGCTTATGACCGGTTGGGTGCTAACTACAAAGCGGGGCAAGAATTTCAGCCACCGCCCGACTGGGCAGGCTCGCAACCTGGGCGCGGCGGTTATTCACAAAGTTTTCAAGACGGCGACGGGCAAGACCACAGCGCGTTTTTTGATTCCTTATTCAGGGGTATGGGTCGTGGGCAGGGCGCCGGGCAGCAACGCAGCCATGAAGCGTTTGACATGCACGGCCAAGACCAGCACGCCAAAATTCAGATCAAGATTGAAGACTCTTACACCGGCGCAACGCGTACGCTGCAACTGCGGGTGCAAACGGTTGGTAGCGACGGCCGCGCGCAGCTGGCTGACCGCACGATTGAGTTTGTCATCCCAAAAGGCATACGTGCGGGCCAGCACATTCGCCTGGCTGCGCAAGGCGGTCCGGGCATGGGCAATGGCAGCCCGGGTGACTTGTACCTGGACGTTGAAATATTGCCGCATCCGCTTTATCGCACCGATGGTTACGACGTCCTGATGGACTTGCCGATAGCACCTTGGGAGGCTGCTCTTGGCGCTGAAGTCGTGGCGCCCACGCCTACGGGCCAGGTTGAAGTCAAAATTCCGGCGGGCTCAGTGGCTGGCCGCAAATTGCGCCTCAAAGCTCGCGGCTTGCCCAGCAAAACGCCGGGTGACTTTTACTTTGTTCTGGCGATTTTGCAGCCAACGCCACAAAATGAAGCAGATAAAAAAGCCTATGCAGATTTGCAAACTGCGTTTAGCACCTTCAACCCGCGCTTTCAGGTTGAGGCGTTTGATAAAACCCCCGCAGTCCATTAAGGCGCACCCCTTCATGCAAACCAACTTCATACTCATCACGCCAAACCAAGCCGTTAACCTGGTGCTGGAAGACATCACTGAGCTGACGCTTGACGACCTGTGCCGCGCCTGCAACGCGCAGGCCGACATCATCATTGAACTGGTCAGTGAGGGGGTAATTGAAGGCGCATCTATTGCGCAAAGCTTGCCCCAAGAGAGTTGGCGCTTTACTGGCATGCACCTGCACCGCGCTAAAGTGGCCATGCGCCTGCACCGCGACTTGGGCGTGAACTTTGCTGGCGCTGCACTGGCGCTGCAGTTGATGGATGAGCTGGAAGAAGCCAGGTCCCGGCTACGGGGCTATGCTATTTAATCAGGAGCTGCTTGCGCCCGCAGCTATTGGGCTAGAGGCTTATTTTTCTAAAAAATTAACTTTTGGCTGTTTTGCATAGAATAGGATTGCCGCCCAATCTTCGCGGGCGCAAGCAGCTATGAATTTAATAGTAAATACTGAGTTTGTAATTGATCTTTTTAAGCTGGCGCTGTACATCGCTTGTGGCTATGTGGCGCTCAATGTCTACGCCCGCCACGTCAAGACGCGCTGGGTTGTGCGTTTGACCGCCGAGCGTTTTGCGGTGTTAACGCTTCTCACCGTGCTGGTTGTTGCCATCAAGGTTTTTGAGGATGTGGTGACCAAAGAGTCTGGCCCGGTAGACGCCGCCGTGCTGTGGTTTGTTCGGCAAATCATGCCGCCAGCCATGGTCCGTTTTTTTGAGGTGGTCACATTGACCGGCGCCGCCAGGTTTTTAGTACCTGCCACGGTTGCGCTCTCGATTTTGTTTTACACAACGCGGCACAGGCAGCAAGCCGTTTTGCTGGCAACGTCCATGGCTTGCGGCTGGGCCTTGACTTACACGGTGAAATCACTGGTTGACCGCACGCGGCCTGAGTTGTGGAGCACGACCTGGTACTGGGGTTCGAGCTTTCCGAGTGGACACACGCTGAGCACGGCGGCATTTGCTACAGCGCTTGTTATTGGTACGGCGCAGATTTGGCCTAAGTCACGTTTTTTCGCCCTGCCGCTGGCCGTTGTTTGGGTCACGCTGATGGGCGTGTCTCGGCTTGTACTGGGCGTGCATTGGCCTACCGATGTGTTGGCGGCAACTTGTCTGGGGGTGTTCATTCCGCTGGCCATTAGCCTGGTGGTGTTTAAAGATGACAAGCATTTGGTCGTATCGATCACGACCGAAAGAGAAAATCAAGCTACCCTAAATGGTTGAAGTTGTTTGCCTTCCCATCACATTTTTAATTTACGGAGAAATCACTTATGCAATACCGGCGCCTAGGCCACAGCGGCCTTCAAGTCAGCGAGCTGTCATTGGGCTCATGGGTCACTTATGCCAATCAGGTCAACGTCAAAGCCGCCAAAGAAATGCTGGCGCTGGCCATGGACAACGGCGTTAACTTTTTTGACAATGCCGAGGTCTACGCCAGCGGCAAAAGCGAAGAGGTGATGGGCGACGCCATCAAGGCGCTCAAGTGGCCGCGCCTGAACTACATCGTGTCGACCAAGTTTTATTGGGGCTTGGCCGAGCCTGAGGTGAAAGGCAAAACTCAAGCTGTTCCCATCAACCGAAAAAACACGCTGAACCGTAAATACCTGATGCAGGCCATCGACGGCTCCTTAAAACGCATGGGCCTGGACTTTATTGACCTGGTGTACTGCCACCGGCCTGATGCGCAAACGCCGGTTGAAGAAACCGTGCATGCCATGAGCGACATGATTACGCAGGGCAAGGCGCTGTACTGGGGCACCAGTGAATGGTCTGCCGAAGAAATTCGTGCAGCGTGGTGCATTGCCGACAAGCACCATTTGCACAAGCCGGTGATGGAGCAGCCGCAGTACAACCTGTTTCACCGCCAACGGGTCGAACATGAATACGCACGGCTGTACGACGACATTGGCCTGGGCCTGACGACGTGGAGCCCGCTGGCCAGCGGTTTGCTGACGGGTAAGTACAAAAGCGGTGTGCCAAAAGGCAGCCGTGGCGCACGCTCGGACATGGCGTTTTTGGTCAAGGGTCTCACGAACGACGACAAGAATGCGGCAGTCACCAAGCTGGAGGCTGTGGCCGGTGATCTGGACTGTACGGTTGGTCAGCTCGCCATCGCCTGGGCCGCAAACAACCCGCGCGTTAGCACCGTGATCACAGGCGCATCAAAAATTGAGCAACTCAAAAACAACCTGAAAGCCCTCAACGTCATGCCCAAATTAACCACAGATGTGATGGAGAGGATCGACAAAATTTCACAACCACTGGCAAGCTGACTAATTCGCTATTTATTTAGCAGCTTACTACGCCTATATTTGTTGGTCTGCAGCACTAAAACGCCAACAAGCAGACCTGATACAACGCTGCTGGCCGAGAGCGTTGCGTAAAAAGCCATCTCATCGCCGACCCATCGCCGAATCACCTGCCAATAGCCCATCGCGCTTGAAATTGGCATTCAAAACGGTCCGCTGGCCGTGCTGATTGTCACGTCCAGCCTGGTGGGCGCTTTGCAGCAAGAAGTGTTGCTGGAGCCGGTGCTGTACTCGTTGTTCATTGTGCTTATCAGCAGCGCCGTGACGGTGTGGTTTCGGTACTTGGCAGACACAGAAAGCCGGGCACGCGACCGCTTTAAAGAAGGTGCTTTCAAGTCAGCCTGAAAAGAGCACAGCCGTGCGTTTTCATTGATCTGCATCAGTACCGCCTTAGCCAGTGGCTGATATCTTCTGGTAATGAGCCGACTGCAGAGTATCAAACACCCAGAGATGCACCGCACCCACCGCGTCGGCTGGCTGCGTGCTGCGGTGCTCGGTGCCAACGACGGTATTGTTTCAACAGCAAGCCTTTTGATAGGTGTGGCAGCGGCCAGCGCCAGCCAAGCCACGGTGTTGATGACAGGGGTTGCCGCTCTGGTTGCGGGAGCCATGTCGATGGCCGCAGGCGAGTATGTGTCTGTCCATTCTCAGGCAGACACCGAAGAAGCCGACCTCGCGCGTGAAAAAGCCGAGCTAAGCCAAGACCCACAAGCCGAGCTGCGTGAACTGACCGCAATCTACACATCACGCGGACTGACGCCTGAGCTGGCCGCTGCGGTAGCGGTGCAGTTGACAGCACACGACGCACTGGGTGCCCATGCGCGTGATGAGCTGGGTATTTCAAGTGCCTTCAGCGCCAATCCCATCCAGGCGGCGCTTGCATCAGCCGCCAGCTTTGCGGTGGGTGCGGCTTTGCCCCTCGTCGTTGCAGCGTTTGCGCCTGCCAGCGCGCTGCTCGCCTGGGTAGCAGGTGCATCACTTCTCAGCCTGGCGGGGCTTGGGGTGGTGGCTGCGCGGGCGGGCGGCGCAAATATTTTAAAAAGCGTCTGGCGCGTCACGCTCTGGGGCGTACTGGCCATGGCGGCTACTGCGGGCGCGGGCTGGCTGTTCGGTACAGTTGTTTAACCGTTCTAAGTGTATTTTTAGCGTTTTGACCAACAAGTACGGGCGCAAGCAGCTATTTATTCAATAGCATTTCCAATGCCTGTCATCTGGCCGGTTCAAACGCCATCAAACAGCCGTCACCCGCGCCAGAACGGCTTGATCTCTGCAAACCTTTTAATCTCTTTCAAGCAGCGTTTGGCGTTGGGCTGCACGCGCGCGCCCAACCAGCCGACGCCAAACCAGGCGTTGGGATCGTCGGCGGCCAACGCACGCAATGCGTGCAAAGCCACCAGTTCATCGTTGTATTGGCCCAGCGCATCCTGGGCAGACTTGAGCGCGGTCGCCATGTGCCTGACCTTACGGGCTGGAAAAAGTGGTTCGACAAACTCAAGCAGGTAACGCAGCCGCTTCAGGCGCTTGCGTACGCCGTGCTGCCCTGCCTCATCGAGGACAAGAAACTTCTTGCCGTCACGCAGGGCGCGCGTGCGCAACTTGTCCAGCCGCTTTGCAACCGACTTTTGCAAGGCTTCAGGCTTGTCTGCTGGTTTGGGCACTTCACGGTGCACAAAACTCAGGAGGCCAAGCAATGCGCACTGGAAATCCGCCGCACGCACCGTTGCAGCGGGATCAGGAGTGTCGCTGTCGTCCAGATCAACACCTACCGCTGGACCGCCAACGTCAAGCAGTTGGGGCTGCAGAACCAGCGCCAGGTGGCTTTTGTCCCGGTGGGCACCCAAAGCCCTGAAGGCCTGCACCAGCGCGGCGTCCCATGCTGGATCCAGGTCGTCGGTGAAGCGCCCCAGTTCCCCTAATGCGGTGCGCAGCCTGCGTATCCCAACCCGCAGCTGGTGGACATGGTCCGGCTGGTTGCTGCCGGCGGCCAGCTCACTCATGTTCGGCAGTATCTGGCACATGCATGCGTGGATAACAGCGGTCACCATTTCAGCGCCAGATGCGTGCCGGGAGAATTTTGCAGAAACCGCCGACGTAGCCTCGCCGAACGGAGTTGCGCTGCGCAGGCGCTGTCCTTTCATTGACTTGGCTATCGTGCTTATCCAGATACCGTGCCGCGTGCACCACTCAAGCGCCAGCGCCACGGCGTCTGCTGGCGTTCCTTCCTTGAGCTCTATTTCAAGCTCGCAGATGGGCAAGGACAGTCCGTCTGAAAAAACGCGGCCTTGGTCGAGCGCAACTTCAATGGTCGAGTTGCCGATGGCAATTTGCCGGGTGATGCGTTGTATGTCAGTGCTGTAAAGCAAGTCAAGTTGCGGGTATGTCGCTCCTGCCTGGAGCCCCAATGCTTTGTCAATCGCCTTGCCGACAGGCGTTGCGCGGTGGCGGGACAAATCCAGCGTGGGCAAGCTGGCTGCGCCTTGTGGCGGCAGCGCCGCGTTGTGCTCTAGCCGCTCCAGCAAGTCAGCAGTTGGCCCCTTGGCAGTCTGCACCCAGCGCCTGCCTTCTTTGCGCAGACGCACCACAATGCCGCAGGCCGCCAATGCCCCGTCAGGCGTATCGAAGTAGCTGGCCTGCAACCGCTGGCGTGTCACCCTGCCGTCGAGCACAGCAGCTGCAACGCTCTTCAAATTTGCAGGCGGAATTTCAAACTTCAATTCAAATTCAGTCATAGGTCATAGTTTAGTCACTGCCTGAAACCTGCGGTGTTTTTTTGGCAACTTTTGCGGCGCCGTTTGCGGCGTTCCACACACTGGCTTGATAATCAATCCAGAGCATGTTTTTGGTAACGCTGTGACTAACCCACTATGCCCAGTGCTTTTAATTTTTCTGCTTCGCCGTTTGACTGCCTCAGCCCGGACGAGCAGCGCCTGGTACGCGACAGCGTGGATGTGGCTTACTTTCGCGAGGGCGAAACGATTCTCGCCAATGGCGCGGCGCCCACGCACCTGTTGGTGATCATCAAGGGGTTTGTGACGCAACTGGACGGCGATGAGGCCATCACCACTTACGGGCCAGACGATTGCTTTGACGGGCGCGGCCTGGTGGCGGGCAAAGTCAGCAGCCGGTTTGTGGCGGCCCAGGAAGTGGTGGCCTATGAGCTTGCAAAACAGTCGGTGAATGACCTGATTGCGTCGAACGCCACCTTTGGCGCGCTGCTGTTTGCAGACCTTAGCCAAAAGCTCAGCGCCTTGTCCCAGCGGCGCAGCCAGCACGAGCTGCAGTCGCTCAGCCTGTCGCGCGTTGACGAAGCTTTTTTGCGGCCACCCCATTTCGTTGATGCGCAAACCGATATTCTTGCGGTTGTCAGAGTTTTTCAAGCGCAGCGTACGTCCAACGTGCTGGTGCGTGACACGCAGTCCCTGCCCCCACGGCTGGGTATTTTTACCGCCACCGCGCTGCAGCGCGCCATTTTGGACGGCCGCCCACTCAGCCAACTGGCGGTAGGTGAATTGGCCAACTACGCCTTGATCAAAGTCCAGCCCTCGGACCCATTGGGCGATGCGATGGCCACCATGCTCAAGCACCGGGTACACCGGGTGGTGGTGGTGGACGGCGACACCATATTGGGTGTTCTTGAGGCGCTGGACCTGTTCAGTTTTATGTCCAACCAGTCGCACATGATCACGGTGCAGATGGAGGCGGCGACTGACCTCGAAGGCCTGAGCCAGGCGGCCGCTCAAATCACCCGCATGATGGCGCTGCAGTACCGCAGCGGCACGCGTGTGAGCCTGATTGCCAAGCTGGTGCAGCAACTTAACGCCCGTCTGTTTGAGCGCGCCTGGCAATTGATTGCGCCACCGGAGCTGGTGGCTAACAGCTGCCTGTTTGTGATGGGCAGCGAGGGGCGCGGCGAGCAGTTGCTGAAAACCGATCAGGACAACGGCCTGATTTTGCGCGACGGTTATGCGCCGCCATATGATTTGGACGCGATTTGCGGGCGGTTTTCTGCCGCTTTGACAACCTTTGGCTACCCAAAGTGCCCGGGCCACATCATGGTGAGCAACCCTGAGTGGCGCAAGAGCGCCAGCAGCTTCGGCCAAATGACGCGGCAGTGGCTGGTGTTACCCGACACAAACAGCCTGATGAATTTGGCTATTTTTATGGACGCGCACACGGTTTGCGGCGACGCCCAGCTGCTAAGCCATGTGCAGCGCGGACTCGGCACTGTTGCCACCGACAACGACGCCATGCTAAACCGCTTTGCCGCCGCGATTGATGCGTTTGACAGCCGCGGCTGGTGGAACCGGCTGCTGGCTTTTGGCGATGCCGATCAACATCTCGACATCAAAAAACAGGGGATTTTTCCGCTGGTGCATGGCGTGCGCAGCTTGGCGCTTGCGCACCGCGTGCTTGCGACCAGTACCGCCGGGCGTATTGATGCCTTGGTGGCCATGGGCAAACTGGAGGCCGACCTGGGCGCCGACCTGACCCAGAGCCTGTATTTTTTAATGGGCCTCAAGCTCAAAGCCGGCTTAGCCGAACTGGACACACACCAAAGCGTTACCGGCGCCATTGATGCCGCCAAGCTCAGCACGCTAAACCGTGACCTGCTCAAGGACGCGTTGGGTGTGGTCAAGCGTTTCAAGGCGTTGCTGCGGCATCGTTTCCATTTAGAAGGCGTATAAGAAAAGCGTATGCAGTCACAGCTTGTAAGGCCGCCCTGGTGGGGCGCGCTGCGACGCAAGTGGCGGCTGTCCCGCCTGCGCGACCCGGCGTTTCGATTTATGTTTGAGCCGCCACCCGACAACGAGTGGGTGTCGCTGGACTGCGAGACCACTGGCCTGGACGCGCGCAGTGACGAGATCATTGCTATTGGCGCGGTACGTATTGAAGGCCAGCGCGTGCTGACCAGCGAGCGCCTGGAGCTGCTGGTGCGGCCCGAGCGCGGCGTGCCGGGTAGCAGCGTGCGCATTCACCGATTGCGCGAGCGCGACGTGGCCGGAGGTCTGCCGCTGCAAGAGGCCGTAACGCGCCTGATGCACTTCATTGGCAGCCGGCCGCTGGTCGGCTACTACCTGGAGTTTGACTTGGAGCTGCTGAATCGGGCGATTCGTCCGCTGCTTGGCGTGGGTTTGCCGCAGCCTGCTATTGAAGTCTCAGGCCTTTACTACGACCACAAATTTAAGCAACTGCCGACCCATGAGCAGGGTGCCACCCAAATTGACCTGCGTTTTGCCACCCTGATGAATGACCTGGGTCTGCCGCTGCGCAGCGCGCATGATGCCACCAACGACGCGGTGATGGCGGCTCTGGCATTCATCAAGCTCAACCAATTAGGCAGGGCAGCCAAAGTACCGGGCACTCAGGCCCAGTGAGCGTTTGGCTGTTTTTGGCTATGCTCGCGACCAGCTTAATGGCCAGAGGCGGTAGACGCCCCGTAGCCAGTTTCCGACCGCACCTGCTGCGCCGGAAACGCCGCGCGTTCGCGGGCAGCGTTGGCACTGCGATCCAAAATCGAAAACAGCCAGATGCCCACAAAAGCAATGGTCATTGAAAACAACGCAGGCGACGTGTACGGGAACAATGCCGAGCCCGCCGGGTTGCCCAGGGTGGTTTCCCACACCGATGGTGACACTACCGTTAGCCCCACTGAGGAGAACAGCCCCATAAATCCACCAATCACCGCGCCCCGGGTGGTGCAGTCTTTCCACAGCACCGACATGAACAGCACCGGGAAATTGGCCGATGCAGCAATGGCAAATGCCAGCGACACCATAAAGGCGATGTTTTGCTTTTCAAACGCAATACCCAGCGCAACGGCCACCACGCCCAGCACCAGCGTGGTAAGGCGCGACACCTTGAGTTCTGAGGCGCTATCGGCTTTGCCCTTTTTAATGACCGTGGCATAAATGTCGTGCGACACCGCCGATGCGCCCGATAGCGTCAAACCAGCCACCACCGCAAGAATGGTTGCAAAAGCCACCGCCGATATAAAGCCGTAAAACACATTGCCGCCCACCGCTTTGGCTACCAGCACCGCCGCCATATTGGCCGAGCCGCCGCCGCCTTTGATGATGCCTGTGGCGGTGTTGGCAAACTCAGGGTTGGTCAGCACCAAGGTGATCGCGCCAAAGCCGATGATGAAGATCAGCATATAAAAGTAGCCAATCCAGGTGGTGGCCCACAGCACTGATTTACGCGCCTCTTTGGCGTTGGGCACAGTAAAAAATCGCATCAAAATATGCGGCAAACCAGCGGTGCCAAACATCAGCGCCATACCAAATGAAATAGCAGAAATCGGATCTTTCACAAAGCCGCCCGGCCCCATGATCGCCTGGCCGATGGTGGCCGCGTCTTCGGCAGTTTTGCCGCCGTTAACGGCCAGTTGGGTTTTTACCGCCACGCCTCTGGCAAACAACGCCTCCAGGCTAAAACCGAACTGCGCCATCACCATGAAGGCCATGAACGTCACGCCCGCCAGCAACAAGCAGGCCTTGATGATCTGCACCCAGGTAGTGGCCGTCATGCCGCCAAACAGCACATACACCATCATCAGCCCGCCCACAATTACCACAGCCAGCCAGTAGTCCAAGCCAAACAGCAGCTTGATCAGCGCACCAGCGCCCACCATTTGCGCAATCAGATAAAACGCCACCACCACCAGCGTGCCCGATGCGGCAAAAATACGAATCGGCCCCTGCTGGAAGCGGTAGCCTGCCACATCTGCAAAAGTGAATTTGCCCAAATTGCGCAGGCGCTCAGCCATCAAAAACGTGATGACTGGCCAGCCCACCAAAAAGCCGATCGAGTAAATCAAGCCGTCGTAGCCCGATGCCATCACCGCAGCAGAAATACCCAAAAAAGACGCCGCTGACATGTAGTCACCCGCAATTGCCAGCCCGTTTTGAAAGCCGGTGATGCTGCCGCCACCGGTGTAAAAGTCAGCCGCTGATTTGGTTCGCGCGGCTGCCCATTTGGTGATGAACAAAGTTGCCACCACAAAGCCGCCGAACATGCTGATAGCCACCCAGTTGGTCGGCTGCTTGTCGACTTGCCCCAAGTCAACGCCCGCAGCTAGAGCCGCGCCTGCAGTTAGCGACAACAGCAATGCTGCGATGAAAGGATGTGGTGTTTTCATCGCGTCACATCCTTCAGGATATCGGTGGTCAAGTCGTCAAACTCGCTGTTGGCACGGCGCACGTAAATGGCGGTGATGACAATCGTGAAAACAATCACGCCCATGCCGATAGGCACTCCCATCGATGTCACGCCTGCGCCAATGGGCTGCGCCAAAAAAGGCTTGTTAAAAGCGATCAGCGCGATGTAGCCGTAGTACACGACCAACATCAGTAACGTGAGTAACCAACCAAAACGGTTGCGCTTTTTGCGCAGCGCCAGGTATTTAGGATGACTCTGAATTTTTTCGACCACTAGATCATTCATGGAATGTCTCCTCAATATGGGCTACAAAAAAATGCATGGCTGCAAGAAAACATTTGCAGAAAGTTGCGAGCAGGTTCTGATCGAAATCTCGTGGCAACAGAAACAAATTTGACTATAGGTGTAGACATACGCAGCGGCTTGATCTGCATCAACCTATTGGCGTTTATCTGTGCTTTTTGCCGCACAGCTGCGCGTGGACTTTTTTGCTTACTGCCGATGGCCGTTGCGCTTGCACACAGCGTGATGCTTTGACAACATACGCTTACATGTATTTGTGGGCCGCGTTTGATCTACATCAGCACGCACTGCATGTGCCGCAGCTAACTTCAAACCATGGGTCAACCAGGGAAAAATTTTTTAACGACGTTGCTGTGGGCCTTGGTATTTGGAGTAGCTGTGCTGCTTGCGATGGCCGGGTACGGCAATGCACGCTGGAACGCTGGCACCACGCAATTGCTTAACCGGCTGGATGCTGCGCAAGTCCAAACCGCGCCGCAGTTTTACAACGCCAAAGAACTTGACGGCCTGCCAGCACCAGTCAAGCGCTACTTTGAAGCGGTGCTTAAAGACGGCCAGCCCATCATCACGGCGGCTACCGTGCAGCACACAGGCACTTTCAATTTAGGGGAGGCCCTTGACAACTGGAAACCATTCACCTCAACGCAGCGCGTAATAACAAACCGCCCAGGTTTTGACTGGGACGCGCGGGTGCTGGTGTTCCCTGGCGTTGCTGCGCACATTCATGACGCTTACGTAGCTGGCACGGGCTTGCTGAAAGTCGCCATTTTTGGGCTGATCACCGTAGCCGATTTACCTGAAACCGCAGATTTGTCCAAAGGCGAATTCATGCGGTATTGCGTTGAGGCAGCTTGGTATCCAACCGCGCTGTTGCCATCGCAAGGCGTGGTGTGGCAAGCCGTTGACGCGCAGTCAGCCAGCGCCACTTTCACCGACGCTGGTACCACGCTGAGCTTGCTGTTTCGCTTTTCTGGTGATGGCCTGATCGACACGGTGCACGCGCAATCGCGTGGCCGATTGATGGGCAATGTCATGACCTACGCCCCATGGCAGGGCCGCTTTTGGAACTACGCTGAGCGTGGCGGTATGTTGGTGCCGCTTGAATCAGAAGTCGCCTGGGTGTTGCCAGAAGGGTTAAAAACTTACTACCGCAGCCGGATGACCACCGTGAGTTACGGGTTTGCACGGCCAGAAAACGAGAGGCCTAAACCATGATGACACGCCAGAAGTTTCTTTACTCGAGCGCTGCGCTGGCTGCCGCACCGCTGGGCTTGGCAGCCTGCTCGCCTGCCAACTCTCCCAGCGGCTATGAAGCAGCGGTAAAAGAAATCTGGCGTCCAAGCAGTGGCCGCCTTGAATCTGCACAAGCAATACAGCAAGAACTGGTGCGGTCCGCGACGCTTGCGCCATCGAGCCACAACACGCAGGCCTGGAAGTTTCACATTGCGCCAAGCAGCATTGCAATCCTGCCTGACTTTGCCCGCCGTACCCCGGTGGTTGACCCAGACGACCACCACCTGTTTGCAACACTGGGCTGCGCACTTGCAAACATGGAAGAAGCGTCACTTGCTTATGGCTTAAAAAGCCAGCCGCGGTTTGATACAGCAAAAAATACGCTGCTCGTCCAGCTGGAGCAAACCAAAGCAATCGCATCGCCCTTGTACACAGCGATACCCAACCGCCAGTGCACGCGCGGCCCATACGACGGAACGCAGTTGTCGACAGCTGAGCTGAAGTTGCTGGAGGTGGCCGGAACAGGAAACGGCGTGCGGGTCATGCTGTTCACGGCAAAGCCTGAGATCGAGAAACTTCTTGCGCTGGTCATTGAAGGCAACACAGCGCAAATGCAAGATGCCGCGTTCGTGAAAGAGCTCAAACAGTGGCTTCGCTTTAGCGGCAGCCAGGCGGTAGCAACAGGCGACGGTTTGTACAGCGCCTCATCTGGAAATCCGTCGTTACCGCGTTGGCTCGGCAGCATGATGTTTGACATCATGTTCAAAGCCAAAAGCGAAAACGACAAGTACGCCGAGCAAACCCGCAGCTCGGCGGGCATCGCGGTTTTTGTGTCGGATACCGATGACAAAACCCACTGGATTGAAGCGGGCCGCTGCTACGAGCGCTTTGCTTTGCAAGCGACTGCATTGGGTATTCGCAACGCGATGCTGAACCAGGCGGTGGAGGTGCCAGCAGTGCGGCAACAAACGGTAGCTTTTCTGGGGCTCAAGGCGGGCAGACCAGATCTGGTGGTGCGCTTTGGGCGTGGCGAAAAAATGCCGCAATCGCTCAGGCGAAGCCAGCAAAGCGTGTTGGTGTAGCTGGTAGTTGATATGAATTTAATAGCTGTCAACGCCCTATTTTGTTGCGCTGCAGGTCTATTTGGTATAACTTTTTGACCAGGAAAGGCAACCCAGCATGACGCCATCACGCTCTGTATCGCTGTTGCCCGAACCTGCGGAGGGCACCAACAAGCCCGCACCAAAAGCCGACGTTGTCAAACGGTTTGGCCTGATCGCCGCCACAGTTGCGCTTATCGCCATCACCTTGCTGCCTGCAACGGCCAGCCTGCCACGCGCGGGCCAAGTCATGCTGGCCATACTGGCTTTTGCGGTCATCGTTTGGATGACGGAGGCGCTTGACTACGCGGTGAGCGCCGTGGTTATTGGCGCGCTGATGGTGTTTTTGCTGGCCTACGCGCCAGACGCCGCCAAGCCCTTGGGGGCTGATATGGGCACTGGCGCTGCGCTTGGCCTGGCGCTGTCGGGCTTTTCAAACAGTGCCGTGGCGCTGGTGGCAGCTGCGTGTTTTATTGCGGCGGCCATGACTGCCACCGGGTTGGATCGCCGCATTGCTTTGTTTGTGTTGTCCAAGGTCGATGCCAAGACCAATCACATCGTGATCGGCGCAATGGGCGTTGGCTTTCTGTTGTCATTTATTGTGCCCAGCACCACCGCGCGGGTGGCTTGCCTGGTGCCCATCATGATGGGATTCATCCTGGCCTTCAAGGTTGACAAGCGCAGCCGCTTTGCTGGCCTCTTGGTGATTACCGCCGCGCAAACCGCCAGCGTGTGGAACGTCGGCATCAAAACGGCCGCCGCACAAAACATGGTGGCCATCGGGTTTATTGAAAAGCAGTTTCAGACCACCATCACCTGGGCAGAGTGGTTCATTGCCGGTGCGCCGTTTTCAGCGCTGCTGAGCATAGCGGTCTACTTCATCATGACGCGAATGATGCGGCCCGAGATGAAGGAGATTGAAGGCGGTAAAGCCGCAATACGCGAACAAGTTGAACAACTGGGCGCGATGACACCCAAAGAATGGAAGCTCTTGGCCATTGTGCTGACGCTGCTGGGGTTTTGGGCGACTGAGAAGGTACTGCATAACTTTGACACGGCATCCACCACCATCGCCGCTATCGCTCTCATGCTGATGCCACGCATTGGCGTGATGGACTGGAAACAGTCGCAAAAAGGCTTCCCATGGGGCACAGTGATGCTGTTTGCAGTCGGCATCAGCATTGGCACAGCCTTGCTCAAGACCAACGCGGCGAGCTGGTTGGCCAATGTGATTGTGTTGAATCTAGGGTTACAGCAGGCCAGCGCCTTTGTCATTTTGATGCTGCTGTCGCTGTTTTTAATCATCATTCACCTGGGCTTTGCCAGCGCGACGGCATTGGCATCCACCATGATTCCGATCATCATCAGCGTACTGCTGGCGGTTCAAACCCCAGGCATCAATGTGGTCGGCATGACCATGCTGCTGCAATTTGTGGTGAGCTTTGGTTTTATCTTGCCCGTCAACGCGCCGCAAAACATGATTGCCTACGGCACGGGCACCTTTGATTCTCGTGATTTTGTGCGTACCGGCCTGGTGATTACGCTGGTAGCGTTTGCGCTGCTAGTGGTTTTTTCACTGACCTACTGGCCCTGGATGGGCTACATGACGCGCTAACTCAATGCAAACAGGCTTTTATGCTGCTCACGCAAAAGATTCTTTTGCACCTTGCCCATGGTGTTGCGGGGCAGCTCTGCAACTACAAAGCATTGCTTTCTTTGCCTTGCGTGCCTTCGTTTGTGCGACAGCGTACACAAGACTACCGCCTGAGCGAAATTTTCCCAGCTGCATCGTTTGAAGCTGCAGCTGCCTCACGACCCCTCAGCCAGCAGCACCTGCCACTTGGCCGCCGCAAGGCCTCTCTCTCAGCGGTCAACGCTTGCAGCACCCACTGCGGTTGCCGTTAAGCGCTGCAGGTTATCCAGCGCCAGCGGTGTGGCGGCCGCCAGCCGCGCCAGCACCTCGCGCCGGGGCGCGTCGTCTTTGGCCACCTGTGCCATGGTCTCTCCATACCAGTCCAGGCGGCATGTGCGGATCCAGTTGCGCAGCTCCGGCAGGGAATTCCACGCTGCCTGGTTGCGCATGCTGACGGACATCACTTGCAGATAGTCCTCGACCGTGTCGGTCATGTGGGGGGGTGGGCCGGCAAATCGATTGCTTCACGCTGATCGAGGGCGCTTCCAAGGTGCGATGCTTGGTCTTATGTGGTTGAAACACCCGCCTGTAGAATTAAATGTGTAAAGTTGTAATTGCCTTGAAACCTATTTCGCCCCCTGGTTTAAAAATGATGGAGTTTTGTCATGCCTCAAATTGCCAAACTTAATTTTTCAACGCCTTTGGCCTGCATTTGATCGGCGCATTGGTCACAGCCAGCGCGATTGGTTTGGCGGGTTGTGGCGGTGGAGGCGGCAATGCCGTGGTGTCGCCAAGCTTTGGGCCCACACCTACACCCGTGCCGACGCCGGTTGTACCCAGCACCGCTTACCTGGTGGTGGCCCTGGGCAGCCCAACTGCAGAGGTGGGAGCAGACGGCACTTACTACCTGGACGCTGGCACCGGCCGTTTGTTTGGCCAAATTTTTCACTTCCTGAGCAACCACAGCAAAACCACGACCGGCTTCGCCTGCTCGGGCGACTTCGATAGTTGCACTGAGCGACAGCAATTTGGTTTGAGCCGTGATGACTTCAATGAGGTTAACGATGCTCACGATTTCTTGGCTAGCCTTTGTGAGTTCGTCCATGGTTTTTTCCGCATTGTGGACCTGTTCCAATGCTACACGATTAATTGCAGCGGCCTCACCG
>ENA-OFCF01000456-OFCF01000456.1-metagenomes-genome-assembly--contig:-NODE-456-length-18098-cov-4.284653_pt1 | contig 18098 bp, 17 predicted proteins | sample MGYA00153387_OFCF01 | MGnify analysis MGYA00153387
GCGCTGGGCACCCAGGTTAAAACCGTCATTACCAACTTTGACGAACAGCACGCTGCTCAATTGCTTGTGCAGGCGTTTGTCCAGAATCAAAATGCTGGTTTTCACGCCGCTGTAGGGGTTGAACACGCCTGCGGGCAGGCTGACCACGGCGACCAGGCTGGTGTTGACCAGCATTTTGCGCAGTGCCTTGTACGCCGTGCCGCTCTGGAAGATGATGCCTTCTGGAACAACGATGGCGGCGCGGCCTGTGGCGGTCAGGTGTTCGGCCATGTAGTCGACAAACAGCACTTCGCTGCGGGTGGCGGCCACGGTAAAGCGTTTGTGCGGTTTGATGCCGCCTTTGGGTGACGTAAAGGGCGGATTGGCCAGAATCAGCGAATACTTCTCGGCGTCGCCTGCATGGTCCTGCGCCAGCGAGTCCTGGTAGCGGATGTTCGGGTTGTCCACGCCGTGCAGCGCCATGTTCATGCTGCCGATGCGCAGCATGGTGTTGTCAAAGTCGTAGCCGTGGAACATGCCGTGGTGAAAGTGTTCCCGCTGCACGTCATCACGCAAGATTTCAGGGTGCTTTTCTCGCAGGTATTCACCCGCCGCCACCAAAAAGCCGCAGGTGCCGCTTGCCGGGTCGCAAATCACGTCTTTGGCGGTTGGGGCTGTCAACTCCACCATGAGCCGAATCAGGTGGCGCGGCGTGCGGAACTGGCCGTTGGCTCCCGCACTAGCAATCTTGCCCAGCATGTATTCATAAACATCGCCTTTGGTGTCGCGGTCTTCCATCGGCACATGGTCGAGCAGGTCCACTACCTTGGCCAGCAGGGCCGGTGTCGGGATGGTGAAGCGGGCGTCCTTCATGTGCTGCGCATAGGTCGAGCCGTCGCCGCCCATGGTGCGCAGGAACGGGAACACATGCTCGCCCACCACGGTGTACATCTCGGCCGGCGCGAAGTTCTTGAAGCGCGACCAGCGCAGGTCGTTGTAGTTGCGCCCCTTGGCGTCCTGGCCTTCGGGGAAGGTTAGGCGTTCCATGGACTTGCCCAGGCGAACGGACTTGTTTTCTTCCAATGTGTGCAGGTCGTCCAGGCGGCGCAGAAAAAGCAGGTAAGTGATTTGCTCCATCACCTCCAGCGGGTTGGAGATGCCGCCAGTCCAGAATGAATTCCAGATGGCGTCGATTTGACTGCGTAGTTCGCCAGTGAGCATGTGGGGGATACCTGTAGTAGTAAGTGCAGAGGCGCACTGCCAGGCTATTTTGACGGAGTTTTGCAGCGCTGCGCTGATTCAGTTGCCTCCGCATCATTTTTTTGCATGATTTAAGGTCAAGCTAATTGCTATTAATTCAGGAGCTGCTTGCGCCCGAATCTATTGGCTTAGAGGCTGATTTAATGCCTAAAAAGAGCTGTTTTTAGGTGTTTTTCAGAGTTTTGGGCTCAAAAAACATGCTTCTTGGCCTGGTCAAGCCCCGGCGGGCTCAAGCGTGCGAGGTTCCAGTTGCTTTGCTGCTGCGCATCACCGACCTGCGCAGCACGGCGTTGGCCCGGGTTTGCCAGCCAGCGCCTTCGGCTTTGAGCTTTTCCACTACGTCAATGTCCAGGCGCAGGGTCACTTGCATCTTGCTGCCGCTGCCTAAAGGACGACCACGGGTTGCTACGTGCTTTACTGCGTTCCAGTCGCTATCGCTGAACGGCATGGCATCAGGGTCAGTCATGGCCGCTGCGGTGATGGCAGTGTCCTCTCCAGGCGTCGGCAGTATCAATACTCGTCCACTTCGGGTTTTAATAGTTTTTTGCATATCTATTTAGCTCTCGTTTGTTGGCTTTTCTTAAACTGATGACGCGGCGTATCAAAGCACGATCAACAAATGCCACGTAAAAAAGTCGTTCACCTATCGGGGCTAAAGCCACCATTCGCAGCTCACCGTAAGCAACCCTTTCGTCTGGCCACGCCAGTGCCTCTTCCCAGTCAAGTAGTTGCGCATCAGCTAGTGAATGCCCGTGCTTTTTCAGATTGATGGCATCCTTTGCTGGATCAAACGTGACTTTCATCATTATTGTAGTGTCATTTAATGGGACTGCCACGCATTATTTGTAACGTCATTAATTGCGTGAGCACAAGAATTTCCCCAACTAATTCACCATCACCAACTTCCCCTTCACCCCGCGCGAGCCCATGTGCGCATAAGCAGCCTTCAACTCGCTCATGGGCATGGTGCTGTCGATGACGGGTTTGATCTTGCCCTGGGCGTACCAGCTGGCCAGCTCAGCCATCATCGCGGCGTTGGCTTTGGGCTCTGCCTTGGCAAAGCCGCCCCAGAACACGCCGACGATGGATGCGCCTTTTAGCAGGGGCAGGTTCAGCGGCAGCGATGGCGTGGGGCCAGATGCAAAGCCAACCACCAGATAGCGGCCGCGCCAGGCGATGGAGCGGAAAGCGGGCTCGGTGTAGTCGCCGCCTACCGGGTCGTACACCACGTCCGGGCCTTTGCCGCCTGTAAGCGCTTTGATGCTTTCGCGTAAATCACTGGTGGTGTAGTTGATGGTTTCGTCTGCGCCGATGGATTTGCACAGGGCGCACTTTTCGTCTGTGGATGCGGCGGCAATCACACGGGCGCCCAGCGCTTTGGCGATTTGAATGGCTGATGTGCCCACGCCGCCGGCTGCGCCTAGCACCAGCACGGTTTCACCCGCTTTGAGCTGTGCGCGGTCAGCCAGCGCGTGATGCGATGTGGCGTAAATCATGATGAAGGCTGCTGCATCAACAAACGGAAAGCCCGGTGGCAGCGGCATGCACAAAGCGGCGGGTGCAATGGTGTGGGTAGCAAAGCCGCCTGTACCTGACAGGCACGCCACAGGCTGGCCAACTTGTAAATGCTTGACGCCATCGCCCACGGCTTGCACCACCCCTGCATATTCAGAGCCTGGCACGAAGGGCAGGGGAGGCTTCATCTGGTATTTGTTTTGCACAATCAGCAGATCAGGAAAGTTAAGCGAAGCGGCTTTGATCTCAATCAGCACTTCGCCTGCTTTGGGCGTGGGTGTGGGCAGCTCCTGCCACGTCAGGGCGTCAACGCCAGTGGGGTTCTCGCAAAGCCAGGCATGCATGGTGTTCTCCGTTGGGGTTTTGATGGGCATTTCTATAAATTCATTTTTCGGGCGAATTGCGTCGTTGGGCGGTGCTCGCAATCCTCACGTACCTGAATACGTTCCGGTGTGCTGCGCTCCGTCCGCCTAGCACTTCATCCCGAAAATCTGAATTTCTAGAAGTGCCCAAAAAACGATGAATGATTAATATTATCTATTTTGCCAGCTCAAACACCAGGCAGGTCGTGGTGGCGTGCGCATACAGCTTGCCGTCTGGTCCGACGATGCGGCCTTCTGCGGTGGCCAGTTGTTTGCCGCAATGTATCACCGTGCCAATGGCGCGCAGGGGGCCGCTTTTGTGCGAGGCGGCACGCACAATGTTTACGCTCAGTTCTGCCGTGGTGTAGCCCCGGCCCACCGGCATCATGGTGTGCACAGCGCAGCCCACCGCTGAGTCGAGCAAGGTGGCATACCAGCCACCATGCACTGTGCCCAGTGGGTTGTAATGCTTGAGCTGCGGCGTGCCTTGAAAGACGGCTTTGCCCGCTTCAATTTCTACCAGCGCAAAGTCCAGCGTTTCTGCAATGTGCGGGTAGGGCATGCCGCCGCTCAGCATGGCCTGCATCTGCTCCAGTCCGGTTTTACCCACGAACTGCTCAGGCTTGGCCAACCCCGGCTTGCCACCGCCTTCGATCATGCGGGCGCGCACAGCGGTGCTTTGTGCCAGCCATTGGGTCAATGTGTCTTGTGGATTCGTCATTCAATTATTTTAAACAGGGGGTGTAAAGGCAGCGCGTGCAGCCAGCGCAGCCTTGCGGCTATGGCAGCCTTCAATGTGGTCATTGACCAAGCCCATCGCCTGCATGAAGGCGTACATCGTTGTCGGGCCCACAAACGTCCAGCCGCGTTTTTTCAGATCTTTCGACAACGCGGCAGAAGCGCTTGAGGTTGTGAATGCTTTAAGTGTTTCGTGCGTGATGTGTTGGGGTCTGCTGGCCGCATCAGGCTCAAGCCGCCAAACGTAAGCGCCCAGCGAGCCAAACTCATGCCGCAGCTCAAGCACCCGCTTGGCATTATTGATGGTCGATGCAATTTTGCCCGCATGACGCACAATGCCCGCATCACTCAGGAGCCGCTTGACGTCATTCGCATCAAAACTGCTGACCTGCCCGGCTTCAAAATTGGCAAAAGCTGCGCGAAAGTTTTCGCGCTTGTTCAATATCGTGAGCCAGCTCAGTCCAGCCTGAAAACCCTCCAGACATATTTTCTCAAACAGCCTGCGCTCATCTTGAACCGGAAATCCCCATTCAATGTCATGGTAGTTTTGATAAAAAGGTGTGGCTTGGCACCAAATGCACCGGGTGCGTTTGACTTCGTCAGTAAACAGACCTGGAGCCGTGCACGCGTTGATTGGTTGTGGGATTGAACGGAGATTCATTTCGGGCATTTTCACAAATCCATCACATATTCGTCGCGTATATCAGCCACCATGTTGGTACGGTGTTGCCCAGCTTGTCGGAGCGACTTCATCATTGAGAGATGAGCATAAAGCAGAAAAAAATAAAATGATGACGACAACATCCAAGCCGGCTGCTTTCGCCACCAACAAGCCTTCTGCCCAGCCATGACTGGGGTGTTGCGCACGACCCGGAGCTGTTTTATTCAAGCAATGAACACCCACAATTGCACATCGGCTGGCTGACACGTGCCAGATGGATGATTGCTGCTGGTGTTATCAACCGGCGTGTACAAAAAAGTATGTAGAGTCGTTTAAATACGGGCGCAAGCAGCTATAAATTTAATAGCGTTTGATGTGACAGTTGCTGCTGTCATGCCAGGTTTGTACAGCGCTGACCCAATGCCGAAACCACTGGCACCAGCGCTCAGATAAGCCTGCATGTTGTCAGGCGTGATGCCGCCAACAGGCAGCACCAATGCATCCGCCGGCAGCACGGCACGCAGCGCTTTGATGACTGCTGGTGATGCCATTTCAGCCGGGAAAATCTTCAAACCTGTGGCGCCTGCATCAAGCGCTGCAAACGCCTCGCTGGCCGTCATCACGCCGGGCAGGCAGAGCAGTCCCAGGCGCACAGCCTCATGCACCACGGCTGGATCAAAGTTCGGTGAAATGATGAGCTGTCCGCCAGCGGCGTGGACATTACGCACATCTGCTGGCGACAAAACCGTGCCTGCACCAATCAATGCCTGTGGAAAAGCATGGGTCATTTTGGCAATACTGTCGAGCGGTTGAGGCGAATTCAGCGGCACTTCAATCAACGACCATCCTGTGTTGATCAGCGCCTGAGTGACAGGCAATGCGGCATCTGGTGTCAGGCCGCGAAGAATGGCAATCAGCGGAAGTTGCTTGAGAGCCTGTTGAAAACTGAGCTGGAGTGTCATGGCGTGATTTGCCTGGTCAAACCGTGTAGTTCAAGGCCATTCGCCCGCCATCTACCACCACAATTTCGCCCGTCATGTAGCTGGCGGCATCGCTGGCCAAAAAAGCCACCACATCCGCAATCTCATCTGGGCTACCCAAACGCCTGAGCGGTGTGCGGCTCATGATTTTTTGTTTGGCTTCGTCGCTGGTCAGCACAGCTTTGGCCGCCAGTTCAGTCGCAATCGTACCCGGTGCAACAGCGTTGACCCGAATGCCGTGATCTGCCAGTGCCAACGCCATGACGCGTGTGAGCTGGTTGATGCCGCCTTTACTGACGTTGTAGCTGGCGATATTGGGGATGGCCAGCACGCCATTGACAGAGCTCATGTTGACAATGCTGCCGCCCCTCGTTTTGGCCATTTCACGCGCTACCGCCTGGCCGACCAAAAACGAACCTTTCAAGTTGACGCGCAGCACCGCGTCAAAGTCGGCCTCCTGCACATCAAGAAAATCTGCCGCCTTAAAGATTCCTGCGTTGTTGACCAGCACATCAATGCGGCCATGCAGAGCAATGGTTTTCTCGACCAGCGCATCGACTTGCGTTTTGTCGCCAACATCGCAATGCACATAGCTGGCCTGCAACTTGTGAGCAAGTAGCTGCCCATTGGCATCATCAATATCGGCGATGACGACCTTGGCGCCTTCGCGCGCACAGCGTTCTGCGCAGGCCTGGCCAATGCCTTGTGCGCCGCCCGTGACGATGCACACCTTGTTAGCGAGGTCAAAGTTGATATTTGTATTCGGTTTATATGTCATATTGATCTGTAGCCTTTTATTTATGGGCGTAAATTGCTATCATAATCATAGTAATTTGTCCAATCAACTCAAGCATTTTTCAGCAATGGCTTTCAGCCCGACCCAGGTGGCCTGGTTCCCTATGATGATGGGCTCGACACTCAGCAACGTCAAGGCCTGCGCATACCGCAAGCAAAGTTCAGGCGCACCGATCAATACCAAAGCTTCGCCGCTGTCGAGGTGTTGGGCTCTGAGTTCTTCGCCAATCACCAGGCCAGACAAATAGCTGGGCAACGCATCGCTGGCCATGCGTTTGAAGAGCGACAGCGTGCGGGTGCTGAAGGCCGTGTGCAGCAGGCCATCGCCACGTAGCGCATGGGCCACCCCTTGTTTAAAAGAGGCTTCGTCATGCGGCGTGTCGGTTGAAGGCAGCACGCGTGCCAGGATGGAATGCTGCGACAGCAGGGCGTAAAACTCGCCCGTCATCCAGGTTGAAAAGTCGGAAACGCAACCGTTTGACACCGAAACCCATTTGCTGTGCGTACCGGGTAGCACCAGGCGCGCAGCTTGTTTACCCAGCAGCTGCAGCGCGCCAAACACCTGGGTTTCTTCACCACGCATCACATCGGGGATGCCAGCTTTGTCAATGCACAAACCGGGCACAATGGCGATTTTTTTGGGCTCCACCCATGCCAGATTAGCCGCAATATCGGCAAACCCTGCGGGGCAGGGGCAGTAGGGCGCTTCCATCCAGCCCTGCTGGCTGCCCGCCATGCCCGCAATCAGGCACAGCGTGCCGGACTGCATCCAGTCGCCAAAACAGCTTTCAAAAACCGCTTCAAAACCACCTTTGTCAACTGTCAAAATGCCCTGGGCAAAGGTGCGCTCTTGCAGCACACGGCCATCTGCGGCCAGCAATGCGCCGCGCAATGACGACGTGCCCCAGTCAAGAGCAACCAGTTGCATCAGTGGTTATCCCTTGGCACAGCCGAACCGCGCTTGCCGACCAAAAAGTCCATGTCCGCACCTTCATCGGCTTGCAGAACATGGTCTGTATAAAGTTTGTAGTATCCCGATGCCATGGCAGGCTCGGGCGCTATCCACATGGCGCGGCGCTTGGCCAGCTCATCGTCACTCACATGCAAATGCAGCAGGCGCTTCGGCACATTCAGCTCAATCATGTCGCCGTTTTGCACCAGCGCCAGCGGCCCGCCGGCTGCGGCCTCAGGCACAGTGTGCAGCACCACGGTGCCGTAAGCGGTGCCGCTCATGCGTGCATCGCTGATGCGGACCATATCTAGAATGCCTTTTTTTAATACTTTGGGTGGTAGCGGCATGTTGCCCACCTCGGCCATGCCGGGGTAGCCCTTGGGGCCGCAGTTTTTCAGCACCATCACACAGGTCTCGTCAATATCCAGGTTGTCGTCGTCAATGCGGGCATGAAAGTCTTCAATGTTTTCAAACACCACTGCGCGGCCGGTATGCACCATTAGCGCTGGCGTGGCAGCACTGGGCTTGATGACGGCGCCGCGGGGCGACAAATTGCCGCGCAGCACGGCAATACCGGCTTTGTCCTTGAAAGGCTCATTCAGCGGTTTGATGACCTCGGTGTTGTAGTTTTGTGCATCTTCAATGTTCTGCCCAATTGTCTGGCCGTTGGCGGTAATCGCGTCCAAATGCAGGTGCTGCGCAATTTCTTTCATCACCACGGGCAGGCCGCCCGCATAACAAAAATCTTCCATCAAAAATTTGCCAGACGGCTGCAGGTTGACCAGGCATGGCAACTCGCTGGCCAGGCGGTCGAAGTCGTCCAGTTCGAGCTTGACGCCAATGCGCCCAGCCATGGCAATCAGGTGAATCACCGCGTTGGTAGACCCGCCAATCGCCGCCAGCGTTTTGATGGCGTTTTCAAACGCCTCGCGCGTGAGGATTTTTGAGAGCAGCAAGTCTTCATGCACCATGTCTACCGCACGCCGCCCGGCCATGCGGGCCAGTACATTGCGCCTGCCGTCAACCGCTGGATAGGCCGCATTGCCAGGCAACCCAATGCCCAGTGCTTCAACCATGCAGGCCATGGTGCTGGCGGTGCCCATCGTCATGCAGTGGCCGTGGCTGCGGTGCATACAGCTTTCGGCCTCAAAAAAATCGGCCAGTTTGAGCGTGCCTGCGCGCACCTGTTCGCTCATGCTCCACACGCCTGTACCGCTGCCCAGCTCCTGGCCGCGCCATTTGCCGTTAAGCATCGGCCCGCCGCTGACGCCCACGGTGGGCAGGTCAACGCTGGCCGCACCCATCACCAGCGCAGGCGTCGTTTTGTCGCAGCCCATCAGCAGCACCACACCGTCAATCGGGTTGCCGCGAATGCTTTCTTCCACGTCCATGCTGGCCAGGTTGCGGTACAGCATGGCAGTCGGCCTCAAGAGCGTTTCACCCAGCGACATGACAGGGAACTCCAGCGGAAAACCGCCAGCCTCGTACACCCCAATCTTCACCTGCTCGGCAATCGTGCGGAAGTGACTGTTGCACGGGGTCAGCTCGCTAAAGGTGTTGCAAATACCAATGACCGGGCGGCCATCAAACTGGTCGTGCGGTATGCCCTTGCCCTTGACCCAGCTGCGATAGGCAAAACCATCGCGGTCCTGCCTGCCAAACCATTGCTGACTGCGCAGGTCTGTAGCCTTCTTTTTGGGCTTGTAGCTGTCACTCATAGGGAAAATCCTTAATCTGTAAACGTATTATCGTCATACCATTGAGCGTCCGGCATAGTAATAACCATGATCAAGAACGTACACGGCAATACTGTCGACCACATTGGTGAAGCCATTGTGGCGGGGCGCTACGGCGTAGGCGCGTCGATTCCACCCGAGCCTGTGCTGTGTCTTGAGCTTGGCGTCAGCCGCACGGTACTACGTGAAGCCGTCAAGTCACTGATTGCCAAAGGGTTGATGACCACCGGCCCCAAGGTTGGCACGCGTGTGCTGTCAGAAGACCACTGGAACTGGTTTGACCCGGACGTTATCGTCTGGCAGTCAAAAGCGGGTTTAACGCCCGAATTTCTGCGTGATCTGCAGGACCTGCGACGCGTGGTTGAGCCCGCTGCCATGCGCCTGACGGCGGAGCGCGCCACAGCCAAAGACATTGCAGAAATAGAAGACGCCTACGCAGGCATGAAGCGTGCCGTAGAAGGCGGTGGCGACTACGTGACGTTTGATTTGCGCTTTCACCAAGGGCTGTTGCGTGCCTGTGGTAACCGCATGCTGGTGCAAATGAGCAAGGCACTCGGTGCGCTGCTGCGCACCAGCTTTGAAATTTCAACTCGCCGCAAAGACGGCCCGCGCAGCTCACTGCCGCTGCACCGCGAGGTGTTGGATGCCGTGATTGCACATAACCCGGACCGCGCTGAAAAAGCCATTCGGGTGCTGATTGACGGCGCGCGCACTGACATTGAAGAAGTGCTCGCGTCGCGCCGCCGCTTGCCCCGGCTGAATGAACCAGCGCGCATGCTGAAAGCCGCGTAACAAAAGACGAACATGCAAAAAACACTAGATACATCCGTCCACTGGTTTTTCAAATCACTTGAACTGCTCATCGTGTTGTGCATGCTGGCCATGGTGACCATGGTGTTTGGCAACGTGGTGCTGCGCTACGTTTTCAACACAGGCATCACGATCTCAGACGAAATGTCGCGTTACTGCTTTATCTGGCTGACTTACATCGGCGCGATGGTGGCGATGCGCGAAAAGGGGCACTTGGGCGTGGACACACTGGTCAAGCATCTGGGTTTGCAGGGTAAAAAAGTTTGCCTTTTTTTAAGCGAAACCATCATGCTGGGCTGCAATGTTTTATTTTTCATCGGTACTTTCAAAATGCATGACTTGCAGGTCACCAACATATCGCCTGTGGTGGGCATGTCGATGATTTGGGTTTACGGCATTGGCTACATCGTGGCGGTGGTGATGAGCATCATGAATGTCAATGTGATCTACAAACTGCTGACGGGGCAACTGTCGGAAGCCGAACTGGTGCAGGTGATTGAGACAGAAGGGCTGGCTGATGCCGAGAAGCAATTGCAAGGAGCATCTCACGGAACAGTTCACGGAGCAAAAGTATGACGGTCACGGTCTTCATTGTCAGTTTGCTGGCGGCCATGGCCATCGGCATGCCAATCGCCTACGCACTGCTGGTCTGCGGCTTGAGCCTGATGGCTTTCCTGTCCATGACCAGTGGCCTCGTCACTTTTGACAGTCAAATTTTGGCGCAGCGTTTTGTAGAAGGTGCTGACAACTTTCCTTTACTGGCCGTGCCGTTCTTTCTGCTGGCGGGTGAGTTCATGAACGCGGGCGGCTTGAGCCGCCGTATCGTGAACCTGGCGATGGCCTGGGTCGGGCACTTTCGCGGTGGGCTGGGTTATGTCACGGTCATTGCTGCGGTCATCATGGCGTCGTTATCAGGCTCTGCCGTGGCTGACACCGCAGCGCTGGCTGCATTGCTGATCCCCATGATGCGCGCTGCGGGCTACAACATAGGCCGCGCTTCGGGTTTGATAGCATCCGGCGGCATTATTGCGCCGGTTATTCCGCCATCGATTGGCATGATCATCTTTGGTGTGGCGGGCAATGTGTCGATCACCAAGCTGTTTTTGGCGGGCATTGTGCCCGGCTTGCTGATGGGCGTTGCCATTGGCCTGACCTGGTGGTGGGTGGCCAAAAAAGAGAACGTGCAACCTGCGCCCAAGCTGCCCATGCCCGAGCGTTTTCGCATCACGGCCGAAGGCGGCTTTGCGCTTTTACTGCCAGTCGTCATCATTGGCGGCATGAAGTTCGGTGTGTTCACGCCAACAGAAGCGGCTGTAGTGGCGGCGGTATACAGTTTTGCAGTCGGCATGTTTATTTACCGCGAGCTGAAATGGTCGGCGCTGTATGGGCTGATATTGGCTGCCGGTAAAACAACGGCTGTCGTGATGTTTTTGGTCGCTGCGGCCATGGTCAGTGCCTGGCTGATTACCGTGGCCAACATACCAACGGAGGTTGCCAAACTCATGGAGCCCTTCATGGGCAACAAGATGTTGCTGATGTTCATCATGATGGTTCTGGTCGTGATTGTGGGTACGGCGCTTGACTTCACGCCCACCGTATTGATTTTGACGCCCGTTCTGATGCCGCTGGTGTTAAAAGCCGGTATTGACCCGGTGTATTTTGGCGTTATGTTCATCATGAATAACGCGATTGGCCTGATCACGCCGCCTGTAGGCACAGTGCTCAATGTGGTGTGCGGCGTTGCCAAAATCAGCATGGACGATGCCTTCAAAGGTGTGTTGCCATTCTTGCTGGCGCAATTGGCTGTATTATTTTTATTGATTCTTTTTCCCGCGATAGTTCTGGTTCCACTTCAATGGTGGATGCGTTAGTTTTTAATTGTTAGTTTTTATTAAGGAGACACTCATGTTTAAACGTAGAGCCCTGACCCAAGCGTTAGTCGTTGCCTCAATGCTGATTGCCACATCTGCAATGGCGCAGTTTGCCGATCGCACCATCAAGTTCACCAACGGCGTGAACGAAGACCACCCAGTCGGCGTAGGCGTCAAGAAAATGCAGGAAGTGCTGGCTGCCAAAACTGGTGGCAAGATGAAGATCAATGCCTTCTGGGGCGGTGCTGCGGGTGGTGACTTGCCTGCCACCCAGGCGCTGCGTGCAGGTACGCAAGAGATGGTGTGTACGTCCAGCTCGCCGCTCGTGGGCATTGTCAAGGAACTCGGCGCGTTTGACTTGCCGTTCCTCTTTGCCAATGAAAAAGAAGCCGATGCGGTGCTCGACGGCCCGGCTGGTGCGTACTTCAACAAAAAGCTTGAAGAAGCAGGCTTGGTGAATTTGGCCTACTGGGAAAACGGCTTCAGAAACCTGACCAACAGCAAACGCGCTGTTGCCAAGGCTGAAGACTTTGATGGTGTCAAAGTGCGCGTGATGCAAAACAATATTTTTCTCGACACCTTCAAAACGCTGGGCACGAATGCTGTACCGATGGCTTTTGGTGAAGTCTTTACCGCACTGGAAACCAAAACCATCGACGGTCAGGAAAACCCGTTTGTCACGATTGAAACTTCCAAGTTCAATGAAGTACAAAAATACCTGAGCGTGACGCGCCATGCCTACACACCGTTTTTGATTTTGTACAGCAAAAAACTTTGGGACCAGCTCAACCCGCAAGAGCAGGCCGTGCTGCGTGAAGCTGCCATGGAAGGCCAGAAAGTACAGCGCGCTGCCAACCGTTCACTGAACGAAAAATCTCTGGCCAGCCTGAAAACAAAAGGCATGCAGGTCAATGAAGTCACACCTGCAGAACAGCGCCGCATGTTTGAAAAAGTCAAACCCGTGTATGACCGCAATGTGCCAACGATTGGTGCAGAAGCCGTCACGACGGTGCTGGATGCGCTGAAGAAGGCACGTGGCGGTTAATCCACCAAGGCGTTGATTAAAAAGCCGCCGGGAGCCATCCTCGCGGCTTTTCTTCAGGAGTAAGCATTGAAAATCACACAAGTCGAAACCATTCGCCTGGGTGAATTCCCCAACATCATCTGGGTGCGGCTGTACACCGACGAAGGCCTGGTTGGCTTGGGTGAAACCTTCATGGGCGCAGCAGCAGTTGAAGCCTACCTGCACGAGTGGGTTGCACCCAAGTTATTGGATCAAGATCCGCTGGCTATTGAGTCGCGTAATCGCGACATCACCGGTTACCTGGGTTGGCGCGGTTCAGGCGTTGAGACACGTGGCAATTCAGCGGTAGACATTGCCCTGTGGGATATTTTTGGCAAGGCTGCCAACATGCCTATTCACACAGCACTGGGCGGTAAAAGCCGCGACAGTATTCGCATTTACAACACCTGTGCCGGCTACCAGTACGTGCGCAGCGCTACGAATCAGACGACGTCAAATTGGGGATTGGGCAAAAGCCAGGGGCCGTATGAAGACCTGAAAGGCTTTTTAAACAACGCAGGCGAGCTGGCCCAGTCGCTGCTGTCCGAAGGCATCACCGCCATGAAGATCTGGCCCTTCGACATGGCCGCTGAAAAAAGCCACGGTCAGTACATCAGCAATTCAGACCTTGAAGCGGCGCTAATACCGTTTCAAAAAATCCGTGATGCGGTCGGCAGCCAGATGGACATCATGGTCGAGTTTCACAGCCTGTGGCGCTTGCCAATGGCGCAAAAAATCGCACGTGCCCTCAAACCGTTCAATACTTTCTGGCATGAAGACGCAATACGCATGGATTCGCTTGATTTGCTCAAGCAGTACTCTAGGGATTGCGAAGCGCTGATATGTGCCAGCGAAACCCTGAGCTACAAATGGGGCTTCAAGGACTACCTGCAAACTGGCGTGGCGGGCGTCGCCATGCTCGACCTGAGCTGGTGCGGCGGCCTGAGTGAAGCACGCAAAATAGCCGCCATGGCCGATGCTTGGCAACTGCCCGTTGCGCCGCACGACTGCACCGGCCCGGTGGTGTGGGCTGCGTCAACGCACTTGTCACTTCACGCCCCCAACGCCCTGGTGCAAGAAAGCGTGCGGGCATTTTTTACTGGTTGGTACAAAGAGCTGGCAACTGAATTGCCGGTGGTTAAAAACGGCATGATCAGCTTGAACAACAAACCCGGCCTGGGGCTGGAGCTGCTGCCGGACTTGCACAAGCGGGCGGATGCCGTGGTGCGGGTTTCAAATCTTTGACCATGCATTCTGGAGCTGCAACATGAAAATCAAATCAGTCACCCCGTTCATTTTGCATGTGCCTGTGACAGGCGGGCAAATTGCCGACAGCACCCACACCGTTTCAAACTGGGGGGTGGTCGGCGCGCAAATCCAGACAGAAAGCGGCATCGTCGGCTACGGCTTTACCGGCACCCACGCGCACCTGCCAAGTGACCAGCTGATTACGCGTTGTATTGAAACTTGCCATGCACCGCTGTTGATAGGGGAAGACGCCAGCGATACAAACCGCCTGTGGCAAAAGCTGGCGCGTAACCCGGCCTTGCAGTGGGTTGGGCGTGCAGGCATCACCACGCTGGCGCATGCGGCCATCGATGTGGCGCTATGGGACATCAAAGCCAAGGCGGCAGACCAGCCCCTATGGAAATTGCTGGGTGGCAAGGTGCGTGACAAGGTTCGAGCCTACAACACGGACATCGGCTGGCTCAGTATTCCTGATGAGCAACTCGTGGCGGGTGCTAAAAAAGCAGTGGACGAAGGTTTTACCGGTATAAAAATGAAAGTCGGTTCCACGGTTGAACGTGATCTGCGCCGCCTGGTTGCCGTGCGCCAGGCCATTGGCCCGGATGTGACGCTGGCCATTGACGGTAATGGCAAGTGGAATTTGGCAACCTGCCAGCGGTTTTGCCGCGCAGCAGAGGCGCAAGATGTGTATTGGTTTGAAGAGCCGCTCTGGTACGACGATGTCAAAGGCCACGCCCAGCTCGCGCGTGTCACGTCCATCCCGGTTGCGCTGGGCGAGCAGCTTTACACCACTGATGCGTTTGCCGAATTTTTTGCACAGCAGGCGATAGCCTGGGTGCAGCCCGATGTCACCCGCATGGCGGGCGTGACGGAAGTACTGCGCGTGTGCGACACCGCCCATTCGTTCAGGTTGCCCGTCGCCCCACACGCAGGCGACATGAGCCAGGTGCATGTGCACCTGTCGTACGCCCACCCGGCCTGCGAAGTACTTGAATACATTCCGTGGATCAAAGACTGCTTTACCGAGCCCGCTGATGTGGTGGACGGGCACTTCAAGCTGCCGCAGCTGCCTGGGGCGGGCACTACGCCGACGGCTGCTGCCTGGGAGAAGTATCGGCAGTCGACTGCTTAAACGCTGCCAATCCCATACCGAGTCCCGCGTCCCTGTCCAGACTTCAGCAGCAGCCCCAAGCTAACCAGCACAGTCAATTCCCGATATGCCGTAGCGCGTGACAGGCCCGTGATGGCAACGTACTTTTCTGTACTCATGCCACCTCTGAATCCGCCTTCCGAATCGAACAGCTTGGCCAGCACCTTTTGCTGTCCCGCGCTAATGTCGGGGTGAATGCTTCGCACCTGCTGCCAAAAGCGTGTTTTGGTCACCGCGCCTTGCATCTGCTGCATGCTGTGTTCGCACGCGCCTTGCACGCGCTTTACAAACCATTGCACCCAGGCTGTCACTCTCAAGCTGCCTTTGTTGGTGGCGGCTTGCAGTTGGTCGTAGTAGTCGCTGCGGTACGCCAGCAATTGGTGTGACAGGCTGAACAAATGCTGGCTGCTTTGTGCGTCTTGCGCCAGCGCCAGGTCACTCAGTGCGCGGCCTATGCGGCCATTGCCATCTTCAAACGGGTGAATGGCCTCCAGCCACAGGTGCGCAACCGCTGCTCTGGCAATGCCGTCTATCTGGCCCTGGCTGCTGTTAAACCACGCTACCAGTTGCTGCATGTGTGTAGCGACATCTTTGGACGGCGGTGCTTCGTAGTGAACGATGTCATTCTTGCCAAGCTGCGGCGTGACAATTTGCATCGGCTCGGCATGGCTACGGTACGCTCCAACCGCAAACCGATGGATGGAGCCGGGGAACAACGACGCATGCCAGCCCAGCAACTGCGCTTCACTCAGCGGCTGCTGGTACTGACTGACAGCGGCCTGAATCATGTCGAGTGTGGCTTCTTCGCGCAGCGGGGCAGCGTTGTCAATTTTGAAGTTTTTGCGTGCTGGCTTGGATACTTTGGTGATGGGCGCAGCGACTTTTGCAGCGGTAGCCAAGCCCAGCCGCCGTGCAGCCGACAGGCGCACCGACTGCGGGTGCAGCACCTCACCTTCAATCTGCGCAGTAGCCAACGCCTCAAAGGCCAGACCGTCGATGTTCAAGTCCTTCAGATCAATCAGCTGCAATTGACTGGCCATGCCCAGCATACGGCCTTGCGCCACGCGCGCGGCGGCAATGGCGGGTTGCAAAACATGCGCATCAAACTCAAAGTTGGGCCATTTCTTGGCTTGCCATATTCTCATGATGAAGCGTATTTTAAGGTAATACGCTTCAAAAATGAAGCGTAAATTTAAAATTTACGCTTCACGGCTATTTTGAGGGCTGATCAAATTACTATAAATTTAGGAGCTGCTTGCGCCCGATTTTATTGGCCTAGAGGCCAAAAATAGTCTTTAAAAAGCTCAAAAACGAGCTTTTTAAAGCAATTTGAGGCTTACTTTTGCATCTCACCCGACAGCAGCACGTGTTTACCCACGCCAGCGGTTTGCAGCGTACTGACCATCGCCTGCGCCACGCTGCTGGCGTTGATGGATCTGTAGTTGGCAGGTATCAAGGGCTTGAATAATTTGAAGGCCAAGAGTGACAGCTTTTCAGCCACGCGATCGGGCTGTTTCAGCGCACCCCGGTCGCCCGCCAGCAGCGATGGCCGGGCGATAACAACAGTTTCAAAACCAAGCTTGGCCACTTGAGCTTCCATCTCGCCTTTGACCTGGTTGTAAAAAACACCAGACTGCGCACTCGCTCCCATGGCACTGACCACGGCCAGGCGGGTTGCGCCAGCGGTTTTGGCTGCGCGGGCAATTGCAACAACAGCGTCACCGTCAATAGCCTTGAAAGCAGCCTGGCTGCCAGCGACTTTGATGGTTGTGCCCAGGGCGATGAACACGTCATCGACCGCCGGACTTGCCCAGTCAGCCAGTGATGCGCTGATGTGTACCACCAGCTTGGGGTGCTGCACGGGTGCGCGCCTCCCGACGACATGAACGACGCTGTAAAGCGCGTCAGCCAGCAAAAGCTTCAGAACCGATTTCCCGACGAGGCCTGTTGCGCCAGCTATCAGCGCAACACGCGTATCAGTGGAGTGGTTGGGTGTTGAAGTCATGGGATACCCAGTTTCAAATGGTTGTCAATAAATGCTAAAAATAAAATAGCTGCTTGCGCTCTAATACATTGGGCTAGAGGTTTGAACGGCAGTTGAATAAACGAAAAAAAACAGCCTGAGGCTGCTTTTTTTAACGGTTGTTTAACGCACCATCGGATCAGCGCCGAAACCCGCCACCCGAATTGCCCCGGCCACCGCCGCCGCCCGTACGTGAGCCGCCGCCACCAAAGTTACCACCACCACCGCCGCGATTGCCGCCTCGGCCCCCACCGCCACCGCCGCGCGTCGGCAGGCCGGATGATGGGAAGCCTGCTGACACATGGCTGGTCGGTTGGCGTTCGTCGAAGTCGTTGCGCTGCTCGCCCATGTCGACACGGGGGCCGCGTGGGTCCTGGCGTTGAACTTCGTCACGCGGGACGCGCGGTTGCTCGTCGCGTGGGGGGCGCGGGGCTTGTGGGCGACGCTCGCCGCGTGGCGGGCCACCGTTGCCTGCGCCGTAACCGGAGTTCTGCCTTGGCTGGCCGGGGTTGGGGGTGCGTGGGCCACGGCCGTAGTTGCCACCGCCGTTTTCACCGCCGCCACCATTCATGCCATCTTGAGGGGCGCGTCCACGGCCACCGCCAGCATTTCCGCTGCGTCCACCACCACCGCCGCCTGAATTTCCACGCGCAGGCTGTCCGGCGCGGGTTTCACGGATGCGCGTCATCATCTCGCTGCGCGCTGTTTTGGCTGCAGCCTGCATCACGTCCCGGCTTGGCGGCTTGCCCAGGCCGCCCCATATGGTCTGGCGGCCCATGGCCAGCGGCTCAGCGCGCTCGTCGGGTTCGGCTTCAAAGCCGGGTACGTGTACCACTTCAATGTTTTGTTTGGTAAAGCGTTCGATGTCCTGCATGAAGCCTTCTTCATCCAGACATACCAAACTCACAGCCTCGCCACTGTTGCCGGCGCGGCCGGTGCGGCCAATGCGGTGAAC
>ENA-OFCF01000457-OFCF01000457.1-metagenomes-genome-assembly--contig:-NODE-457-length-18067-cov-3.480846_pt1 | contig 18067 bp, 21 predicted proteins | sample MGYA00153387_OFCF01 | MGnify analysis MGYA00153387
GTCGCCGAGCTCACCGGCCTGTTGAAGTTGTCCGGGTGGCCCAAAGGCATGCGCGTGATCGTGCGCAAGGAACGGCCCCACCCCGGCGCGCAGCTGACGATCACCGACATCGACGGGCACCGTACCGCGCCCGACCGCACCTGTCCCCGGAGACATGTCCTCGCAGCCAGCTCCGCGCGCACCGGCGGTCGAGGGTCCGACACCGGCTCCCGCGGCGACTCCCGTCACGGCGCCTGGGATCTGCCACGGCTCGTACCCGTGCAAGCGTTTGGTCGTGTTCAGCAGCGTGACGGGCGCGCTCGGCCTGGCGACGATCATCACTGGCGCCGTGATCGCGGCCAGGCCGGTCACCGTCGACCCCGACGACCCGACGATGGCGATCGCCTACCGTCCGGCTGGTACCGCGGTGCTGACGATCGGCATCGGCGTGCTGGCCACCAGCGTGTTGATGGCCCTCGCCGCCGCGCGGGCGAGCCGACAAGCGGCCCGCCGCGGCACCCTCGCGCGCCGCGACCCCGCGCAGCTCGTCCTGTCCCGCGTGCCTCGCTGACTGGCTGCCGCCGACGTTGCGTGCGATGCTCGGCGCGTGCTGGCCTCCCTGCGCGCGCCGACCCTCGCGGTCCTCGCCATCTTCGCAAGTCTCGCCGGCCTGACGCTCGGCGTCGCCTGCCGGATCTCCAACGAGGATCACTGCGTCCACAAGGCGATCGACAGCGACGCCTGGTGCGCCAAAGCTGTCCCGGGCAAGCCGTTCTGTTCGCCCTGCGAGGCGGTCGATCACGGCTGCGTCGCCGCGCGCCCGGACGACGAGGATTGCCCCGCGTATGCGCCGGACAGCAGCAGCGGCGGCGACTCCGGCTGACGGGTGTACACTGCCCGGATGTCACGCGCCCCGAGCAAGATCGCCACGCTCGCGCTCCTCGCGGGCCTGTGCGCCGGGATGCCCGCGCCGGCGAGGGTGACCTGCTCGTCGAGGTGCACTTCAAGCCGGTGCCCAATGTACAGATCGCGATCTGGCTCGCGGACCAGGCCGGCAAGTGGGTCCAGGACATCCTCGTCACCCAGGCGGTCGGCAAGCTCGGCATCGGCAACCGTCCGGGCCTGTGGAACTTCCTGTCGAGCTGGCGCGCGCCGTACGGCCCGCGCCCCTCGTGCTGCCGATCTGGGCCCATCGCCGCGGCAAGACCTATCCAAAATTGGTGTTCTTCGACACCAACCCCGCCGACAGGGAGTCGCTCGGCTACCACGAGACGCCTCGAACATGCGGAGGATTTCGCGTCGATCGGACCGCTCGCTGCGCAGCCAGTCGAGCGGGTTCCCGCCGTCGACGAACTCCATCGCTATGTGGATGCGCGCCGCGAACTCGCCGACCTCGTCGGCGTGACCGATCTTCACCGCTGGCGCGTGCCCGAAGCGACCGAGCAGCGCGAATCGTGCGCTTAATGGTTTTCAGCCGATAATTTCGGCGGAGGGTCGAGTACCGGGAGGGCGGAGGGTCCACGGATGGGCCATGTGGTGAAGCCGAGGTCGGCTCGACGGGCCAACTGGGGCGCGCGGCCGCGGAGATCATGAGCCTGAGCACGTTGGGAACGCCGAGACGAGCACGGTGGACACGCCGAGACGAGCTCGTCGTCGGGCGAACGAAATGGGGGTGAAACGCGAGGCTGGGAGCGCGGGGTCGGTCAGGAGGAGAACAGCTGGGTCTGGCCGGGGGGATGGGGCCGCGGTCGGGGCGGAGCTCGGGCGCCGTGGAGGATACGGGCGATGTCGTCGGAGTCGGTGACGACGGCGACGATGCGCATCCGGCCGCCGCACTTGCGACACAGGGTCGAGCTTCGGGATCTCGTTCGCGGGCGTGACGAACCGCAGCGCGCCGTCTCCGAGCAGCCCGGCGATCCACTCGCCGTCCAGCTCGGCGCCGTCGGGCCGGTCCAGCGCGGGGCTGTGGCCGTGGCCAGGGCGATCGGGCACGACGACAAAAGCCTCGCGCCGCCAGCTCGCTGCATCGCCTACGGGTCAAGCGCAACATAGCGCGATGGCGGCTAAATGTTGACCGTTCGCGTGGTCGGGGAACTCGTCGGCAGCCATCCCCGCCACCAGAATCCGCTCCTCGCCGGCCTCACAGCGGGGGCCATCTCCTGCGATGACCCCCCGAAGTAGCGCGAGGCGATGCCTCGTCGTCGCTCCTGACGCAGGAGACGGCTCCCGCGGTGATAGAAACTGAGGACGGCCACCGGTCCCGCGACGGGTGATTCTTTCCTATCATTCGTGGAGCCGCGGGAGCACGGGATCGCGCCGCCGCGCATTCGAGGCCCTGGGCCACCCCACGCCGGCCCCAGGGCGACGAGGTAGGTCCTGTCTTACTCCATCCACGGGATGCAAGGGCACTCTTCCGGCGGTCCCGCATTATTACAGATCGTCGGTGTCGCCTTGAACTTGGTAGCGAGCGCCTTCGCCTCGACCGAGGAGACGCCGGGGTTGTTGCGAACGAACAGCGAAGTGAGACTCGTCAACGGCTCCAGCCCCATCAGGGAGGTCAGATTCGCGTTGTTGTCGACGCTCAAGCCACCGATCGTCTCGATCGAATCGAGACCATGAAGGTTCGACAGCGAGTTGTTGCCTCCGTCCGCGCAATAGCCGATCGAGAGCCCGAGCGTCGCCGTCGTCAGGCCGCCGAGCCCGCTCAGAGCGAGCAACTTCGGGTTGTCGTGGATCGCCAGATAGTGCACCTGCTCGAGCTTCTCGAGCCCCTGAAGAACCTGCAGATCCTCGTTGCCCTGGATCACGAACTTTGCCGTGGTCTCTTCGAGCCCGTCGAGGCCCGAGAGATCCTTTAGGCTGTCGTTGTTCACGATCTGGACCCCGGTCGCGTGCACGATCGCTTCGAGCCCCTTGAGATCGACCAGCTTCGGGTTGTCGGAGACCTCGAGCTGGAAAGTACCCTGCGGGGCCATGGACCGCGGCCAGGCTATCCCACTCGAACAGGAGCCCGGGATAATTGGCCGCTACTGCAGCCCGGAACTTCGTGTAGGCATTCCCGACATTGATTCCGCCAGCCTGGAACGTGGCCCGAACATGCTCGCTGATATCAAAGGTGGAGGGCATGGAGCCCCCTCCCGCGTCGTTGCTGTGGTTCCAGAGCAGCCGCAGCCAGTCACCCTCGACGGACTTCGCGGCGAGCTTGGGCGAGCAATTAATATTCTCCCGATTGAACGAAGCCGCGCCGGTCGAATAGTCGAGGTTGTACAAGTGTCCTCCGGGACGACCGCGATACCGAGGCGGAGGTCGACGCGGAGTTTGTCGAGCCCGGCGACCAGCGCCGACCGACACGCGGGCCATGTCGCGGACCGGTCGCGGGTCGGGACATCGTTCGGGACCTGCGGCGTGCGTGCGGCTCAGCCGGGCGGCAGGGGGCACTTGCCGGTGCCCGAGGCGCGGTTGTTGTCGACGCGGCACTCGTGCCAGTTGTGGGCCGGCATCGCGTCGTCGACGACGGTCCACACGACCGAGCTGGCGTCGAGCAGGCCGGGGGGCGGGTCGGCGAGCAGCACGACGACCTCCTCGGCCTCGGCGGGGTACAGGACCTTGGTGGTCGCGGTCATGCCGAGGAGGGTGCCGCCATTGTCGGGGTCGCCCTCGAAGAAGTAGACGGGGACGCCGGCGGGCGTCGAGGCCTCGCCGATGTTGCGGACGCGGCCGACGAGACCGTAGGCCTCGGGGGCGCACTGCAGGCGCAGGTCGACGATGAGGTCGGGCGCGGAGAACTCGCCCTCGGGCTGGACGTTCTGGCGGAAGTTGTTGAGGCCGGGGACCTGCCAGTTGGTCGCCTCGAGCTTGGGGATCTCGCCGCTCTCCGCGGTGTTGGTCAAATGGTGTACGCGGGCAGGCAGGGATACCAGGCTGCCGCAATTCGGGGGCTTGTCGCGAAATTCCCAGGATCGAGACAAGATCGAGACGAAATTTCGAGACGAAATTTCGAGACGACGGGGAGATCACACGGTCGCGCATTCCGGCTTCGGGCCGCCGGGTGCCGGCCCTGCGGAGCAAGCCCTGGGGCCGCCGGCCGTCGGGCCGGCGAGCCAAGAAACCTCTTCCTGATCGGGCTGGCGCCCAAGGCGCCCTGATGCTGCCGCGCCGTACACGCCGATGACTCATGACAGGCTGTCGCCCGCCTGGGCCGCCCCGCCCTTGCACTTGACCGCCTCCAAGACGGTCCCCGACATAGCGACTGCTCACATGGCCCATTGCCCGCCTACACCAATCCTGCTTGCATGAAGACCAGCCGACATTGTGGTCCAGCCGGTCCACCCTCCAGGGTTATCGGCCCCCGACGGCGTGCCCTTGTTACGTTCCATCGGTCGCACCCTACGCCCAATTGCTATCGACCAAATCTGCTTGGGGGTTGTTCGACGTCAATCCAATGATAGAATCCTCTCCTCGCAGGTCACCGGGGCCGCTGTCCCGACCGAAGTGATGTAATCGGAGGTATACCATGTCCTCGCCATCCCGAAGCAGGTTCCCCCCTCTCCGTGTTCCGGACAAATCCATACCCGACCGCCGTTACGACGCACTAGTCGGGACTCTGGTCGAAGCCACGGACGGTGCGGATCCCACGGTCCTGTTCACGGACACAGGCGGCACACAGCAACGACGAGCCGCGGCCGCCACGGTCGCGGTCACCCCAGGCGATGCCGGCCGTCCAGTCATCCTGATGTTCCTTCGCGGCGATCCAGATTGCCCGGTGATCACTGGACTCCTGCAGCCGTCTCCGTCCGCGCCTCCGACCCCCGCGCGCCCCGGGAAACTGGAGATAGCGGGACGCGAGTTGGTTCTCACCGGAGATGCCGCATTGACGCTCCGGTGCGGCAAATCCAGCATCACTCTGACCCGAGACGGCAAAATCGTCCTTAGAGGGAAGAACCTGATCAGCCGTGCGTCCGCGGTCAACCGCATACGCGGCGGCATGATCGAGCTTAACTAGCCCACCTACCGGGCCCTGTTCATGCCACACCCCACCATTGACAACCGCACGGCCTTCACGGCGGACGCCCTGCACCTCGTCGACGAGGAGTTTCGCCCTCTATTGACATTGATCGTCAAGGCCAGCCTCGACATCCTGCCGGGAGGAAGCCTCGCGCGAAGCGCCGAGTCGCTGCCCCTCGAGCTCGGCGGCCAGTTCCAGTACCCGGAGGCCGAAGGAGAATCTAGCTACCGCTACGAGCCCGAGGCTGCGCCGTATAAGCTTGCGACCGATGTCGTTCTGCTTGCCCACGCGTACGCTCCAGGCCCGGGCACGGCCAGGATGGACATTCGTTTCCGCGTCGGACCGGTGGCGAAGTCGGCCCATGTGTGGGGCGATCGCACGTGGTTTCGCTCGCTCGGTATTGTGCGTATGTCGCGGCCTGCGGTGTTCACCTCGCTGCCGATCACCTACGAACGCGCCTTCGGCGGATGGGACCGCAGTGCAGGCAAGAGCGTCTATTGCTATGAGCCGCGCAACCCGGTTGGTCAGGGCTTTCATGCGCTGCCCAGCACACATCAAGAGGCCGCGGCCTTGCCGAATATCGAGGACCCGACGCACCCGATCGTCAGGCCGCACGACACTCCGCCTCCCGCGGGTTTCGGATTCGTGTCACCAAACTGGCAGCCACGCGCCAGGCTCGCCGGCACCTTCGACGCCGCATGGTCCAAGCATCGCTGTCCATTACTTCCGACAGACTTCGACCGGCGGCACTTCAACGCGGCCTCTCCGGGGCTGGTCGCGCCGGGCTATCTTCGGGGCAACGAGGAGGTCCAAGCCTGCGGCCTCTCGCCCGAGCCGACGCTGCGCTTTTGTCTCCCTGGCATCCCGGCACCCACTGCGGTTATTCACCTCCAACGCCAGCACGACCAGGCGCCGCCGCTGCGGCTCGACACGGTGATCGTCGACTTGGACGCGCGTCGGCTGGTTATGCTCTGGCGAGCGACGGTACCTCTAGACGATGGTCCCCATGCGCTGCGGGGCGTCCTGTTCGAGTCACCTGCATCCCATGAACTGCCGCGTGCGACGGCGAGCGAGGGGCGGCCTCTCGCGGCGAACCAGGCGCATCAGGAGAAATTATGAGTGTCACGGTCGGCGTCAATTCCATGTCGGTGGTCCACAAGGGTAGCGGTGGGGTGACGACCGCGTTCCCTGACGTCTGCAAGACGCCCGCCGCGCCGAGTCCGCTGCCGATCCCCTACCCGAATGTCGCCAGGTCGGCGGATTCGGCGAAGACCGCCAAGAAGGTCAAGGCCGATGGCAACCCGATCTGTACCAATGCCTCGAACTTCTCGACGAGCACGGGCGATGACGCCGGCGTCTTGAAGGGAGTCGTCTCGAACAAGGTCAAGGGCAAGGCAGAATTTGTCAATTTCTCAATGAACGTCAAGGCCGAGGGCAAGAACGTCGTTCGCGCGCTCGACCTGATGCTCCACAACGGAAAGAACACACCGCCGGTCCCGTTGCTTCAGGGACCCGCTATCCTGGTGCCGGGGTCGGACAGGCCTACCTGCTATATTTGCGACAAGGCGCTGTGATCCGAGGTTCGATGATGTCTCGACGAGCGTTCTACGCCGATCTGTATACCGAGCACTTCGAGGAGCTCGCGGCGATGTACGACTGTCGTCGCGCGAGTCTTAATAACTGGGGATCGACGCACGAGGACCTCGCCGAGATGGAGTCGCGGATGGAGGCCCACCTGGATGGTCTGATGCTCGGCGGTAAGCCAGCCATGGAGGTCGTGCGCGACCAGGCGAGCCCGGCGGACGCGTCGAGTTACTACGGCCTGCTGGCGCTGGCGTGCCGCACCGATCGCATCGATCTGATCGAGGCAGCGCTGAGCGAAATGGGCGCCGCGTGCGCCGACCCCGATACCAATGAAGAGGACGCCGCGGCAGTCAGATGCGCCGCGGCCGACGCCCTGTGTCATCACCTCCCGGTGCGCCGAGCCGGGCTGCTTGTCGCCGCGGTGCAGCGCGCCGACCCGCACGTCGTCCCGGTCGCGGCCGCCACTCTCGGCCTCGGACGTCATGCCTGCGGTGAGGAACTGGCGCGGGCGATCGCGGGTCCATGTGCCGACCTTGTTCCCGTGCTGCGGGCTCTGGGCCGCCTGGAGTGCGTGGATCCGCGGGCGCTCTGCGATCATATCGCCGACAATCGTCCAGCTGTGGCCAGGGAGGCCGCTCTCGGGGCGCTCAGGCGCGGGCAGGTAGACGGCCTATACGCGTTGCACCGCGCATGGCCAGCCGCTTGGGCCGCGATCCCGCTGGCGATGTGCTCAGGTCCCACGTTTTGCCGCCGGGTGAGCGATATGGCGAGCGACGGGCCCCCCGAGGCCATGCTCGCGCTGGGCCTGCTCGGCGATCCGGCAGGGCTCGATGTGCTGCTCGCTGCTCTCAGGGACGAGCACATGGCCAGTGCGGCAGCGCTCGGTCTGTTCTTGATCACCGGGGGAGGACGTGTGGAGGACCCCGTGGACCGCACCAATCGGCCCGGAGATGACGATGACGGGTCTGAAGATTGGCTGTCGTCGGCCGCCGCGGGGATCAGCGTCGATCCGACCGAGTGGTCGAGGTGGATGCAGACGCATCGCACGCGCCTCCCCATCGGTGTCCGTCACCGTCTCGGCGTCCCTTCGTCGCCCAGCCACGATTTCGAGATACTTGCAGCATCTGCCTTTCCGCTGCAGTTGCGGCGCTATCTCGCCGACGAATGGGTGATCCGCTACGGCGTGCGCTGCGACTTCGAGGCCGACATGCTGGTCGGGCAACAGGTCACAGCGCTCGCCCGAACTCGGGCGACGATGCATAAGGCACAACTCCGGGCCGAGCCGGGCGGCTGGTACTTCCACGGGCAGCGGGTCCACTAGATCATTCATGACGTCCGCGATCATCACGGCATTGGGAGCGGTGACCTCCGTGGGAATGGACGCCGTGACCACCTGCGCGTCGATCCGCGCCGGGCTTTCGCGGCCGGCGTCGCTCGCCGAGTACGAGGTCCTCGACAGGGATCAGCACGCGCCGACCGGGCTGACGGCTCATCCGGTGGCGGGTATCACCCTCGGGTTTTCCGGGGTCGGCCGGTGGCTGCAACTAGCCGCGCTCGCCATCCAGGACCTGTGCCGTAGCGCCCAGTTGCCGGGCATCGGCGATCGCTCGTTCTGGTCCTCGACGGCGTTTCACGTGGTGGCCCCCGTGATCGACGCGGACCGCTTCGCTCTCGAACCCGCCTGCGCCTCCGAGGAGGAGCTGGTGACGAGCTTTGCGGCGCCACTCCTGGCGCGAATGGTGGGCTGCTTCACGCCGGCGCGTACGAAGCTCTGCAGCGACGGTCGCACCGGCGCGCTGAAGGCGGCCCTTCAGGCCGAGGAAGACTTTCAGCGGGGACAGTATACGCGCGCCGTGGTCCTCGCCGTGGACTCGATGCTCGACCCCCCCAGCTTGCAGTGGCTGGCCGAGCGAGGACGGCTCAAAGAGGACGAGAATCCGGTCGGGGTAACGCCGGGCGAGGGGGCGGTCTGCTTCATGCTCGAGAGCCCCCGCACGGCGCGCCAGCGCAGGGCAATGCCGCTCGGACGGATCGTCGCCGCCGTCGACCGTGAACCCAGGGCGTACATCGCGGGCGAGCGCAGCATCGGCGAGGCGCTAGCGAGGGCGGTCGACGGGGTACTCAAGTCGGGCCGGGTTTCGTTGCCCTACGAGGTGGAGGCGATAGTCGACCTCAACGGGGAGCCCTGGCGGGCCGAGGAGTACGGACATGCGAGAATTCGGGTACGCCCGGATCGCTGGGCCAGTGAGCTTCTCGTGCTTCCCGCGGTTTCAGTTGGCGACATCGGCGCCGGCATGACCGCGCTCCAGATCGTGCTCGCGTGCCGCTCGCTGACACGCGGGTATGCTAGTGCCGAACATGTGCTGATCACGTCCAGCGACGAGTACGGGAATGTCGGAGCCGCGGTGCTCCAGAAGGCAGAGTGAATGATGGCGCACGAAGATCTCGGCCTTGACCAAGCGGCTCACGATCCAGGCTGTGTGACACGGCACATTTCCGGGTACGTCGAGAACAACGTCTGCTCCCATCGGTGGCAAGCGGCGAAGCGAGCCCTCAAAGAATGGGGCACCAACTACCCTGATGAGAAGCCTACATCATTGGCAGAGTCGACGCTTAAAACTTATATGTCGCAAGGAAAGATTTGCAAATCTTCCGGAAACTATAAGCCATTCGCCACCCAAAATCACCCGTGGAGAAACGAAGCGCATCACATCATTCCGCGCTCAACGCTTGCCAGGTCCATTGAGGACATCTCAAAGGCGGCCGAGCCGAATGCTGACGCGATGTTCGAGGCAGCCATCGTATTTCTCCTTGAGGAGAAGTACAACCTGAATGACGAGAAGAACATGATCATGTTGCCCCTTGAACACAAGGTTGCCGTGACCTTGGGACTTCCTGAGCACCTGAAGGGGGGGGCGTGGGATCATCCCCAGTACAGCGCTATGGTCAAATCCAGGCTTAAGCTCAAGCTCGACCCCGTGTATAAGAGCCTAGCCGACGCGGCGCGAAAAAGAAAACATCCGAAAAAATTTACGAAGCCGGCCGTCCGCAAGATCCTCGAAACCATCTCGGACAACGTGTATCGATGGATCATCGCGAAAACCAAGGCCGTCAGGCAAGGCCAACCGACATCCGCCGCATGCCTTGACAGCATTACACCCCTCACGTATAAGTAAAGGGCCATGAAGATCCATCTCTGCGCTGGAGCCGCGAGTAATCGGCGCTATTGCGTCGTGACCCGACATCCATCGCCGCTTTCTTATCCCCTCGCCCATGGCGCCGATGCCAAGCCCGTCATGGAAGAATTTAGTTTGGATACGGTGCCTCTGGACCTAGATGAGACGACGGGAGGCCTAGTTCTTCCTGACATGGTCGGGAACGATCAAAACTACCTCATCCTCCGCCGGCCCTGCGCCGATGCCCTCCTCGAGAGCTTTTCCCTTGGGCCCCACGAAGTGCTTCCGGCGACCCTCTTCAACAAGAAGAGACGTATACACGCAGATGATTACGTCGTCCTCAACCCGCTGGGTAAGATCGACTGTCTGGATGTTGAGTGCTCGGACATGGACGACGACGGAGATGATGAGCCGTCTGTTCAGTTGTTCGGGAGCTTCGCCCTCGACCGGGCCCGAATTCCGGAAGACTGGGACATCTTCCGCGTCCGTGGAGTGTTGCTCGGTTACATGTTCAGCGAGCGCATCGTGGATTTCATTCGCCAGCAGGGCTACACGAACTTTGTGTTCGAGACAGTGACCCTTTCGTGAGGAGTTTCGGGCCGTGATGCTTCGTGTCGGCGTAGACAACGCCCGGTATAACCTCGAGCGCAGTCTCGCCGATTACGCGGCAGGCACTTTGACGGCGGCTCACCATCCCCATGCGCTGGCGGCAGCGTTCCGGCAGATGGGTGTGTGCAGACTGTTGAGTGAGGGAGTCGTCGAACCGCTGTTCATCGCGCAGATGCAGGCCGCTTCCGGGTACCTGTATCGCCTGCCGTTGATGCCGGAGGACGACAAGGTGACCAGCAGGGCGGCCGTTTATTGGGACGCGGTCGGCGGCGAGTACTGGGATGCGGCCGCCGCGATCGTCCGCCACAGCCGTGCCAAGCCCAACCTTGCGTGGGAGCATGAGGACGATTTCCTGTACGTATGGTTCCTGATGATCCGATATTTTCCTGAGCTCTCCGCCGATGCCAGCACGGGCGAGCAACGTCAGCGCGCGCTCCTCGACCGATGGGAGGTCGTGCTCGAGGGTGGTCACGACGCCCGTCTGCTGCTGTGCGACGCCCTGCTGCGGGGTGACAGTATGGGCTTCCGCGAAGCCTTCGAGGAGGTTAGCGACGCCCGGACCACAGAGTTGCGCGAACAGGTCGACGAGCAGAGACTCTCCGAAGCGGATGCCGCTTGGGTGCTACCGTTCTGGGGCGAAGGGCTCGCGCTGCTGCGCCTCGCCGCCCGCGACGGGCTGTCGACCGACGAGCACTGCGAGATGGTGCCCCAGGTTACGCGAGCGACCAACCCGTTCGCCTACGACGCCGGCGCATGGCGGCAGATCGATTTTAAGCCGCGGCGCCGGTGAATTATTGCGACTCAATTGAGCTTGATCTTGGAGCCGCTGACGGCGACCTGACCAGTCGCCTTAATAGTCAGCTTCTTGCCCTTTACAACGATCTCACCGTTCTTCTTGATCGTCACCACCGACTGACCGACGCGGATGACCAGCTCCTTCTTGACCTGAATCTGGGCCTTGGCACCGCTTTTGAGCAGCCAGTTCTTGCGAGACTTAAGAGCCATGTCCTTTCCGCTCTCGAGCGTGAGGTCCTTACCCGCGGTCACTTGGACCTGCTGCTTCGCAGTGATCCGTCGGTCCTTTCCGACCTGCTCGAGGCTGTTCCCGCCGACCATGACATTCTTGGATACACCGACGCTCTCGTTCATCAAGCCTCCGACACTGATATCGTAGGCGGCGCCGACGGTCACCGTTTTGGCGGCACCGACGGACTCGGTCGAGGCGATGACGACCGTCTCCTGCTTGCAGGAGTTGACCAGCAGCATGAGGTCCGCGCCGACCGAGGTCGTGCAAGTGGCGCCGATCCGCAGGGTCATGTTGGCCCCGATGGTCTCGGTGTGGTCGCGCCCGACCACGATCGTCTGATCGACGCCGACCTCTTCGAACTGATTGTTGGCGATGAGTTTGGTGCGGTCATGGTCGACCGCCAGTGCCTCGTCGTGGCCGATCTTCTGCGACTTGTCGTGCTCCACGGCGACCGCGAGGTCGCGCTGCGCGTGAAGATAGACCTCCTCAGCGCCCTTGCGGTCCTCAAAGCGCAGCTCGTTCGAGCCGCCTCCTCCCGGGCTGCTGTCGGACTTGATTGTGCTCTTGGTCTTCTCCGCCGGCAGCGGATACGGTGGGCGATTGGTGTCATGGTAGAGCGATCCGGTGATCAGCGGACGGTCAGGGTCCCCGTCGAGGAACTCGACGACGACTTCGTGGCCGACACGGGGCAACCAGAGCGCTCCCCAACCGGGTCCAGCCCAGGCCTGGCTCACGCGCACCCAGCACGAGCTCTCCTCGTTATAGCTGCCCTGGCGGTCCCAGTGAAATTGCACCTTGACGCGACCATACTCGTCGGTATGGATCTCTTCGCCGCCCGCTCCGGTCACGACCGCGGTCTGCGGACCGAAGATCCGCGGCTTGCTCGTGCGGCGAGCGGACACATGGGGGACGTCCGATGGGGCGCAGACGAACTCGTTTTCATAGCCTGAATCTTGACCGGCCCCGAACGACCCCAGCGTTTGCGGCTGGCTGCCGTGATGCCGCACCTCAAGCATCAAGAAGCGGCTCGGCATTCCGAAGGCGAATTGCCCCACGGGGTCATCCAAGCCGAAGACGTGGCCCGGCGCGAGATAGGGACTGCCGCTCCGGCCAGCACCACGGCGCAATGGCGCTCGCAACGCCTGCACGCGTGCCTTGGCCAGCAGCGCGCCTCGGCCATCATCCCCGTATCCTCCCGGAAAGTCATATACTTCAAGATCTGAGTCGCCGGCCGTGCGGCCGGCATCGAGCATCGCAGCAGGAGTAGCAAAGTTATAGTCACGCGCAGAGAACTTTCCCGAGCCTACCTGCTCCCCGTAGTCGAACTCGACAACGTGCTCTGCGGTGGCCAAGGCCCCAGTTGCGTCATGAAGCAGTAAGGAAGGGGCACCCGGGAGCGGAGAGTGCGCGTGCAAAGCATCCCCGATCACCATTACATGTGATGATTCCGCGTGTTCAAAGTAGTAATGATACCCCTCCTCCTCGCACAAGCGTTGAATGAAGTCCCAGTCGGTTTCGTGGTATTGCACGCAGTACTCACGCGTTCCGGCCACGTCACATAGCGCGAAGCGTAACCGGGCCCGCGGGATACCGGCCCCGTTGATGACCTCGGCGATGATATCCGGCACTGACTTGTTTTGAAACACACGGCAATCGGTGCGGTGTTGTAACAGCCGGTGCTGTGGGGCGAGCTCAAGGCGATAGATGGCCATATCGGCGAGGCGGCGCCGATGTCTAACGCTGTGAATGACGCCGTGGACGATCCGTGCAGGTGCCTGGGAGTCATGGGCGCTGAATATCCGGAGGGCCGCAGGGCGGCGCAATACGTGGTCCAGCGAGGCCTGAAGGCCGACCACGACGTCGACATCCAGTTGATAGGGGATCGAGACCCCCTCGATGCCTGAAAACCCTAGGACTCGCAGATCTGCGTCAATACCCTCAATACTAAACTCGAAGTTTGCACGGTTGCTCTCGCGGCGCATGACAACTCCTCGTTATCCGCGGCGCCAACGATCCTCCGTGGCGCCGAGTGCTTCTAGCAGTAGTCTGTGCGGCGCTCTGACCGGCCGCAATCCCCAATCAGGAAGGGGCGTCCACCAGCCACGGTGGGGCGTCGCTTCGTGCGCCAAGTGGCCCACGTACTGCCTCATGGCCGGGGCAGGGCTCCACAGGGGTCGTGACGCGCCAGCCATCGCGCTGGAGCTTGGTGAGAGAGGCCACGACGGCCATTGTTAGCCAGACGACTGCCAGCGAGCGGTTCTCCTATGGGTCACCAGTCGATGGCGATGTGGCCCAGCCAAGAGGTGGGCAGGCGTCGCAGGGGAGGCGCGGTGCCTGGAGCCGATGTCTCGGACCTAGCCTCCGATGAATTGGAGCCGGGCCCGTCCGTCCGAACCCGAGGCAGGGCCGGTGCGGACCCTGCTCAGCCGATGGCCTTGCAGACGGGGTCGATGGCGGTCCTGTTGTTGTCGGTCGTCGGCGACCCCGGCACTGGCAAGACCACCTGCATCCGCCACCTCTGTGCGCACCTTCCCCGCCCGCGTTACCGCGTGCTCTACCACTGCGATACCACCCTCTCCCCGACCGGCATCTACCGCGCCCTCGCTGGCGAGCTCGGCCTACGTCCCCACCACCGCCGCAGCCAGCTCTGGCAGGACATCAAGCGCACCCTGCTCCACCTCGTCGACGAGCAGCACATCCAGCCCGTCCTCGTCCTCGACGAGGCCCACCACCTCCCCGACGCCTTTCTCCTCGAACTCGCCGCATTCCTCAACTACGCCTTCGACAGCCGCGACCTCCTCACCCTCTGGCTCGTCGGCCAGCCCGCGCTCCACCGCCGCCTCCAGACCCAGCAGCACGAGGCCCTCGCCATGCGAGTCGTAATGCGAGTGGTCGACGCCCTGCCCGGCAGCCTCGACGCTTGCGGTGGCACGACCCCACCGTGAAATGACGACCGCGACACGATGGCGGTCGACATCTCGATCAGTGCAAGTTCGTCAGCAGCCCAGGCAGGCCCGGCACGATCTACCACCGGTGAGACCGTCTCGAGCACCAGGGGCAGCTACACCCTCGTCGTCCGACTGGTTCGCCCTCGTCCCGGGCCTCTTCTTCTGCGGGCCTCACCGCTCGCAGAGATCTGCGGCTTTGTGCTGGGGCTCCCACCTGTCCGGTGGGCGTATCCGGCGCTCGCCGGCCCCGCGCGCCTCGTGCCCGGCAGGTGCCTGACCGCCGTCCAGCCGACCCGGGCTGCCGCGCCGGGCGGGGCCGGCGAAATTCTCGTACGAGGAGCATCACCCCGCCAGCGCGAGCTTGATCCACCCGAGAACAGGACGCCGCGCTATGGAGCGTCATGCCGCAGATCATCCTCGAAGACTTCAACCTTGAAGCTGCCGAGCGTCGGTTGTGCGTCGAGGCACTGGCGCTCGCCGGCAACATCGTCGGCGCGGCCCGGATCCTCGGCGTCACGCGCCACGCCCTGAAGCGCCGCATCATCAAGCTGCAGATCGACTGGTCGCGCTCGGGCCTGGGGGCCCCGGACGGGTCGTGACCGCTGTGCGGCGGCGAGGCCCAGCACCCGGCGGGCGGCTCAGCGAGGCACTTCGCGGGGCGCCGTCACCGGGGCGGCGCGCAGGCCCCCGAGCTTGAGCTTCTGGCCGGCGGTGGCCGGGTCGGCGCGCGGCTCGTCGCGGCGGGTCGGCGCGCGGCTCGACGTCACCGAGGGCTGGTCGCTCGGGGCGCCCGGGTCGGGGGACTCGCCCTCGTCGATCTCGGTGATCGGGTCGTCGCCCGCGAGCTCGGCGAGCTTGGCCTCGCGCATGCCCTCCTCCTCGAGGCGCATGAGGGTGAGCCACTTCTCGTCGGCGAAGCTGACGGTGCCGTCGGTCGCTACCACGAACTCGGCGCGAGGGTTGATCGGGCGGACGAAGGCTTCCTTGATCCGCGGCATGCGGATGTCACGAAACACGATCGTCACGCACTCGCGGACGTTGTCGGGCAGCGGACCGGGCTCGATGCGGTTGGCGAGCGTGCGACCGTCGCGGTCGACCAGCGACAGGCCATCGATCACATAACGGCCAGCGGGGACGCGATTGGTGAGGCACGCGCGGGCCTTCTCCGCGGCGGTCGCCTGCTGGCGGCGCAGCTCCTGCTTCGTGGCGACCGAGTGGTCCTCTTGCTGGTACCCGAGGCTGACCCAGTAGATGACATCGATGAACTGAACCACGCCGCTGCGGTTGGTCGTCCACTTGACGTTCTTGATCGCCTTGTCGAGGCAGGGATACATCGCCTCATCCTTGAAGCCGGTCTCTAGTACCTCGGTGCGCAGGACCTCGCCCGCGGGGTTGATGCGGGTCCGGATCCGGATCTGCCCCTCGGGCACGCCGAGGTACGCGTCCTCGCCGTCCTGGGTGCCGGGCTTCATCGTCTCGATCGCCCGGTTGACGAAGCACACCGCCGCCGGGACTCGCAGGCCCTGGGCGATCTCGTTGAGGCGGGTCCGATCGAAGAGGGGGTCCGCCTTCTTGGACGGCATGAGGATCACGCCCTCCGACGAGCGGCGCACCGCCTTGTCGACGTAGCGCCGCAACTGGGAGTGCGTATTCATCCCCAGCGGCGGCACGACCTCGTCCTTGTTGCCCTTGGCGCCGCAGCCCGTGGACCCGCCGAGCATGCCGAGCATGCCGAGCATGCCGAGCATGCCGAACAGGCCGAGGATTCGCGCGCCTTGCGCCGCTGCGCTCACGCTTCGCTTCGTGGTCATCGCAGGGCGCAGGTGTACCACGCGCCCTTGCCCGCCGGGGCCGAGATTGGCTATTCGTGACGTCCCGTGGCCACCGACAACGCCTCCCTCCAGCGCACTCCCCTCCACGCCCTGCACGTCGCCCGGGGGGCCAAGATGGTCGACTTCGGGGCTTGGCACATGCCGCTGCAGTACGAGGGCATCCTGGCCGAGCACCGGGCCGTACGCGAGGCGGTCGGCATCTTCGATGTCTCGCACATGGGAGAGATCGACTTCACGGGTCCGGGCGCTCTGGCCGCCGTGCAGCGCCTGATCACCAACGACGCCGCCAGGCTCGTCGACGGCAGGGCCATGTACACCTGCGTCTGCTACCCGGATGGCGGCATCGTCGACGATTGCATCGTCTACCGGCGCGGCGCGGAGGACCTTCGCATCGTCGTCAACGCCTCCAACATCGCCAAGGACCTCGCGTTCTTCCGCGAGCAGGCCGGGGACCTGTGCGAGATCACGAACCATAGCGACGAGGTCGCCCTGATCGCCGTGCAGGGCCCGCGGGCCCGCGCGCTGGTCAGCGAGCTCGGTGGTCCAGCCCTGATGCAGGTGCCGAGCTTCGGCTTCGCCGGCGGTCGCATCGCCGACGTCGAGGTCGTCGCGGCGCGCACCGGCTACACCGGCGAGGACGGCTTCGAGCTGTTCGTCCCGGCCGCCGGTGCACCCGCAGTGTGGCAAGCGCTGCTCGACGCCGGCGCCGCGCCGATCGGCCTCGGCGCGCGCGACACCCTGCGCCTCGAGGCCCGCCTCTCGCTCTACGGCAACGACATCGACCGGACCACCAGTCCGCTCGAGGCCGGCCTCGGCTGGGTCGTCAAGCTCGACAAGCTGACACGCGGCGAGCCCTTCGTCGGCGCCGAGGCGCTGGCCGCCCAGAAGGCCCAGGGCTTGACGCGCAGCCTCGTCGGCTTCAAGGTCTCCGACCGCAACATCGCCCGCCACGGCGCCGAGGTCGTCGACGACGCCGGCAAGGTCGTCGGCCAGGTGACCAGCGGTGGCCCCGCCCCGACGCTCGGCGGCGCGGTCGGCCTCGCCTACGTGCCCCTCGCTCTGGCCCAGCCGGGCACCACCCTCACGATCTCGCAGCGCGGTCGCACGTTCACCGCGGAGGTCGTCAAGGGCCCCTTCTATCGCCGCCCCGAGACCGCCTCCTGACCTCCCTCCGATCCTCACCCCACTGATCCCACCGTCCCCACCGTCCCAGGCGCTTCCATGACCGAGAGCAGCATCCCCAGCAATTTGCGTTACACCAAGGATCACGAGTGGGCCCGGGCAGAGTCCGACGGCACGATCACCGTCGGCATCACGACCCACGCGGTCGACCAGCTCGGTGACATCACCCTCGTCACCCTCCCCGGCGTCGGCACCACCGTGACCGCCGGCGAGCGCTTCGGCGACGTCGACTCCGTCAAGGCCGTCTCGGAGCTGTTCGCCCCGATCTCCGGCGAGGTGACCGCCGTCAACGAGCACCTCTCCGACTCGCCCGAGGCCGTCAACGCCGAACCCTACGGCGTCGGCTGGATGCTCCGCCTGCGACCGAGCGACAGCGACGCCCTCGCCGGCCTCCTGAGCGCCGAGCAGTACATCCGACACGTCGCCGAGAACGGCTAGCCCATGCCGCGCGGCGGGCTCCCGCTCGGCCTCGTGGCCCTGCTCCTCGGCGGGGCCGCGTCCGCCGCACCTGGCCCGAAGACCAGCCGCGACCCGACCGTCGAGGGCCCCGCACCACCACCTGGCCCAAAAGCCAGCTCACCTGGCCCAAGAGCCAGATCCGCCCCCGAGGGCCCCGCACCGCTGCCCGGCCCGACCGGCGCCCGCGCGACCAGCGAGCGCCCGTGGCTGCGCGAGGCGCCGCTATCGGGTGCGCGCCCCAGGCTGCGACGACGAGGGCGGCTTGC
>ENA-OFCF01000458-OFCF01000458.1-metagenomes-genome-assembly--contig:-NODE-458-length-17974-cov-17.579106_pt1 | contig 17974 bp, 16 predicted proteins | sample MGYA00153387_OFCF01 | MGnify analysis MGYA00153387
CAATTAACTGAGTTTGATTGTGAGTTGCTACACAAGTAACATTTTGGAGATGACCGGAACATTGATGAATTAATAGACCGTTTTGGGGTTGCCAGATCTTGAGCAGCGCATCATTGCCTCCAGTTACCAATCTTTGCCCGTCACTGGTCAAACAGATGGCATTAACAGCAGACTTGTGATCGAGTAGCTGTGGTAACTTTGTCCCTGTGGTGAGTTGCCACCACTGAATTGTGCCATCCAAACTACCACTGATAATCGTTTCGGCGTTAGCAGTTAAGGCGACACCATAAACCCAGTGACTATGACCTAATAAATTATGAATCAACTTACCATCCCAGAGCCGCCAGACCTTTACAGCATCATCGATATGAGTGATGTCACCATGTCCACTCACCAACCACTGACCGTCGGCACTGATGGCAAGAGCATACACCTCACTAAAATATCCGGTCAATTGATGAACTAGTTCGAGTCGATGGTAGGAAATTTTTTGGACGATCGCCGATGATGGCAATCCCAGATCGAGAGCTGCTTGAGCGATCATTTCGGTAGCTTCGGTATCCGCCCAATTTCGGGAAATTCCTAATAGTTCTGCTGGTTTGAGGGCGATATGTGCGAGTCGATTCCAGTTTGATGCTGGGGCAGAAATCTGCTGACAAACGATCGGGAGACAGCTAGCCGCCGGAACTACCTTTTCGATCGCAACTAGCCGTTCTCTGGCATCCCTGACGGCTAGTTGCAGCGATTTACCACCGGAGAAAGCCTTGAGGAATAGTTTCACAAATTCCTGAGCGACTTGATCTTGGACGGCCTCTCGCATCACAATCAGATGGGGAATCTGAAGATCTACTAGTTCGCTGGCAAGTTCCAAACCATCCCCACAGTTGAGAATTAATAGTTTTAGCCCTGCTTGGACGGCAGTCCGAATTCGATATTTGAATTCCGTAATCCCGATGGTATCGTGGTGATTGATATAGATCCGATTGTTGGGTAAGTAGCCGGAAATGTAACTACTAAAGAATAAAACACTCAGAGACTTTTGAGTAAGTAGATTGACAAACTCACGATGATTGGGTGCAACGACAAATTCTGACCTCGTATAGGGGAGTGCATCTAAATATTCTTTACTGCGATCGAGTTTAATCCCTTGAGCACTAGTGAGGATCGATAGTACCGATACTTGCAATTGTTCTTCGGCTGCGGCAGTTGTAGAGATCGTTGGAGTCAGTGCTACGCTAACTTCCGACTGGGGATATCGATCGAGTAATGGTTTCCAGATGGAGTTCCAGGGCAGTTTGAGCAATGCTTTGGAACGACTACGGACGATAATATCGATCTCTAGATTGGGATCGATATTTGCAGCTAGCCGTTCGCGGATGGTTTGAAATCCTGGGGAACCATACCATTGATGCAGGTTTGCCTGTAGCATCGCGCCAGCATCTAAACAATCATTAATTCGCTCTGGAACTAAACTGACCGCTTTACTACTCATCAAGCGGTGATTGTGTGGATCGAGACGACGGTATCGAGACTGCCATTCTTGATACTGGCCGATCATTTGAGCCAGATCGGGAAATGTCACTACCAGTTGTGTCAGTAACTGACCATTAGCAGCCAAGACCGTCATTTCGAGCTGAAGGACGGCTCCTGCTGGGGTCTCTTCTACTACAAAGATGACTTCTTTACCCCAGACTGGCACTCGACTTGGCTCATCGTCATCGCTAGTGCCGTCTCCAGTTGTTGCCGTTGTAGACCCAAAAGCATATAGTGGCTCCATTTCCTGGCACAGAAAATTAGCCACGGTATAATAATTAGTACTGTGATTGAGCCTAATTACAATCCGATAGAGCAAATACTTCAGATCTACTACCGAAGCATAGCGATCTCGCAGTTGTTGGAGATAACTTTTAAATTTAACCGTACTCAGTTGTTGAGCTTCATTGCTCCAATTGTTGGTACAAGCACAAAATACCAGCTTTTTAATTCTGGCAATGTGATTGCTTTGTTCTAAATTGTGTACGATCGCATCCAGCATCCCCGACTCCCGATTAAGATTTTATTCCCTTACTCTGACAGCGATCTGCCGATCGATCCCCGCCAGAATAGTTAGTTCTGACAGGTTTGTGCTATTGCTGGGGAAGACGATATTCGCAGCAGTTTAAATTTTGTCTAATTTGTAATGATTGTAGCTTGGATCGAAAACTCAAGTCTTGCGATCGATCGCCCCAGCACTAACGAAACTAGATTGGCGAGTTATCGCTGACAGATCGACTCCACCGCCCCGATCTTCATTGTTCCCCAAATATTCATCTTCTGTAACATCGAAACATCATCAAAATTTAGTCGCATATTGCTAATAATTAGCGGATCGCGCATGGCGGGGCTACTCAAAATTAATTTAAACTAGATAATTGGGATCTATTTCGCTTTCATCCTTTACCTGACTCCTCACATCCTCCATGAAGATTGCTAACGATATTACAGAATTAGTCGGTCGCACACCCCTAGTTAGACTAAATCGCATCCCTCAAGCTGAAGGCTGTGTTGCAGATATTGTAGTCAAATTAGAGGGTATGAATCCTGCTTCATCCGTCAAGGATCGAATTGGGGTAAACATGATCGAATCTGCTGAACAGGAAGGTTTGATTACTCCTGGTAAAACAATTTTAGTCGAACCCACATCAGGAAATACGGGAATTGCTCTAGCGATGGTAGCGGCGGCAAAGGGGTATAAATTAATTATTGCCATGCCTGAAACCATGAGCATCGAACGTCGGGCGTTGTTAAAAGCCTATGGTGCCCAATTGGAACTGACTCCAGGTGTGGAAGGGATGAGCGGCTGTATTCGTCGCGCTCAAGATATTGTCGATAAAACGCCTCATGCCTATATGTTGCAGCAGTTTCGCAATCCGGCTAATCCTCAAATTCACCGCAATACCACCGCTGAAGAAATTTGGGCAGATACAGATGGTCGTGTGGATATTTTAGTAGCTGGAGTCGGTACAGGCGGTACTATTACGGGGATAGCTGAGGCGATCAAAGCCCGTAAACCAGAATTTAAAGTTATCGCTGTCGAACCTACTAATAGCCCAGTCCTATCTGGTGGTAGACCGGGGCCGCATAAAATTCAGGGGATTGGTGCAGGATTTGTGCCTCAGGTACTGAAGATCGAAATGATTGATGAAGTTATCGCTGTCACAGACCAACAATCGATCGAGTATGGACGCAGATTAGCACGAGAAGAGGGGTTACTCTCAGGCATTTCTTCAGGTGCAGCACTATTTGCCGCGATCGAAGTCGGTCGTCGCCCTGAAAATAAGGGTAAACTAATCGTCATGATTCAGCCTAGTTTCGGCGAACGCTATCTCAGCACTCCTCTATTTCAAGATCCAGAACCAAATTAGGCTTTAGGCTTTAGGCTTTAGGCTTTAGGCTTAGGATTGAGGGACTAGGCTTGAAGCTTTGGGTTTTAGGCTTTGGGCTTTAGTGGATCGGGATGGCATTCGTCGAGTAAATTATTTATAGTTGTGAAAATCTCTAAAATCTAGATGGTAGGAAGTACCTGCTCCAAAACCTCAATCCTCACGCCTAATCACTCAAGCCTAATCGATCGATGTCCCAAACGCATTACCAAGTTCTCCAAATACCACCTAAAGCCACCGCTGACGAGATCAAACAGTCTTATCGGCGGTTGGCAAAGCAATTTCATCCTGATGTTAATGGCGGCAAAGCTAACGCCGATCTCATCATCAAACTCAATGCTGCTTATGAAGTTTTGGGTGACGACCTCAAGCGTAGAGAATACGATTACCTCCTGCAACCAGCGGTAGCAATTCCTCGCCAACAACAGTCGTCCTCCTATATCCCGCGTCGTCCCACTGTCGGGCGGGAATTAGATGAAGAATTAATCTTGTGGTTAAATCAAGTTTATCAGCCTATAAATCGGATGATTGGGTGGATTATCAAGCCGCTGAAAACACAAATTCACGAACTCTCTGCCGATCCATTTGACGATGAGTTAATGGGTAAATTTGAGGCATATGTCACTGAATGCCAGCAGCATCTCCAGAAAATCGAGAAGACTTTTCACTCGATGTCTAATCCATCATTAATGGCAGAAATTGCCGCTAATTTATATTACACTATCAACCAAGTAGCTGATGGAATTAAGGAGTTAAACTTCTACATCATGAACTATGATGAAACTTATCTGCATGATGGAGTTGAGATGTTCAAAATTGCCGCTCAGTTACAGAGAGAAACTAATAAAAAAATCAAAAGCTATAAGTAACTTTATAAGTAAAGATTACCGCTAAAATATATGAGTAAAATTATATTTCACTTAGCATTTCCAATCGAGAATATCCCTGATACCAAAAAGTTCTACGTTGATGGTTTAGGCTGTACGGTAGGCAGACAGACAACTAATTCAATGATTTTGAATCTGTACGGACATCAATTAGTCGCTCATGTTACTGAGAAACTACCGCCGCAGACAGGGATTTATCCCCGCCATTTTGGGATTGTATTTCCCACTTTAGCTGATTGGCAAGCATTGCTCGATCGATCGACAGCCCAAAATTTAAACTTTTATCAGTCTGCAAAGCATCGGTTTTCTGGTGCGATTACCGAACATCGAACTTTTTTCTTAACCGATCCTTTTGCTAACTTATTAGAGTTCAAATACTATACTCACAGTGAAGCAATCTTTGGAGCTAGCGAATTTAGTCAAGTTGGCGATCTAACAGGGTGAGATAGTGCATCAGAAATTGCTTTAAAAGTGCGACGGTCTGATACCATCATCGGATGGGTAAGTGCTGGGATCTGCATTTCTGTACCAATGCCGAGCTGAGAACTACTCGGTGGTAAAATAATCAGGTCGAATGGTGTCCATAAGGAAGTAAAATTCAAAAGATTTAAACGATCGACATCACTATTTAGATCTCTAATAAAATCACTATTAGGACGCATTTGGATACAAGCAGGACGCATCGAAAAGTGTGCGGCGATTGTCCCATTGTGAGGAGTAGAAATAGTGATGAATCTCTGGACACGATCGATCCCACCCAACCGTTGGAGATAATAACGAGTAACTAGTCCTCCCATGCTAAACCCTAGCAGATCGATCGGCTGGTGAGGCGCAATTCGATCGACTAAAATTGCTACCTGTTGCGCTAGCAGCTCTAGTCTGGTATCGCCATTATTCGGGACGAGATCGATATCAAAAACTTCCCAACCCAAATCGTGTAGGTATTTAGAAATATGTCGCATCTTCCGGCTGGTATCCATAATCCCATGTACGAGCAGAATCGGGTTGTGGAGGCGGCGCTCTCCATCTATTTTGGGTAATGTGATTGTCGGTACCTGCATATCTGTAGTTATTTGGGCAATATGAATGTCAGTGCCAATCTTAAAATAGCTGATGGTAGTCGATCGATCGGCTCGTGACAGTTTCTCAACTAGAACAGCAGGATTCCCCCTCCATAGCGGTACTCCGCTTGGGGGTGGGTCGGACAAGCGAGTGAGAGAGGGGTGCGATTCGTTCGCCTTAAACCAAGTAATTGGGGGACAGGCGACTTCAATAAGGGGATCTCCCGCACTTATGGTGATAAGCAAGCTAATAACTTCTCTTTCATCAGATCGAAATTTTTAAATCCATAGCTTTGACGGACAATTAACTTAATTCTTGTGTTAATGCCCTCTGTAACTCCACTAGTTGTTCTATTATTAAAGTAATTGCAAATTTCGTCTAGGTGAGCATTGAGCGTATCAGCAGCACTTCCGAACATAATTCTTGCAGATATCAACCATTTCTTCATTTTTCTCATTCCACCAGATGCGGTGATGTCACTGTTGTAAATCGTAATTAGTTCTTCTTTTAATTCATGAGCAATTTTTAAACTGGGAGAACACTTCAGTATTAGCTCTAATTCCCCTCGCTCTTCATCAGCTAAATTCTCTTGATTGCTCATTAATAAGTATCGATTTTTCAAGCCTTTTATCTTGAGTATTAATCGAATTTTATTTAAAGCTTTGTTGACTAATTTCTGGACATAAACCCTATCTACAACTGTTTTGGCATTTGGGAAAACTTCTCGAATTACTTTTGGGAAACCACCCCATATATCAACACAAACTTCCTCTACCCCCTCTCTCATCGCTAGAGGTTGCTGCTTCAATACTGCAATAATATCATCACTTTTATGAGAATCTATAACTTCCAACAAAGAACTTGTATCCAGATTGGTTAGGATCGTTGCAAAATTTCCTTGTCCTTTCCTCCTGGCAAATTCATCTAAGCTTAATCATTTACCCTATTTTCCCCATATTAGCGGGAGAGCCGACTGGACTAGTACTGGTGCCTTGTCAGTGCGCCCTGATGTGTCGAGCGGTGAAACCAAAGCTGAAATCCTGCAAAGGTTCTCAGAATTGCGGTGGAGTTCAGATACAAGCCCCCATCATAGCGGTTACGGTGGTACAGGCTTGATGGCGGGTAATTGACGTGTCCCCAATTAAAATGTAATTTGTTGAAGTGCTGTTTTTATCATCGTTTCAAGCAGCAGTTAGTAAATTTTTGTTAAACTTTGTATTCTTGTCTTGCACTTGTCAGCAGTCAAATTTGATAATTTATATTTATGTAATCAAAGAGATAATTTACTGTGTTTAACAATGTACTTAAAAAGATTTTTGGCAAAAAAAATGATGGCTTCTATCTTCAACTAGAAGATGAAGATGCTTCATCAAAACCGGAAGCTAAGGCTAAAGCCAAACCTGACGCTACTCCAGCACCTCCAATCGTAGCTACAGCAAACGCGCCAGTTGCCGTTACTACAGCACCGACACCAGTAGCAGCACCAGTAGCAATAACAGCACCAGCCACAGCCACTAAAGCCGAACAGAAGGCGGCTAAAATCGACAAAAAAGCTGCTAAAAAAGCTGAAGCAGCCAAAGTTGTCCAAGCTCCAGCACCAACTGTACCTGCGGCTCCGCCAATTACCAACTTTGCTACCGATTACCTGATCAAACCCTCTTCTAACAGTGGTCGTCGCCGTCCTGGTGCCAATATGAAAGGGTTCTTAGAGCTAGCGCGTCAGGTTGAAAAACCCAAGGAATTTAAAGCTACCGCATCAGAGCGAAAACCTAGTGCAGAAGCGAAAACTTAGTGCAGGGTCGCAACTAACTAGTTGTTGGCGAGCTTCTACCTTAAAATTTCCTCTAGTGAGGGCTACCGCTAAAGCTCCCTCCCCTTGATAAGGGGAGGGCTGGGGTGGGGTAAACAACCTCCGCAGCGACTCAAATAACTTATGGATGCACGGTGGTATTAGAGGGAACAAAATAGGTTCACTCGATCGAGCAAAGCTCACGCTACGCGATCGAATTTCCGCCAGCATCCAGACACATAGCTAAAGTGCGTGCGATTCGTTGAGAGTGAATCACGGTAGCCAGTCCGTACATAACCTCTCCAAGCTGGCTACGATACATGTAGCACTTTAAGGCTTGAACTGTCCGACTGATGAGGGTGCAAGTCCCTTCCTCTAAACTCAAGAGTGACTGCTTATCTGCCCACACCGATACGACTCGGAATTCGTAAGAGTGAAGCTGGGAACAGGACGCAACCAGACATCAATTGCAGATGACACTGGCGTTAATAGCGAGTCCCGATGATGAAACCGAGCCTCGAAAAGCAACCAAAGCTAAGGCAGACGCAATCCTCATGTCTGACCTCGCCAGAGATTAGTATCCCGCCGCATCTGATACTTAATAGCGGTTAGAGTATGGGATTCTGGCGGTTGAAATGGCTACATCTAAAGGGACAATCAATCGATTGGATGGAACGAATAAAAACGAATCTGAGGTCTGTAAGTGGTCGCATTTACGGTAGGTCAGACGAGAGAATTAATCCCTCAGATTCGGGTAGGATGCGGCGTAATTGCCGTAAGGTATTCAGAATAAACTTTTTGGAGTAAATCATGATTGGACGCAGCATAACCGCTAGCGAATTATGGAAGGGCTTCAAATGGAAGAAATTTCAAAAGATACTTTTCCGGTTACAAAAACGAGTTTACAAAAGCGACGTTTTCGGGGGAAGCTTCCCCCGAAAAGCTCGCGCAGCAGTTCGAGTTGGAGACAAGCGGAAGGCGCGGTCTTTACAGAAGCTGATTCTAAAATCTCAATCAGCTAGATTACTAGCTATTCGGCAAGTAACGCAGTTAAATGCTGGGAAAAAAACGGCTGGAATTGATGGTAAAAAGTCCCTCTCATTTGAGGAACGAGTCACATTAGCAACTGAGCTATCTAAACATCACACCAACTGGAAGCACAAGGGTTTACGAGAAATTCCTATCCCTAAGAAAGATGGAACCACACGAATACTCAAAGTGCCCACAATAGCGGACAGAGCTTGGCAATGCCTCGCAAAATATGCTTTAGAACCAGCACATGAAGCGACTTTTCACGCACAGAGTTACGGGTTTAGAACAGGGCGAGGGGCACACGATGCCCAGAAAAGACTGTTTCAAAACCTACGTTCGTCGTGTAACGGAAAAGATAAGCGAGTGATCGAACTTGATATCGAAAAATGCTTCGACAGGATTAACCACTCCGCAATCATGGACAATCTTATCGCACCAGCAGGACTGAAACTCGGAATTTTCCGATGTCTAAAAGCTGGAACGAATGTAGGATTTCCTGAACAAGGAACGCCCCAAGGTGGGGTGGTTAGCCCACTGCTTGCCAATATTGCACTCAATGGAATAGAGAGCCTACATATATCAACTGTTGGGGGACACCTCATGGAGCCATCCATCCGATACGCGGACGACATGGTGATTATTCTCAAACCTAAAGATGATGCAGAGGCAATACTAAACAGAATAAGCGAATTCCTAGCAATACGGGGAATGAAAGTCAGTGAAAGAAAAACCAAACTAACAGCTACGACAGACGGTTTTAACTTCCTCGGCTGGAACTTTAAAAACCAGTAAAACATTACTGAATAAGGCATTTCCAAGGGTTCCATACTCCGAAAATAAACATATTAATGTCAAAGGAGAGAAATCCCCCTACGACGGCGATATCTCCTACTGGAGTGAGCGTAAAAGCAAACTCTACGACGGGACAACTTCTAAAGCTATTAAAAAGCAAAACCGTAAGTGCGTCGCATGTGGATTAACATTCATCGGCGAAGAAAAGGTACATTTACATCACGTAGATGGAAACCACGATAATTGGGACAAAAAGAATCTAGTAGCAATACATGAATCTTGTCACGATTACGTGCATATGAGCAACAGAGGTAAAGTTGTAGCAATACACGAACCCTGCCAATCTGAACCTAGCACAAGCAAAAGCGCAAGCTAAGAATATCGGGAGCCGTATGCGGTGAAAATCGCACGTACGGATCTAAATGGGAGGTGCGGGGTTTAATAGCCCCCATCGACCCAAACTGTAGAGGTGAAAAGCTCGATCCCAATGGCTATCGGCGCGACGCAATAATTCAATGTGTGGATCGATACGCTGGAGTAGCTCTGGGTAGCCGATCGCAGTCTCCGCAAAGGGTGTAAAATTGCTCTGAGTTGGAATGTCTGAGACTTGCTCGTGGATTTGGGAGAGGAGATTTTTCCAATTATCACGGCTAGTGAGGGGTAGGGATTGACTATTCAACGATCGATCTTTAAGATCGCCAGTGAGCAGATGACCATTTTGGGCGATCGATTGTTTGTAGTCGCAAAAATTACAAGTCTGCGAATATAATCTAAAGATGCTGCGACGATCGCGTAATTGTAAATCGCAGATATAAACATAGTCGAGAATTTTTGGTTTGCGGTAAGTCCGATTGCGGGCATCTATTTCGACCACTTCTTCAAAGATCGGTAGCATTCCAGTCACGAGCTGAGTGACTTCCGACCAGTTAAAATTGAATGTCCGCAGTTCTGATCGATCGTCTGTACAGACGATCGTTGGTTGAGGGTGAAAAGACTGGAAATGACTAACCCGAAAGATATACACCTGCTGAGTATCATGTTGGGAGACACAAAAACACGGAATCTGCGCTTGTTGTAACTGGTCGCTGGGCGACTAGAGCCGCAATTAACTTCGCAGCAGTCGGATAGTCCCGACGATTTAGGGCAGAAGCCACTTGCTCTAAGATAGATCTAAGAGAATTAGGTGCATCGGGTACTCTGTGAAAAAGGCTGCGCCCACACACATTAGCATTTAGATAGAATTCCCCAATCTGTGTGTTAATTTAACTAGTCACTATATTTCTTTGACGCTCCACATAATGTATCCAGACTCATTGACAACTAGCCACAGCATTATCATTGGTTTATTACTCGGTTTTGCGATCGCTCATAGTGGGTTAGCTGCTTTGCGCCCTTGGGGAGAGAGTAAGATCGGCGCGAGGTTATATCGAGTCCTATTCGCATTGGTGAGTATTCCATTTGCGACGATTCTGATTATCTATTTTTTCAATCATCGCTATGATGGGTGGCAATTGTGGCAGGTGCAGGGGACTCCGTGGGTTGCCCCTTTGGTTTGGGTATTATCCTTTATTTCTTTTCTGTTCCTCTATCCAGCCACTTTCAATCTGCTCGAAATTGCTGCTGTGCTCAAACCCCAAGTCCGCATCTATGAGACAGGCATCATGCGGATTACGCGGCATCCCCAAATGGTCGGTCAGTTGATTTGGTGTGTCGCGCATACGCTGTGGATTGGGACTAGTTTTACATTGGTAACTTCGATCGGGTTGATGCTCCATCATTTATTTGCTGTCTGGCATGGGGATCGCCGCCTTACGCAGCGGTATGGAGCTGATTTTGAACAGGTGAAGGCGAGAACCTCGATCGTGCCGTTCCAGGCGATTTTAGATGGCAGACAGACGCTCAAATTATCAGAGTTTCTTCGTCCCGCTTATGTTGGTGTCGTCGCGTTTGTGGCTTTATTTTGGTGGGGACACCCCTGGTTGATTCAGATGAGCGCAAATGTCACCTTTTAGAGCGCGATCGACCATTTGATACTCAGTCGCCGATCCACCGAGTGTTGCCTATTCCGACGATCCCCACCACTTATTCATCGATCCCAGTAGACCAATCGGACTAATTAGGGTTATGATGATTACTTATATGACAAAAAATTTAATAGTAACTAACCGCCTTTTATGATCCAATCTGTAACAGATTTGAATTTTAGAGAACAGGTTCTTGCCTCATCGATCCCCGTACTGGTCAATTTTGGAGCACCTTGGTGCGGGCTGTGTAAGGTGATTCAGCCCACGCTGATTCAGTTTCGCGATCGCTGGGACGAGCAAATTAAGTTAGTTAATATCAATGCCGACGAGAATTTCAAGCTAGCTAGTACATATCGACTAAAGACTCTCCCCACCTTAATCCTGTTCACGAATGGAAAGGTTGCCAACAGGCTAGAAGGTTTTCATAGTCCCGAAGATCTCCGGCTCAATCTAGAGCGGATGACGAGAATGGCAACTCTCAACTGGCAAATTGGCGATCGAGGTACCCCAATCCAAATTGATTGGCGACTGGTAGCTGCTGAATAGACAAGATTAAATTAATTGATAATTATCAATTATCAATTATCAATTATCAATTAATTTAGTTATCTTTAAGCTTAATCTTAGTAGTAGATTCTCTTTTAAATTGTTGCTTGCGAAGACTTTCAATTCTTTCATTGACTTGTTTTTGCAATTCTACTCGATCGACTCGCCGACTATAGATTTTTAAATACTTGATGGCTTCATCTGTATTGCCGTCACTTTCCTTGATTCTGGCGAGAGCAAGATAGTCTTGGGTAGCGACCATTGGGGCGATATCATTGTAGCTTTTGATGAGTTGCGGTATGGCAATAGTTGACAGGAAAACTAGAAATATTAGTGATATTTTAGCCTCTGGTTTGGTTAATTCGACTAAATACATGGTCAAACCAAACAATAATAACATCACTACTAGCATCAGTAATAAATGTGGGTCTTGGATTAGTAAACTGGTAGTCTGTTCGGCTTCGGCGTTGTATTTGCCGAGCGTGTATCCTACGAGTACAGCAGTAGTAGGTAATGTAAATTGTCGCAGACTAGAACCTTTGCCACTAAGATGAAAAATCAGTGAGACAATACTGGCAATACCTGCACTAAGATTCCAAATATTCATGTTTCGCACCCCATTCCATTAACTGTCGATCGTCGATCGACAGTTAAGATTGATTAGATATATATCGCGAGCCATATTAACACGGATTGGGATAAAGTTTCTATTGTGAATATTATCCTTGTTTGGTCAATAGTGGAGCCGCAGCAAGTAGCTCTTGAGTATATGCTTGCTGCGGCTGGCTAAAAATCTGTTGCGTGTCACCCATTTCGACAATTTTACCTTGATTCATCACAGCAATGCGATCGCACAAAAACCTCGCCAGCCATAGATCGTGGGTAATAAATAGATAGGTGAGATTGTCTTCACGCTTGAGTTCTAGCATCAGGTCTAAAACTTCTGCCTGAATGGTAGCATCCAGCATACTGACTGGTTCGTCACAAATTACCAGTTTGGGCTTGGTAATCAGCGCACGGGCAATTCCTACCCGTTGCTGTTGTCCGCCTGAGAGCTGATTGGGATACCTGTCGAAGTACTCTAGAGCGGGAGTCAATCCCACACGTTCGAGCATCGCCAGTACTTGCGCTTTAGTTTCGGCAGGTGTAGCATTAATTTCGTGAATCACCAAAGGATCGGCAATACTTTCGCCAACGGTCATCATCGGGTTCAGAGAGGCACTAGGATCTTGGAAAATCATCTGCATATCCCGACGTTTGGCGCGAATCGCAGCAGGAGATAATCCTGTGAGTTCTTCACCACAAAATGTCACTGTACCGCCAGTGGCGGGAATTAGTTGCAGAATCGTGCGAGAAAGCGTACTTTTGCCGCAGCCAGATTCGCCGACTAGTCCAAAGATTTCCCCTTCATAGAGTTCGAGGTGGATATTATCAACAGCTTTGATGGTTTCTGTTTTGGCGTTGGTAAATAATCGCTGAAGAAAACTAGTCTCGATCGTGTAATATTTCTGGAGTCGATCGAGTGTGAGGATCGGTTTTTTCGGCGATAGCGCGGTTGAAGTCAGGTTCGCAACTTTGTCGTTTGCCTGAATGTGTAGAGCCGAGCGCAGTAAAATTTGGGTATATTCAGCCTGAGGATTGCCAAAAATCTGTTCGACAGTCCCTTCTTCCTCCTTTCGTCCTTGATTCATCACGACAATTCGATCGCAATAAGTCGCGATTGTCGCCAGATCGTGGGAAATCAACAATAATCCCATCTGGCGTTCTTGACACAGCCGCGTCAATTCGCGTAATATTTCCGCCGATACTCGCACATCCAAACTCGTCGTCGGTTCGTCGGCGATAATCAGCTTGGGATTGAGCAACAAAGCTAACGCGATCGCCACCCGCTGGCGCATTCCACCGCTGAATTCATGGGGATACTGGTTCCAGCGTTCTTCGGGTATTTTGACGGCTGCTAGGGTGTCTAGAGCGCGTTGTTTGGCTTGTTGTTTGGTGATTGGTTCGTGGGCTTGGAGGGTTTCGAGACAGTGATTGCCAATTGTCATCAGCGGATCTAGCCGCGTCATCGGATCTTGAAAGATCAGTCCGACGACTTCCCCGCGAAATCGGCGAATGGCTTGGGCATTCATCTCAGGGATAGATTGTCCTTCAAATAAGATTTGACCCTCGATCCGAGAATGCTCCGGTAGTAGCCGCATAATTGCCTTACCCAGGGTGGATTTACCACACCCAGACTCTCCGACAAAGCCGATTTTTTCCCCAGCAGCTAATTCAAAGGAGACATCAGCAATTGCATGTGTCAGTTGCTGGCTCGATTCCGGTTGGGGGTAAGTTACCCAGAGGTTTTGGACGCTTAGTAATGGCTGGGGCATGGGGAAACAGTTGATAGTTGACAGTTGACAGTTGGCAGCGATCGAGACGAAGTGTTGATGGGGATTAAACTCCCGAATAATAACTATCGCACCTTTAGGTAGGAGGGGCTTTAAACGCCTGTTGTTTGGTAAAGTCCGCAGGATCGAACATACTTTTGCATAAACCCTAGCTGAAGGGAGGGTAATTTCAAATATTAACTATCAACTATCAACTATCAACTATCAACTCCCCCTAACCTTTATCTCGATCGAATCTTCGCATCAGATACGCCGCGGCAAAATCGCCGTTAGGGTGTTTTGTGAGGAGATCGGCTAAATCGAATACTCGCTGTGCCATTTCGACTCCTACTTTATCAATTATAGCTTGACGTTCGAGTTCGTTCATGTGACTGGCGCGGACTTGAGCTTGCCAAGCACCAGAGAATATTTGGGATATGTTCGTGTCTAACTTCAATTGTTCGAGGACTTCCCATTCACCTCGATCGCACCAAATCCCGCCGCAAGTGAGACAATGTTCGAGATAAAATGGTTGCTTGAGGGTGATTTTCCCTCTCGCCATCATCCGTCTGCATTCTGGGCATGATGCTGCTTTGGCATCTAATGAACTGGGATTATATGAGAGATGATAGTTTTGAGCAAGAATATCGGGGTTTGGGGGGATGTTTGGGCGTTCGGATCTCCAGATTTGATAGTTGCGTCCAGAAATCCACTCGCCTTCACACTGTTGACAATGTTTTGTCAACAGTGTGTCACTGAGAATTCCATTCACTAGCTCGGAGTTACATTTAGGACAATCCATCTTTAAACTAGTTGATAGTTGACAGTTGGGCTAGGCTTCGATCGCGGCTTGGCAATATTTCAGCAGTAGATTTAGTTTATCCTGATAAGCTTGACGGCGTTGCTCGATCGTGGTGGGATTGCGGGCGGTGGCGATGAACATCACATCCAGCGGGAGTAATCTTAATAACCGATGACTTTCAGTCAAATACGATCGCATTTTACCAGCGATGGGATCTGGTAGGAGATCTACGTCTTGGGTGATAATCTCTGACTCAAATAACTCGAGCGCTTGACTGATACTGACTTTCAGGCTAGGAGTGGAGTCTGTCGGCAAGTTCGATAGTAGCGTAAATAATTGTTGCCACATTAAAATCTGTTCGGTCGGCAACATAAAAAACCTAGTTAGAATAGAATGACATGTAAACTATTTTACACTTCGATCGCTCGGCAGACGCTACATCCCGAATCTTGAGACGCTTCAATCTAACCAAGTTGGGAAATCTCCATCGATCGCATACAGATCTCTGAGAACCTGTTTACACTAAATAATACAACGATCGGATTCGATCTCAATCTAGAACATTAGGGATGGATTGACAATAATCTAGTCAAGGCTCCTAAATCGCTGCTGTTGAGCCAACACATCAAATTTTTAGTCTTAAATTATTTAAATTTAAACTTAATAACGATTATTTTATCCTCTCTAGCTATGACTACCCCACTCTCTCTTTCCGCCGCCGATATTGACAATATGACGATCGTGAATGCACCCAGTGCGGAGATGACGTATAACTGCGATATTCCTATGTGGTTGCAACAGTGTCTGGATGCAGAAGATCGTGCTGATGCACCGACTGATAGCAATGTTGATACCGATCGACTCCGCCACCGCAAGTTAATAAAAAATGCGTTTCAATTTGCCTACGATCTGCATGGCGATCAAAAGCGCAAATCAGGAGAACCCTACATTTGTCACCCGATCGCTGTAGCTGGATTGCTACGAGATTTAGGCGGTGGTGCGGCGATGATTGCTGCCGGATTTTTGCATGATGTGGTCGAAGATACAGATGTTAAAATTAGTGAGATTGAATCGAAATTTGGACAAGAAACGGCACATTTAGTTGAAGGTGTCACCAAGCTTTCTAAGTTTGAATTTTCGAGCAAGAAAGAACAGCAAGCTGAAAATTTTCGCCGGATGTTTATCGCGATGGCGCAGGATATTCGAGTGATTGTAGTCAAGTTAGCCGATAGATTGCACAATATGCGAACTCTCGATCATTTACGTGTAGAGCGACAGCAAGCAATCTCCCAAGAAACTCGCGACATTTTTGCACCCTTAGCCCATAGATTGGGCTTGGGTAGAATTAAATGGGAGCTAGAAGATCTCTCATTCAAATATATCGAACCAGAAGATTATCGGCGCATTCAAGATTTAGTTGCTGAAAAGCGGACGGCTAGAGAGTCAAGGATTGCTAGCGTAACCGAGATGATCCGCCATCGGCTCGATCGAGCTGAGATTAAATATGTAGATATTAGCGGTAGACCCAAACATTTGTACAGTATCTATCAAAAGATGCGGTATCAGAAAAAAGAATTTAGCGAGATTTACGATCTGACAGCAATTAGAATCATCGTAGAATCAAATCATGAATGTTATCTAGCTTTAGCCGAAATTCATGATGTTTTCAAACCTATTCCTGGTAGATTCAAAGATTATATCGGGTTGCCAAAAAACAACCGCTATCAATCATTGCATACTACAGTAGTTGGATTTACAGGTACGCCATTAGAAGTCCAGATCCGCACATTAGAAATGCACAATGTTGCTGAGTATGGAATTGCCGCCCATTGGAAATATAAAGAAGCTGCTAAGTCAGATAAAGCGGTAGCTGAAAATTCAGAAGCTAGCAAATCGACAACTCCGAGACGGACAGAAGTTGATGAAAAATTTGCCTGGTTAAAACAACTATTAGAGTGGCAAAATGATGTCAAAGATGCGATCGAATTTGACGATCATCTCAAAGATCATTTACTCGAACGCGATGTCTATGTCTTTACACCCAAAGGCGAAGTCGTATCTCTGCGCCAAGGTTCCACCGCCATTGACTTTGCCTACCGCATCCATACCGAAGTCGGTAATCATTGCGCGGGTGCTAAAGTTAACGATCGGATTGTGCCCCTCTCGCGGATGCTGGTAAATGGTGATATTGTCGAAGTCATCACCCGCGAGAATAGTCATCCTAGTTTGGATTGGCTAAATTTTGTCGTCAGCCCTGGCGCACGTAACCGGATTACCCAATGGTACAAGCGATCGAACCGCGATGAAAATGTTGCCAGAGGTAGAGAATTACTCGAACGGGAACTAGGCAAAAATGGGCTAGAAGCACTGTTAAAGTCCGATCCGATGCTGGCAGTCGCCCAGCGTTGTAACTACATCACTGTCGAGGATTTACTCGCAGGTTTGGGTTATGGCGAAATTACTCAAAAAATGGTCGTCAACCGTCTGCGGGAAATGGTAAAAGATCGTGAAGCCCCAACCCTGGAGCTACCACCAACAACCGCACCCAAACAATCCAGCTCCCGAAATAGTGACTTTCCGATCTTGGGAATTGAGGGATTATTGCATCACTTGGCAGGTTGTTGTAGTCCGATCCCTGGTGAACCAATTATTGGCATTGTTACCCGCAATAGCGGGATTTCAGTTCACCGCCAAGGTTGTGTAAATGTCGAACAGATGGATGGCAATCGTTTATTACCTGTGAGCTGGAATACCCAAATCGCCAAAGAGAAGCCCCGAACTTACCCCGTCAGCGTACAGTTAGAAGTACTCGATCGAGTCGGCGTATTCAAAGATATTCTATCTCGGTTGACAGATCAGAAAATTAATATCCGCTCGGCTAATGTGACTACCCACTATGCTAAACCCGCCATCATCGATCTGTCGATCGAAGTTAGTGACAAATCACAATTAGAACGCTGTATGGCTCAAATTAAACAGATGAGTGATATCCTCAATATTCGGCGGATTAACCAAGTTGAAAGTTGATCGGTTAGGTTAAACCTTCCCAATGTGTACTTTAGATTCAGGAGTAATGCTTTATGGTTATCGATGAAACAATGCAGAATGCGATCGTTGGTGGATTAGCGATTGCTATCACCATCGGCGCGATGCTGATGATGTTTAGTAATGTTTGGACGACTAAAAAGTAGTTAAATTAATTGATAATTGATAATTGATAATTGATAATTGATAATTGATAATTGA
>ENA-OFCF01000459-OFCF01000459.1-metagenomes-genome-assembly--contig:-NODE-459-length-17950-cov-9.589830_pt1 | contig 17950 bp, 15 predicted proteins | sample MGYA00153387_OFCF01 | MGnify analysis MGYA00153387
TTTAGGCTTTAGGCTTTAGGCTTTAGGCTTTAGGCTTTAGGCTTTAGGCTTTAGAGGGTAGAGGGTAGAGGGTAGAGGGTAGAGGGTAGAGGGTAGAGGGTAGAGGGTAGGAAATCGTTGTTTAACTATCCGGCGTTGCTGATTTTAGGTATGAAACAGAACAGACAATCTTTGTAGGGGTGCCCCTTGTGGGTACCCTGTATCGATGCAGGGTACCCACAAGGGGTGCCCCTACAGAAAAATCATACCTAAAATCAGCAACGCCAACTATCTATTATCCACCATCGACTTCTACAAGTATGCAAAAAAAAGTTAAGCAATTAATGCCTAACCTCTTTTTAATAAATATTGTCTAAGTAGCCCTAAGGGAAATCGAATCCCTGTCGCCTCCGTGAAAGGGAGGTGTCCTAGGCCTCTAGACGATAGGGCCTTGCCTCAGACATCTATCAATATACGAGATATTCAAATCGATGTCAATACCTAAATGATATTTTTTTTCGGGCGGATGTTTTGGTGATTTTTCCGATTCGCTGGTGGATCGATCTATGATGGGGGTTCAGATCTGATTCTCGTTCCGAGCTTTGCCAACGCAAACTATGACTACTACTTATCAGCAGCCCGCTACTGTAGCTACGCCATTACCATTTCTCCGCAGCGAACTCACTAGTCTCCAAGCGTATATGCCCCATCCTGGGGGTACTGAGGAACCATCTGTCGAGATCGATCGATTAGATACCAATGAGAGTCCCTATGATTTGCCTGTGGCTCTGAAGCAAGAATTGGCTCAGATCTGGGAATTATCGATCGAGAGCAATCGTTATCCAGATGGCGGACACAATCGCCTCAAAGCCGCGATCGCCAGCTATGTGATGGAATCAGCCCTAAATCAGTCCCACATCCTGCCTAGCCAGATTAGCATTGGGAATGGCTCGGATGAGTTATTGCGATCGATTCTAATTGCGACTTGTGTGGGTGGTGCGGGAAGTATCCTGGTTGCTGGGCCGACTTTTAGCATGTATGGTATCCTAGCCCAAACTCTAGGAATACCTGTAGTCAGTGTCGCTCGATCGGTTGTGAATTTTGAAGTAGATTTAGATGCTGCTCGCAGTGCCATTAGCGATCGACAAATACCGATTAGGGTGGTGTTTATGGTACATCCCAATTCGCCGACAGGTAATGCGCTCACAGCAGCGGAATTAGACTGGATGCGAAGTTTACCAACAGATATTTTGGTGGTAATAGATGAGGCTTATTTTGAGTTTAGCCAGCAGACAGTGGTATCAGAATTAGTTCAGCATCCAAATTGGATCGTCTTACGGACATTCTCCAAAGCTTTTCGATTGGCTGCTCATCGAGTGGGTTATGCTGTCGGACATCCCCAATTAATCGCTACTCTAGAACAGGTAAGATTACCTTACAATTTGCCGAGTATTTCCCTCGCAGCCGCAGAGTTAGTCTTACAGCACCGCCAGTCGCTACTCGCCACAATTCCTGAGACAATCAGCCAGCGCGATCGACTATTTACAGCACTCACCAAAATTGCTAATCTCCAAGTATGGTCGAGTGATGCTAATTTTATTTATGCTCGGATTAAAGGGGCGAATCCAGATCTAGCAATGACTGAGCTAGTGGCACAGTTAAAAATTCAGGGGACATCGATCCGCCATACTGGGGGAGGATTGCGGATTTCGATCGGTACTCCTGCTGAAAACGATCGAACTATGCTCAGAATCAGTCAGCTATCGCCATCCTAAATGAAAAACTAGGTGGATGTAGGGTGTGTTAGGCTGCTGCCGCATGAGCACCAGTATAAAGGTCCCAGGGATCTGATTTAGGATCGCTATATCGACCTAAGTCATAGAGGTAAGTGAAAAAAGGTAGGGCAATTCAGGAATTGCCCTACCTTTTGTTGGAGTCTATTTGGAAGTAACCGGAACGCGCAACACCACCGCCAATAACCCTGGGTAGAGTCTGTCGATTTCCTCAATCCTTAGCGTGTTAATGTGTTGAGTTCCCTCCTTCCTGGTAGAAACTAGCCCCGACTCTCGCAAAATTTTGAAATGGTGCGACATGGTAGATTTCGCAACCGCACAATCTAGATCCGAACAAGTTAATTCCCCATTCTCCGCCAATTTTTGGACGATTTGTAACCTCACCGGATCTCCCAGTGCGTACAATAAACCGACTAGAGAGATATCTTCGCACTGGGGGTGATAAAACGGACGCATGATTTAGGCAAAACGTTAGACAACTACTTGCATTATCTCATATTGATTGATATAGTTTAGTAATTCGAGATTATCGAAATATCGAACTATCTACAGGAGAAACTAGTGAGTAATTCATTACAGCTACTCGAACCCGCACAACTAGGAAAATACTCGCTCAAGAATCGGATTGTTATGGCTCCGCTGACTCGCAACCGTGCCGCAGAGGGTAATATTCCCCAAGCGATGAATGTTGAGTACTATCGCCAACGCGCTACAGCCGGACTAATCATCAGTGAAGCTAGCCAAATTTCCCCCCAGGGACAGGGTTATCCATTTACGCCAGGGATTCATTCAGCAGCGCAAATTGCTGGCTGGAAATTAGTTACCACAGCAGTCCACGAGCAGGGCGGACGAATTTTCTTACAATTGTGGCATGTCGGGCGCGTTTCACATCCCTGTTTTCAGCCCAATGCTGGCTTACCTGTGGCTCCTAGCGCAATTGCACCAGAGGGTGAGGCAGCTACTTTTACTGGTTCTCAGCCCTACGTTGTCCCCCGTGCCCTAGAGACAGCCGAAATCCCAGGAATTATCGCAGATTATCATCGAGCAGCAGAGAACGCCTTAGCAGCCGGATTTGATGGCGTAGAGGTACATGGTGCGAATGGGTATTTGCTCGACCAATTTTTGCACGATGGATCGAATCATCGCACAGATGAATATGGTGGATCGATCGCCAATCGCTCCCGATTATTATTGGAGGTAATTAATACTGTAGTTGATGTCTGGGGTAGCGATCGCGTGGGCGTACGACTATCTCCAAGCGGAGCGTTTGGCACGATGTCCGACAGCGATCCGATGGCTTTATTTACTGATGTAGTCCAGCAGATCGATCGCTTGAATCTAGCCTACATCCATATCGTCGAACCGCGTGTCGCAGGCAACGAGACGGCAGTAAATCCAGATATGACGATGAGTACCCACTATTTCCGCACTATTTACTCGGGGACGATGATTAGTGCTGGCGGACACGATCTCACCACAGGCGAACAGACACTGGTAGATGGCGATGCCGATTTGGTAGCTTATGGCAGGTTGTATATTTCCAACCCTGACTTACCACAGCGGTTTGCAGCCGGAGCGCAACTCACCCCCTACGATCGATCGACCTTTTACGGTGGTGACGAACACGGCTATATTGATTATCCCATGCTGTCATCAGTATCTTAGCGCGGTGGAGAATCGGTCGATCGGCTCGGCTCATTTATGGGTGTGATGGGACAAAGTGGTATAGATCTGAGCTGGGCACGATCGATTAACCCGAACTCACGTTATGCCTACGGCAGGCTAACGCCAAACTGGACGGATCTCCCGAAGCTTGGGAAGCTTCCCCCCTAGAAGCTCTCGCGCCCCAGTCGGCTTCGCGCAAGTCGCAAGCTGTTAACTGTCAACTGTCAACACTTCGGCTTCGCTCAGTGTAAACTGTCAACTGTTTAAAGCGTCTAAACCAAACCCAACTCCCGTTTGAGCAGATCGATCGATTTCAGCCCGATATAGCTTTCGCTTTCGACGACTTGGGGAATCCGCATCAAGTCGTCGCCAGCAGCTTCGATCGCTTGATGGACGATACCGAGGCTGGCTTTGTCGCTGATAATAGTATGAGCGCGGCGGATCGTCGCATTGAGTTTATAGTGATCTTTGGTTTGGCAAGCCATCACCAATAAATCGTCGCCACGCATACTATGTACCATCATTTCTGCTACAGCGAGAATGCCAGCACTGAGACTGACAATCCCGACATAACTATTTTTAGGCAGGGTTTTGACAAGGGCTAGTTCTTTTTCGTAGTCTTGGAGATCGACGGGAATGACGCGGATCGAACGAGGTGTGACTGATTGGCTACTGGCTAACTTTGACTCTACATTACCAATAAAATAGCGGCTGGTAACAACTGTTGCAGCTAACGATTGAGCCAGTTGTGCTTCCAATTTTTCTAATGTGACTAGCTGAACCGGAATTCCTAGCGATTGTTGCAATTCCTGGAGCATCAATTCTCCTGCGCCCATCTCGACTTTGGGCACAGTGACAAAAACTTTAGCACTACACCGCCACCGCCAATCAATTTCAGTCAAGAATAATTCCCGCGATTGATTGAGTGAATAACCTTGCGCGAGGAGTAGATTGAGACTTTGGGAGACTAAATCGAGGGCGGAGAGATTTGGATCGATTTGGGAATTTGCAACCAGATGATTGCTTTCGTGCCCCAATGACTTGACATATATCCCCGAACCTGGGACGGATTCAACTAATCCAGTCCCTTCTAATTGACTATATACTTTGCCGATCGTGTTGCGATGCAATCCTGTCTGCATGGCTAGTTGACGAGTACTCGGTAATCTATGCCCAGGCGAAAATTGCCTAGAGGCGATCGCAAACAACATCTGGTCGTACAGTTGTTTTGATACCGGAATTTCGCTATCAGTCTGGATATGGAATTGCATTAACTTCTCTGTCTGCGGACTTCATATAGCATCAGTGCAGCCGCCGTCGCGACATTCAGTGATTCTACCCTCACTGACATCGGAATCTTCACCTGAAGATCGGCGAGCACTGCCAAATCATCGCTCAAACCCGCTCCTTCGTTCCCCAATAAAATCAGCGTTGGTACACTGAGCTTGACATCCCAGTAGCTAGTTTGGGTATGTGAAGTAGTCGAAACTATCTGTACGCCCTGTTGTTTGTAACTGTTGAGTAGTTCGGGGAGATTGTCACTTACACCCATTGCCAGTCGGAACCATTGCCCAGCCGAGGCTCGAAGTACCTTGGGATTGTCCAAATCGACACTATCTTTACTAATCCACAAACCATCTACGCCTACCGCTGCTGCTGTGCGAATCATCGTCCCCAGATTACCAGGATCTTGAATCCTCGATAATACGAGCGTTAAATTTGCGGGAATGGGTGGTTTTGCCAGAGCCATTCGCGGTGCAATTGCCACGATCCCATCTGGGTTGACAGTAGTCGCGATCGCTCTGATTACTTCATCGCTCACCGACTCTACTCGCTCTCCAGTCGCCTGGACGATCGACCACAACTCTGGGTGGTGCGCTTGCCAATCTAGAGTACAACACACAGTCATGAGTGGATACTTGGCAGTACAGGCTTCCTCAATTAGATGTGTTCCCTCTAGCAAAAAGGATTGCGTTTCTCGTCGCTCTTTAGCATTTTGGAGCTTTTTAAATTGCTTGACGAGCGGGTTTTGAGTACTAGTTAACATAATGAAAGCGATCGAGATACTATAAATCAGTAAACAGCGACAATTTCTCATCACTGTTTACCGACAATTGTTAATTTTAAAATATATGCGCGACCCGAGACTCGAACTCGGAAGTCCTTGCGAACACTAGAACCTGAATCTAGCGCGTCTACCAATTCCGCCAGTCACGCAAAGTTATGATTTTTTCAAACCAGTTACTTATTATCAAAGACCTAGATGGTATTTGTCAAGTATTTGGGAATTCTGGCTTCAAAGCAATCCTCGATCGCTCTCCAAAGGTGAATAACTTGCGAGGATCGATCTGCTCATGCTATATTAGTTAAGGCTAATTTGCGGCTCGATCGCATAACTAGATTAGTAAAAGTATTTGAGGTTCAGTCGCAACTGATTGCGTTAACCAAAATTCAATAGCCAACCACAGACAGCAGGAGCGAAGAGCTTAATTCCCTGCCGAGGTTAACGCAAGCAGCACGAGCGATCGCTACCGAAAATAGTAGCGAACCGCGATCGACTGAATGAAAACCTCGGCACTAAGTGTCGGGGTTTGTTTTATGCCTGCTGTAGCCCGTTCACACCCAAAACGACCGAGAGGTAACTGTCAATTATGGGGAGAACCCTAGCAAACAAACAAGCGATCGTCGCCGATCTCAAGAAAGACTTGAGTGAAGCCACAATGGTCGCGGTGATTAACTACCAAGGTTTAACCGTGGCAGAAATCACCGATCTACGTCGCCGGATTCGCCCTAAAGGTGGACTCTGTACGGTCACAAAAAATACCCTGATGGGTAAAGCGATCGAAGGTAACGCCGACTGGCAAGCATTAGAACCTTTACTCAAGGGTTCTTCGGCTTTCTTGTTGCTCAAAGATGACATTGGTGGCTCGATCAAGGCTTACCATGAATTCCAAAAAGCCACCAAGAAAACCGAACTCCACGGTGGGGTAATGGAAGGGAAAGTCCTCACCGGAGCTGATGTCAAAGCGATCGGCGATCTACCATCCAAAGAACAGCTCATGGCGCAAATTGCTGGTGCCCTCAACTCCGTCACCGCGAAAATCGCGATCGGTGTTAAAGAAGTACCTGCTTCGATCGCCCGTAGCTTACAAGCTCACGTTGACAAAGGTTAGAACACAAAGTCAACAACCGAGTCACAATTTTCACCCATACTTAGGAATCTACACATGTCTGCTGCAACCGATACAATTTTAGAACAATTAAAAACCCTCAGCTTGCTCGAAGCGGCTGAACTAGTCAAGCAAATCGAAGAAGCTTTTGGCGTAAGTGCGGCTGCACCCGTCGGCGTAGCTATGGCTGTTGGCAATGCTGCTCCTGTTGAAGCTGAAGCCGAACAAACTGAATTTAGCGTCGTGCTTGAAGGGTTGTCTGACGACACCAAGAAAATTGCCGTCCTCAAAGTCGTTCGCGCGATCACTGGATTGGGCTTGAAAGAAGCCAAAGACTTGGTTGAATCCACACCTAAAGATGTCCTCACTGGCGTACCCAAAGCAGCCGCTGAAGATGCTAAAAAACAAATCGAAGAAGCTGGCGGTAAAGTAGTACTTAAATAAGTAACTAAGTCAAACCCGACGAGTGTGCGAAATACGCTATGAGATTGGATTTGACCGTTTGAAAGTCAAAATTCATGGTAGGTGCAATTCATCAATTGCGCCTACCATGAATTTTTTATGTCGAAAATATCTGACTGTAGATTGTGCTCGATCTACAATCTCGATCGATTAATCTGGTAAGATTAATCGATATTATCCTGTAAGAATTTGCAACTAAAGATAGTAGTCAAACTAAGTACACATCCAACTTAACTAAGAACCGCTATAACTTTCGGTTAACCTATGCACTCAGCGACGCGACTGGATGACCTCAAAATTTTAGAGTGTTTCCTCCAAAACTCTCTTCACGCTCACTTAGGGCGAATTATCCCATTTAGGGTGCAGTGTTTGTATAAAGACGATACCCTCTGGGTACTCGCCCAACACCCCGCTGATGTGGTTATCGATATTCCTGATATCTTTACCGTCTTGGAACGCGCTTTACAAGCAGAAGAGCCAAAGACACCCTTGGCAGTAAAATTGTACCTGCGATCGGAGGGAAATCAACATCCTTATAGTCAACAAAGCTTTACCGTTTACCCCCTCGTCCAGAAAACCGTACCAGGAGAAGCAGATCCACAAATGACTGGGATGAGCGAAGACAGTATGGGATTAGAACGCGATGCCCATGCTGGAAGATTTCGCCAACGTGGCGATCTTGAACCTGGGACACCTCTCCACATCTCAGACAATTATATGGATAACTCAGACGATACACTATCAATTCCAGAAGTAGTACGTAGCGACAACGCGCGACTCGTTAGTGTCTCCTCCTTCCTGGAAAATCGTCCACAGGAGCGGCTCATCAACATCGATGGAGATGCCTTCGCGAATAATATCGAGCATTCCTTTGGAGCCACCAAAGACAACGATTTCCCTTCGACTTACCCGCCATCCAAACAGCCGAACAAGTTAATTTTGCCGCTCCTTGGGGGTCTGGGGCTACTGGCGATCGGTTTGGGGGCAGGATATATGGGGACGCGTCCCTGTGTGTTGTCTGTCTGTACGGAGCTAAATACCGCCACACAGCTCACCCAATCATCCCTAGTAACGCTCAAAAATCCAGGAGTCACCGGACAAGAGGTCTTAACCGTCCAAAAACAGCTTCGTCAAAGTGTTGAAGATCTCAACTCTATTCCAATGTGGTCTGGTAGTTACGATGCGGCTCAAAAGTCGCTCCAAGCGACAACATCTCTAGTTACGGATCTAGACACCACAGTGGCGGCGATGAATATCGCATATAAAGCCGCAAATACCGTCAAAACTACACCGCTGCCGCTGCCACAATGGCTACAGAGTAAACAGATGTGGACAGACTCGATCGCCACCCTGGGCAAAATCGCCACCACGAGCCAAGTCTACCCCCTCGCGCAGCAAAAACTTACGGACTATCAAGGACAATTAGCAGATGTCGATCGACAGATAGCCACCGAAACTACCGCCGACCTAAACCTAAAATTTGCTGTAGATGGTATTAAAGCTGCAACCCAATCCCAAGCTACTGCTAAATCCCTGGCTCAATGGCGAGGAGTCAAAACTCAGTGGGAGACGATAAATAATCGGCTGACTAGCATTCCCGCCACTACAACTGTCTACGCCCAAGCCCAAGCATTAATCAAATCCTCTCAACCCCAGATTGCTACCGCCCAGGACAAAGTTCTGGAAGAAGAAAAAGCTAATCAAAACTACCAGCAGGCTGTCAAACTGGCTCAGTCAGCTAAACTGTCCCAAAAAAATAACCAGCTACCGCAAGCACTCTCGCAGTGGAATCAGTCCGTGGTAGCGATTCAGAGCGTTCCCCAAACTAGTGCCGTTTATACTCAAGCCAAACCTTTAGTATTGGAGTACACCAAAAGTTTTCAACAGCTAGAAAACCAACTCAAAACTACTCAAAAGGTTGCTTTAGCAAATAAGGATCTCCAACGCACTTGTAGTGGTAGTCCCCAGATCTGTACTTATACAGTGAGTAACAAGATCATCGTAGTGCGATTGATGTCGCTCTATACCCAGACGCTGAAGCAAACAGCAATGGCAGCATCTACTCAAGGCGATCGAAATGCTAAAGTCGGCATCCTCAACCATATCAATACGCTCGGCACTGCACTCCAAACTATCAGTGAAAATGCGAAACTACCGATCGAAGTCTATGGTGCAGACGGCAAGCAAATTCAAAATTATCGCCCTTAGTAATCGTGGATCGATTCTGGCAAGTAACTGTTGTGGTTCGATCGACCGCAATTACTCGATTGATTTTAGACAATCGTTGTATCTGAGAGCGATCGTGGTGCTATTTGTGCTACTGTATCCTCAAACCCCAATCTAGAAGTCAATACTAATGTTAAATTCAGTAGTATCAACTACCTTAATACTCTCGATTATGCGCTTCAATCGATCGACGATACTGCCAATATCTTGATATGTTCGGTAACACTCTCCACGCGATCGGCGACAAGGCTAAACTACCGATCAAAGTCTACGGTGCTGACGGTCAGCAAATTCAGAGTTATCGACCGCAGTAATAGTAGTCGATCTAGATTGTGGGAAATATTCGAGGGTTATTACTGTCAATATTCGATTCCTTGTCTCAGAGAATGGTAGTTCGATAAGAGCAAGAAGCTTTATCACAGTGCCGATTTTATAAGCTAAAACTATTATCTGACATCAATTACAATGTTATCAATTGGTTATTTGCACCTATTTTTATACCAATCTCGATACAAAAGAGATATTCCTAAGATCGAATTAATTTTAACTAAAGAAGTATGTTACGCTGCAATTAATACCGTTTTAATGCACAACTACTGATACAAATACTATGGCAAATCCCGTGCAAGGCTATAGCAATGTTGAAATCAGTATCATCACTAAGGCAATCACTAGCATCAATGTACTCTAACTTATTATTGAAAATGCGAAACTTCCGCACTTCTTTCAATCAAATATTGTCTTACTGGGGAGTTGAGTTGAGAAAAGTAAATCTCGATAGCATCTCAGATAAAAATATTCCTAAAATTGAATGCTTGCCAGTAAATGAGAATATTTCTAAAATTGAGTGTTTTCTGGCAGACTTACAGAATAGAGGATTATCAGTCCGTGGAATTATCGATGTAGGGGCTAATTGTGGTGTATGGACTCAGATGGCTTTAGAGTGTTTTCCACAAGCAGCAGTCATCGCTATCGAGCCACAAGTCGAAATGGTTCCGTCACTAACTAATCTTTGCAAAAACTATCCACAGATTCAGTTTATTCAAGCTGGAGCAGGTAGATCGAGCGGAGAATTAGTTCAAACAATTTGGGAGGATTTAGCAGGTTCATCTTTTCTTCCTACTGTAGATCCAGAAAAAATGTCCAGCGGTCAACAACGAAAAACCCAAATCGTTACTATTGACAATCTATTATCTTCACGACCAGATTTTCAACCAGACTTAGTAAAGCTAGATATCCAAGGCTTTGAACTAGAAGCTTTAGCTGGTGCTGCTAGCCTTTTTGGTAGAACAGAAGTGTTTATCATCGAAACATCCCTATTTCCTTTCCTATCTAACGAGCCAATTGCCCGCGAAATAATCGAATTTATGGCAAGCAGAAAATACGAAATATATGATATTACCGGAGTATTGCGAAGACCTTATGATGGAGCACTAGGACAGATAGATTTAGCTTTTGCCAAGCAGGATGGTGTATTGAGATCTAGTCATGAATGGTTAGCACCAAAATAGTCAAGCTATGGGATGATCGAGGCTAAAGGATCTGGTCGAAAATTACTCCATTCCTACAATTACTAAAAATAGATTATTTATGTCTGTTGAAATTGACTACAATCATCAAAATAATATTCACACTCAATTAGGAGCAAAAGCAGCTTTTACGGCTGTATTATCTGAATGTAAAGTCAATAGCCTTTTAGATGTTGGCTGTGGTACGGGTACTTGGTTAAAAGCAGCATTAGACCTTGGAGTTGCCGAAATATTTGGTTTAGATGGGGTATACATATCTACCGATCGATTACTGATATCTGCCGACTGTTTTCAGCAGCAAGATTTGACACTAGCCTGGGATCTAAATAGACGGTTCGATCTGGTAATCTGTTTAGAAGTAGCAGAGCATCTCGACAGTTGTTTCGCCAAGCTGTTAATTGAGACTTTAACAATACATGCCGATCGTGTCATTTTTGGTGCAGCTTGCCCCGGTCAACCCGGTCAGCATCATGTGAACTGTCAATGGCCAGTATATTGGCAAGAATTATTTAATAGTTGTGGGTTTGCTTGTTCTGATACTTTACGGTGGAAAATTTGGAATGATTCGCAAATCGAGCCGTGGTATCGTCAAAATATATTTATTGCTGATAAGACTAATAATGCAGGATCTGAAGCTAGAATCTTACCAGTAGTTCATCCTGGAATGGTACCTTATTTTGAATATTGGTTAAAGTCGGAGTAATTAATGAGAATTATTGTGAAAATGTTAATAAATAATCCGTTTATTGTACTATACATAACGGCAAATAATTATCGCTAAGGTTTTATATAGTTATGCTTGACATTTGTATATGTACTCACAATCCCAATCGACAGATACTTACGATTGTTTTGCAAGCTTTGGCTAATCAAACGTTGAGTAAAGATCGATACCAAGTCTGGATTTTTGATAATGTATCTGACTTGCCGATCGATCTTAGCGATCTCGCCCCTTTAACTGAAGCGAAAGTTACCTTTAAATTGTTGTCGGCACCCAAACTAGGGCTGATCTACGCCCGCCAGGTAGCAATCGAAGTAACTAATAGCGAATGGTTGGTATTTGTTGATGATGATAACGAACTGAGCAACAACTATTTAGAAACAGTCTTAGAATCGATTGCAAACAATCCAAAACTTGGTTGCTTTGGGGGGAAATTGTTACTTCCTAGCAAAACTAAGTATCCTCAATGGACGGAAGTGATGCTCCCATATTTAGGTATTAAAGATGCTGGTGACGAAGTATTATCTAGCTGTGTAAACTACTGGGGGGAATGGGAACCACCTGGAGCCGGGTTTGTTATCAACAGAGAAGTCCTAGACCTATTTCAACGCCGACTAGCTTCACTATCGACTAAATTCGTACTCGGTCGTCAAGGTAACAGTTTACTATCTGCCGAAGATTCAATGATTACTCGCGGAGCTTATGAGTTAGGTTTAGACTGTGCTTATCAACCAAAGTTACAGCTCATTCATCACATCAAACCTCAAAGGTTTGCATTTCTATATTTACTCAGGTTATTATATGGTTACGGGAGAAGTTATGTTTTGTTAGAACGAATACTGGATAACCCAGTACCTAAGATTGAGAAGTGGATCATTGTTGAGTTTATGGTTAAGAGAATTGCTGTAAGAATTAAAGACACTCAATCTATTCCTCACTGTTTGTGTATGATTGCCTGGGATTGCGGATATTTATATGAATCCAGGCAATCGCAAGCAATATCGATCGGATCGGGATCTATGGCTTAAACAGTAGTTATCTAGTAGTATTTTATAATATAGTTAATATTTCTTTTCTATAAATTAACAAATGAGATTATATTTAAGAGCATAATTCTCGATCGTGCGAATTGATAGATTTATTTCAATACATTAACTTCGTCGGATCTCTATCCTATAAATTTGTAATGACATGTTACCCAAAATTAGTATAGTAATTCCTTGCTACAATGCTGCTAATACAATCGAGCGGACAATAAAATCTTTAATTAATCAACACTATACCAACTTAGAATTAATTTTAATGGATGGAGGGAGTAATGATGGCACAATGGAAATTGTCGAATCTTACAAAGATTATTTCACTAAAGTTATTTCTGAACCAGATAGCGGTCAAGCGAATGCTTTAAATAAAGGATTTAAAATAGCAACAGGAGAAATCTGGGGATGGTTGTGCGCTGATGATGAGTTTACAGCAGGAGCATTATTATATTTTGCAAAATTGTTCCAGAGTCAACCAGAAATAGATTTGATTACAGCAGGCTGTAAACGAATTTTTGCTGATGGCTCAACTTTTAACACTAAACCTAGATCTGATGTGATGGAAAGAATTTCTTATCATAATGGGATCGAGCAACCAAGTACTTTGTGGAGAGCGACACTGCACAAAAAAGCGGGAGAGCTTGATGAAAGTTATCATTATGCTTTTGATTGGGTTTGGTGGAATCAATTAAAGCAGGCAAATGCAAAATTATTAATAGCCGATCGAGTAATGTCTCGGTATTATTTTACAGACACTAATAAAACGTCAACTGGCTCCCGATTTCTCATCGAAGAAATGTATCGCGTCATTAAATTTTATGGGCCAATTCGTGGCTACTTAGCAGATGTATATTTATTTTTATACGAGCAGTTCGATCTATTAGGATATTACGACAAGTCACCATATATTACTCACAATAATTGGATATTAAATTTAATAAAGAAAGGGCATAATCCTTTTAAAATATTAAGCTGGTTGCTATGCTTATTTGGTTTAAGTATATGTTTTGGTCGTAATAGAATTTTATCATATAATTGGAATTTTGCTTCTAGGCAGGAACGTAATTTATGTTGGTATAAGTATCCATCAATAGAGTCAGAATCTAAAAACGTCTCAGAAAAATCAGCAATCGGTCTTCCGTTATTTATAGTTCTAAAAGAAGTAAAAATTGTTCAGCACTCAGATTCTTTAAAACCTCGAATTGCGATCGATTGCTGCTGTTTTTATTCTAAAGACTTTGAGAGTCAGCGAATTTGGAATTTGCTTTTTCAAGAATGGAGTATAAATAACTTTGCTCGTCAAATAGTCCTAATCGATCGTCATAAAACTGCGCCCCAATTATACGGATTTAGTTACTACGATCTTCCTGAAATCGATCGAGAGCAACCAGGACGTGCCGCAATGGAACTGCAACAGATTTGCGATCGCGAACAGATCGATGTTTTTATATCTACAGGCGATACCACACCAATTCAAACACCTTCGATTGCTTTCTTGAGAGACACTCGACTGACGAATCTCGATGCTACTAAAAGTTGTGCAATTTATCATGCGTCCAAATATCTAATCGCTCACCATCAGGTAACCGCAGAGCTAAGTCAAAAATTTCCCCATATTAATCATTCAAATATGATATCGCTCCCACCAAGTATCGATGAGTTAGTCAGCAAAAGTGCAGCGATCCGGATGTCAAAATACTCAATTCCAGATTGTCAACCGATCGTCGCGTCAGTTCAAAATTTGCCACTAATTAATGGCGATCCGTTATTTGTTCCTGACCAAAAGTCAGAAATTGTCAGCTTTCGGAAGCAATACGATCTGGAATTACCTTACCTACTATTGGTCGATCGAACTGATGAAGAAAATGAAGAGTATGCAGTCGAATTTTTTCAAGCCTTTGCTCGGTTTGCCGATCGAGATCGATATGCGATTGTATGGGCGAACAAGAAATCGCCCCTATCTCCAGAAATTGGCACTCTAATCGAAGATCATCCCTTTTTCCTCGTCCAACTCGACCCGACAGCATTAAGATTGGCTTATGCAGGAGCAATAGCACTAATTTCGATGAATCTAAAAGCAGAATTAACTGTCTTAGAGGCAATTTTCTGTGGTTGTCCGATCATTGCCAATCGAGATAGTACTATTAAGGAGCTATTAGGTAATGCAGCTTTATATAGTAGCAATCAGGCAATCGAGTTACTAGAGATGCTAGAGAAGATCCAACAGCCCAGCTTGCGAGAGCAACTAATTCGGAAAGGTTTCGAGCAAACGCAAAATTTTTCTGGAAAGCGGACGGCTGCAAAAGTAGCCGCTGCAATTTGCGATACTTATCAGCAAATTCAAGATCGCCATTTACCTGCTCCTAATCCGATTTGGCAATCTTTTCGAGAATTGCAAACTGCCACTGATATTCACTCAGAAAGTTTAACAGAGGTACAAGATAAATTATCTCAGGCACAAGCAACAATCTCTTCAATGAAGACTACAAAGTTTTGGAAAATGCGCGAACGATGGTTTAATCTCAAGCAGCAATTGAAGTTAACTAGGAACTAATCTGCTTATCAAATTTAGAGTGGCAATCTCGATGATTCATTCCCCTTGTACTACCCCGATCGCTTTTATTATTTTCAACCGTCCAGAGTCTACTCGTCAAGTCTTTAATGTTATTCGCGCTGCTCGTCCACAACAGCTATTTGTCATTGCAGATGCTCCACGACTCGATCGTCCTGATGATATCTGGAAATGTGCTGCAACGAGGGCAATAATTGAAGAAGTAGATTGGGAGTGTGAGATTTTTAAAAACTATGCCGATGAAAATCTGGGGTGTGGCTTGCGTCCAGCTAGCGGTTTAGATTGGGTTTTTGAGCTAGTGGAAACTGCGATTATTTTAGAAGATGACTGTTTGCCAGATCCAACTTTTTTCTCCTATTGTACAGAGCTATTAGCCCGCTATTACGACGAATTATGCATCATGCACATCTCTGGTAATAATTTCCAATTTGGACAGCAGCGGGGTGACTTTAGTTATTTTTACTCTCGCTATACCCATCATTGGGGATGGGCTACTTGGCGACGAGCTTGGCAGCATTTTGATTACGATCTTGCTAAATGGCCAGATGTGCGATCGACAGATTGGCTAGATACTCTGTTAGATACGCCTGCTGCTGTTGTCTATTGGCAGCAAATTTTTGACGAAGTTTACAATACTGATAAATTACATATTTGGGATTATCAGTGGACGTTTACCTGCTGGCAGCATAATGGTTTATGTATTCTCCCTCAAGTAGATTTAGTATCAAATATTGGGTTTAATGCAGAAGGAACTCATACAATTCGCCAAAATCAGTTTGCCAATTTACCATTAGGTAAAATGCAGTTTCCTTTACAACATCCACCAGAAATTATTAGAGATTGTAATGCAGATATTTTCATTCAAGAAAGTAAGTTCAATCTCGATCTGTGGTCGCGGCTAAAACGTAAATTTTATTGGCATATATATCAACAAAAGATTGAGGCATTTTTTAAATAAATATGACTATACCTACAGTAGCAGCAATAGTCCCCACATTTAATCGTAAGGATAAGTTGTGTAGATTCTTAGAGCTGGCTCTTGCTCAAACTTACTCGAATTTACAAATAATTGTTGTCGATTCGAGTTCTAGCGATGGGACTGCCGAGCTAGTACGAGAAAAATTTCCTCAAGTTACGCTAATCCGTGTGAGCGATAGAGAATTCTGGACAGGCGCGACCAATGCTGGTGTCAGATTGGCACTCGATCGACAGGTTGATTTTATTTTAACTATTAATGATGATGCTATTATCGGTAACGATCATGTCACTAAACTAGTCAATCTAGCTCAAAAATATCAACTATCAATTTTAGGTAACCGGATTGATTATCTCATTCCAAAAGACCGAGTGTGGTCGTTAGGAACTTATTCTGATTGGGGCACCGATCGGTTTTTAAAAATTGCTTACAATGATATAAATTTATCTGAAATAGAGACAAAAATCTTAAACCAAGAATTAATTTTAGTTGAAACATTATCTGGTAATGGTGTGCTAGTTGATACTACTGTCTTTAAGAAAATTGGCTTATATAATGCTAGTTTTTGTCCTCATTATCACGGAGATTCAGAGTTAATTATGAGAGCAAAAAAAGCAGGACTTGAGGCTTGGGTTGCTCCAAACATTGTATTAACTAATGATTTCAGTGATGAACAAAAACAACTGCCTCTCAAAACTCTAGCTGGTTTAAAGTACATCTTTTTCAATCCTAAATCGCATTTGTTCGCAATCTCAATTTTATATTTAATCTGGCAATATTGTCCGGTATCGAAGCAATTTATTACTTTATGGAGCTTACTAAGAAGATTTAAAAACATGAAAGCGACTTAAAAAATCTAACGATCAAGATTTTACTCAAGCTTTTTATTGATTTATATTGTGTATTTATGGATACTTTCACCGATATACTCAGATCGTAATCTACCCGCAGATTATGATGCATACATTAGAATATTTTATCTAATTCGGTTGGTTGCAAATAGACCGAACTGTAACAGGGGTACTTCAGCATAATTTGTAGCACGATCGCTGCTAAGATGGTTCGGAAGTAATCCTAATTATATATATAAAGGCTTAACATTTTTATGATTAGATCGCTCGAAAAGCAATCCAGATCGCCTGCTATCTATCGTTACTGCGAATTAGTATCCGTTCTCGCCGAACGTGAAATCAAAGTGCGATATAGAGGCTCTTTTTTAGGTATATACTGGTCGCTGTTCAATCCATTAATTATGACAGGATTGTACGGAATTATCTTTGGGGCTGCTTTCAAACAATATTATCATAATTCTATCTGGGAATATATCCTAGCTGCATTTACTGGATTAGCAGTCATTCACTTCTACAATGGTTCGACAGCACAGGCATTAGGTAGTATTGTCGGCAATGGTTCATTGCTGAATAAAGTTAAGTTACCAGTTAGTGTTTTTCCAGTTTCAATTATCGTTGCTAATACGTTCCAACTGTCAATTGGGATGTTACCATTATTAATTATAGTTACAATTTTTGTTTCACCAAATATATCAAGTGTTGCCAATATTCTGGCGATTCCACTACCATTAATAGCATTGATTCTCATATCGATGGGTATGGGATTTTTGACTTGCGCTCTTTATGTATTTTTCCGAGACTTACCATTTTTCTATGAGTTAATACAGTTTGTGCTGATGATGACTAGCCCAATCTTTTACCCAGCCGCGATTCTCGATCCTGGCATTCGCCCTTTACTGGAACTCAATCCGCTATATCCAGTCATTGAAAGTTTGAGACAGATTGTTTTATCTGGCAATCCACCGG
>ENA-OFCF01000460-OFCF01000460.1-metagenomes-genome-assembly--contig:-NODE-460-length-17893-cov-19.030104_pt1 | contig 17893 bp, 13 predicted proteins | sample MGYA00153387_OFCF01 | MGnify analysis MGYA00153387
AAATTGATGCCATCGTGCCGCAACTGCAGTTGCGTGTGCTGTGTGGTGCCACAGGAAGTGCCAAGACGAGTGTGTTGCTTGCGCTACAGCAGCAAGGTGCACAAGTGCTGGATTTGGAGGGGCTTGCACGGCACAAAGGCTCGCTGCTGGGTTCTCTGCCTGGGGTTGCCCAGCCCAGCCAAAAGAATTTTGAGACGTTGCTGGCACAGCAAATGCAGGCGCTGGATTTGAGCCGGCCAGTTTATATCGAGGGGGAGAGTCCCAAAATTGGCCGAGTGGGGTTGCCTGTATTGCTGGTGCAGCACATGCGTCAGTCTCCGGTGGTCGAAATCAAGGCCTCCCCCGAAGCGCGCTTGGAATATTTGCTGCGTGACTACGCATATCTGGGCGACGACGTGGATACTTTGTGCGAGCGCCTGGGCTTTCTCAAAGAAATTCAAGGCGGCGAAACCATTGCACGCTGGCAGCAGTGGGCGCAGGAAGGCAATCTGCCAGCCTTGTTTGAAGAGCTGATGCGATTGCACTATGACCCACAGTATGAGCGCTCGCAGTCCAAGCATTTTGAGCAGTGGAGTCAGCGATCGAGCATTGCTGCGAATGACCTGTCTGAAACTTCTATTCAACAGCTCGCACAACGTCTTGCTGGGTTAAATTCACTAGTATCTGTGGCGTGATGACTGATTTCTTCCAAGCAGGAGCACCGTATGCCTGAACATGCATTTCCCCCCATCGATCGCATCCTTGCCAGAAAAGGCAGCTTGGGAGAGGGGATGGAGATTTCTCGTGCACTGCCCACACGCGGACGGCGCATGGTCGGTGCTTGGTGCTTTCTTGACCATCTCGGGCCTATCGCTTTTGATGAAGGTCAGGGCATGCATGTGGGGGCGCACCCACATACGCGCTTGCAAACCTTTACCTGGATGATTGAAGGGGAAGTCATGCACCGCGATAGCTTGGGCTCGGAACAAGTTGTGCGGCCGGGGCAGGTCAATTTGATGACGGCCGGCTTTGGCATATCGCACACAGAAGATTCAGTGACGCCCGGTGTACGCTTGCATGCTGCGCAGCTGTGGATTGCGCTGCCCCATGCGGTGGCGGATCAACCCCCCGCTTTTTCGCACTACGCTGACGTGCCGCAGTGGCAAGAGCAAGGCTGCCAATGGTCGTTGATGGCCGGTAGCTATCGCGCTTACACAGCACCCACCGATTTGCACTCGCCCATGCTGGGTCTGGAAGTGCTGAGTGCACAAGGTGCTGATTTCGTACTGGAAATGCGCCCAGATTTTGAATACGGGCTGTTTGCACTGACAGGTGGCTTTGCCCTCGAAGGCGAAACTTATGGAGTTGATGAGTTGGCCTACATAGCGCCGGGGCGCGTGTTTTTGAATGTACAAGTGCCCGCTGGTACGCGTCTGCTGGTGATCGGAGGAACTCCGTTTACCGACCCTATCACCATGTGGTGGAACTTCGTGGGTGCAGATATGGCCAGTATTCGCACATACCGTGCAGCTTGGGAGGCGGGCGATGCACGTTTTGGCAGTGTGCCTGGTGGTGAGCACCGCCGTTTGTCCGCACCTGCCTTGCCTTAGCCATTCCAAGCTTTACTAAGTGCCTGCCTTTGACAGGCAGTGGCAGCGCTTCGTGGTAGAGGCCGCATACCCCTGCTGCGTTGATTTGATGAGGTTTGAAATAGATCTTTGTAAGCCATTTGGACGGGGAGAATTTCTTCAGTGCATTCTCAGAGCAACGCCGCGCGCCGGTCACTGTGGCGCATGCAGGCAGGCATGGCGATTTTTTGGATGGTGGTGCTGGGTGTGATGTATGTGGCCATGGACCGGTACTTGCAGCCCTCGGCCTCCGTGATCACTTCTGACGGAGGGCTGCAACTGCAGCGCCACCGGGATGGGCACTTTTATGTAGACGGCAGCATCAATGGTCAGCCTGTGCGGTTTATGGTGGATACGGGTGCTACGTCGATTTCCGTAACCGATGCCCTGGCTCAGCGCGCAGGTCTTGAAGGTGGAGAAGTAGTCCAGTTTCGCACCGCCAATGGCGTGCGCATGGGGCGTCTGGTGCGTGCGCAAAGCGTGACTGTAGGGCCGTTGCAAGCGCGCAATTTGACCGTGGGCACCGGCTATACCGGCACCAGCGAACAAGACGCCCTGCTGGGGCAGAACTTCTTGCGCCAGTTTGATGTGCTGATGCGTGGAGACGTTATGGAGTTGCGGCCTCGCTAAATATTCATAGCTGTTAACACACGCTTTAGATGTGCTAACAGCCATTTTTATTCAAGTTTTGATGTGTGCTCACGCTGCAATGGCAAGCGTGGGTTCGTTGGTCTCCCGCAAAACCTCTACGGACACAAACCGCGATGGCATGGTGAACTGCTTGACCGCCTTGTCCAGCACGCTGGCCTGGTCGTGCAGCGACGATGAAGCCGCACTCGATTGCTCCACCAAGGCTGCGTTTTGCTGGGTCATCTGCTCCAGTTCATCGACTGAGCGCATCACATTGGCAATCTGGCGGTGCTGCACGTGTGTGGCTTCGGTGATTTCGGCAATCACCTGGGCCACGCGGTCAACGCTGCCCACAATGTCATCCATGGTGCTCCCCGCCTGGCGCACCAGCGATGTACCGCTGTCGACACATTCTGTGGATGCGGTAATCAGCGCCTTGATTTCGCGGGCCGCCTCGGCACTGCGTCCAGCAAGTGAGCGCACTTCGTTGGCCACCACGGCAAATCCCCGGCCTTGCTCGCCTGCGCGGGCGGCTTCCACTGCTGCATTCAGTGCCAGGATATTGGTTTGAAAGGCAATGCCGTCAATCACTCCGGTGATTTGGGCAATACGCTCAGAGCTGTGTGCAATTTGCTGCATGGTGTGCACCACGTTGGCGGTCACTTGCTTGCCACGCTGTGCCACATTGGTAGCAGCCTGCGCTTGCTGGTGGGCCATTTCGCTGGATTGGGCGCTGTGTTGGACGCCCTGACCCAACTCTTCCATCGCGCCTGCAGTGGTTTGCAAATGGGTGGCTGTGCCTTCGGTGCGCTCACTCAGGTGGTGGTTGCCACTGGCAATTTCTGCACTGGCGGTAGAGACCTGACCTGCCGCTGCCTGCACTTGCGCGACCAAGCTGCGCAGAGCGCTTTGCATCTCGGCCATGGATTGCACCAGCTGACCCACTTCGTCTCGGTTGAGCGGCACGATATCCTGCGATAAATCTCCTGCGGCCACCCGCTGGGCCATTTTGCGAGCCATTTGCAAGGACCGCATGATGTTGCGCACACTCAAGACTGTGATGGGCAGCATGACGAAAATGGAGGCCAAAACCACTGCTGCCATCAGCATTTTCATGTGCAGGGCTTGCTGTGCAATGGTGGCGCGGCCCGTTTCTAGCTCAGACTGGGCCTGCATGACCGCTGCGCCCAGCAGTGCATCGGCGTCATGGATGGCGCTGCGCACCACCTCAGCTTGCTCGGCGCCTTCCGCCGGGCTGACCAGACCTTTGCGCACTTGTTCCATGACAGGGGCGAGATCTTCACCGTAGCGCTCCAGTGAGGTGCTGACGACGTTGAGCTTTTGCGCATATTCGGAGGAGGGCGGTTGCAGCATCAGCAGCATCTGGACACGCTCTTTGAGGCTGGCAAGAGTGGTTTGCCAGCGTCCCAGCATTTCTGCGACCATGTCCGAGTTGTCGGAATTGACAATCGTATTTTTTTCGGCCAATTGCACATTCCCTAAGTTGGTGCGCAGCTCGCTGATGTCTACCAATGTCTGCACCCGCGTGGTGAAGATATCTTCTACTGTCTTGCGCGTTTGCTCTAAGGCATAAAACCCTGCCCCGCCAATAATGACCAGCATGGCCAGGCAAAACAGGGTGCCGCAGTAAAGACGGCTTTTGATCGACAGGTTGGCTACAAACTTCATCACAAATCCCTTCCATGTGCACCGCAACTTGTGGTTGCGATAGATGTAAGCATTCGTTGCAACATTCGCGCCAGCCATCGGGTTGTGGCGGTAAATGTTGAGAGTGGGCTTAGAGACCCAGAATTTTTGCAAGATAGTCGGCGTCTTTATCGCCACGACCAGACAGGCTGAACAGAATGTGATGTGCTCAGATCAGCGTGGAAGCCATTGCACATGGCCTATCCCACGGCGTGTGCGATTTTCAGTGCAGCAATGTTCAGCAATGGCCATTTTTTTCATGAATTTGGTCAGCAATGGTTCTCCCAGACAGTGGTTGTTTTTGTGCGCGCCTGCGCGTCAGTGTGGTTGAGGTATTCACGCTTTAGGTGAATTTGCGCACCACCCAGCAGTGCAGACCGGCGTTTGGTGTGAAAAATGGGGCTGGGCCGCCTCACATAGTTGGCGAATAGCTCCACCAGCTCACCTTGAAAATTTTGCCGCTGGGCAATCTGTGCGTAGACAGGGTTGATGTCATCCATCGCCTGCTTCAGATGTGGCGTCACCAAGTGGTCACCGTAGGGGCCGAAAAACCCCTGATCATCGTGCATGGGAGCACTGTTGGAGGTTGTGTTCATGTTGGGGCTGTGTTCGCAATAGGTGTAAGAGGTTCACCCATATTGATAGCACACGATGTTTGTTCTCCACCATGGGCGATTGCCCGGCTTGTCATAGCTACGGTGGTGCGATGGTGGATTCTTTATCGTTGCTTGTGTGTGGTTTGATAGCCCATTGCGGCACTAGGTCAGCACACTGACACCAGTCAACATTCCGACCGCTCTAAGCCAAATTGGCTGGAATGTCTGCTTCCACCAGCAAACTCAACAAATGCAGCGATTGCTGCCAGCCCAAATAGCAGGATTCCACGGGAATCATCTCAGGCAGGCCTTCTTGGACGATCTGTATTTCCGTGCCACAGGCAACTGCGCGCAGGTCGACTGTGGTGATCATGCTGCCGGGCAAACCGGGATCGTCAAATTGGTCACTGTTGCGAATGCGGGTGTTGGGTACCAGCTCTAGATAGACGCCACCAAAGCTGCTGCGCTCACCAGTGCTCAGGTTGATGAAGGCCATGCGAAAGTGCCCCCCGGGGCGTGCATCCATTTCCTGTACTTCGCAGACAAAGCCGTGTGGAGGCATCCATTTGACGAGGGCTGCAGCGGTAGTAAAGGCGCGGTAGATGCGTTCTGGTGGCGCCTGAAGTACGCGGTGCAGCTGAATGGTGTGCGACATGGCTGGATCTCCTGAACATTGAGCGAGCAGAACCAGCCTAGCTTCATCGTGGAAGCAAAGCGAGCCAAACCCATGGCGGCGAAATGGCAAAACAGGTACCACTGGTGCAGCCATCTGAGCGGTAGCGAACGAGCACTGGTTACTTCACTCAGGACGGGCCAGGGGTGCCCACGCAAAAGGTTGGAGAAGCGTGTGAGCGATATTTTTAGGACTGTTTCAATGAATGTGCGCAGGCCTGAGCACCCAGACGATAGGTTGTACCTGTCTATGCCGCAGGGGTGTCACCAGCAGGGCTGTAAGGCTTGTCAGTGGTGCAGCAGGGTGGGGTGTCTTGTGCAGCTATACACGAGAGCGCCATCCTGCCTCCAGTCATGACGCTTATAGGTTGCAAGCTGCGCAGCGTTGTCTGCGCGGCCTGCCCTTGCGGAATTCAAAAAGTATCAGAGCATTACTGCTTTTGCAGCAGCTTGATCACGCTGGAGAAGTCTTCTTTGCCATTCCCTGCAATGCTGTGCGCTGCATAAATAGCGCGTGCCATGCCGCCCAGGGGGGTGCTGGACTGGGTTTGGATAGCGTTTTCTTGTGCCAGCCCCAAGTCCTTGAGCATCAAGTCGGTGCCAAAGCCACCGACATAACCTTTGCTAGCCGGAGCGGCCTCGTGCACACCTGGAAAAGGGTTGTACTTTTCCAGCGCCCAGTTTCCACCCGAGCTGCGGCGCATGATTTCGCTCAGCACTTTGGGGTCTAGTCCGTTGGCTACGCCCAGAGCGATGGCCTCGCTGGTGCCCACCATCAATATGCCCAGCAGCATGTTGTTGCAGATCTTGGCAGTCTGGCCTGCGCCGACGGTGCCAGCGTGGAAGATGTTGGCACCCATTTTTTCCAGATAAGGTTTCGCGCGCTCCAGTTGCGATGCAGTGGCACCCACCATGAACGTGAGCGTGCCGGCAATTGCGCCGCCGGTGCCGCCAGAGACGGGAGCGTCAATAAAGTCGATACCTGCGGCATCAGCTGCTTTGGCCACTTTTTGGCTGGTGGCGGCCGCAATGGTGGAGCTGTCGATCACGAGGGTGTCTTTGGCAATGGCTGACAGCAGGCCGGGTGCCCCGTCTTTGCCTAGAAACAGCGCTTCTACGTGCTGACTGGCGGGCAGCATGGTGACCACCACTTTGGCACCTTGGACTGCATCTTGCGCGCTGAAAGCCGCGGTAGCCCCTTCGGCCACCAGCTTTGCGACGGCATCTTTGGACAGGTCAAACACGCGCACGTCGTGCCCGGCTTTTTTCAGATTGATGGCCATCGGGCCGCCCATATTGCCCAAACCGATGAATGCAATCGTTGTCATGTGTTGTCTCCTTGGGGTGGTTGTAATTGCGGTTTCAATAGCTGTCAGTGCTAGATGTGTACGCCTTAGACGGCTCAAAGTCTTTGTTCTTATGCATTGCAAATGTTTGCGCTACGTGCTGCCAGCAGACTGCGCAAAATGCTGCGGTGACAGTGCGCCTCGTCTTTGCAGTAACAGCCCACGGAGAAGTTGGTCTGGTGTGACAGCGCGGCCAGCAATTGCAAGGTGCGCTCGGCAGGCGGGTGGGCCAGTTGTTTGTGAAATTGCCTGGCAAAGAGTGCCCACTGCTTGTTAGCCTCTGCGGTCTGGCCAGCGTCGTATAGGCGGTGCGACTCTTGTGCCAAGGCCATTGTTTCCGGCTCGGGCGACAGTTCTGGGTACCACACATCGTAGAAATCGCGACTTGCAAACGCGGTTTTTGGCACGCCACGCGGTGGGCGGCGCACAGTGCCAATGCGCAAGCCTTCGTCGGGCGTGCGTGGGGTGCCGAGCTGGACGATGCGAAGTGCCATGGTGCGTTTCCTGCGTGAGTCGAGCTTTTAAATACGGTGAAGGGCCTTGTTACAGCACATCGTCGTCATCAAACACCGAGTGCTTGCGCGCAGGTGCGGCGGCGCTGGAATGGTGGGCAGCATCGCTGCCCCTTGCTTTGACAGTGCGCTGGCCTGGTAACGTGGGCTGAGCTGCGGTGGCAGACGTCTTGCGTACTTTTTTTGGTGATGCCTTGGCCAGCGGGTTGTAAGTCAGAGCGGCATCTATCCAGTGCTGCCATTGCTCACGCGTGGCATAGGCAGTTGGGCTGATGTAGAAGTAACCGTCCATCAATCCCCTGCTGGAAAGAGGGCGCACGCCCGGTGTTTCTGCCACTTCAGCATGGGTAGCTGGCAGCAGACGCACCAATACCTCGTCACCTTCAACACCCAGACACAGCTTGCCATTGACCATGAAGACATGGCAACCAAACATGCGCTTTTCCTGCACATCACTGCAGTCTTGCAACGCACTGCGTACGGCGTCGATCAGGTGCAGGGTTTCGTCAGACAGTGGCTTGGCAGGCATTTTGAGTTGCAGTCAAATCGGTATTTTTTTAGGGTTGCGTAAGCGTGTACAGCTATGTTTGTTGAGTTTAGCGAATGGCCTCAGGTGCATCGCCTTCCAGCATGCGTCGCGCAATGATGACGCGCATGATTTCATTGGTACCCTCCAGAATCTGGTGTACGCGTGCGTCGCGCACCAGGCGTTCCAGCGGGAAGTCGCGCAGATAGCCGTAGCCCCCGTGCAGTTGCAGTGCTTCGTTGCAGACCATAAAGCCAGCGTCGGTGGCAAAGCGTTTGGCCATGGCGCAATACGTGGACGCATCGGGTGCTCCCGCATCCAGCTTGCTGGCAGCCAGACGCACCATCTGGCGTGCAGCGACAAGTTCGGTCGCCATGTCGGCCAGCTTGAACTGCAGTGCCTGAAAGCTGGCAATTGCCTTGCCGAACTGTTTGCGCTCTTGCATGTACTGCTGTGCTTGTGTCAGAGCCCCTTGGGCTGCACCCACCGAGCAGGTGGCGATGTTGATGCGCCCGCCATCCAGCCCCTTCATCGCAATCTTGAAGCCTTCACCCTCGTGGCCCAGCAAGTGGTTGGACGGAATGCGCACATTATCAAAATTGATAACACGCGTGGGTTGGCTATTCCAGCCCATTTTTTCTTCTTTTTTACCGTAGCTGATGCCGGGCAGGTTTGCAGGAACCGCAAATGCGCTGATACCTGCTGAGCCTGAGGCAGCTTCTCCTGTGCGAGCCATAAGCACCAGTACATCGGTGCTGCCCGCGCCGCTGATAAAGGCTTTGGCTCCATTAATCACATATTCGTGGCCCACTAACTCAGCCCGTGTCTTGAGCGAAGCCGCATCGGAGCCTGCACCTGGCTCAGTGAGGGCATAACTTGCCAGTTTCTGGCCGCTGGTCAGTGCCTCACCCCATTCAGCGCGCACGACATCGGTGGCCCAGGTGCCCAGCATCCATGTGGCCATATTGTGAATGGTAATGAAGGCGGTCGTGCTGGGGTCTACAGCAGCCATTTCTTCAAATATCAGGGTGGCATCCAGGCGGGGCAGGGCCAGACCACCAGCATTTTCGGGGGCGTACAGACCGCAAAAACCCAGTTCGCCAGCTTGAGCAATCGCTTCGCGCGGGAAGATAGCTTCTGCATCCCAGTTCGCTGCGTGCGGTGCCAGGGCGGTTTGCGCAAACTGGCGCGCTGTGTTGGCAAAGGCGCGCTGGTCTTCGGTGAGTTCAAAGTCCATGGCATTGTCTCCTGGTCGATTGTTGTTGTTCTAGCTTGGGTCAGCCTTGAGTGCTAATGTGCTGCGCGCCCATTGTGCAGCCAGTGCAGCAGGGTGGTGCGGCGGGTTTGCGTCTCTGTGTTCAAGCAGTCATGCAAGAGCTGTGGCCATTCGGCGCGCTGTTCATCGGTAGCGTGGCGGGCCTTGCAGGTCTGACTGCGCTGGCGGCTCCAAGCGTTCTGGTCTTTGCGCAACGCTGGGCGCTCGTTGGCCGATAGTGCCAGCATCACATCGCCGTAGAGAATGTTCTGCGCAGTATCGGTTTGCTGAAAACGCTGGACAGCACAGGCATTGCGGCTGGCGATACTGTCTGACTGAGGGTCGCAGGCTGCGCCCGCTTGGGCAAAGCTTGTACACGGCAGCAGCAATCCCGCCAGCACGGCCAAGGAAGAGAGGTTCAAACGCATGCGTTCAATCATCTCAAATCCTTGGCAATGCGCGTGCGTTTTACTTGAGGCTGATGGTGGTGTTCACGCCGTGACTGGTGGTGCTGTCATCAAACCAGCGGGCTGTAATGGTCTTGGTCTGGGTGTAGAACATCACCACTTGCTTGCCGTAGGGACCCAGATCACCCAGTTTGGAAGCGCGGCTGCCGGTAAACGAGAACAAAGGTACAGGCACAGGGATTGGCACGTTGATGCCTACTTGGCCCACATCAATGTCTTCCTGGAACTTGCGCGCGGCTGCACCCGACTGCGTAAAGATAGCTGTGCCGTTGCCGTTGGGGTTTGCGTTGATAAATTCAATGGCCTGATCGATGTTGTCGGCCGACACAATGCACAGCACGGGGCCAAAAATCTCCTGGTCATACACGCTCATGCCGGGTTTGACGCCGCTGAAAATGGTGGGGCCAACAAAGTTGCCCTTGTCGTAGCCAGCCACTTGGGGCTTGCGGCCATCCAGCTCCAGCACCGCACCATCGGCAATGCCGCGCTCGATAAGGCTTTCTACGCGTGAAAGCGCAGCGCAGCTGACCACAGGGCCTACATCGGTTGCAGCTTCGGTGCCGCCAGACACTTTCAGGGTCTTGGCCTTGGCTACTAGATCAGGAATCCATTTCTGGCTTTCGCCCACCAGTACCACCACTGACAGAGCCATGCAGCGCTGGCCTGCTGCACCAAAAGCTGCTCCGGCCAAGGCGTTCAGTGACTGCTCTTTGTTGGCATCAGGCATGACGATGGCGTGGTTTTTAGCACCCATCATGCACTGCACGCGCTTGCCATTCAGGCTGGCGCGGTTGTAGACGTGTGTGCCGACCTTGGTGGAACCCACAAAGCTGATGGCCTTGATGTCTGGATGGTCGCAAATTGCGTTGACTGCATCTTCACCACCGTGGATGACATTCAATACGCCCGGTGGAACGCCCGCTTGCAGCGCCAGCTCGCACAGGCGCATGGTGACCATGGGGTCTTGCTCTGAGGGCTTGAGTACAAAAGTGTTGCCAGTGGCAATTGCCATTGGGAACATCCACAGCGGAATCATGGCCGGGAAGTTGAAGGGTGTAATGCCGGCACATACCCCCAATGGCTGGTTCAGGGTGTAGGTGTCAACGCCATTGGCCACATTGTTGGCCAGCTCGCCCAGCTGCAGGCTGCCAATGTTGGCAGCGTGCTCCACCACTTCCAGGCCGCGGAAAATGTCACCTTCTGCGTCGGGCAGCGTTTTGCCTTGCTCGGCGGTCAGAGTGGCCGCCAGCTCTTTCATGTTCTCGCGAATGAGCTGCTGCAGCTTCAAGAAAATGCGGGCACGGGTGCCAATCGGGGTTTTCTTCCAGCTCTTGAACGCTTCTTTGGCGTTGCTCACTGCCAGATTGATTTCTTCAGGCGTGGCAAAAGGCACGCGGGCCAGCACCTCTTGCGTGGCGGGGTTGACCACATCACGCCATTGCGTGGTTTTGGATTCCACCAGCTCGCCGTTGATCAGCAGCTTGACGGTGGGGGCCAGCACATTCGAAGAAGTTGGTGCGTTCATTGGGCTTGTCTCCTTGTTTATAGGGTTGGGCTGGCCTTGTAAGCCATTCGTTGCATGGTAGATGTGCAAATCTGCTTGGGCAATACGCGTTTACGCACCTTGGCTTTGCAAAAAAGCACAGGCAAACTGCGAGCATGGACTGGGATCACTTGCGTTTTTTTGCGGCTCTGGCTCAAACAGGTACTCTGGCGGGTGCTGCGCGTGCTCTGGAGGTTGAGCACACCACGGTAGCGCGCCGCATTCAGGCGCTGGAGCAGCAACTGGGCCATCCACTGTTTGTGCGAGAAGCCTCGGGGCACAAACTCAGTGAGGCTGGGCGCCAGCTATTGCCCGTGGCCCAAAGCATGGAAAAAGCCGTGCGCGGCATTGAGTATCTGACGCAGCAGACCGCTTCGCAGCCAACCTCGGTGTCTGGATTGGTGCGTGTAGGAGTGACGGAGGGCTTTGGCGTTCAGCTTCTGGCCGCCCCCTTGGCGCTGATGGCCCAGCAATATCCGAAACTGTCTGTCGATCTACTGGCTTTGCCACGTTTAATGCAGTTATCGCGACGTGAAGCCGATATCGTAATTTCACTCGAACGGCCCAAACGTGGCACGGTGGTGGTCAGCAAGCTGGCCGACTATCACCTCTACTTGTATGGCGAGCGGCAATATCTGGCGCGCAAACCACTGGTACGCACCAGCGAAGATTTGCGTCACCACCAGTTCATTCATTACGTGGACGACATGCTTTTTTCTAAAGAACTGCAATTGCTGGCGCAGCTGTATAAGCCCACGCAGTTTGTTTTTCGCAGTACCAGTATTGCCGCACAGTACGAGGCAGTACGCGCAGGTGCTGGTTTGGCAGTGCTGCCCGCGTTCATGGCTGACCGTGATCCTTTGCTGCAGCGGGTGTTGCCAGAAGCAGCAAAATTTGAACGCACGTTTTGGATGTCTATGCCGCAAGAGGCCAAGGGTGTGGTGCGTATTCAGACGGTCTGGCGCATGCTCAAGCAGCTGGCACTGGAGCGCCTTGCGCAGTTAAGGCCGATTTGACCCGGGTTTAGTTCTTTCATTAAACGACTGAGATTGTTGTAGCACGTGCTGTAGCAGGGTTATGCTTGAACGCTGGTTAATCTTTGTTAGCAATCGCTGGCAAGCCTCACCGTCTTTCTTCTTTTTTGTGCTTTGCTAATGAAATCACGCTCCAAACTCCAACAGCGGCTGCAAATGTGGTGGCCTACCGTTGCTGTGCTGGCTTTTGGCTGCGCGTTGAGCGTAGGTCTATGGCAGAGCCTTGAAGAGCGGCAAGCGCACACCGTGCAGCTGCGACTGGATCAGCAAGCTGAGATGTTCAGCGCTTCAGTGGCGCAAAGGTTCTATGCCTATGGCGACATCGTCCATGGGATGAAGTCTGTGCTGGAGATGAGCACAGTGCCTGCCCATGAGGTGTTTGCAGCCTCCAAGCTCACGCAGGACGCTGCTTTTCGTTACCCGGGTCTAGAGGCATTGAGCCTGATAAGGCGAATGGATGCGGCCACCTATGCAGAACATAGGGAGCGCTTGCTGCGGGATATATCCGCGCAGCAGCGCGTTGATGAAAGTCAAATGCCTTCGCTGCCTTTGGTGCAGCCCGATTACTACATCGTCGACGATGTATGGCCTCTGGGCGCGCGGCGTGCTTTGCGGGGCATGGATGCTGAACGTTACCCGCCAATCAAAGCGTTGATTGCAAGTGTGCAGCACGTGTCCGGGCCTGTCATGAGTGCGCCGTTGGTACTGTCGCCAACGAACAATGCAACCACAGGGGTTCTGATCAGTGTGCCCTTGCGTACGGCTGGACAGGGAGGCGAGCTGGGTGCCCTGACGGGTGTCTTGAATCTCAGTGTGAATTTGGAGCGCATGATGGAGCGCTTTCTCGCACGAGGCATGCTTCCGCATACGGTGGTGTCCATTGAGGATGTAGGCGTTGTACCTGAGGGAATTCCTACCACGCAAGCAGACCAGGTGGTCTATGTCTCAGAGGGATGGGCAGATGTACCAGCTTCTGCGCCAAGGGCCAAAAAAGCGATTGTGATCTGGGGACGCATGTGGTCTCTGGAGTTTGCCTCCAATGGCTCGGTTCTGTCGGATGTAGAGCGCTCGTTCCCGGTGATTATTGCCAGCAGTACTTTGGGTGCCACATTGCTCCTGGCGGCCGTTGTGCTGCTGCTTTCGCTGCAGCGAATGCGTGCGCAAATTCAGGCAGAGGCCAAACACAATTTATTGAGCGAGCGTACGGACAGGCTCAAAGCCTTGTTCAACCAAACTGCGGTGGGTGTGGCTGAGATAGAACCAGCTAGCGGCCGCTATCTAAGCGTCAACGCGCGTTTCGCAGATGTCGTAGGGTTCGGCTTGGAAGCGCTTGAATCAATGACGATTTATGAGCGTATTCACCCGGACGACCGTGCTGAGTGCGAGAGGCTGGAGCGACAGCTGACCAGTGGCCGGCTTCCGCACTTTGTGAGCACACAGCGGATGCTGCGTGCAGACGGCGGGGTTATTTGGACCGAAGTCTGGGTTTCTCCACTGTTGAATGCGGGCGGCAGGGCTGTTGGCCGCCATATTGTCTTGCTGATGGATGTGACCGAGCGCCGTTTGCTGCAAGAGCAATTGCAGGCGCGTGAAGCTTATTCCAGCGAAATGTTGCGTTATATGCCGGTGGGTCTGGTGGTCGTCGGACCTGTTGGCAATATCGAGTTTGTGAACCACCAGTTTGAGGTCATGACAGGCTGGGAACAAAGCGATGTGCAGGATGAATCTGCTTTGTGGCGGCATTTGTGTGTTGATGCGCAGCAGCATGCAACGCTGTTGCAGCGTTTGAATATGGGCCGCTGTGAAGTGGTTCCAACAGGTGTGAACATGCCAGCCATGGAATACCTGTTGCGCAGCAAGAGTGGGCAAGAGCTGACGATGGAAGTCTCTGGCCGTTTCTTGGGTGGGCGCATCCTCTTGAGCTTTGTTGATGTGACGCAGCGCAAGGCAGCCGAGGCCGAGATTCGCTGGCTGGGCTTTTACGACAACTTGACGCAGTTGCCCAACCGTCGCCTGCTGCTGGACCGTTTGAGCGAGGCCCTGACACGCAGCCAGCGTGGCCATGCGGGGCGTGGTGCATTGCTGCTCTTGGATATTGATAACTTCAAGTCGCTCAACGAAACCCTGGGACACCAGCACGGTGATGCATTGCTGCGTCTGGTGGCAACGCGGTTAAGCAACTGTATTGCAGGGCGGCACACTCTGGCGCGGCAAGGGGGCGATGAGTTTGCGGTGGTTCTGGAAGATTTGCCAACTGACGCTTTGGAGGCGGGGCGTTACACCGAGCAAATGGGGCGCTCTATATTGGAGGCCTTGAGAACGCCTTTCTATTTAGGCAACCAGGATTTCCACGTCACCGTCAGCATGGGCGCTGTCATGTTTTGTGGTGCAGGCGATTCGGTGGAGGAGTTGCTCAAGCGGGCGGATCTGGCCCTGTATCAGGCCAAAAGCGCCGGACGCGATACTTTGCAGTTTTTTGATCCCAGCATGCAAAAAGCGGTCAGTGCGCGTGTTGAGATGGAAAAGGACATGCGCCTGGCTTTGGAGCGCCATGAGTTTGATCTGTTCTTTCAACCTCAGGTTCAGAGGGACAAGGTCATTGGCGCGGAAGCCTTGCTGCGCTGGAAGCATCCCACCAAGGGATTCATTCCACCAGGGGTATTTGTTCCAACGGCAGAAGAGTCCGGCCTGATTTTGCCCTTGGGCGAATGGGTGCTGTACGCTGCATGTCGGCAGTTGGCGCATTGGGCGCAAAACCCGGCGTTGGCCGAGTTGACCATGTCGGTGAATGTCAGTCCACGCCAGTTCTATCAGCCCAATTTTGTTGAGCAAGTGCAGCAAGCTTTGCAAGTTACAGGCGCCAAGCCGGGTTTGCTGGAGCTGGAGCTCACGGAGGGCATGCTGTTGACCGATGTGGAAGACACGATTCAGAAGATGGTGCAGCTCAAGGCCATCGGCGTCATGTTCTCGCTGGATGATTTCGGCACGGGCTATTCGTCGCTGAGTTACCTCAAGCGTTTGCCGTTGGACAAACTCAAAATCGACCAAAGCTTTGTGCGTGAAGTAGTCACAAGCACCAATGATGCGGCGATTGCACGCTCCATTATTGCCTTGGGTAACAGTCTGGGGCTGCAGGTGATTGCTGAAGGTGTGGAGACTGAAGCGCAACGGGTATTTCTGGCCAAAAATGGCTGCAGCTACTGGCAGGGCTTTTACTTCAGTCGTCCGCAACCAGCAGCTGAGTTTGAGGCGTGGGCCCATGCGTATGGTGCCGAGGGTAAGGCGCTGAGCGAAGCAGGTTGAAACTCAGTCTGTACTGAATGGTGTAGCACTCAGGCTGTAGTCTGCGTCAGATCTGCAGCGTGTGCTTTGTTTCTACTCCTGAATGTAGAGCTGCAAGCGCTTATTGTGTAAGCGTAAAAGCCTATTTTTGTTACAAACTCGCTGCTATCGCGTTCTCAGTATCTGTAACCGGGGGCGTTATCATCCCTGTTCATCTTCCCCCGTTGCATCGTCTGCTGCTGATTTCAAACCTCTGTGCGCCTTAACTCCATCAAGCTTTCTGGCTTTAAGTCTTTTGCCGAACCCACCAATTTTCTGCTGCCCGGCCAGCTGGTTGGCGTGGTGGGGCCCAATGGCTGTGGCAAGTCCAACATCATGGACGCCGTACGCTGGGTGCTGGGTGAAAGCAAGGCCAGTGAGCTGCGCGGCGAGAGCATGCAGGACGTTATCTTCAATGGGACCACGCACCGTAAACCCGCCAGCCGCTCCAGTGTAGAGCTGGTGTTTGATAACAGCGATCACCGAGCTGGTGGTCAGTGGGGGCAGTTCACCGAGATCGCCGTCAAGCGCGTGCTCACGCGTGACGGCAACAGCTCTTACTTCATCAACAACCAGCCAGTGCGTCGACGTGACGTGCAGGATGTGTTTTTGGGTACAGGTTTGGGGCCGCGTGCCTACGCCATCATTGGTCAAGGCACGATCAGTCGCATTATCGAATCGCGCCCTGAAGAGTTGCGCCTTTTTCTGGAAGAGGCTGCCGGTGTTTCCAAATACAAGGAGCGCCGTCGCGAAACTGAGAACCGGCTCTCTGATACGCGTGAGAACCTGACACGTGTAGAAGACATCTTGCGCGAGTTGAATGCCAACCTCGACAAGCTGGAAAAACAGGCTGTGGTTGCTGCCCAGTACAACGCACTGCAAGGCAGCGTCACCCTCAAGCAGCACCAGTTGTGGTTCTTGAAAAAGCAAGATGCGGAAGGCGATCTGTCAAGAATTCGCCAAGAAGGCATGCAAGCCGTCAATGACCTGGAAAGCCGGATGGCAGAAATCCGCCATATCGAGGCTGATCTGGAAGCCATTCGCCAGGCGCACTACGAAGCGGGTGACAAAGTCAACCAAGCACAAGGCCGCCTGTACGAAGCAACTGCTGAAGTCGGTAAGTTGGAGGCGGAAATCCGCTATGTGGTGGAGGGTCGCCAGCGCGTTGAGCAGCGCATGCAGCAACTGGCCGAGCAAATTACCCAGTGGGCGCAGCGCAAGGACGATGCAGACATGGAGCTGGAGAGCCTGGCCTCCAGCGGCATGGATGCCGAAGAGCAGGCTGAAATGCTTGCAGCGCAACTGGAGGAGCAAAGCCTGCGTTTGCCTGACCTGGAAGACGCATTGCGCGTCACCCAGAACAAGGCCAATACCCAGCGCCAGCAAGTGGTGCAGGTGCAGCAGCAAATTCAGGTGCTGGCTGCCGAGCAGCGCAGCATCAACGAACAAAATCGTCAGCATGAAAGCCGCTTGGAGCGACTGCGTAACGATCGCAATGCTTTGGCAACCCCCGACGAGGCACGGTTGCAGCAAATTACGGAGCAGTACTCCGATGCCGCTGAGATGGCAGAGATGGCGGAAGCGGCCTTGGTGGAGCTGCAAGACAGCGTTCCACAGCTTGATGATGGGCGACGTAGTCGCCAACACACACTGAATGCAGAAACAGCCAAGCAAGCAGAGCTGGCCGCGCGCATGGAAGCGCTTAAGGCGCTGCAGGAAAAGGTCAAAACCGACGGCAAGCTTCAGCCCTGGCTGGCCAAGCATGGCCTAGATGGCTTGCAGGGTCTGTGGACACGGATTGCTGTTGAAAGTGGTTGGGAAAATGCGCTGGAAGCCGCCTTGCGCGAGCGTATGGGCGCGCTGGAAGTGAGCCGCTTGGACATGGTGCGGGGGTTTTTGGGCGCATCGGCCAAAGATGCTCCTCCCGCTCGCTTGGCCTTCTATTGCAAACCCGATACCAGTATCAACCTGAGTGGAAATGGCTTGCCGCTGATGGCGGAGTTGTTGCGTGTCAGCGATGCCAGCCTGAAGGCGTTGCTGACCGAGTGGCTCACTGGCTGCTACACCGCCCAGAGTTTGGATGAAGCGCTGAACCACCGTGCCCAGCTTAAAGCCGGTGACACCATTTATGTGCCGACAGGCCATGCGGTCACCGCGTACAGCGTGAGCTTTTATGCCCAGGATTCTGAACAATCAGGCTTGCTGGCGCGAGCGCAGGAAATTGAACATCTGGAAAAAGAGCTGCGGGCACAGGCGCTGATCAGCGAGGAAGCGCGCAGCGCCTTGGTGAAGGCTGAGGCTGCCTATGCCGATGCCTCGCAGCGTTTGGTCAGTGCGCGCCGTGAAGCAACGGAGGCCAAGCAATCTGCCCACGAATTGCAGGTAGACATGCTGCGCCTGACACAGCAAGCAGAGCAAGCACGTGCACGCACCGCGCAGATTGAGGCCGACGTGGCCGAAGTGCAAGCTGCACTGGATGATTTACAAGAGCGCGCGGTGGCTGCAGAAGCGCGGTTTGAAGAGCTGGATATGCAGCTGGCCGACAGCCAGGAGCTGCACGCCCAGCTGGATGACAAAGTTATTGAGTCTGAGCGCAAGCTGGCTGAAAGCCGCGAACAGCTTCGCACTTTGGAGCGCCGTGCGCAAGAGGCCACCTTCAGTCAGCGCAGCATGCAAG
>ENA-OFCF01000463-OFCF01000463.1-metagenomes-genome-assembly--contig:-NODE-463-length-17875-cov-3.724804_pt1 | contig 17875 bp, 12 predicted proteins | sample MGYA00153387_OFCF01 | MGnify analysis MGYA00153387
ACCAACATCTGTGGTTCGGACCTGCACATGTACGAAGGACGCACCTCGGTCGAGGAGGGCAAGATCCTCGGCCACGAGAACATGGGGATCGTCTCGGCGGTCGGCCCGGGCGTGCACACCTTCGCCGACGCGATGGACGACGGCGCCGCGGTCGTCGTCGAGATCTCGCGGCGAGGCCCGCGATTGCACGTCGACTTCACCGGCACCGCCGCCCAGGACCCCGGTAATCTCAACGCGCCGCGGGCGGTCACCGTGTCGGCATTGTTGTATGTGCTGCGCCTGCTCGCCGGGCGCACGATGCCGCTCAACTCCGGCTGCCTGCGGTTGGTCGACCTGACCCTTCCGCCAGGTCTGCTGTCCCCGGGGCCAGGTGCCGCGGTGGCGGCCGGCAATGTCGAGACGGCGCAGCGGGTGGTCGACGTGCTGCTCGGCGCGCTGGGCCTCGCGGCGGCGAGCCAGGGCACGATGAACAACCTGACCTTCGGCGACGCGACTTTTGGTTACTACGAGACGCTCGGCGGCGGCGCGGGGGCGTGTCGGGGTCATGCGGGTCGCAGCGGCGTGCACACGCACATGACCAACACGAGGATCACCGACCCCGAGGTGCTCGAGGCGCGCTTCCCGGTGAGGCTGTGGCGCTTCGCGCTGCGGGCCGGCTCGGGCGGCGCGGGCGAGTGGCCGGGCGGCGACGGCCTCGTGCGCGAGCTCGAGTTCCTGCGCCCCATGCATGTGGCGATCCTCTCGCAGCGGCGGCTGCGGGCGCCCTTCGGCCTCGCCGGCGGGGGCCCGGGGGCCATGGGAAGCAACTTGCTGGACGATCGTGTGCTGCCCGGTCGGGTGGCCGTGGAGGTCGCCGCGGGCCAGCGTCTGCGCATCGAGACCCCCGGCGGGGGCGGCCACGGGGGTTGACCGGGCCTGGCCGCCGCTCACGGGGGTTTTGCGTGCTGCTCCCCGCTGAGTTACGGTGCGGCCCTCCATGTTCGAAGCACTGATCCCCTACATCCGGCCGCCCGAGAAGCTTATCGCCGATCTGCCGGTCATCGGACCGCTCAAGCTTCAGTTCTTCGGCCCGCTCGTCGCGGCCGGCGTGATCCTCGGGTACCACCGCTGCCTGCACTACGCCAAGCGCAAGGACATCGACGAGTTCATCGCGCGCGACCTGATGTTTTGGGTGCTCGTCACCGGCTTCGTCATCTCGCACTGGGTGTCGGTGCTGTTCTATTTCCCGGAGGACGTCGCCGCCAACCCGCTCGTGCTCATCATGATCTGGAACGGCCTGTCGAGCGTCGGCGGGTTCTTCGGCGCGACGGTCGGGTTCTTCTGGTACTTGCGCAAGCAGAAGCAGCCGTTCCTCGTGTACTTCGACATGCTCTGCTACGGCCTGCTGGTCGGCTTCACGATGGGCCGCCTCGGCTGCTCGCTCGTCCACGACCACCCGGGCAGCATCGTCGACTCGACGCACATCCTCGCCGTCGGCCCCTGGCCCGACGGCCAGTACCGCCTCGACCTCGGTCTGCTCGAGTTCATGTACCTCGTGCCGATCGTGCTCTACATCCACCTCGCCTTCGACTGGATGAAGGCCCGCCCCGGCAGGCTGATCGGCACCGTCGCGCTGCTCTATGGGCCCTACCGCTTCTTCCTCGACACCATGCGCGAGAAGGACAAGCTGTACATGGGCCTGACCACCGCGCACTACGCCTCGGTGATCATCTTTGCCCTCGGCATCTGGTTCGTGTTCATCCGCAAGCCCAAACCCGAGGACTTCGCCTGGGCCAAGGACAGCGACCGCATCGCCAGCGAGCAGGCCGCGAAGGCCAAGGGCGCCTCGCCGACCGCTCCGTAGACCCGCCGGTGTTCCCGGAGTTCGACGGGAGCTGCGGGGCGGCCGAGGATTGCGAGAGCGCCGCCGACCCCGCCCTCATCCAGGTCGCCTGCAACGACGGCGAGTGCCAGACCTTCGTGCCCTGATGCGATCGCAGAGCCTCGGAGCTTGTTGCGGGCGCGCGGGTCTGTCAGCCTGTCACGAGCATGGCGAGCCCGGAAGATCCCCCACGTCCCTCCCTGTCCGAACGGATGAAGGAGATCTTCGCCGAGTACGGGACCGTCGCGATCGTCCTCTACCTGACCATCTTTGCGACCACGCTCGCGGGCTTCGCCGTGGCGATCTCGTTCAGCGTCGCGCCGGACTCCACCGCCGGCAGCGTCGGCACCTTTGCCGCCGCGTGGCTCGCCACCAAGCTGACCCAGCCGCTGCGCATCCTCGCCACCCTCGCCCTCACACCGTTGGTGGCAGGCGGCCTCAAGCGACTGCGCCGCAAGCCCGACGCCTCGACGCCAGGCCCCGGCTGACCGCCCACTGCATCGTCACGCGCCGTCGCGCCGGGCCAGGCCGGGCCCGGTCAGGCCGCACACGAACAGCTCCATGCGGTTGCTCGGCAACTGGGTCGCCTTGACCTCGAGCATGCCCATGGAGCTGATGCTCTTGATCAAGCGCGGGACGTGGTGGACGGCCTTCCAGTCGTCGAGCTTGAGCGTCAGCAGCACGCCCATCAGGGCGGGGCGCGGGTGGGCCGCGAGCCGGCGCGCCGTGATCAAAGCGACCTGCGGCGCGAGGTTGACGTCGAGCAGCACCCAGTGCAGCTCGGTCGGGAGGTCCGTGCGATGGACCATGCTCATCGGCCGATCGAGGTGGATGAAGTGGTTGCCGGGCTGATCTTTATTAAAGTCGAGGACGACGGGGGCCATCTTCGCCGGGTCGATGCCATACACGTTCACGCCGCGGCGCAGCAGGGCATAGCTGGCCCCGCCCGGCGAGCTGCCGATCTCGACGGCGGTGTCACCGGCGCGTAGCGGGGCCCGGGACCACATCAACGCCTCCTCGAGCTTGCGATACGCGCGTGAAGGGGCGTTGGGCGGCATGTCGACCGTGAGCCGGCCGCCGGGCGTCGGCGCGTGGCCGGGCCCGTGGCGGTGAAAGCCGAGCCACCACGGCTCGTCGCCCGCGACGATGACGTCGAGCACCCAGTCGTCGCCCTCTGCTCTCTGCCCCGCGAGCAGCGGCCGGTCGGTCCGCGCCCACACGGCCTCGAGCTGCGCCTGGACCTCGGCGGCGCGCGGCCCATAGACGTGGCCGTCGGGCTCGTCGCCGGGCTTGGCGACGTCGCGCTCCCACACGTGCAGGCGCACCGCCTGTCCCTCGGGACAGTAGCGCTGCACGGCCGCGATCACGGCGTCGAGATCTTTCGCCGGCCCGATCGACGCCCCGAAGGCCCGCACGAACACCGCGTCGACGACGACCTCCGCCGAGAACTGCACGCCGCCCTTGAAGGTGATCAGGCCCGGGCGGGCGAATGAGCGGCGCAGGTCCGGGCGGGCGCGCACGAGCTCCTCGGTGACGGCCCCCTCGGCGCCGGTCTGGCACACGCAAAACAGGAAGGGGGTGGTGGCTTGCACGGGCGGCCAGTCATAGGCCAGCGGCGCGCAGGGTTCAAGGGCGCTGTCGCGTTACGGCCCGATGATCGTTCGAAGCATGTCCCGAAGGACAGATGATGACCGCCGCGCTGCTGGACATGATGGCCACGCTGGTGCCCGGCGCGGGGCTCGACGCGGTGCCCGGCCAGTTCGTGCGCTTCTTCGTCGGCGAGCGAGTTGCGCAGATCCTGGGGCTCCCGGAGCACGGTGAGAGCCCCTTCGTGCGGGCCCTTCATGCGCTCGGCCACGCCGGTGACGTCGCTGGCGACCGCTCGCCGACTCCGTCAGGTGTGGGGCGCCAACTGGCGCTGACCGGGATCTGCGATCCGCGCGGCCGGGACCCCGCCGGACACCCGATCCAGAGCTCGTGGCCGGTGCAAACCCTCGTGAACTATCAAAGCTCGCGCGGCCGATCGCGGAGTCCGCGGACATCGTTTCGTGACCCCGGCCCCGGGGGGGCGGGGCCCCGGGGCCCCTCGACTCACGCCGCCCACAGCGCCTGCACCGAGACCGGCTGGAAGCCGGGAAACCGCGATAGACCGCCCCCCCTCGCCGCGGCGCCTCAAGTGCGCTTCGCGCGACTCGGGCTATTAACCGGCCCGGTGCTCGCCCTGCGAAAAGGCCTCCTGACGCTGACCTGCGCGGTCATGCTCTCCGCTTGCGTGCGCCAGATGGAGGACGTGCGCGGCGTCGAGTCCTACATCCGGAAGATCGAGCTCGAGGGGGTCAACCGCTTTAAAGAGAAGGAGCTGGTGGCATACCTCAACATCGGCGAGAGCTCGCGGCTGTTCTGGCGGCCCAAGTACGTGTTCAGCGAGGCGATGCTGCCGATCGACGCCGAGCGCATCCTCGAAATCTACCGCGCCTACGGCTACTACGACGCCGAGGTGGTGTCGATGGTGCCGGACACCAAGGTCGGGCGCATCCGGCTGTTCGGCAAGCACAAGGGCGAGCGCATCCCCGGCAAGACGCAGATAAAGATCGTCGTCCGCGAGGGCGCGCCGACCAAGGTCACCGACCTCGCGGTGCACTGGCCCGACGGTCCCCCCGTCGGTCCCCCCGACGAGCACGCGACCGAGGACGCGATCGCCGAGACGAGCCTGCTCAAGGAGGGCGAGGCCTTCGAGATCCCCAAGCTCAACACCTCGGCGCAGCTGCTCAGGGGTCACATGCAGGACCGCGGCTATGCGTTCGCGCAGGTCAAGGACAAGGCGGTCATCGACCCCGGCCGCGGCGTCGAGGTCGACTTCGAGCTGCGCCCCGGCCCGTTCGTGAAGATCGGCAAGATCACGATCGAGGGCCTGGTCGGCGTGCCGGAGAAGTACATCCGCAACGAGATCGACTTCGCCCCGGGCAAGCGCTACTCGCCGACGCTGTTGACCCGCATCGAGCAGAAGATCTACGGCATGGACGTGTTCACGTCGGTCTCGATCGACGCCGACGACAAGCCCAGGGGCGACGGCACGATCGACCTCACGATCCGCGTCATCGAGTCCAAGACCCAGTCGATCAAGGTCGGCCCCGGCATCGGCATCGACCCCGTTCGCTGGGAGCAGCGCGGCACGTTCCTCTACTCGCACAAGAACCTCGGCCACAACCTGACCCGCTTCGACATGCGCGTCACCGCCGGCTACGCCGAGCTGCCCTCGCTGTTCAACCCCCAGGCCCACGGCCCGCTGCTGCGCATCGACCCCAAGTTCCAGCAAAAGGGCTTCCTCGAGAAGCGGACCACCTGGACCCTCGCGCCCTCGTTCGAGCTCGGCATCTGGCAGGGTTACCAGTTCTACTCGCCGCAGCTGCGCATGGGCCCGTCGCGCTTCTTCGGCAAGTACACCGAGGTCTCGCTGACCTACAACCTGCGCTTCGTCGACTTCTTCAACGTATCGGAGGCGCTGCGCCTCGACGACAACATCCTCGGGCTCGACTTTCGCGACCCGTACTTTGTCAGTTACCTCGAGCCGCAGGTCAACTTCTACTTCGTCGACTCGATCCTCAAGCCGCGCAACGGCGCGATCCTCGGGGTGACCTACGACATCGCCGGCCTCGGCGGCGACTACAGCTTCCACAAGATCCAGCCGACGATCCGCGGGTACTACGCGCCGCACCGGCGCATCATGCTGGCCGCGCGCGCCTCGGTCGGCTTCATGTTCCCATTCGGCGCCAAGGCCGGCACGCCGATCGACATGCGCTTTTACCTCGGCGGCTCGGACACCGTGCGCGGCTGGGGCCTGCGCCGCCTGTCACCCAAGGTGTTCCTCGCGGACTGCCAGTCCGACAACACCGGCGCGTGCGAGGACGGCGTGCCGACGGGCGGCCAGACGATGGTCCTCGCCAACTTCGAGACCCGCGTGCTGCTGGTCGACAAGCTGAGCATGGTCGGCTTCTTCGACATGGGCGACGTGCGCGGCGGCGTGCGCAGCTTCAGCCCGAAGAACTGGAATTACTCGGTGGGTCCGGGCGTCCGCTTCGAGAGCCCGATCGGCGTGTTTCGCCTGGATGTCGGCTTTCGCCTCAACGAGACCGACCAGTCGGCCGCCGAGAATCGCATCTGGGCCGTACACTTTGGTTTGGGGGAGGCGTTTTAATCATGGCTGCTGGACGCGCCCGAAGGATCGTTCGCAAGACGCTGCGCTGGACACTGCGGGTAGTCCTGCTGCTGCTGGTGCTGGTGCTCGTGGTGGTGGTCCTGCTGCTGTATTCGCCGGGCTTTTTGCACGTCGTATTGAACGTCGGGCTCGGCTTCTACAACAACCGCATCCCGGGTGAGATCCGCATCGGTCGCGTCGAGGGGCGGCTCGCCGACCGCCTCGTGCTCGGCGACATCTACCTCGCGGACGCCGACGGCCGCGTGCTGGTCGCCGCCCGCGAGCTGTCGCTGCGCTGGACCCCGTGGGACCTGCTGCACAAGGGCGTCACCGTCGAGCAGCTCTCGTTGTCGGACGCCCAGATCCACCTCGTCAAGGGCGCAGGCTTCGGCGACCTGGCGATCCCGGGCCCGTCCAGGCCCAGGCGCAAGACCGTCGCGCCCGACCTCCCGCTCGACATCCGCGTCGCCAAGCTCGAGATCGAGGGCGTCGACCTCTACAAGCACACCGGCGAGACGATCGTCGGCGAGCTGCGGCTGTCCGCGCGTGACCTCGCCTGGAAGGGCCTCGTCGCCCACCTGAAGATCGACGACGCCGCCGCCAAGCTACCAGGGGTCACGCTCGAGGCGCTGGCGCTCGAGGCCGACTATCAAGAGCCGCACCTCGGGCTCACCGGCCTCATCACCACCGACATGGCGGTCGCCGAGCTGGTCCGCGTCGACCTCGACGCCGACGACATCACCGGCGAGGCCCTGCTCGCCGTCGACGGCCGCCGCGGCGCGATCGCTGCCAGGCTCAAGGGGCCGCTCGCGGAGAAGATCGCCAATGCCCCCGGCGACCCCTCGGTGCGCATCGACGCCAGCGGCAAGGCAGGCCACCTCGAGGTCGGCGTGCAGGCGCTGGTGCCGGGCGTCGGCGGCGTCGAGCTCTCGGCCTCCGGCAACCCGATCGGCGCGCCGCACTTCGACCTGCGCGGCCGCATCGACGCCGACCTCGCGGGCCTGCTGCCGCCGTCGCTCGCCGACAAGCTCGGCTACGTGCGCCCGACCTTCGAGGCCAGGGTCACCGGCCCCGACTGGCAGCAATTGAGCGCCGAGCTGCGGCTCAGCTGCGTCGACTGCGGGGCGGCATCCGGCCTCGACCTGCGGGCGCTGGCTCGCCGCGACGCGATCCTCGGCGACGCCTCGGCGTTCGCGCAGCTGGTCGGCGCCGGCATGGCGCTGACGGCCGAGGTGCAGGCCGGTCCGCTCGGGCCCGAGGCCGGCCGCTGGGACCTGCGGATCCCCGACATCGCCGTGCCGCTCGGCGTGGCCCGCCTGTTCGTCGACCTGCCGCCGATCGATGGCTCGCTGGCGACGCGCGGCTCGTGCACCGGCGCCCCGCTGCGCTGCGAGGGCTTCGTCGACGTCGGTGATTTTCGCGGCTACAACGCCCGCGTTCAAACGTTACAGGCGCAGCTGCATGGCGAGCCGCTCGCGCCGATCCCTGTCGCCCACGCGGCGCTGTCGATCCGCGGGCTCGCGGTGCCGAACTATCACTTCGCGGGCGCCGAGATCACGGCCGACGTCGGGCCCAGCAAGGATGTCCCGATCGACGGCGAGCACCCGCACGGCGCGCTCGAGGCCGCGATCGGGGCCGAGGCGTGGGTCCGCGGGCGCGACCGCGGGGACAGGGCGAAGATCGCCGCGCGCGTGCGGCCCGGGCCGCCGCTGACGATCCTCCTCGACGCGCTCGACGTGCACATGCGCGGCCTCCAGGCCCTGCTGCCGCGTCCGGCCCGCGTCGAGATCGCCGGCCGCAGGATCGACATCAAGGGTCTGCGCCTGCTCGCCGCCGGCGGCGAGATAGGCGTCGACGGCCGCGCCGACCTCGACGGTCGCAGCGACCTCAAGGCGACGATCGACCGCGTCAAGCTCGCGCCGCTGGCCGGCCTGGTGCCCACGCTGCGCGGTCAGGTCGGCGGCACCGTCACCGCCCGGATCTCGCTGCAGGGTCCCGCGCAGGCGCCCGAGCTCAGTGTCCAGCTCGGAGGTCAAAAGCTGCGCTTTCGCGAGGATGTCATCGGCGACCTCGACCTCGGCGTCAATGTCGCCCGCGGCAAGGGCCGCGCAGCGATAGCGCTGACCGGACCGATGGCGGAGCGCTTTGCGATCGCCGCCGAGGTCCCGCTGACGGCCGACCTCTCGCGCGGCAAATTCGGGACGCGTCAGGGCGGCCTGCACTTCGCGGTCGACATCAAGAACTTTCGCCTCGCCTCGCTACGTCCGTGGATCAAGGGGACCCTGGCGCCGCAAGGAGACATCGACGTCCAGGTCGCGGTCGACGGCCCGGCGTCGAAGCCGGACACCAAGATCTCGGTGCGTGGGCGCCACCTCGTGGTCGGCAAGGAGGCCCCGGCCTCGTTCGACCTCGACTTCGAGCAGAAGGCCGGCGCGGACGCCACGGCCCGCATCGACATCGTCCGCCTCGGCGGTCGCCTGCGCATCAACGCGCCGCTGCTACCGCTGCGCGTCAACCTCGTCGACGGAGGAGTCAAGTGGCGCCCGGAGGCCCAGCACGAGGTCACGATCGTCGCTCGCGAGATCGATCTCTGGCGCCAGATCAGCGCGTTCAAGCCCGGTCACGACTTCGCCGGCCGCATCGAGCTCGAGGGCAAGCTGTCGGGCCCGATGACCGACCCCAGGCTCCAGCTCGCCGTCATGGGTGATAATCTGCGATTTCGCGACGGCTTGATCGGCAAGCTGCGTCTCGACACGCACCTCGAGGACCAGCGCGCCATCATCGACCTCAAGGTCAACGGTGACGTCGCCAAGCAGATCAGCATGCACGCCGAGGCGCCGCTGCTGGTCGATCTGGCGAAGGGCAAGGTCGGCTGGCTCAAGGATCAGCCGCACCTGCTCGACGCCCAGATCCGCGGGATCGACCTCGCTGGCCTCAAGCAGCTCGGTCTCACGGCCGCGTGGGAGGGCCGCGTCGACGTCACCGCCAAGCTGCGCGGCTCGGCGACCGTGCCGGAGTTCAACGTCCACACCGACCTGACGGAGATCGTCTGGAAGACCCGGCGCGTCGGGACGGTCCACGCGGACGTCGACTACGCCGAGAAGCAGGTCAAGGTCGGCGTCGACGCGCAGCTGGGGCGCGGCACGATCAAGGTCCGGGGCACCGCGCCGGTGGCGATGAACCTCGGCCACGGCGAGGTGAAGTGGGACGAGAACGGCCAGCACGACGTCGAGATCCGGGTCGACCAGCTCGACCGCACGATGCTCGCGCCGCTCGGCCGGGTGCCGGAGGAGGCGCTGCTCGAGCTGAGCATGATCGCCAGGGCCAAGGGCAACCTCGCTGACTTCGCCGCCAGCCTCGAGGCCCACGGACAAATGGGCCACAAGCTGATCGGCGGCGCCCCGGTGCACATCACCGCCGACATCTTGCCCAAAAGCCAGGAGCTCAAGTTCTCGGTCGGCCCGCACAAGTGGGCCGGCGAGATCAAGGTCGCCGTCAACAGCAAGGCCGACATCCTCGCGCTCGTCCGCAAGACCGCCAAGGCGGACGACATCAAGTTCACGGCCAGCATGCGCGCGCCGCGGTTCGACACTCGCTTCGCCCAGGCGTTCGTGCCGCGCGACCTCTACGACGTAAACGGCGAGCTCAAGGCCTCGATCGACGCGACCGGCACGATCGGCGCGCCGCTGGTGCGTGGCGACCTGCACGTGCGTCGCGGCAGCATCTCGGTGCTGCAGATGCAGCAGCGGATCCGCAAGATCGACTTCGACGTCAAGGCCGACGGTCGCACGATCATCCTCGAGAATTTGACCGCGGAGAGCGGGAAAGGCCGCGCCACCGCCAGCGCGAGGGTCGAGCTCCCGGTCGGTGGCGGCATGAAGATGACCGCCGAGACCAAGCTCAACAAGTTCCCGCTGGTCCGCCCGGGTCTGCCGCAGATGCAGATCGATACCCACGTCAAGGCCGACATGACCTCGAGCCTCGAGGAGACCGACATCAAGCTGCGCATCGGCGGGACCAAGGTCTACGTCACCGGCTACACGGTCGATCCGCCCAAGCAGATCCCCGAGAGCCTCTCCGTCCGCTTCAAGGACGAGAAGGAGCGTATCGCCGTCGCTACCGACGAGGGCCCCGACGGCGAGGTCTCGGCCGAGAACGAGGTCGAGGCCCCCAAGGACGGCGAGCCCAAGCTCGCCAAGCGGTTTGCGATCGACATCAAGCTGACCGACCCCGTCGACATCCGCGGCCCGGGCACCGAGATGAAGTGGCAGGGCGCCGTGGCGGCGACCCGCGACGGCCTCCAGCGCCACGTCACCGGCAAGCTGACCGCGAAGGAGGGCCGCCTCGACCTGCTGGGCAACCGCTTCAAGATCCAGTCGGGGCAGGTGACGCTGCCCGAGGACGAGGACACCGTCGACCCGTTCATCAACGTGGTGGCGACGACCAGCACGGTGGTCGCCGAGGTGACGGCGACCTTCAAGGGGCGCATCACCCGGCCGTCGCTGATCTTCAGCTCGGAGCCCGCGATGTCGCAGAGCCAGATCTTGACGTTGCTGTTGACCGGCTCACCCGACGCGAGCGAGGCCGACGAGTCGCGCGTGCTGGCCCAGGCGGCCGCGTTGCTTGCGACCTTCCAGAACCCGGCGCTGTCGAGCTTCCTCAGCTCGCGCCTCGGCATCGACCACGTCGGCCTCAGCTTCGGCGACGACGTCAACCAGCCGATCCTCTCGGTCGGCAAGAACCTGACCAAGAACATCTACGTCGAGACCGCCTACAAGGTGAACGCCGACCCGCGCCGGTCCAACAAGGTCGAGGCCCGCGTCGAGTATCAGTTCGCGCCGCGCTGGTCGGTCGAGACCTTCTTCGGCGACGCCGCGGTCGGCGGCCTCGACGTGTTCTGGCGCAAGATCTTCGGGCAGCCGAAGCGCCTCAAGGAGAACGAGGGCAAATCGAAGCCCAAGGGCACCGGGGTCGGCGATTCGCCGCGCGGCGGCAAGGCGGCCGATGCCCCGACCGGCGGCGGCAGCGGTGGCGGGTCGGCCGGCGGCGGCGCTCACTGATGTGACAGCGACGTGGCCGGCCGCTCAAGGAGCCGGGGACGCCCCCCGGCTCCTTGCAGGCCTCTTCACTGGCCTGACACGCGCTTCTCGGTCGATGATGCCCGGCGCGCGGTCGGGCCGTGTCGTCCTCGGCGCGGCAGTCCGACGTGTCGGTCGTCGGCCAACGGACCGTCGAAGCCCGCGAGGACCGCCGCCGGCGTCTGTTAGTGTCGCGCCCTCTCATGGCAAGCGGCACCCTCCTCACCCTCCTCGATGACATCGCCGCGCTACTCGACGACGTTGCCGTGCTCACCAAGGTCGCCACCAAGAAGACCGCCGGGGTCCTCGGGGACGACCTCGCCCTCAACGCCGAGCAGGTCGCTGGCGTCCGCCCCGACCGCGAGTTGCCGGTGGTGTGGGCCGTCGCCAAGGGCTCGGCCCTCAACAAGGTGATCCTGGTCCCCGCCGCGCTGCTGATCAGCGCCATCGCGCCGTGGGCCGTCACGCCGCTGCTGATGCTCGGCGGCGCCTTCCTCTGCTACGAGGGCTGCGAGAAGCTCGCCCACAAATTCCTGCACCCAGTCGAGAACGCGGCGCGCCACGCCGAGCTCGTCGCCGCGGTCGCCGACCCGGCCATCGACCTCGTCACCCACGAGCAGACGAAGATCCGCGGCGCCGTGCGCACGGACTTCATTCTGTCCGCCGAGATCATCGTGCTCACGCTCGGTTCTGCCGCCGGTAAACCCTTCTCAGTGCAGGTCGGTACTCTGATCGCGATCGCTGCCATCATGACGGTCGGCGTGTACGGCCTGGTCGGCGGCATCGTCAAACTCGATGACCTTGGCCTGCTGCTCAACCGCGACACGCGCGACAGCGCGCTTGCGAAGCTCAAGCTCGGCACCCGCACCGCCGCCCTCGTCACCATCGCCGCGCTGATGACGATCGGCGTCTACGGGCTGGTCGCCGGCATCGTCAAGCTCGACGACCTCGGCTTGCGCCTGCGCGCGCGCACCGGCGTCGTCCGCTCGCTCGGCGCGGCGATCCTGCTCGGCGCCCCTTATCTGATGAAGGGCCTCTCGCTCGCCGGCACCATCGCCATGTTCCTGGTCGGCGGCGGCATCGTCGTGCACGGCATCCCCGGCGCCGAGGCCCTCGGCGAGCGGCTCGGCGCCGGCGTGCCGGTGGTCGGCTTCCTCGTGCCCGGTCTGTTCGCTGGCGTCGCCGGCCTGCTCGTCGGCGCCGTCCTGCTCGCGGTCGTCACCCTCGTGCGAAAGATCGTCCGTCGTCGGCCCTGAACCACGCGGTCGGCGAGTGCGACTACCCGATATGCGGCCTCACGGACCTGTGCAAAAAGCCGCAGCCACCGCGGTGACCGTCGTGCTCGAACGATCCGGCGTCAGCCCTCCTGCACCCATACGACCAGAGCGCTCGTCCCCCACGGCTCCGCCGTGAATGCACACTCCGCGCTTTTGCACAGCAGGCGCGTCGAGTCGCCGACCAGGATCTGAAAGCTGTCTTGCAGGCCGAGGCTGGCGGTGTTGCCGTCGAACACGACCGAGGTCATGCCGTCCGTGGTGACCGCGAGGGCGCTGCGCTGCCCGACCCAGCAGGCTTGCTCCTCGAAGGCCTCACAGTCGGTCGCCATCAGCTCGAAGGACAGCGGAGCGATCTGCAGCGGCTCGGGCCGCGGCAGGATCGCGCGCTTGAGACCGGCGACTAGCAGCCGCTCGTCGGCAGCGCGCAGGGCGAACCACAGATTCGGTATCTCGAGGCTAAAGAGCGCCTCCTGCTGCATATGGACCATGTCGCCGACCTGGACCTGGGCCGGCACGTGTGGAGCCTTTGAGGACAGCGAGAGCACCCTGGCATCGTCGCCACACAGGAGCCCGATCGTCTGGAGCAGGCCGTCGTCCTCGACGCTCTCGACGCCGCACATCGCGTCGAACGGCAACTCGAACCCGTCCTCGAATCCTTTCTCGACGCTAAACACCCACGAGGCCTGCGTCGCGCCGCGCGGCTCGCACGCGACCTCCGTCAGCGGCTCGGGCTCGCATGTTTGCTCGCCCGTCTCGCCGACCGTCGAATCGCCGGTCGGGGTGTCGGTGGTGTCTGCGCCGGTCGAGGTCGACTCCCCGACGGTCGTCGGATCCATGTGCGCCTCCTTGGGCGCGCAGCCGACCAGCAGCGTCATGATCATCAGCACGCGAGAATTCGAGGTCATCATCATGACGAGTAAATTATCAAATGAGCAGCCCGCCCGCCAACGCGCGCGGGACATTTCTCGTACCCGTTCGTGAGGGATCGCGGATGCTGCGGACAGGGACGCGGGGGCGCGCCGGCAGCTCCGAAAGATGATGCACCGGCCTCGCTCAGGCGCCACCGCTCATCACTCGCAATCTGCGACCAACCCGCGCGCCTTGACCTCGGCGCGGTACTCGGCGCCAAACCGGCCTCGGGCGAACAGGCGCTGCTCGTCTGTCAAGTTCTTGTTGCGGGAGAACATCGACCAAATGATCCGCGCCGCGAACTCCTCCACGAAAGCGGTCGAAAGCTGCTGGTACTCCGATATCTTCGCCCACTCGACCTGGTCGGCAAAGTCGCGGATAAACGCCTCCGACTCGCCGGTGATGCGCGTCCTCGCATGGCTCGCCCCGCTGCTGCTCGCACGCGAGGCCCACGCGGCGTCGGCGGTCTGGCTGACCTGGCTGACCTGGGAGGCGCCGCCGGGTTGCCGGCGAGCAGTTCGTCGACGCGACGCTCGACCGCCCCCGCCTGCACGCACGCCCGGCGGCCGCCGGTCTGCGCGTGTCAGGCGTGGTCCGCCGAGACGGCGACGCGTGGGTGCTGCGCCTGGTCGCGACGGCGCGATGCCCTTTGGCCTGGCGGATTTGGCTGGATTTCGTCGCAATTTCTGGCGGGATCCGAGACAAAGCCCCGAATTCAGGTAGCTACACCCCCTAGCCAGGACGACCATGGCCACGGATCGAGGGTACGAAACATATGCTGTCAATTCGCGGCGCGGCTGCCCGCGCGCTTCATGGGGCCGTGATCGCGTTCATATCGAAGGCAACCATGGTCTGCGCGTAGGCACCGCGTTATGTGTGCACTTAAGTGAACACATGGCGATTTCGTCGCGGCCGATCGCGTCGTGGCTCGCGGTGGCAGACGGCGGTGTCTCGTGAACCGCTCCGGCACGATCCGATCCGCCAGAACGCCCGCGAAAAGCGCCGGAGGGCTCGTTGCACCATGAACGACGCAAGTCGGGCCCCGGTGGTCCCGCCAGAGGGTCAGGTCGACACGGTGACCGTGGGACGCGGCGTCGATCCGCCAGTAGGTGATATCCCAGTCGCGCGAGGCCGGTTCACCGACGCCGCAGCTCACCCGACGCGACGGCGGCGCGCGACCCGGCGGCGCAGCTCGACGTTCGCGGGCGCGCTCGGTTGCGTTGTTCAGCGCGACCTCCTACGCTGCGTCCCGATCAGCATGAGCCGACGAACGCGAGCCTGGCAGCTTCTTTTCAGTGCGAGCCTGTTGCTGGGGTGCAACGGATCAGGGTGCAACCCCGAGCCAGAGACCGGCAAGATCGTGGACGTCGAGTGTGGCGCGTACAGGACGTGTCCGTCCGGCTACGAGTGCCTCTATGGCGCGGGCATTAACCCCGACAACCCGAAAAGCATCGGCAAGTGTGAGTACAAAGAGTGCGGCTTGACGGACTTCTGCAAGAAGCCCCAGAAGCTGTGTCCGCTGAAGGAGGAGACGGCGATGTGCGACAGGTTCGACAACGACAAGTATTGCGACTGCGTGAGGCCCAGCTCGCAAGAGGTGCCGGGCACCCCGACAACTGGGGGCACCCCAACCACTGGGGACAAGCCGTAGGTGACACGCCTGACAATGACGATCGCGTGGGCGGTGCTTGCCTGCGCGTGCGCGCGCGACGACGCGGCACGTTATGAACTCGACGGCCTCGTTGTAGTGGAAGGCTTCGACGAGCCGATCTGCGCCGGGACGTTCGCGTACTTGGAGCGGCGTCTGAGTGCGCTCGAGCGGGCGACCGGGCTACCCCGCGACCCGCTCGGGCTGATTTTCCACTGGATCTATGAGCGCAACGAAATTCCGTCGCACTGCGGTGAGCTAGCCGGGGCCTGTGCCCGGGGTCGAGAATTCCATGGGGAGCTGTGGTCGTTCAGTCATGAGCTTGTGCATGCCCACCTGGACCGACTCGGCAGCCCGCGAGTTTGGCTCAGTGAGGGGATGGCCGTGATGTTCGAGGAGGACTACCGCGGGGAACCCGACCCAGAGATTACTCCCTCGGACATGTTGGCGATCGAAGACCCGCGAGGACTCAGTTACACCGCCGCTGGCGCGTTCACGGTCTACCTGCGGGACAGGTACGGCATGCCGCAGCTTCTCGACTACTACGCGGCCACAGCCGGGGCCGACGTGGACAGCTCTGTGGCAGCTTTCCGCGACATCTTCGGCGATGACTTCTCGGCTGTAGAGGCGGACTACCTGGCGAGCGACATGTCTGTGGCGATCGGGTCCCCCGATTGTGATGTCGGGGAGGTCGCATGGAGCGGGGACACCTGGTCGCACAGCTTCGCCTTGAGCTGTGACGAGCCGACGTCTATCGGCCCGGATCAGGTCCTCGACGAGCCGGAGCGTTCGTTGCTCTGGTCGGGCGTCACGATGACGGCCACCGCTGGATGGTTCGTGTTCGACCTCAAGGCGTCCGGGCCGGCATGGATCACCATCGTCCGCTGCGACCGCCCGGAGCTTCTGTACTTGTGGGCCGATGAACCGCAGATCAACGCTTACCTGGACGTCGGCCGCTATCTTGTCTCTGCCGACGCTTACGCCGACGTGGACACGAGCGCCACCGTCACGGCTCGCCGACTCGCGGAGGCGCCAGACTTCGCCACCGTGTACGACGTCCCCCCCCTTCGGACGCACCTACGCCGCCGCCTTCGCCAACGCACGCTTCGCGCTCATCCCGGGCGCTGGCCACATCCCGGCTAACGATGCCCCCGCCGTTACGCTCGCCGTCATCGACGACTTCCTGGCCGAGTCACGCCCCTGAGCGACGGCGCGTGCACGCCCGCCTGGAGCTCGTCGGGCGAGAGGTACACCCACTCCGGCTGATCGCACCCGGAGATCGTGACCCAGACAGGCTCGGTGGCCGCGACCTCGAACGTCACCGGCCCCGGAGGGACCGTCATCGTGACCGTGGAGAACAACCCGGGCCCCTTGTCGTCGTCGCCGTCGTTCCACGACTGCTGCGGACCCAGCGACGCCGGCTCGTCGCAGGCCAGGACGAAGGCATGCTCCCACGTCTCGCCGGTCCACGAGACCTCGCGCGCGTCGCAGGTGGGTGACCCGGACCGCGGGAACACGGCGAGCGCGAGGTACTCGGCCTCGACATCGGCGAAGCTGTCGCCGAACACGTCGCCGAAGATCCTCACCGACTCCGCGACGCCCGTGCCAGCGCTGGCCATGTAGTACTCGAGGAGCTGCGGCATGCCGTAGCGGTCGTGCAAGTAGGTTGTGAACGCGCCCGCGTTCGAGTAGGCGAGATCGAGCGGGTCCTCGATCTGCATCATTTCAGACGGTGTCTGGTAGGGATCGACGGCGCCTGCCCAGTCGTCCTCGAGCATCACTGCGATGCCCTCCTCGAGCCACACACGCGTCCTCCCGAGACGGTCCAGGTGTGCATGGGCAAGTTCGTGACTGAACGAGAACCACTCTCCGTAGAACGAGCGACCCACCGAACAGTTGCCCGTGCCCGTTGAGCACGTCTTGCGCGGGGCTCCATTGAGATACCAGTAGAACGTCAGGGGCTGATGGGGCAGCCCCGTCTCGCGCTCAAGCCATGCCAAGCGGCGCTCGAAGTACCCGAAGCTGCCCGCACAGACCTCGTCGAAGTCTTCCGTCCGCACCGTGAGGCCGTCCAGCTCGTAGCGCGACGAGTCGTCCGCGCATGCGACGACGAGCACAAGCAGAGCCAGGACGACGTGCGCGCGAGACATCGTGATCAGCCCGTCGTCGGCGTGTTGCCGGTTGTCACGTTGGCGTTGTTGTTCGTGGTGCTCACGCACTTGCAAAAATGGTTTGGGTCATGCATGTCGCAGGCTTCAATCAGCTCGTTGATGCAGGGGGTTTGCGGGTGGGTGGCGTGCTGGGGCTTGTCGCACGGCACTGTCACCGCGCAGGTGTCCTTCTTGCACTTCCCGACGTCGAGAGGCCCCGTCACTGGCCCTCCGTCGTCCGTCTCGCACTTGAACCCAGCCGAACACTTGGTTTGCGTGCTGCAATTCGCCTCTGTAGGCCCTTTCTCCTTGTTGCACGCGCTGCCTAACGCCAGGAACAACCCCAGGACCAGAAAATCTCTCGCGCGGCTTCGGTGAACAATGCTGACCTCCGCGGCCAGCCTGGGCGGGCGCCACCGGCGGCGCAACCGACCGGCTCCAGGGGACTGCTGGGTATGCACGGGTGACAGCCGGCGCGGCCGGGGCTAGGCTTACGGGGCGATGCGCACGCCGATCCTCGTCGCCCTGGTCCTCGCCGCCGCCTGCGGGGACGCGGCCCCGCCCGGGTTCTCGACCGGGCCGGCGATCACGAGCGTGTCCGCGTCGACGAGCGGCAGCTCGTCTACCGGCGACACGTCGTCCACCGGCCCCGCCGACGACTCGGCGGGCAGCTCCGGCAGCTCGAGCACCGGCATCGTGCGCGACGTCGGGACCGTGATGGACTTCGGGCCCGTCCAGCCGCCCGGCTGCAAGGGCA
>ENA-OFCF01000465-OFCF01000465.1-metagenomes-genome-assembly--contig:-NODE-465-length-17864-cov-4.906733_pt1 | contig 17864 bp, 17 predicted proteins | sample MGYA00153387_OFCF01 | MGnify analysis MGYA00153387
CCGGGGGCTGCCAAGCCCCTGCCGGTCGCCGGTTTGACCTGTTATCCTCTCGGCTTCCTGCCCGGGCGAAGCGTTCCCCTGGCGAGGGCCGTGCCTGGAGAGCCGCCGAATGACCCGTTTTATCGAATTCCTGATTTCCCTGCTGATCGTCGTTGTTGTTTTTGTCGTGATTGGCCTGTTCCTGCCTTCCAAGCGCATTTACAGCTACAGCATCGAGACCAACCGTCCGATGTCCACGGTCAGCGACCTGTTCAACGGCTTCAGTCGGTTCAAGGACTGGAACCCGCTGCTGCGCTACGACGCCTACTACATCCTGGCCGATTTGATCGAGGTCCCCAATCTCGCGCGGCAGAGCGCACGTTACTGGGGCTACCTCGGCGAACGCTACCTGCTGCGCATGCGCGACATGGTGTCGCCGGCCGAGACCACGGCCGAGCGCTGGTGGTATGGCGTGTACGGCCTGCTGTCGGCGATCTATCGGCTGATCGTGACGCTGGCGATGTGGATTTTCCGCGTCAAACTTTCCGACATCGCGAAATAGGGGCGGGCCATGCACATCAATCGCAAGCTGATCGGCCATATCTACATGGCGGCGTTCCTGTTTTATCTGCTGGTGCCGCTGCTGACCGGCCTCGCGGCATACCTCGCGATCTTCCACGGGCTCTGACATGCACATGACAAGAAGCATTTTCGTGGTGATGGTGTGCGCGACCGCGCTGCAGGCGCAGCCCATCGTCGTGCCCATGCAGAACGCCTCGATGCGCAGGGCACTCGCCACGCTCCGCACCGACAATGCATGGACGCTGGAGCAGCAGGCGTCGATCTGCGAGATCGCGGCACCACCGTTCAAGGAGGCCATGCGTGCTGCGGAGTTCAAGCGACGGCTGGAGTCACTGGGCATCACGAACGTGCGCATCGACGCCACGGGCAACGTGATCGGTGAGCGAGCCGGCAGCGGCACCGGGCCCACCGTGGTGCTCTCGGCGCACCTTGATACGGTGTTTCCCGAGGGTACTGACGTGAAGGTCACGCGCGACAGCACCGCGACCGGCGGTACCCGCCTCACCGCGCCCGGCATCGGCGACGACTGCCGCGGCCTGGCCGCCGTGCTGGCCGTCGCACGCGCACTGAAATCTGCCAACGTGCAGACCGCCGGGATGGTGTACTTCGTCGGCACCGTCGGCGAGGAAGGCCCCGGCAACCTGCGCGGTGTGCGCGCACTGTTTGCCGGGGAGCTGAAGGGAAAGATCGACTATTTCATCTCGGTCGATGGTACTGGGTTTGGCGCGACCAGCGGCGCCGTCGGCAGCAATCGGTATCGCGTGTCGTACAAGGGCCCGGGTGGGCACAGCTACGGCGCGTTCGGCATGCCGAACCCTGTGCACGCGATGGGTCGCGCCATCGCGAAGATGTCCGACTTCACGGTACCCGATGCACCGCGCACCACGTTCAGCGCCAGTGTGGTGCGTGGCGGCACGTCGGTGAACTCGATTCCGTACGAAGGCATCGTGGAGGTGGACATGCGCTCCGAAAGCGCCGCGTCGCTGGCCACGCTGGATGCAAGGTTCCAGGTCGCCATCCGCGCCGCATTGCGAGAGGAACTGGCACGCTGGCCGAACAGCCGCGTGCCGCTGACCATGGTGGTGGACACGATCGGGATCCGGCCGGCTGGCTCGCAGCCGGACAGTGCGCGCATCGTCCGCATCGCCGTGGAGACGGGCAAGCTGCTCGGATTTCCCGTGACACCGAATGCGTCGAGCACCGACGCCAATGTGCCCATCGGTCTTGGCATTCCCGCGATCACGCTCGATGCTGCGGGGCGCGGATCGGGAGCGCACGCACTTGGCGAGTCGTATGAGGACGGACCGAATGGATTTCTCGGACCACAGTGGGTGGCGCTGGTCGTCGCCACGCTGTCCGGCGTCCGCTAGCGACGGCTGACGTGAAGCCGGCGGTGTGCAGACCTGCCGCCGGCCATCACCACGAACCGCGTTCGCCCACCGTGTCGATCACGGCACCCAGGCGCGCCGCGGCATTGCGCCAGTTGGTCTGCACCGCGCGCTGTGCGGCATCAGCGTCACCATGACGAATCGCGCCGGTGATGGACTCGTGCTCGCGGATGGACGGTGCAAGGCCACGCGACAGCAGGCTGACGTAGAGCCGTTCGTACCGCTCTGCCTGCGGCTTCACGGCGTCGTGCAGTGCGCGCAGACGTGGCCCGGCGGCCGCGTCCACGTAGCGCCGGTGAAACTGCTCGTCGAGGTCGTAGAGCAGGTCGTGCTTCGGCGTCTTCGTGCGCGACGCGCGTTCGAGACGTGCATTGATGGCCAGAAGATCCGTCACCAACTTCTCGCGCAGTAGCGCGGCAAGCGTTGCGGCACTACGCGCCGCCAACCCCTCGATTTCGCCGACGATCGAGAACAGCTCGATCGCATCGTCGCGTGTGAGCGGCGCGACACTGGGACGCGACTGCCGCAACGTCGGCGAGTGCACGATGTAGCCCTCCTGCTGCAGCCGCTGCAGTGCACCGCGCACGGGTGTCCGGCTCACGCGCAGCCGAGCCGCGATGTCCATCTCCACGATGCGTGCGCCGGGCGCGAGCTGCCCACGCACGATGAGCTCGCGCAGCGTGCTGTACACCACCGCCGGGCGTGCGCCGCGCGCGGGCGACACCCGCGCCAGCGTCATCGTGCGGCTCCCGTCCACCCCGGGCCGCGCACCACACGTCCAGGCGTCGCACCGGTGTGCGTGCCATTGTCCCACACGCGCACACCATTGACCAGCACTGCCTGCACGCCGATCGAATGCTGGTGCGGCGCCGTGTACGTGGCTTTGTCGGTGATGGTGTTCGGGTCGAACACCACGACATCTGCGTAGAACCCTTCGCGCAGCAGCCCACGATCACGGATCGAGAGACGGGCGGCCACCGCTGACGTCATCTTGCGCACCGCTTCCTCAAGCGTCAGCACCTTCCGCTCGCGCACATAGTGCCCCAGGATGCGCGTGTACGTGCCGTAGGCGCGCGGATGCGTGAGCCCCCTCGCCGAATCGGGATCGACCGCGTCCGCATCGGTGCCGAACTTCATCCACGGCTGCCGCATCTGCATCTCGACGTTCGGCTCCGACATCATGAAGACCAGCATGCCGGCGCGCGCCTCGGTCCCGAGCAGGATGTCGACGGTGGCGTTCGCCCAATCGCTCTTCATCATCACGGCGATCTCGGAGAGACGCTTGCCCTCATAGCGCTTCCACTCCGGCTTCTCGTACCCGACGGTCATGATGCCCGCCGGTGTCGCCAGCTGACAGAGGTTCTCCCAGGGCGTGTCTTCACTCCTCATCTCGGCCACGATCTTCGCGCGCGTGGCGGGGTCGCGCAGGCGCTCCAGCAGCTTGTCACCTTCCGTGGCCCACGGCGGCGTGCAGGCGCTCAGCGACGTACCACCCGCGACGTAGGGATACATGTTTGCTGCTACATCCAAGCCGGCAGCGCGTGCGGAATCGATCTTCGCGACGGCGCGCGTCGCCTTGAACCAGTTGCGGACACCGCCGGCCTTGAGGTGATAGATCTCAACTGGCACGCCACCCTCGCGTCCGATGCGCATCGCCTCGTCGAGCGCTTCCAGATACTGGTCAGCCTCGGAGCGCATGTGCGTGATGTACACACCGCCATGCGGCGCCATGGCCTTTGCAATCGCAATCAGTTCCGCGGTGTTGGCGTACCGACCCGGCGGGTAGATCAGCGCACTCGCCACGCCGAATGCACCATCGCGCATCGCGTTCTGCGTGATCACGCGCATCGTGTCCAGCTCGGCCGCATTCGCGGCACCCTCGGCGTAGCCCTTCGCGTACACGCGAATGGTGCCGGCGCCAAGAAACGAGCCGACGTTGACCGACGTCCTGTGCTGCTGCATGGCGTCGAGCCACGATCCAAAGGCGCGCGGTCCGGTGAACGTGCCGAATGCGGCAGCGCTCAGCGTGTCATCCCGCGTGCGCCGCTGCGCATTCAGCATGGTGATCATCGCGGTGTTCATCGGCGCCGGCGTGCTGCCTTCACCCATGATTTCGGTGGTGACACCCTGCGACACCTTGCTGACGGCGCGGCCGTCGCCGATGGTGAACGGCACCGCCGACTGCCCCTGGATGTCGATGAAGCCCGGTGCGATCACGCGGCCCGTCGCGTCGATGCGCGTGGTGGCCTGCGCCGTGGCCAGCATGCCGGCTGGAGCGATCGTCGCGATACGATCACCACGAATTCCGACGTCGGCGGCGTACCACGCATTGCCGGTTCCGTCGATCAGGCGCCCGTTCGCGATCACCACGTCGTAGGCGCCCGCTGGCGCGGCCGGCAGCGCTGCCATGCCGTGCTGCACGGGTACGGACGTAGCGGAACGCACGCGGGCAGCATCCTCCGGCGCCTCTGCAGAGCAGCCGATAAAAAGGGCAACGGCGGCGGCGCAGGCGCGATGGCCGCGGCGTGCGATGACGCGCGCAGCAGGCTTGCGCGAGGTCTGGCGTGCTGGCATGCTTGGCAAAGTTAAATTGTATACAAAATTGCAGCCACGTATCGGTAGCGTCGGTGCGCTGACCTCGCAAGCGCCCGCGCCACGCACGCACATCTCATGCAGACGACAACCGCCGACATCACGATCCGCGACTTTGTCAGTCAAGCGGACTACGACGCCTGCGTGGCGCTGCAGGACGTCACGTGGGGCCGCGGTTTCTCCGAACGCGTGCCCGGCGCAATCCTGCAGTGCGCGCAGAAGGTCGGCGGCGTCTCCGCCGGTGCCTTCGACGGCGAGGGACGGCTGCTCGGCTTCGTGTTCGGCATGACAGGCATTCGCGACGGCGCACTCGTGCACTGGTCCGACATGCTCGCCGTGCGGCCCGAAGCGCAGGGCCTGCAACTCGGCGAGAAGCTGAAGCAGTTCCAGCGCGATGCGGTCTGCCGGCTGGGCGTCCGCACGATGTTCTGGACCGCCGACCCGCTCGTCGCCCGCAACGCGCACTTCAACATCAACCATCTCGGCGCCTTACCGGCCGAGTATGTCGAGAACATGTACGGCGAGCACACCGGCAGCGTGCTGCATGGCGGAATGCCGACTGACCGCGTGGTGTACCGCTGGTCGCTCGACAATCCGTGCGCGCCAGCCGAGAGGTCAGGGCTGCCGATGCAGGGCGACGAGCTCATTCCGGAGGCGACGATCACACGCGCCGATGGCGCACCCGTCGCGCTGCTCACGCATGACGAAAGCATGGTGCGCATTCATGTGCCGAATGAACTTGGCGACGTCCAGGCGCAGGGCGTAAATCGCGCGCATGCCTGGCGCCTGGCCGTCCGATCCGCATTCACTGCACGACTTGCGCACGGTTTCGTCGTCACGCGATTCGTGCGCGCGCAGGGCGATGCACTGCCCTACTACGTCCTCGCCGCAACGCGTTGAGCGGCCGTCCGATCACGAGCACCCCGGAGAGACGCATGATCCAGCTCACGAGCATCAGACTTCGCGAGATCCGGCTGCCGCTGCGCGAGCCGTTCCGCATCTCGTCCGGCACGATGGTCGACCGGCGCATCGCGCTGCTCGAGCTCACCGCGGCGGATGGCACCACGACCTGGAGCGAATGCGTCGCGGACGACATGCCCAACTACACCGCCGAGACGATCGATACCGCATGGCTCGCGATCACGCGCTGGATTGCACCGCGCGTGCTGGGGCGCAGCTTCGAGGCGCCAGGTGATGTGCACGCCGTGCTCGAGGCGGACTTCCGTGGTCACCTGATGGCGAAGGCCTCGGTCGAGATGGGTATGTGGGGCATTGCCGCGACGCAGGCGGGTATCTCGCTCGCGCGATTCATCGGCGGCACGCAGGCCACCATCCCGGTTGGTATCTCGCTCGGCATCCAGGCGTCGCCTGCGCATCTCGTCGAGAAGGTCCGCGACGCGCTGTCACAGGGGTACCGCAAGATCAAGCTGAAGATCATGCCGGGGCGCGACGTGGAGTATGTGCGCGCGGTTCGCGAGGCGTTTCCTGACGCGCCGCTGATGGCCGACGCGAACAATGCGTACAGCCTTGACGATCCTGCGGCATTGCTCGCGATGGACGACATGCACCTGATGATGTTCGAGCAGCCGTTGGCGTGGGAGGACATCGTGCGTCATGCCTCGCTGCAGACGCTGTTGAAGACGCCCATCTGCCTCGATGAATCGATCACGTCACTGGATCGCGCGCAGGACATGGTGACACTCGACGCCGGACGGCTGATCAACATCAAGCCGGGCCGCGTGGGCGGGTTCGCGGAGTCGATCGCGATCCACGACTTCTGCGAAGCGAACGGCGTTCCGGTCTGGTGCGGCGGCATGCTGGAAAGCGGCATCGGGCGCGCGTACAACGTGGCACTCGCCTCGCTGAGCAACTTCCAGAAGCCGGGCGACCTGAGTCCCAGTGCGCGCTACTGGGCCCGGGATGTCGTGACACCGGAATGGACCATGAGTGCCGATGGCATGGTCACGGTGCCGTTCGACGTGCCGGGTATCGGCGTCACCGTCGATGTCGATCGCATCGACAACCTGACGGTGCGCGTTGAAACGGTCGCGCACTGAGCGATGCCATCCAGCGACGCGACGACCGCGGCAGCGCAGGCTGCGTTGCCCACCCGGCACACGCTCCATGCGCCCGCAGCAGTGCTGGATCGCTTCACCGACAGTGAGCTTGCATCGCTGATCACGCTGCGCCGCACGCTGCACGCCAACCCGGAGTTGTCGAACGTCGAGCATGCCACGGCTGATCGTCTGCACACTGCGCTGCGTGCACTTGGCGTGACTGAGGTCCAGCGCGTTGCCGGCACCGGCGTGATGGCGCGCATCCCTGGCCGCACCCATGGTGCACCGGTCGTCGCGCTGCGCGGTGACATCGACGCGCTGCCGATACAGGAGCAGACCGGCCTGCCGTTCGCCTCGCAGGTTCCCGGCGTGATGCATGCCTGTGGTCACGACGTACATGCCTCGTGGATCGTCGGCGCAGCGATGGAGCTGCTGCGCGAACCTGCTGCCGGCGATGTGCTGCTGATCCTGCAGCCGGCGGAGGAGATCGGCGCTGGTGCACGCGCCATCATCGACAGCGGCGTGCTGCACGGCGTTGCGGCAATCTTCGGCGGCCATGTGGATCGGCGATTTCTCGTTGGTCAGGTGATAGCCGAACCGGGGCCGCTGGCCGCATCGGCCGACAGCTTCACGATCATCCTGACCGGGCGCGGCGCACATGGCGCGCGGCCCCACGAGGCAGCCGATCCGATCGTGGCGGCGGCAGCGGTCATCGCAGCGGTGCAGACGATCGTCTCGCGGCGCATTGATCCGTCGCGACCGGCGGTGTGCACCATCGGCAGCATCCACGCCGGTGTGGCCGCGAACGTCATTCCCGACACCGCGACGATGACCGGCACGCTGCGCGCGACGGATGCGCAGACGCGCGCGCTGCTGACCACCGAACTTGCGCGCATCGCGCGAGAGGTCGCCGCGGCGCATGGCGTTGAGGCGGTGGTCACGATCGAGCGTGGCACGCCGCCCATCGTCAATCCGGTGCGCGAAGCGGCGTGGGCGCGGCAGGCCGCAACGGCCATGCTTGGCGCGGATGCGGTCGTTCCGTTCGGCATCACCAACATGGGCGGCGAGGATTTCGCCTTTTACATGGAACAGGTGCCAGGCTGCTTTCTCCGGGTCGGCGCACGTGCCCCCGGCGAGCCTCCGACCGCGGCACACTCGCCCCGGTTCGATGTGGCCGAGGGGGCGATCCTCGTGGGTGCGGTGGTGTTGGCGGCCTGCGCACGCACGGCCAGTCAGTCGCTGGCCACCGGGCGGGGCGTGGACGATGCGGAACCCTCAAGCGGGTCCTCGAACCGACCGATGCTTTGAGAAATCTCATGAACCATCGACTTTTCTGAGCAGGCTCTCATGTTCTTTCGCAGGAAAGATCCGGAAGCAGCCACCGCCTCACCGGGCCCGACAGCCGTTGCCGTTCTCGCGACAGCCTCGCCGGTGCCGGTGTCCGACGGTGACAACACACTGCTGCTGGATGCCCTTGGTGGTGTGCTGTCTGCGCTCGCACGCTTTCCGGTAGACCTGCCACACCGTCCTGCCGTGTCGACCAGCAGGACGTTGACGGCGTGGCAGCGTCACGCAACGCTGGGTGTGTCCATGGGTGACGACGACCACGTCTCGGTCGGCATTCAGGACCGCGATTGGCGTGGATTGGTTCGCGCCGTCTCGGAGTTGAAACGCGACGAGCAAGGCACGGTCGAGACACTCGTCGGCGAACTGCGCGGCGCGCTCTGGGCCTGCGTATCCGCCGTGCATGCGGCCGTTCGCATCGACGACAGTGCCGAGGCAGCGACCGGCACACACCTGACGCTGATGAAGAAGGCGGTGACCGGTTCGCAGATCAGCAATATCCGCGCGGATGTGCTGCATGCCGTCAGCGAGATTGATCGGGCGCTGAAGGAACGTCGCGAGAGCCAGCAGCTGCAGTACAAGTCACTCGCCACGTCGCTCGACTCGCTGGGGCGTCAGCTGGAGGAGGCGAAGCAGGAGAGCACGACTGATCCGCTGACCGGTGTCGGCAACCGCAAGCGCTTCGACCTCATGGCGCAACGTGCGTTCCAGATCTTCGCGCTCGGTCGCGCGCCGGTGTCGCTGATGATGGTGGACCTCAACAAGCTGAAAATCATCAACGACTCGTACGGGCACACGGCCGGTGACGCAGCGATCACCGGTGTCGCGAAGGCGCTCTGGTCGGTGTTCATGCGTCAGTCGGACGTCGTGAGCCGGTATGGCGGTGACGAATTCGCGGTGATCCTGAACAACTGCGATGCGCACGCGGCTGAGACGCTCGCCCAGCGGTTGGTGGAACAGGTCCGCAGCCTGCCACGCGTGCATGACGCGATGGAGTTTGCGCTTGGCGTGTCGGTCGGCGTTGCACAGCTTCTTCCGGGCGAGGAGGTGCCCGCGTGGATCGAGCGAGCAGATGGCGCCATGTATCAGGCGAAGCGCCAACCGATGGGTGCAACCGTGATTGCAAATGCGAGCACGGGCATGCCCGGTGCGCCGCGCCACCTGAACGCATCCGCGTCGCGCACGGGTGGGCCGCTGACGCGCTAGCTTGCGCGGTCAACGTCGCCTCGCGCAGAGGTGCGTTGACATTCCGACCTCCTCGGCCACACATGCCCGCTCACGGCGCGCCAACTGACAACCGCCAGCGCGTCACGAGATGCAAAAGTCTCGTGTCGTTCCTGATGGCTTTGGTCCTGACGCTCTCAGGCGCGAGCGCCGCCGCACAGGGGCCGGCCGGGTCGCCGCATCAGGTCGTGCTGATCTCGCTCGACGGGTTCCGCTGGGACTATCTGGATCGACCCGCCGCGCGTCGGCTCCGCGAGCTCGCCGCACGCGGTGTCCGCGCCGAACGCCTCGTGCCGTCGTTTCCATCAAAGACCTTCCCGAATCACTACACGCTCGTCACCGGCCTGTATCCCGAGCATCATGGCATTGCAGCGAACGTGATGCGCGACTCGGTGCTGGGCCGGTTCGCGACGGGCAATGACCCGGCTGTCCGTGATGCGCGATGGTTCGGCGGCGAACCGATCTGGGTCACGGCTCAGCGTCAGGGGTTGCGCACGGCCGCGTATTTCTGGCCCGGCTCCGAGGCGCCGGTCGGCGGCATGCACCCGACATGGTATTACCCGTTCGACCTGACCACCACGCGCGCCACGCGCGTGCAGCGCGTGCTGGAATGGCTGGCGCTTCCTGACAGTGCCGCGCCGCGCTTCGTTGCCGTGTATTTCAGCGATGTTGACACGAAAGGGCACAATCACGGCCCCGATTCGCCGGAGACCGATGCGGCGATCGCCGCCGTCGACAGCGCCGTGGGCGCGATCGTCGATGGCATCGCGCACCTGGGCAGTGCGGACCGGGTCGACGTGATCGTGGTGGCGGATCATGGCATGACCGCCGTGAACAGCGAGCGCACCATCGTGCTGGACGATTACCTCGCGATGGACAGCGTGGAGATAGGTGATTGGAGTCCCGTCGCGACGATCATTCCGAAGGCCGGCCGAACCGAATACGTGATGCGTGCACTGACCGGCGCGCATCCGCACCTGCAGGTGTACCGCAAGGGCGAGCTGCCCGCACGCCTGCATTACAACAGCGGCGCGCATGTGACACCTGTGGTCGCGATCGCGGATGAAGGGTGGTCCATCGTGCGCCGCGCGACGCTGGGGCAGTACGTGGCCGGTCGAACATATGGTGCACATGGCTACGACAACGCGTTGCCGTCCATGGGCGCGCTGTTCGTGGCGGCAGGGCCGGACTTCCGCCGCGGCGTCACCGTGCCACCGTTCGCGAACATCCATGTGTACTCGCTGCTCGCGGAGCTGCTGCGCGTGCAACCGGCGCACACCGATGGTTCCGTCGACTCGGTGCGGGTGCTGCTGCGTTGACGGCCAGGCGGCGTGCGTGATGCGGGGTGGTGCGCGCGACATCGCATGGTGAGACTGTGCGTATGACAATTCCAGCGATGATGCGCGCAGCCGTGATTACAGCACCGGGTGGGCCCGAGGTATTTGCGATTGAGCAGCGGCCGGTGCCGGTGCCCGGCCCTGCCGAGGTGCTCGTGCGCGTGCGTGCCTCCGCCATCAACCGCGCCGACATCCTGCAGCGCATGGGCCGCTACCCCGCCCCGGCCGGTGTGCCCGCAGACATTCCCGGCCTCGAGTTTGCGGGCGAGGTCATGGCCTGTGGTGCTGACGCGCGCGACTGGCAACCGGGTGACCGCGTCTGTGGCCTGGTCGGCGGCGGCGCACACGCGGAGTATCTGGTGACCCATGCGCGGGCCGTGGCGCGAGTGCCGGACGGCCTGTCGTGGGAGGTCGCCGGTGCGTCACCGGAGGCGTACATCACCGCATACGACGCCATGGTGCTTCAGGCGGAGTTGACGGCCGGCGAGACCGTGCTGGTGCACGCCGTGGGCAGCGGCGTGGGGCTCGCCGCGGTGCAGTTGGCGACGGCACTTGGCTGCACGGTTTACGGGACGGCACGTGGCGCGCCCAAGCTGGACGCCGCGAGGGGCGCCGGCATGCGGGCCGGCTGTCAGCCGGGGAATGAAGGCTGGATCACCGACGCCGTGATGGACTGGACGTCGGGACGCGGGGTGAACGTGGTGGTGGACCTCGTCGGCGGCGACTACACGGCCGGAAGCCTGGGCGCGATGGCCGCCAAGGGACGACTGATGCTGATTGGCGCGCTGGCGGGATCGAAGGCGACCGTGGACCTCCGCACGATTCTGGGCAAGCGACTGACGATCAGGGGGACGGTGCTACGGAGTCGAGCCCTGGACGAACGGGTCGCAGTGACCACGGCTTTCGCTCTCGAGGTGCTGCCGTTGCTGGCCAGCGGGCGCCTGATACCGCGCATCGACGCCAGCTTTCCGCTCGAGGAGATCGGGGCTGCACACGCCCGCGTCGAAAGCAATGCGACGATCGGCAAGGTGGCGCTGTCCATCGCCTGAGGCATTCCCTCGCGCCTTCCGATCGGCTACGTTGTGAGGCTAATCCGCGTCAGGCGTCGTCTGCGCGGGACAACGGTCGCTCCATGCAGGGGCGACCTTCATTCCCCTTCTCCTGCGTCGGCAACCCGCGGGGGGCGGTACTGACCATAGGGAGGTTTGCCACTCGTGACCGCGATTCTGCGTCCGTACGAGGCCGTCTACATCTTCGACAGTGCGCTTGAAGATGGTGTGATCGCCGAAAAGCTGGCCAAGCACCACGGCCTGTTGTCGCTGGCCGACGAGGCCACGCTCGACCTCTGGGGCCGTCGTCAGCTGGCCTACCAGATCAAGAAGCGCGACACTGGCTACTACGTCGTGGCCCGCTTCACCACCGAAACGGGCAAGCTGCCTGAATTCGAGCGATCGCTGAAGCTCGATGGCGGTGTGCTCCGTTACCTCATCTCGTTGCACGAGAACGAGCTGGGTGCTCCGCCGCTCACTGAAGAGCAGCTGGAAGCCAAGCGCCGCGCTGAAGAAGCCGGCGACGACGACGACGACGAGGATTAGCCCATGGCCCGCCGCAACAAGAAGCCCAGCCCGGTGAACGAGGCTGGTATCCGCTTTGTCGATTACAAGGACGAGCGTTTCCTGAGCCGTTTCATCACCGAGAACGGCAAGATTTTGCCGAGCCGGCTGAGCGGAGTCGATGCACGACATCAGCGTCAGCTGGCGTGTGCGATCAAGAAGGCGCGGTACCTGGCGCTGCTGCCGTACACCCGCTCGAGCAAGGCCTGATCGTTCGATGACGAACGCCGCCGTTCCAGCGCCGCGACGTGGCTGGTGGTGGCCGGTGCTGGCGGTGCTTTGTTGGCTGATCGTGGCCGACCTGCCCATTGCCCACACGCTCCTGCCGGTGCACCAGCCACTGTTGCTGCTGTTGCCCATGCTGGCGGTGTGTGCGCTGGCCGGCTGGTGGAAGGGAGGCAGCATGCCGATGGCGATGGGTTTCACCGCCGCGGCTGCTGGTGTGGTGTTCGAGGCAGTGCGCAATGGCGTGAGCAGTGTCGCGTTGTCGGCCGCCTGGTCGATCATCGCGGCGTCCTGCCTTGGGTTATCGCTGCTGGCCTCGCGGTCCAAATGGTTTTTGGGCAAAGGTGTGGTCGCGGTTCTGGCGGCTCTGCTGCTGGCGGTGGTTCTGGTGGCGGCAACGCCGTCAGGCCCGGCGTCGCTGGCCCGCACGGTGGGTGCGGCGCTGGAGGTACGAGGTGGAGCGGACTTGAACAACTGGCGCGCCGCTCGTTCGCAGATGACGCGAGGGAGCAGCACGCGGGCCGACAGCGCCACGACGGCGATGCTGGACATGGCCGAGCAGACCGTCACGGGCCTGCCGGCACTGGCGAGGTCGGCACTGCCGTCGTTGCTGGCGTTGCAGACGTTGGTTGCGATGGCGATGGCGTGGGCGCTGTTCCACCGCGTCAGCCGCACTCGCCTTGGCGAGCCGCTGGCACCGGTCCGGGAGTTCCGTTTCAGCGATCACTGGATCTGGTCGGTGATCGCAGGGTTGGTGATCGCGTTGCTGCCTGCCCTGCAGGTACTCCAGCCGCTGGGTATCAACCTGCTCGTGTTCTTCGGCGCGCTTTACGCGCTGCGTGGTGCTGCCGTGCTGGCGTGGTTTCTTCGCCCGAGCCGTTCGCTGCTCGGGCTGCTGATTGGAATGGCGTTGTTGCTGCTGCTGCGGGAAAGTGCAGCAATCGCGCTCGGTTTCGTGGGACTGGGTGATACTTGGGCCGACTGGCGACGCCGGATCCGGCCAGCGGTTTCCTGATTCGAGGAGGGTGACGGAATGGAAGTGATTCTTCGGCAAGCGGTGGACAGCCTCGGACATGCAGGCGATCTGGTCAAGGTGTCGACCGGGTTTGCCCGCAATTACCTGCTGCCGCGCGGCATGGCCCTTCCGGCCACCGACGGCAACAAGAAGCGCATCACGATGGAAAAGGCGAAGCTCATCGCAGCCGAACAGGGCCGCGTCGACGCTGCGCAGGAAATGGCCAAGGCGTACGCCGATCTCTCCATCACCTTCGCGGCGCGCGTCGGCGAGGAAGGCAAGCTCTTCGGATCCGTCACGGCCGGCGACATCGCCGACCAGCTGAAGGCCCAGGGTCTGCACGTCGAGCGTCGCCAGATCGACCTGCAGGAACCGATCAAGGCACTGGGCGTCTACAAGGTCGCCATCAAGCTTCATGCAGACGTGAAGCCCGAGGTCAAGGTCTGGGTCATCAAGGGATGAACTGGACTCCGGTGCCAGTTCGGTGAGCTGACATCGGCAGCACGTGCATGAACGAACGGGGCGTCTCCCAGCGTGGGAGCACGTCCCGTTTCGCGTGTCTGCGTGCGGAGGTCGACAGCGCAGCCGGCCCTGCGGGCGTCGCAGCATTCCGGGCGTTGTGCCGCAGAGTGTGTGGTTCGACCTCCGACGGATTAACCTACGGAAGGTCGCTCCCGCCAATCAGCATCAGGGCGGGCCCTTGTGCCATCAGGCGGATTGCTTCCGCCGTTCCATATATCGATGACCGCGTTGACACGTACGACCCGCAGCACCAAGGCCGCCGCTGAAGCCCTCGCCTTGCGCGCCGCACAGCTCATGAGCGAGTTCAAGGGTATTGACATCCAGGTGCTGTCACTGGCCGGCCTGACGGACATGACCGACTACTTCGTGATTGCATCCGGCACATCGGATACGCACGTACGCAGCATGGCGGATCACGTCGTGCGGCAGTTGCGCGACGGCGGCGAGCGTGTCACGCACGCCGAAGGTGTCGAACAGGGCCGATGGGCGCTGCTGGACTACACCGATGTCGTGATCCACGTTTTTCATCCCACGCTGCGGAACTTCTATCAGCTGGAGCGGTTGTGGAGTGATGCCGAGCGCGTCGCGTTCGAGTGACGAACCGCTGAGGCAACTGGTCGCAAATGGTCCGGGAGGACTTGGAATGAGGATGCGGCGACTTCTAGTAGCAATTACCACGACATTGGCACTGGCCTCGTCCGCCGGCGCGCAGGGTTACTTCGGGAAAAACCAGCCCCAGTACAAGCGATTCCAGTGGCGCGTGCTCGAGACCGAGCACTTCCGCGTGCACTATTACAAGGAAGAGAAGGCCGCGGTCGAGGACGCCGCGCGCATGGCCGAGCGCTCGTACGCGCGGCTCACGCGAATCCTCGGCCACGAGTTCCGCGAGCGGAAGCCGATCGTGATTTTCGCGAGCCGCACCGACTTTGCGCAGAACAACATTTTCGGTGACCTCGGCGAAGGTACCGGTGGTGTCACCGACGCGCAGCGACAGCGCAACGTGCTGCCGCTGACCGGCGACTATCGCACCTTCGAGCATGTGCTGACGCACGAAATGGTGCACCAGTTCCAGTATGACGTGTTCTCGCGCGGCCGTGCCGGTGCGAACCTGCAGGCACTGCAGGCGGTGAACCCGCCGCTCTGGTTCATGGAAGGCATGGCGGAGTACCTGTCGCTGGGCACCGATCACCGGTTCACCGACATGTGGCTCCGCGATGCTGCCATCAATGGCGACATCCCGACCATCGAGCAGATGACGGTGTCTCCGGATCGCTTTTTCCCGTACCGGTTCGGCGAGTCGCTGATGCGCTACATCGGCGAGCGGTGGGGCGACCAGGTCATCGGGCAGATTCTCGAGGCGGTGCCGAACGTGGGCGTCGAGCGTGCATTCAAGCGCGAGCTCGGACTTTCGCTCGAGGAGCTGAGCGACGACTGGAAGGACGCGATGCAGAAGCAGCATCTGCCGACCGTCGCAAATCTCGACCGGCCGCGTCGCTTTGCCGACAACCTGCTGAACGCGAAGAAAAGCGGTGGCGACATCTTCCTCGCACCGACGCTGTCGGACGACGGCTCGAAGATCCTGTTCCTGTCGAACGGCAACTTCCTGCGCGGCGAAGTCTTCATCGACCTCTGGCTCGCCGACGCACGCACCGGCAAGCGCATACGCCGGCTGGTAAAGAGCACCACGAATCCGAATGCCGAAGAACTGCGGCTGCTCTACAGCCAGAGTTCCTTTTCGCCTGACGGGAACCAGGTCGCGTATGTCGGCCAGCGCAACGGAAAGGATGTGCTCAACATCGTGCGCACGCGTGGCGGCGCGACACGACGAGTGGACCTGCCGGTCGATGGTGTGCTGAGCCCCGTGTTCACGCCGGATGGAAGACACATCGTCTTCAGCGCGAACAAAGGTGGTATCACGGATCTCGCGATCGTCGCGGTGGACGGTACCGGTTTCCGCATGCTGACCGACGATCGCTATGGCGACTTCATGCCGAACGTCTCGCCTGATGGTCGCACGATCGCGTTCGCGAGCGACCGCGGTTCGGAGACGGATTTCGACGTGCTGCGTTTCAGCCGCTGGAAGGTCAGCCTGTACGACATGGCGACTGGCAGGATCACCGTATTGCCGAACCAGCCGGGCCTGAGCATCAACCCGCAGTGGGCACCCGACGGCAAGAGCATTGCATACGTCAGCGACCGCAATGCCGTACCGAACGTGTTCCTGTACGACATGAACACTCGCGAGCATTACCAGCTGACGAATGTCGCGGGCGGCATCTCGGGCATCACCGAGTTCAGTCCCGCACTGACGTGGGCGCGCAAGGCCGATCGGCTGGCCTTCGTGCACTTCGAAAAGAAGGGCGAGTACACAATCTGGACCGTGGACAATCCGCGCGCGCTGAAGAAGGAACCGTACCGCGATCCGGTTCGCACGCCGGCGCTGGTGGCGACGGGCGTGGCCGCAAACGGCATCACCATCACCGCGATGCCAAGCGCCCCGGTGCCGGCGAAGGCGCCCGTGCCGACGGCCGGAACGCCGCAGCCGGGCACCACGATCGCGGGCGGCATCCGGCCGAATCCGGGCGCCCGCTCGATGTATCGCGCGCCGGATGGCCTGCGCGCGTCCGATTCGCTGCCGAATCGCGGCGAACGTGACACGACGGTCGTGACCGTGAACGAGATGCTCGACAGCGCCGACCTGGCGCTCCCCGATCCGACGCGGTTCCGCGATGCACCGTACAAGGTCAGCTACGAAGCCGATTACGTGGCGCGGCCCAGCATCGGGTTTGCGCAGGACAATTTCGGTCGCGGGCTGTTCGGTGGCACGACGGTCGTGCTCAGTGACCTGATCGGCAACAACCGTCTGGCGTTCACGGCGCAGGTCAACGGCCGCATCCAGGACGCGATCTTCTACGCCGGTTACACGAACCTGGGGCGCAAGCTTCAGTACAACACCGCAGTCTCGCAATTTCCCTTCTTCTTCTTCAACGGGCAGAACGTCACGCAGGTCTCGCCCGGCATCCTGCAGGAGACGCAGAGCCTCGCGCGCTTCGTGCTCCGCGATGCGACCTTCACCTCGCTGCTGCCGCAGAATCGCTTCAAGCGATTCGAGCTCGGGCTGGGGCTGCAGAACATCGGGCGCTCGATCGTTGAAGTGGCGCGGCAGTTCAACTCGTTCGGCGAGAGCACGCAGTTCCAGATCGTCGGCGACCAGAATCTAGGCTCGCTGACCTTCCTGCAGCCGAAGGTTGCGTTCGTGTCCGACAACACGTTGAACGGATACACCGCACCCATCATGGGTCGTCGCATGCGCTTCGCGTACGAGCCGACGATCGGCAGCCGTCGCTGGCAGGAGTTTGCGGCGGATTACCGTCGGTATGATCCCATCCTGTTCAACTACATCACGATCGCCACGCGGTTCACCGGCACGTTCCGCACGGGGCGGGACGAGACGTTCTTCCCGAACTACATCGGCAACCCGAACGGCATCATGTGGCTGCGTGGTTACGACCGCGTGAATGCGCTGGACTTCGGTTGCCAGCCCACGATCGGTGCGTCGTCTGGCTGCAGCAACACGGAGCTCCTCGGCTCCCGCGCGCTGGTGGCCTCGGCGGAAGTCAGGTTCCCGCTGATCCGACGCTTTGAGCTCGGTGTGCTGCCGGTGCAGCTGCCTCCGGTAGACGGCGCAGTGTTCTATGACGCCGGCATGGCGTGGAGCGGCGGACAGAGCGCGAGGTTCTCACGCCCCGACAATTTTGATCCGACCCGCCAGCGCTACCTGCTGCGGAGTTATGGCTACTCGCTGCGCCTGAACCTCTTCAACTTCGCGCTGCTCCGGTGGGATTACGCAATTCCGCTGGATCGCCCCGGGCGAAAGGGCTTCTGGCAATGGTCGCTCGGTACGTCGTACTGAGCTGACGGTTCCAGACCGACAACGGGCGTCTGCGCACAGCAGGCGCCCGCTGCATTTCAAGGCGTGTTCGCCC
>ENA-OFCF01000466-OFCF01000466.1-metagenomes-genome-assembly--contig:-NODE-466-length-17826-cov-3.179450_pt1 | contig 17826 bp, 15 predicted proteins | sample MGYA00153387_OFCF01 | MGnify analysis MGYA00153387
GTGTTTGATCTATCCAAAGACGCTGTCAGCAAGCTGCATCTCGCCCAGCGCGATGCCCGCGGCGATCGGGGCACCGGCGCCGACGATGTCACCGCCGTCGGCGACCGCGGCCTCGCGTTGCACTTCGACGGCGCCGCGTGGACCGTGCAGCCGACCGACGACCTCGCCGACCTGATCAGCGTGTGGGGCCGCGGACACAACGAGCACCTCGCGGTTGGCGGCCGCGCGAACGGTCGCATCGCGCGCTGGGACGGCGCGGCGTGGAGCGGCGTCACGCTGCCGGTCCCGGGCCTCAGCGGCGTGTGGATGGACCCTGGCGGCGCCGCGACCGTGGTCGGCATGCAGGGCACGATCGCAGACATCGCGCCTGGTGGCCTCGAAGTGGTGGCGCAGGACAGCCCGACCCATCTGCTGCTCCACGCGGTGTTCGGATTCGAGGATGGCCGGCGATTCGCGGTCGGTGGTAACCTCGCGGGTGTCCCGCCCTACGTCGGCGTGATCGTGCAACGCGGTCCCTGATCGCGCGCTCGCGTCGCGCTCTATCGACCCTCGACTTCGTTATAATCTTGCGCGCTTCACGACGCGCGGACTGGCTTATGAACATTCGACCCACCTCGGCGACCCTCATGCTCAGCGCGGCCTTCGGCTGCACCATCGACCTCGGCGGCACCACCACGGCGACCACGGCGACCACGGCGACCACGGCGACCACGGACGGTCCGACGACCGACCCTGGCGACACGACCACCGCGCCGGACACCAGCGGCACCACGGGTGAGCCGACGCCGACCACCGGCGAGGCGACCACCAATGTCGGGCCGACCACGGGCACCAGCACGGGCGACACCGAGGGCGACCCCGTGTGGTGCAACGGCTTCGACCCGAACGCGGTCGGCCTGACGGTCCACAACAACGCCGACCTCTCCATCATGGACGGCTCGGAGCTGGCGGCCGAGTGCGGCGGTCAGGGCGTCCTCATGATCCCGATCTTCCCGCACTTCGGCGGCTTCATGCCGGCCGGCGACGCCGTCACCTTCGACGTCGTCCTCGACGTCGACGGCTTCAATATCGGACCGGGCGACCACTTCTTCTCGGCCACCGATCTATCGCATGAGGTGGATTGCAGCTATGAGGATACGTATGGCAATTATTTCGGGTCGTATGCGTTCATCCCGATGTTCCCGCCTGACGGCCTCCCCGACATCAACGCGATCAACGGCAAGACCGGGCACCTCTCGCTGACCCTGCACACCCCGAACGGCGACGTGCCCTTCGCGGCCGACGTCATTTTAAAGGCGCAGATCGACGTGTGTGGCTACGGCGGCTACGAGACCTCCGATTACGGCAGCACCGGCCCGGACAGCACCGGCTGAGCCCACATACCGCCGCGCTCCCGGCGTCACCCGCCCGGACGGCCGCCGGTGCACGCACCTCGGGCGCGCACCTCAGGCCCCGAACACGTCGGCGAAGCGCAGGCCCTCGACGACCGCGCCCTGCGTGGCGACCCAGCGCAGGCCCGACAGCATGAGCTCGCTGTGGACCACGCCCGCCCCGCCGAGCACCGGGTTCGGCGAGAACAGCAGCACCCTGCCCCTGCCGTACGCCGACCCGACGATCGCCGGCGTCCCTGGCATCTCGTTCGGACCTGTCCCTTTGGACACATTGAAAATTTCGCCGACGTAGTCCGCCAGCCCGAGATACGGCGCGAGACCCTCCGTGGGCACACGCGTGAAGATCGGGCCATTGGCGTAGAAGAGCTTGAACGGCGGGCGACCCTCGGCGCGCACATCGAGGCCGGCGATGCCGCGCTGCCAGGAGTCCCCGGTCAGGTTGCGCCCTGCGACCAGGCGCAGCTTGTGAAACTCGTCCTCGCCCTGCAGCGCGAGATAGGCCCCGGCGCACACGCCCACGTAGCCGCCGCCGTCGCGCACGAAGTCCTTGACCGCCTGCTTGCCCGCGTCGCCGAGCGCCTTGCCCTGCGACGACCCGCTGCCGCCCATGAACACCGCGACGTCCTGCTCCGCGAGCGCGCCGGCCTGGATGTCCGCCGGTCGCAGCACCGTGCAGCGAAACCCGGCGCTGCGCCCCAGCAGCGCCTTCTCGGCGGCGAAGGCCACCGGATGTACCCCGCGCGCCTGATACAGTCCGACGCGGACGCTCGCGCCAGAACCCGCACGCGCCCGCGACGATCGTGACAGTGTCAGCGCCCCGAGGGCCGCGCTGGCGCACATCAGCTCGCGTCGCCGCATTCCGCCAGTTTGCCACACGTCGCGCCGTCACGTATGGTGAGGCTGTGAACAGACCTCGCCATCTCGGTCGGGTGGCGGCGCTCGTCCTCGTGGTCGCGTGTGGGCCCGGCGAGCCGGTGGGCGTGGCGGAGACCGGCGCCACGCAGGCCGTCGTCACGACGGGGCCCGGCGAGCCGACGACCGCGGGAGACAGCTCCACCGGAGCGCCAGGGGCGACGCCAGCGAGCGTCCCCGACAGCGAGGGCGAGGCGACCACGGGAAGCGCGGCGACCACGGCCCCCGCGGACACGGAGTCGATGCCGACGTTCATGCCGACGCCCTGCGAGACCTGGAACGACGAGTGCCCCGCGGGCCAGCATTGCATCCCGTACGGAGATCTCGGCGCTCCATATCCAGACCGGCACGGATGCTTCCCGATCGTGGCGGAGCCGCTACCCGTCGGCGAGACCTGTACGCCGCTCGTGATCCAGCGGGAGACCGTCGTCACGCTCGACCCGTGCGAGCGCGGCCTGGTGTGCTCGTGGCGGACGGGCACCTGCCTCGCGCTGTGTCAGGGCAGCCTAGACGCATTGACCTGCCCGATGCTGTCGGCCTGCACAGGCTGGGAGTACGAACCGCTGTGCTGGCCGATCTGCGATCCGCTCGCGCCGACCTGCCCGCCCGGTGCGCGCTGCAACCTCTTCACCACGGTCGGCTTCCAGTGTTATCCCGCCGGTCCCGACGATGTGCCGCTGTTCTCGCCGTGCAGCCAGGGTGATGAATGCGGTGTCGGCACCTTCTGCGACGTGGCCGCGGCGGCGGTCGAATGCGACGCTGCTCGCGAGGGCTGCTGCAACAAGCTCTGCGATCTCGACGGCGACACCTGCCCGGGAGTCGGTCAGACCTGCGTGCCCTTCGATTACTACGTGCCGCTCCCCGAGTACGCCGACCTCGGCCGCTGCGCTGCGCCGTGACGCTCAGCGCGCGTACTTCGCCTTGAGGCCCTCGTCGATCTCCTGAAGCATGCCGAGCATCTGGTCGACGCGCACCTCGAGGCTCTTCATGTCCTGCAAGTTGCCGGTCGCCGCGCGCACCAGCGGGACCAGCGTGCGCTCGATGATCGCGACCTGTTGCGCGAGCAGCTCGGTGATGCCCGGGGGCGCCTCGTTCTTGACCTCGATCGCCAGAGAGGTCTGACCGAGGCTCTCGAGCGCGTTGGCGATGCGGGCGATCTGCGGACGCGCCCACTCGAGCGGGCCGGAGGCGACCATCGGCGCCGCCAGTAACCCCTTCTCGGGCGGCTTCTCGGGCGGCTTCTCGCGGGTCGCCGCGACCTGCTGCTGCATGAACGCCATCAGCTCCATCATGCGGGTCTGCTGGCTGCGCGCCGCCTCCTCGGCCTCCTCGGAGGGCCCGCGGGTGGCAGCCGTCCTGAGGGCATCGGTGATGCTCTCGACGCGCTGGGCCAGGATGCTCAGCTGGCCGCCGATGCGCACCGCCGGGTCGTCCTCGGCGCCGCCGAGGCTGCGCATGCGCTGGAACTCGCGCTTGATCGTCGCCCAGCGCTCGGTCTGCGTGGGATTCATGCGCCCGCGCATCTCGGCGAGCTTGAGCAGGTTCTGCTCCGCCGCGATCGTCAGGGTCTGCGCCTCGCCCTGATAATGATCGTCGACGAGGCGGTCGACCTCCTCCGTCGTCATGGCCGCGACGATCTTCTCGGCCATCTTGTTCATGTTGCGATAGCTGCCCTGAAGCTTGAAGGGCGGCTCGGTGCGGTACTGGTCGTCCATCGCGGCGGACGCGATGTACTGCTGATTGACCTTGAGCAGCGTCTCTTGCACGCGAAACAGGTGCTTGAGGACCGCGAGGATCTCCTGCATCTCGGCGCCCGAGTAACCATAGGAGAACTCGGTCGCCTGCACCTCTTCACCCTTCGCCATGCGGGCGAAGCGGTAGACGTCGGCCTGCTCGCGGGTCGCCAGCGGGGCGAGCGTGCGATTGGACGTCAGCGTGTTCTCGACGTAACTCAGCGCAAAGGTGTCCGCCTGGCCGCCGAGGATGTCACCGAGGTTGTACGTGTCGGCGCGGTTGGCCAACATATCGGGAATTTTGAAGGCGGCGCCGGACTCCGTGTACGGGTTGCCGGCCATCACCACGCAGAACTTCTTGCCGCGCAGGTCGTAGGTGCGAGACTTGCCGCGCCACACGCCCTCGATGCGCCGCTGTCCATCACACAGCGAGATGAACTTTTGCAGGAACTCGGGGTTCGTGTGCTGAATGTCGTCGAGATAGAGCATCACATTGTTGCCCATCTCGAGCGCCAGGTTGACCTTCTCGACCTCCTGCGCGGCGGTGGCGTTCGGCGCGTCCGCGGGGTCGATCGACACGACCTCGTGGCCGAGCGCCGGCCCGTTGATCTTCATGAACACGAGGCCGAGGCGGTTGGCCACGTACTCCATCAGCGTCGTCTTGCCGTAGCCGGGCGGCGAGATCAGCAGCAGCATGCCCATGCGGTCGGTGCGCTTCTGGTCGCCCGCGGCCCCGAGCTGCTTGGCCATGTTGGCGCCCACCAGCGGCAGGTACACGTCGCTGACCAGCTTGTTGCGCACGAACGAGGTCAGCACGCGCGGCATGAACTCGTCGATGCGCAGGCGCTGCTTCTCGCGCTCGATGACCTGCTGGCGCAGCCGGCGAAACTCGCGAAAGCCCGGCACGCGCACGCGCATGAACTCGCCGAGGCGCTCGAGAAACTCGTCGAGCCGCAGCTCCATCACGCGGTCGTGGATCCGCGGGTGCTGTCCGAGCAGCCCCGTGACCTGGGTCGCCGCGAGCGTGCTCTGGACCTCGCGGTCGAGCTTGCGGTCGGTCAGCGCCAGCACCGTCGCCTCGATCAGCGCCGGTCCGACCCTGGCCTGCTCCGGGGTCACGGCCACAAAGGCCTCCAGCCAGGCGCGCAGCAGCTCGAATCTCTCGCGCAGGCGGCCCTCGAGCGCGCGCAGGTCGTCGTCGAAGGCGCGGCGCAGGTTCGCCGCGTCGAGGGCGGTCAGCAGGCCCTGCTGCAGGGCCACGGCCGCCGCGCTGGTGATGAAGCGCGGCTTCTCGGCCGCCAGCTCCTCGACGAGATACTCGCCCGCGCGGTGCACATCACCGGGCGTGAACACCAGGCCGTGCTCGTCCAAAAATCCCTGGATCGCCGTCGACAGCTCGGCCGCCAGCGCGGCGGCGGCGGGCGTGAAGCGAAACGCGGCGCGCAGGCGGGCGACGCTCTGGGCCCGGCGGTGCCACGCGGCCCTCGGGTCACTGGCCCGCGCGACGTCGCCTGTCCCCGAGTAGCCCCAAAACAGGCAGGCCAGCGCGCGCGGCGTCGGTGACACGCGCAGCAGTCCAGCGGTCGCCCGCAGCGCGAGCAGCTTCTCGAGGATCGCGGTCGCGTCGGCGTCGTGTAATCCGCGCTCGTAGCCCTCGTCGTAGCGCTCCGCCGCGAACTTACGCACGACATCGAGTAATCCGCCCGGCTCGCGCTCCGCGGCGTACAGGCGCGCGAGATCGAGGCCCTGCGCGCCGGTCTCGGCGGCGCTCAACACGGTCGCCGCGAGGTACTCGCCGCGATACACCGCGTCCGTCTCGGACACGATCTGCTGACCCCAGTAGTCGCGGGTCTTGTTGAATTCGGGGTCGTCGATCGGCTCGAAGAAGTCGGTGCCGCCGAGGTGGATCGCCATCTGATCGCCGCGGTTGAGCAGCGTCACGTCGAGCACCTGCGTGTTGACGGAGAACTTGAAGGTGCCGAACTTGATGACCGCCGAGCCGCCGTCGAACAGCTCCAGGCGGTCCCGCAGGGCCCGCAGCGCGTCCTGCCGGGCGCTGATGATCTTGCTCGAGATCTCGTCGGCCTTGACCGACGCGCCGAGGCCCATCAGCTTCTCGACCAGCTCCTTGGCCTTGAGCACCATCGCGTCGGCCGCGAAGTAGGCGTTGAGCTCCTCGGGCGCCTTGAACGTCTGGGCCCGGCGCCCGACGCCCTCGAGGATGCGGTCCGCCGCGGCGACCAGGCTCTGCACCCGCGCCTGGCGCTCATCCAACAACGTCTGTTTCCTCGCCGCGATCGCGTCGTGGACCTCCTCGCGCTTGGCCGCCAGCTCGCCCAGGAACTCGTCGAATTCCGTGAAGCGCCCCGACAGCTCCTCGAGCTGGACCAGCAGCTTGGCGAGCTGCTCGTCGCACTTCTCCGGCGTGTCGCACTGCGTCAGCGCCGACGAGACCGTCTGCGCGAACAGCTTGAACTGCGCGCCGAACTCGGCCTTGCCCTCGCGCGTCAGCAACTGCTTGCGCACGCTGGCGTAGGTGGCCCGCACGCGGCCGTGATGGGCGAACACCGTCGAGATGTCCTCGAGGATCTTGGTCCGCGCGACCGCATCGCCGACCTGCAAGCCACTGACGACCTCGGCCAGGACATTGAGCCCGTCGCCCAGCGCCGTGATCTCGGCCTCGATCGGCTGGAGCTGCGCGGCGTTGTCGAGCTTCTCGACGCGCGCGAGCACGTCGTCGAGGCTGCGCATCACCGGGACCAGCGCCTCGCCCTTGACCAGGAAGTCGACCGCCGCCTTGCTGATGCGGTCGAACTCCTCCACCAATTGCTTCTCGAGCGCGTCGAGGGCGGCGAGGTCGATCGACCGGACCTCGCGCAGCGTGATGACGGCGCCGCGCTGGTTTCGCAGCGCGGTCAGGGCGTGCATGTACTGCTCGACGCCCTTCCAGTCGCCGGGCCGCAGCGTCTTGATCAGCGCGGCCTGCGCGGCCTGCGCGTCCGCCAGCGCCTCGCGGGCGCGCTTGCGGATCGAGACGACCTTCTCGAACTCGTCGATGATGAGCTCGCCGGTCTGGCGCAGGGTCTTGAGGGCGGCGTGCAGGTCACCGACCTCGGCGTGGCCGATCCAGTAGTAATTGTCGGCGACCTTGGCGGCCTGCGCGATCAGGTCCTCGTAGGTCTCGCGGCGCGGGTCGGTGTTCTCCGCCAGCCGCACCACGCTGAGCGCCTCGGAGATGCCGCGCACCAGCTCGGCGTTGCCGACCTTGGCGAGGTACGAGCCGTCGGTCGGCGCCGCCGCGGCATGCTCCGCGCTCATGAACGGCGTCTTCCACACCTGCATCGGGTGCAACCGGCTCGGCTCCTCGCTCTGGACCCGAAAGACGATCAGGCGCCCGTCCGGGAACAGGCTGTAGCCGTTGGCCTGGATCGGGTTTTGCATCTCCTTGCGGATCAGGTTGTACGGGAACAGGACATATCGGCCCTGATCGCGGCGATAGAACACGTAGAGCACGTCCTCCCCGTTGGGCGAGTCGATGCGCCGCTCGAACTCGAAGGCCGTCGAATCGCCGCCGAACTGCTTGGTATCTCCGGTGCGCAGATAGTACCCGCCGGGGAACACCACGCCGTGGTCCTCGGGCAGCTGCATGCAGCTCTGACCCATGGCGTCGATGCGCGCGACCGTCTTGACGCGCGTGTTGTAGATGAAATACCGCCACTTGAGCTCGCGGTACGGCAAGATCTTGAGCAGCACCAGCGGGCCCATGATCGCGTACAGGATCTTGGCGTCGTCGAGGGCCTGGTTGGCGTCCTCGACCGGCTCACGGTACAGCCCGAGCCCGTCCTTCGTGTTGTTCTCGACCTTGATCGTCAGGTCGCCGTTGACCGTCTCGACGAACACCAGGTCCTTGATGTTGACGTGCGGGTGCTGGCCCGAGACGTGGTCGTCGCGCGTGGTGTTGGTCCACTCGAAGTCGTGCGAGGGCGGGCGCGGGAGCTCGCGGTCACCGCGATTATCGACGTACCGCACCGATCCATTGGGCAGCACGTTCCAGTGGAAGATCTTGACGTCCTCCAGCGCCGCGCTGACCTGGAACACCGCGAACAGCTTGTTCTCCGTCGCCTTGAGCCGGCGCAGCTTGGTATCCTTGTAGTAGCGATAAAGGTCGGCGAACTCCTTCAAAAAGCCCTCGCTGTCGAGCAGCCCTGGCACCGAGCCCGGCGCCACGGGGTTGATGCCCTGGCCCTCCGGCGCGGCCGGGTCGAAGCTCTGCAGCGAGAACACGTCCTCGAGCGCGACCTCCTTCTTGAGCCCGAAGAACACGTTGTAGCCGAGCAGCAGGTGCCCGCCGACCTGCAAGATGTCGGCCGGCACGCAATTGTTCTCGGTGCGCACGCGCTCGTTGGCGACGACCGCCAGCTCCGTGCCACCGAAGGTCTTCTTGCGGCGCGCGTTGAGGGCGTGCGTGCGGTCCGCGAGCTCCTTGGCCTGCGCGACCAGCCGCGCGCGGATCACCTCGTAGCTGCCGCCGTCCAGGCCCTCGCTGCCGGTCGTTGCCGGCGCGGACTTCGTGTCCTTTTCGTCCGCCACGATTTACTCGAGCCCGAGCTCTTGCGCCTTCTGCAGCAGGGCCTGCAGCTTGCGCTTCACGGCGCCGTCCGAGGACAGCATCAGGTCACCGAGCAGCGCCGAGACGGTCAGCTTCTGCACGCCGTCGGCGTCGACCGCCGGCCGCGTGAGGATCTCCTTGAGATCGGCGGGCAGACTCTTCTGGCCGTCGAGGTACTCGCCGAGCAGCTTCTTGAGCGTCTCGCTGTTGTTGATCGTGCCGTCGATCGCCTGGCCGGTCCCGACCGCGCGGATGAAGCGATCGAAGAATGCACCGTCGCCGCCGACGATGTTGATCTTCGCGTGCTGCATAGCGACCGCGAGCACCTTGCCCTGCTCCTCCGCCAGTACGCGTGAGGCGGCGATCTGGGCCAGCTGGACCTCCTTCTGGCGCTCGAGCTCGAGGCGGAACTCCTCGTGCTCGCGCGGCGTACCCTCCATCGCCTTCATCGCCTTGGCCTTCTCGGCCAGGCCAATCGCCTCGGCGAGCAGCTTCTCGCGCACGGCCACCGCCGCGGCGACGCCCTGACGCTCGGCCGCCACCGCGAGGGCGACGCCGTGCTTCTCGTCCGCGCTCGCCTGGGCCGCGCCGCGCTTCTCGAGCGCACCGGCCTCGGCCTCCTGCACGCGGATCCTCGCCATGCCGAGCTTCTCGATCGCGCTGGCATCGGCCTCCTTCACGCGCACCTCGGCGAGGCCCGCCGCGGCGGCCTCGGCCTGCTGGCCCTCGGCGGCGCGGATCTTCGCCTTGGCGAGCTTGTCGGCGGACTCGAGCCCGGCCTCGGCGTGGATCAGCTGCTTCTTGGCCTCGAACTTGGCGATCTCCTCGCCGGCCTGGGCCGTCTTCACGTCCTTGATGACCCGCTCCTGCGCCTCCCCCTCGGCCTTGATGACGCGCGCATCCTTGGTGCGGTTGGCGTCGGCGAGGATGCGGATGTCCTTGGTCTTCTCCTCCTCCTCGGCGACGCCCTTCTCGACCGACACGCGCTCGCGCACGACCTCGGCGATGTTCTTGCGCTCGATCTCGAGGGACTTCTCCTTCTCGATGCGCAGCAGCTCGACCGCCCGCTCACGGCCGATGGCCTCGGTGGCGCGGGCCTTCTCGTTGCGCTCGACCTCGATCGCGATCTCGCGCTCGCGGGCCTTCTCCGCGATGGCGATCTGCCGGATCTTGTCCTGCTCAGCCTTGCCGATCTCACCCTCGTTGATCTGCTGGACCAGCGAGGTCTTCTTGTTCTCGTCGCTGGCGACCCGCATCGCCTCGTTTTGCTCGCGCGACATGGAGATGGCGATCTCCTTGTGCTTCTTGGCCTCCGCGTCGGCGCGCTGTTGCTCGTAGCGGAACACGGCCTCGTCGGCGGTCAGGTTCTGCGAGCCGACGTCCATGCGCTCCTTTTGGCGCAGCTCGTTGGTGAATACGTTCTGCTTCGCCGTGATCTCGGTGATCTTGCGGATACCCTGGGCGTCGAGGATGTTGTGCGGGTCGAGGGAATTGAGCGGGGTCTGCTCGAGGTAGTCGATCGCGGCGTCGTCGAGGATGTACCCGTTGAGGTCGCGACCGATCACCTCGATCAGCTGGTCCTTGAACTCGCCGCGCTTGGTGTACAACTCCTCGAACTCGAGCTGCTTGCCGACGGTCTTGAGCGCCTCGGAGAACTTGGCCGAGAACAGCTCGTCGAGGGTCTCCAGGTCGGAGGCGCGGGCGCAGCCGATCGACTGCGCCACCTTGAGCACGTCCTCCGGGGTCTTGTTGACCCGCACGAAGAACGCGACCTTGATGTCGGCGCGGATGTTATCCTTGCAGATCAGGCCATCCTTGCCGCGACGGTCGATGTCGAGGCTCTTGACCGAGATGTCCATGATCTCGGCCCGGTGCACGATCGGCAGCACGACCGAACCCGTGAACACCACGACCGGCCCCGACTTCTTGTTGACGATCAGCGCCTTGCCCTGATCGACCTGGCGATAAAACCGCGAGAAGATGAAGAAGGTGCCGACGATCACCAGGAAGATGACGCCAGCGACGACCGCCACCAGCGGCAGCCCGATCTCTTCCAAACCGGCGGCCAGTACGAATTGCGAATCCATCATCTGCTGTCTCTCCTGCGCGCTCAATGAGCCGCGGGCGGCCGCTCCCCGAGCGACGCCAGCGGTTGGTCGTATGCCTCGACCGTGAAGAAGTGGTGCTCGCTGTCGTAAGCGACGATGACCGCCTGCGTGTTTCGACGCAGCGCATTCGGCGGGTCACAGCGGACATCGACGATGAGGTCGACCCCGTGCTCGCTGATCAGCGCCTGCCCGAAGTTGGCGTCGACGCGCCCGGTCGTGATCGTGCACAGCTTGCCGACCAGGTCGACCCGGCGCAGCGGCTCCTGATGGACGATGAAGCGGCCGATGAAGCGCACCAGCGTGCCCGTCAGCACGCCGCCGAGGAACACCGCGATCACCGGCGCCAGCACCTGCAGCGACCACGAAGGCAGCCCCATCTCGGCCCCGCTGCGCGCGATCAGCAGGCACAGCGCCCACGACCACAGCACCAGCGAGCTGATGACGACCGTCGCCGGGACCTTGCCGAAGCCGAGCATCGCCAAAAAGCCACCGCCGCCGCCGACCGCCTCGAGCCTGCCGGTGGCGCCCTCGCCCTGGCCGGGCCCCGCCCCGTCGACTGCGCCATCGACTGCCCCGCCGACTGCCCCGTCGACGGCGCCATCGACCATGCCCTCGATCTTGGCGCCCGCGACCTCACCGACGTGCAACACATCGACGCCGATGGCGCCGACGATGACCATCAGCCAGTACAGCACGATCACGGTGAGCAGCACCGTGAAGACCACCGTGGGAAAGCTGAGGATGGCGCTGAGAAACTCGTTCATCACGGACGCGAGCGTTCGAACCGGGGTCAGGATGGTGCCACAATGGGGCTGCCGGTGCCAGGGCCCGTGCATGCACACCGTCCTGCATCCGCAATCGCGGCGCAACCGCGGCGCACACGATGTTTCGTCGCAGAACCCACGAAGCCGCCCCCTACCGACATCGCGCGCGCTCCCGCCAGCGTCGCGTGCAAGGCCGGCTCGCGCAAGCGCTTCGCGCTCGTCGGCGAGGGATCTGCCGTCAGAGGTCGGTGCAGGCGTTGAGCGCCGCGACCATCGCGCTCATTCGCGCCGAACGCAGCGACTCGGGATAGACGTAGACGCCGAGATAACCGCCGTCCGCGACCTCGTCGCACGCCCGTTGCGTCGCCTTGGCGATCGTCGCCGCGCTGGTCGCCGGCTCCCCGAAGTTGACCATCGGCTCGCCCGGCGCGCCCTCGCTCTGCCACAGGTTGAACTGATCGTCGACCGCGAACTGTCCGGAGTAGATCTCGGCGAAGTGGACCTCGACCCCCTCGGTGACGACCTTGGGCCAGCCGTTGCCGCGATTGGTCATGTACACATAACCGCGACCGGGCACGTCTTGCTGGCATGCGACGATGCCGGCCTTATCCGTATTGATGTTATGATTGGTGCTGGTGTCGTCGTAGGCCCATTTGACACCGTTTGAATGGCTGATGGTACCGTCGAAGTTGCAGATCTTCCACTCCGGATTCTCCTTGGCGACCCGCTCGTAGGTCCAGCAGCCGTTCGCCCCGGTCACCCCGTCGACGCCCGGCGTGTCGAGGCCGGTGTACAGCGCCACGCTGACGACGATCCGCTTGCTGCACGCCGGAAGCTCCGACGACAGCGCCTTGAACGAGTTGTACGCGCCGACATACCGGTCGATATACCCGACAGGCGCGGCGAGCTTCCAGCGGTCGTCGCCGCCGCACGCGACCTCACCATGGCCGACGAGCGCGCCCATCAACGGAATATCCTGCGCGTGGGCTGCCAGGGCGTCGGCGTGGCCGAGCACCTGCGCGAGCGTGCGAACGCCGAAGCTGCGCAGCTCGGCCATCTCGGCGAGGCAGTCGGATTCGGCGAGCTTGGGGTTGACCGCCGTGCACCACGCCCCGGTGACCAGCGCGCCGGTATAGTCGGTGCCCTCGTCGCATTGCCCGCTCGCCGCGAGCGCGGCATACACGGACGCGCGCGACACCATCGCCGCGTCGGCCTCGTTCGTGACCCAGCCGGCGTAGCGCTCGACGCAGCGCTCCATCTCGCCGGGCGGCCCGAGCTCGGGCGCGGCGTGGGGCAGCAACAGCCAGCCGTGGATCCGCTGCCAGTCGACGCCAGCGCACAGGTGATCGTGCAGGGTGTTGGTGGGAGGATCCGAGATGCCGCCGCCCTCGGCCGGAGCCGGCTGCTCCTCGGGCAGCGGACCACCGGTGGGGTCGCCGGTCGTCGTGCCGGTGTCGGGCTCGCCGGTCGTCACGGTCGTCGTCGGCGATGCGGTCGCGTCCGTGGTCGTTGCGTCCGTGGTCGTTGCGTCCGTGGTCGTCGTGGCGCTGGTATCGGTGGTCGGGCCAGTCGGTGCGGACGTCGAGGTGCTGCCGCTGGTCCCACTGGTCCCGGCCGTCCCCATCTCCGTATCTCCGCTGTCGTCCGCGAAGCAGCCGACCATCATCGCGGTCAGGAGCGCCGCGCATGCGATGAGGACACGACGAGACGCCGGGGACAGGGCGGGGACGGGGCGCATGAGGCTACATTCGCCGATCGCAGGCGCGTGGGCCAGCGCTTCCTCATCCGCCGGGCTCGCTGTCGGTCAGGCGGTCGGCCACCAGCTGTGCGCACAGCACCAGCAGCGCCAGCGGCACGCTCGCGGCGGCGGTCGGCCACCAGATGCCTCGCGCCAGCTCGCTGCCGCTCTCGGCGAGCAGGCGGCCCCAGCTCGGCAGGGTGCGGGCGCTCGCGCCGAAGTACGCGAGCACGGCCTCGACCTTGACCGCGTACACGAAACACAGCACCAGCGAGGTGACGAGCAGCGGTCGCAGGCGCGGCAGGAGGTGCCAGCGGATACGGTGCCCCGTGCTCGCGGCCATCGCCACCGCGGCGCGGTCATGGTCGGCCGAGCGCATGCGCAGGGCCTCGGCGCGGACGCTGCGAAACACGCCCGTCCACTGCGTCAGTGAGATCGCCACGATCGCGGTGAGCATGCCGGGCGACAGCAACAACGACGCGGCGAGCAGCAGCACCACGGGAGGGATCGCGGCGACCGCATCAGTGAGGCTGCCCAGCAGGCGGTCGGTCCAGCCGCCGCGCAGGCCGGCGAGCGCGCCGAGGAACGTGCCGACCGTCACCATCCCGAGCGCCGCGCCGACCCCGACCGCCAGCGAGACGCGGGCGCCCTGGATCGTGCGCGCCAGCAGGTCGCGGCCGAGCGCGTCGGTGCCGAGCCACGCACCTGGCCCCGGGGACAGGTGCTCGCGGGCCACCGCCTGCTCGAAGCCCTGCGCGTACAGACCGATCGCGGCGCCGGTCGCCAGCAAGGCGAAGCCCGCGAGGCCGGCGAGGGCCAGCGCGCCGACGATCCCGAGCTCGCCGATCCGCCTCATCGGCCCGTCCCGGATCGCACGCGCGTGCGCGGGTCGAGCGCGTACACGGCGAGGTCGCACAGCGCCTGGCCGACGATCGTCGCCGCGGCGAGACACAGCGCGATGCCCTGCACGACCGGGAGGTCGCCGTCCTGGATCGCCGCGATGAGCAGCGCGCCGACGCCGGGGACGTTGAACACGTGCTCGACCACCACGCTGCCGAGGACGACCTGCGGGAGCCGGGCCGAGATGCGGGCGAGCACCGGCGCCGCCGCGCCGCGTAGCACGTGGCGGGCGACGCGGAGCTCACCGAGGCCGCGCGCGCGCAGGCCTCGAGGTGCGGCGCGGCCAGCTCGCGCACGAACACGGCCCGGTAGTGGCGCAGGTCGGGCCCGAGCTGGATCACCGCCCACAGCAGCGCGGGCAACACCACGAAGCCGACGACCGCACGAAGATCACCGGCGAGCGGCCAGCCGAGCACCGGGAACAGGCGCAGGCGATGGGCCAGGAGGTGCTGCCCGAGCACGACGACGATCACGCTCGAGGTGCTCATCAGCACCGTCGACGTGGCCAACAAGATGCGACCGGGCCAGCCGCGCCAGCGCGCCGCCGCGAACCCGCCGAGCAGCGCGACGACCATCGCCAGCAGGAAGCCCGGCACCGCATAGGCCAGGGTCGGCGCCAGCGAGCGCGCGAGCAGGCCGTCGACCGCCAGCCCGCTACGCGTGCTGACCCCGAGGTCGAACGACAGGACCGAAAGGACATGTTGCGCCAACCTCGCCAGCACCGGCCGATCGAGGCCGAGCAGGTGTCTGTGGGCAGCCAGCGCCTCCGGGCTGGCCGCGCGGCCGAGCGCCTGCACGGCAGGGTCGGCGAGCGCGTCGACCACGAAGAACACGAAAATGCTGACGAGGATCAGCGTCGCCGCCGCGCTGAGCAGGCGGCGCAGCAGCACGGTCAGGTCTCCACGGACTTGAGCGGGAAGCCGGCCTCGATGCGATAGTGCGAGCCCTTCGGGGTGCGCACGCTCGAGTACAGGTTGAGCTGCTCGACGCGGAAGGTCTCGCTGCGAAACAGCACGTGATCGGACATGTACGCGACGACCGCGTCGACCGGGCTGTCGCCGAGCCGCGCGAGGGTCACGTGCGGGACGAACCTTCGGGGGTCGGGTTCGACCTCGACGCCGCGCAGGCGGGTCTCGACCTTGCGTCGTAACGCGGTGACCGGCTCGGGGTCGGCGACGCCGGCCCACAGCGAGGTCGGGGCGCCGCGCGGCGGGAAGATGCCGATACCCTTGAGCGTCATCTCGAAGGGCGGCGAGCTCAGGTCGGTCATCGCGTCGACGATCTCACGGTGGACGCGGCCGTCGACATCACCGAGATAGCGCAGCGTCAGGTGGAACTTGTCGCGGCCCTCCCAGCGCGCACCGGGCACGCCAGAGGACATCAGCTCGAGATGCGAGTCGACCTCCGACGGGAGGTCGAGGCCGAAGAAGAGGCGCGGCATCCTGGCCATCGTAGCAAATCGCAGACGGCCGCGTCCATTTGCGCGGCCGCGGCCGCTTTGCGCCGCTTCGTCAGGCGGTCGGGGTCGGGGTTGCGGCGCCTGGAGTGACGGCGCCTGGAGTGACGGCGCCTGGAGTGACGGCGCCTGGAGTGACGGCGCCTTCGTGGCTCGGACGGCCGCGGGCCAGCTTTCGCTGGAGGCTACGGCGGTGCATGCCGAGGCGACGGGCGGCCTCCGAGATGTTGCCGCGGCAGTCGGTGAGCACGGCCTGGAGGTGCTCCCACTCGAGCTCGTCGAGCGGCTTGGCGGAGTGCGGGCTCGGCATCTCGAGCATGACGGGCTCGGTGCGGGTGAACGCGGCGACGATGTCGTCGGGTTCGGCGGGCTTGGTCAGGTAGTAGACCGCCCCGAGCTTGATCGCCTCGATCGCGGTGGCGATGCTGCCATAGCCGGTCAGCACCACGACCGCGATATGCGGGTCGACCCGCTTGAGCGCCGCGACCAGCTCGAGCCCGCTGCGCCCCGGCATGCGCAGGTCGACGACCGCGCGGTCGGGCGACCAGGCCTCGGCCTCGGCGAGCGCGTCCTCGTAGCTGTGTGCCACCACGACGGCGAAGTTACGCCGTCGCAGCGCCCCCGCGAGGGCCTGGCAAAACGCCTTGTCGTCGTCGACCACCAGCACCGTGATGCGGCTATCCTCGGCAGTATCGCTCATCGCGCTCCCCCGGAAACGGTGCCCCATGCCCCGCCGCCCGGCAAGCAATTCGGCCGCGAACTCACACAAAATCATGCAGGATGACGGGGTGAAGAAGGCCACGGCCTCACGGCTGCGGCGGTCTGTCCGGGGGCACATCGGCCCGCGTCGCGCCGCCGCGCCGCGCCGACATGAAGCGGTCGATGGAAGCGATGATCCACCACTTCAAGCTCTACACCGAGGGCTATCACGTCCCCGCCGGCGAAGTGTATGTCGCGACCGAAAGCCCCAAGGGCGAGTTCGGCGTCTATCTGGTCGCCGACGGCACCAACAAGCCCTACCGCTGCAAGATCCGCCCGACCGCGTTCAGCCATTTGCAGGCGATGGACTTCATGATGAAGGGCCACATGCTCGCCGACACGACCGCGGTGCTGAGCGCGATCGATGTGGTGTTCGGGGAGTGTGACCGGTGAGCGCGTTTCCCCGGTCGTGCCTCGGAGCACTTGCGACGGACGCCTCGCGTGGCTGAGCGTCACTTCGCGCCCGATGTGCCCGAGCTTCGTGAGCGGTGGGCCGGGTTTGCCTGGGACTCGGCGCATTCGGCGCGCGTGGCGGAAATCCTTGCCCGCTACCCCGAGGGACGGACCCAATCGGCGGTGATCCCGCTGCTCGACCTTGCCCAGCGCCAGGTGGGCGAGGAGACCGGGACCCAGGGCTGGCTTCCGATCCCGGTGATCGAATTCGTCGCCGCCCAGTGCCGGATGGCGCCGGTGCGCGCGCTTGAGGTTGCCAGTTTCTACACCATGTACAATCTAGTGCCGGTCGGGAAACATCATATCCAGCTTTGCGGGACCACGCCGTGCCTTCTGCGGGGGTCGGACGATGTCCTTTTGGCGTGTGAAAAGCGCGGAATCAAAAAGGGTCATACCACCCCCGACGGGCTGTTCACGCTGACCGAGGTCGAGTGCCTGGGGGCCTGTGCCAATGCGCCGATGGTCCAGATCAACGACGATAATTTCGAGGACCTGACCGAGGAAAAAATGGGCGCGATCATCGACGCGCTCGTGGCGGGCAGGCCGGTCAAGGCGGGATCGCAGATCGGGCGGCAGACCAGCTGTTCCCAGGGCGGGCCGACCAATTTGAAGAAGATGACCGAGCGCAATTACGACTATCGCCCGATGTGGGCCGAAGCGGGGGAGAACGCGTGAATCATCTCCCCCCACCGCTCGGGACTAGCGGTTTTTTTGCGGAGGCCCTCTGTGGATAGCTCGTTTCTCCCCATCATCATCGCGGTCGTCGCCGCATTTCTCGTGTTCAAGTTCGTCAAGGGCCTGATCAAGTTCGCCGTCCTCGGCGTGATCGTCCTGGCCGTCATTTACTTCCTCAGCCAGGGCGCACTTTAGATGGGATATACCGGCCCCCTGTCCGACAAGGACCGCATCTTCACCAACGTCTACGGCTTCCAGTCGGCTGGGCTAAAGGCAGCGCAAGCGCGTGGAGATTGGGATCAAACGGCCAAATTGATGGCTGACGGCC
>ENA-OFCF01000467-OFCF01000467.1-metagenomes-genome-assembly--contig:-NODE-467-length-17820-cov-14.923276_pt1 | contig 17820 bp, 25 predicted proteins | sample MGYA00153387_OFCF01 | MGnify analysis MGYA00153387
TGCCAGGCAAGACCGCCTCAATATCCAGCGTGTCAGCACCGTGCACCACACGCATTCCAGCAGTTACGCCTGCGCGCCAGCGGATGCGCACCGAAGCTCGCACCACTGACACACTGGCGTCAGCCTTAATGCTTTCCGAGCCAGAGAGGTATTTCACGTTGGCCCAGATGGGCTTGGCCGTGATGTTTTCCCAAGCCTCTGGCACCGGAGTATCCCAACCATCTTTGCTGCCGGTTTTGCGCTGGATGTGGATCTGGTGGGGGAAAGAGCCCGCAATGATGGTCATGCCCAGTTCCTTTCACGATCCAGCAGCCCAGCCAAGTAGGCCGGCGGATTCGTAGGCCGCGCTGCACTGGCAGTGGTCAATTGATGAACGGCCATGGCAATGATGTAGGAACGTACGTTTGTCGGGCAGCCAACCTTCACCGTCACACGTACACGCTCACCTTCTTGATCCAGAAGATCAGGCAACGCGTCCGGAGCCATCAAGCACCAGCGCCCTGGCCCAAACTGCAGCAGTTCAAAACCTGCGACGTCTATCCAGCCCGAAACGCCCAGCGCCTGCACCCCCTCCAGCGAAGCAAGTGGCTCTGTGGTTTGCCAACCTTCTGGCCAGCCATCGAAGCTAAGCCTCAGAGTGTGCGGCATGAACTGCCGCTCACATTCGTGCTCGGCCGTCAGCCGGGTCGAAGTGATCAGCGTCGCGATCTGACCGTCCAGCTCGGTGATGTCGTCATCCAGGCGAGCACTGACCTTTACATCTGCCACGGTCACAGGCTCAGCGCCCAGGGCGGTGATGGTCTGGGTCAGCAGCATGCTCAGGCTTCCTGTTCGTAGTCGACAGCGGCAGCGCCAGAATTCAGCGCGTGCTCTACGGCGGCCGGATGGGTGTCCAACCAGTGGCGATTGGCCTCAGCCAGCGACTCGGGCACGCCCTGCACCACACTGCCAGCTGGATAGCGGGTAGTGCCGTCCAGTGAGCCGTCACACAGAACAAAAGCGTCGACCACGTCTTCTGACTCTTGCTTTGCAGCCGGTACCGATGCCAGGGCTGAAGCTTGCGACTCAATAGCCGGCGCAGTGCGCTCGACACTGAGGGCGCCCACTTCCGGCAGAGCCTGACCCGCACCGTCACCGGTTGCCACCTGCTCGGCCACGCCATCGGTTGCTGCATCAGCCACCGCGGCGGGCAGGGTCTCAGCCTCAGCCGCCTTCTTGGGTTTGCTCATGAAGATCTCCTTGGCCCAGCCGAAGCCGGGCCCAATTCATCAGGTTGCGGAATTGGCGAAATGCTTGATCGCGCCACCGTTGTCGACCATGTTGGCGCCGGAGCGGCAGAAGGCCACGAAGCCGACCTGGCCCTTCAGCGTGAACGCCGAATCGGTCATACGGAACAGGGTCACATCCATCACATCGCGGATCAGGTACTTGGAGAAGTCGCCGAACAGGATGGACTTGGCCGAGGCGGCCATGGCTGCCACGTACTGGTTGATCACAATCTCGCGGCCCAGCAGACGATCTGGCGCGCCACCGGGGTTGCCTTGCTCGTAGCCAGGTACAAAGATCGGACGGCTGTTGCCATCCTTGATCTTGCGCAGCCCCTTCAGGGTGCTGTCATTCATCATGTACTTGCAGGCAGCGCGATACGCGGGATCCACAGAGTGCTCCAGATCCACCAGATCGTCGTAACCAGCCGTCGAAACTGAACCGGTGGCACCGGCCTTGCCCAGCGTGGAAGCGACAACAACACCCTTGGGTTGACCAGTGCCAGTACCCAGAACGTGGTGACGGTCTTGGATGCGGCCCAGACGCAGGCGCAGCAGGTTCTGAATGTAGGCCTCGATGTCGAACATGGAGTCCTGCAGCAGCTCGAACGGCAAAGCAATGCTCTTGGAGCTGTACCGGTAGACATCCATAGAGGCTTGTCCAAAGGTGGTTTCACCGGCGGTCGCCGAGGCATTCTGGCCAACGATTTCACCTTCTTCCGCTGTCGCGTCGGTCGTGGGGAACAGCATCTGCGCGCCGGTTGCTGTCTGGATGACGCTGGCCACGCTGCGCACGCTGCCCGTGGCCTTCATCGCCTCGATCAGCTTCTTGCTGAACTCGGTGGCCACCGTGTAGCCGCCTTCGGAGCCGGTCGTGGTGGACATGGCTGCGCGGATGTCAGGGGTTTGGCGCGACGCCATGGCAGCGCGCTGCTCAGGCGACAGAGCCGACAGGCCGCCCGTCAGCATGGCGCGCAGGGCACCAGCCTCGTCGTTGCGAGCACCACCGGCTACGGTCGCAGCATTCATGGCTGCTTCGTTTTCAGCGTGCTCATCACCGGCAATCTGCGCCATGCGATTCAGGCGCTCAATGTCGCCGTCAATGGCCGTGATTTCGTTGAGCACGCCATCCAGGGTGTTCGCATCTTCAGGCGACATGCGCTGGTCGGCGCTGTACTTGTTATTGAGGGCGTGCGCTTCTTTGGCCTTGGCGTCGCGGCGCGCGCGCAATTGAGCGAGTTTGCTCATGGTGATTTCCTTTTCAATGGGCGAAAAAAACCGCCTCAGGGGCGGCGATCTCTGGTGCGCGCGTGCGCTCAGATTCGAGACAGGAAGGCCAGGCGCTGCGAAAGGCGGGCCTGGTGGTCTTCAGTGATGGTTTTTGACTCAGGCGTTGGTACCGGCGTTGGTACCGGCGTTGGTACCGGCTTTGGCGCAGGCGCCTGGGCCTCGGGTAGCTTGGGTGCATTGGCGTATGCGGACAGATTCCAGGCGCTGGCCTTGGCATCGGAGTCAGCAATCGATGTGGCAAAGCCATGCTCGAGCGCCTCGGCCGCCGTGAACCAGGTCTCGTCGGCCATCCAGCTAGAGACCTGCTCCAGGCCCTTACCGGTCTTGTCAGCGTAGGTCTGAGCCAGCGTGCCGTCGATCTTGTCGAGCAGGTCCGCTTCTTTGCGCAGGTCGTTAGCGTTGCCCCACATACCGGTCCAGGCCTTGTGGATCATGAACATGGCGCCCTTGGCCATGATCACCTCCTCGCCAGCCATGGCAATGAAGGTCGCGGCGGAGGCGGCCAGCCCATCGATGTGCACGATGACCCCTCCTTTGTGATCGCGCAGGGCTTGCTCCATGGCACGGGCCGCAAACACCGATCCGCCTGGGCTATTGATGCGCAGATGGATCTTTGCGTCTTTGTCCACCCCGTAGACCGCTTTGACGAACGATTCAGGCGCTACACCACCCCACCACTCCGCCTCATCTTCACTGGAAACAATGTGGTCGTACAGGAAGATCTCCACATCGGTGGAGTCAGCCTTGGCGACCACCTCGAACTTGCGGGCGCTGGCCTTGCGGTTGTCGGCGTAGAGCTTATTCAGTCGGTTTTTCATCGTTGTCCTTACCGGTGCTCTTGCCCGGGTTCATACGCAGGTTTGGATTTGGAGCCATGTTCTCCAGGCGGCGAACTTCATCTGCATCCATAAACGGCATCTCACCGGCGCGCCCCATGGCAATGCGGTAGGCCTCATAGCGGCCCTTGAGGTCGCCCCGCTCGAGTGCTGCAGTGATGTGCTCCACAAAGTAGCGCTCACGCACCGGCCACAGCTTGCGGTTCAACTCCTGCGCCATAGGCGTCAGATGGCGCTGCAGCGTATACCGCACAAAGCCAATACCCTGCGACTCGATGCCGCTGCCCCAGCTTGTGGTCTTGTCGGTGTGGCCCACCATGTGGGGTGGCACGCCGAAAAACCGGCAAATGTCCTCGATGGTGAACAGCCTGGTCGCCAGGATCTCGGCGTCCTTGCTGTTGACCGACAACTGCGCCGGCTCCAGGCCGCCGTCCAGGATCAGCGGGCCGCGCCCGCCATTGCTCAACCGCGCCAGCAGCGAAGCCTTGAGCGCGTCTAGCTGGGTGCCCTTGAGCTTGGAGGAGGTTTTCAGGGCGTAGTCGAAATTTGCGCCGCCCCCGAAGAACTGGCCGCTGTATTTCTGCGCGGCAATGGCCGTTCCGATGGCTTCCCGAGCCGCAAAGGTGATCAGGCTGGGGCTGCGCAGACCGTCAAAGCCCAGACTTGGCAGGTGAATCACGTCCTCTTGTTGGAGGGTGTAAGTCGGTGCGTCACTTGGGGTGATCCGGTACAACACCCGGCCATCCTTCTTGAATGGCTCCACCGCCAGCGGGTGCAGCGGCTTCCAGCCGATCACGCGGTTGCTGTTGTGCGCCCGCAGTAGCTGGCCAAAGCCATCGCCATAGAAAAACTTGCTGTTGAACAGGTACTCGATGGCCACGGAACTGGTCCAGCCGTCGCAGGCGGATTCGTTGAAGAGCCACCAGTACGGGTGATCCGCCTTGCCGCGCCCTGCATCAGCTCGTTCGTAGAAGCCCAGCGGCAGAGTTGCGATGGCCCCCGCAATCAGCGAGACGCAGGCATACACCGCCGACACCCTTTTCGCCGAATCCGATGTCACGTTTTCACCGGCAGCCGTGCGGTAGCTGGCACCCAGCAGCCCGACCAGCTCTTGCATGCCCATCTCATCCAGGCTACCGTTTTCGGCCATGGCCAAGGGATCAGCCTGGCGGCCAAGGCGCTCAGGCGCCCCATCTCGGGACGCAATCCAGCCTTCCAGCACACGCGAGCTGTGCTCGGTGCGCGTCAATTCAAGGGTTTGCGTCATAGTGAATAAATCCCAGGCCCGCCTTGCGCCTCAGGGTTGAGGCTCATGAGCGAAACCGCGTTGAACAGCGCCATGAGCGGGTCGATCTTGGCCGTCCCGCTGGCTTGTTTTGTGATCAGAATGGAATTGCCTTTGGGCTCTACCTTGGCGTTGCCAACGCACCAGGCCATCATTGGCGAGCCCTGGTGCTTGAGCACCCCCTCGGCCAACTTGCGCTCGGCGGTCTTGATTGATCCGCCCAGGCGCCAGCCCTGACTGATGCCGATGATCTTTTCCTGCGGCACGCCGGCCGCAACCAGTGCATCCAGGACGCCGCCAATCCCGCCCGGGTCAATGCCTACCTTGTCCAGCAGCCCGTAGTCCTCGACCTCTGCCACCATCCCGGCAAGTTGGTCCATGTCCTCGCCGATGCGCTGCACCAGCACCAGGTCGCCATCGCGGGCGAAGTCCTGCAGCCGTGGCGCAATCTCTTTGCGCCGCTCAAGCACAGATGGGTGGGCCCAGGCCTTACAGAATGCAAGCCAGCGACCCGTGCTCTCGCACCGACCAATCGCAGAGAAGCCCAACAAGTCATCCAGACCGCCGCCGTCGATGCCGATGCAGATCACTTCACAGCGTTCAATTAGTTGCTCCCAGGTGACCCGCTCGACAGCGCTCTCCCAAAAATCAGCGCCTGCCCAGCGGTCAGACCGCAGGTTCAGACCGATTTCTACGTTCAGGTGCTTGGCTAGGAACTCCTTGAACTCTTGCTCACCGCTGGACTTGGCCTGGCTGTGCAACTGAGTGATGCGCTCGATGTCGACCGACGCACCCCAGTTGGGGTTTGTGATGTAGGCGTTCTCCAGCTCCTCATAAGCCTTGCTTTCCAGCATCGCCCTAGGGAACTCATAAATCACCGGTAGGAATTTTCGGTCCTCGACAATCCCGTCGCGCACATCGCGCGCATACCGTAGCTTGCTCAAGAACACGCCGGCTGGCGGCTCCGCTGACTGCGTGGTGGCGTAGATCACAAAGCCTTCAGGCCGCGATGTCAGGCCACCCGTGGCTTCCAGCAGCATGTTGCTGGCCTTGGCCTGCTTGCCAAATTCGTGTAATTCGTCCACGAAGACGAAGCTGGCCTTCTTGCCTGACACGGTGTCGGAGTCCGCGGCCACCACCTTTAGGGTCGCACCGGTCTCGTTGTGAGTGATCAGCCGAAAATAGTCTTGGACCTTGAAGAGCGCGCTCAGCTCTTCATCCGCCTTGATGAAATCGCGAATCGGTTTGTAGCTGTTATCGGCGATTTCCTTGGTGGGTGACAGGATCAGCAGCTCAGCTGACTGGCGCCAGTTCATGATCAGCGCGCACAGCATGATGGCCGCGGCGACGGTCGATTTCGCATTCTTCTTGCTCACCATGAGCATGTATTCATTGATGTGCCGGCGCCCAGTTTCAGGATCTTCCGATCCGAAAACAGCCATCACAAAGTCGCGCAACCAGGGGAGCGAGACCTCACCCAGCAGGGGCTCGCCCGTCACATCGATCAGACGCAACTGACTGCAGATGGCCCAAGCCTCTTCTGCCACTGAGGGAAACAGCGGCGGGCAGCCAATCAGGCTTTCCCGCTGCACAATCCGGCGCTCCCAGTCGAGGCAGGCGGTAGACCATTCCATAAATCATCCAGACGTAAAAAAACCGCCTCGGTTGGCGGTTACAGCTTCTGGCCACCTGCGGCCACGAGTTTCGGCGGCTCTCTGCGGCCAAACTTTCCAGCGCCAGCAGCCTTGGCCTTTGCTGCAGCCTCTTCCTTCTTGCCGCTGCTCTCGCCCTTCTTGGCGAATTCGAACGGCATCAGGGCCTTGGCCGATTCAATGCGCAGCTTCGGCTCCAGCATCACATCGTTCATCGCGGCCAGCAGGAATGCCCGCGGATCACGATGAGCCAACGCTGCCGACAGGTCAAACGCTGTCGCACTTTCATCAACATTCGTCTCAGGCAGAGGCTGGTGTTCTGCATTGGCAGCCTTCGCAGCCTTCGCAGTCTTCCTGGCCAAGTGGGCCAGCACATCCTTGTCTTTGGCCAAACGCGAGCCAGCCGCCGATGCCGATGCTGCGCTATACCCTGCCGCCAGCGCCGCCAATTTGTTTGACTTGCCCGCCAACAAGGCTTCAGCGAACAGCCGCTTTTTGCCTGTTAGCGCCATAAACAATCCTTCGCGGCTTTAACACCGCTTTAACACCCCTTTAACATCTGGCGAGTACTTTAAAGTGAGTCAAACCCAATGCCAGCAAGGCTTACAGCCCGATTCTGGCCGTTGTTAAAGCTTTAACATATTTCAAAAACGGGGGGCATTTTTTGCGCGTGCGGTACAGGGCGGTCTAGAGCGGCGAGCCCTCCAGACTTTCGCCCCCCCCTCTCCCTTGGTGCGGCTGCCTGCCTTGGCAATCCCTCTGCAGCGCATCAGACGGGCTCAGACCACGCTTTCACCGATCAATCCACTTGATCGAGCCATCGCTGCACTGATGTTTCTCAGCCTCAACCCACTGCCAAACCGGGTAGCGGATTGAGCCCTTCATTCTCTGGACCTTGCCGACCTCACCCGTTGGCAGGCAGCCGACAACCTCGCCGCATGACACCGAAAGCAAAGCCAGCGTCAAAGCCGCGACTCTTCCCGCTGCTTGTCTCGTGAGTGGTGGGTACTGCATAGCGGCTGCCAATTGCTTCTGCGCCAGAACAACTTCTGATCACCACGATGTGGAATCTTGTGGTCAACGACTGTGGCCACCTCTACCCGGCCTTCGGCCTCGCACATCACGCACAGGGAATGCTCACGAAGGAAAGCCAACCGGGCTTGCTGCCACTTGTAGCCGTAGCCACGCTGGGTGCTGGTCATGGCCTCTGTGCGCCAACTGCCTGCCTGCATGGTTGCCACACGCCTGGTGTCCAGCACCTGCAAACTAGGTTTTAGCGTCTGCAGCTTTCCCATCCAGCCTCCCGTAGCAATGCACCAAGTGAGGATAGAAGTCACCTGCGTGGATTGGATGGATAGAACGAAAGCGAGTTGCGTACTCAGCAACACCATCACCTGTCAGCAAATCAACACGAAGAGGATCATGGTGTCGCCACACGATGCCAGCCTCAACATCAATACGAACCACAAGGCGCATTTTTTCGCCTGTGTCCATGCAGATGATGTCTGTGCGATTCCTCTTACATCTGGTCATAGCGACTCCTGCTTCATAGGTCCCATCGGGTGATGGGTAAGACGCTCATAGCGTGCGCGGCGTGGCGGACACAAAAATGCCCACCGAAGTGGGCGGATACTAGTTTGAGCTGCTCTAACAGAAGTAAAAAAGTTCTCCGATTATATTGAGCTCTGCATGTTCAGAAATTTATCTGCATAAGATCTCAAAATTTCAGTTACTCTTTCTTCCCGTGCTCGCACCATTTCAAGCTTCTCATCAATTGTTTTCAGATTTGTAAAAACAACAATTTCAGGCGCTTTTGAAAATTCTTCTGGCTTCCCACTAATACGCAGTCTCTCCACAACACCTACATGAACTACACCTGAAAGAAAGCCACTGTATACGTGCAACTCCTCCGCATCAGCTTTACTCATAAACAATGCAGAGGAGAAAATTGCGGATGTTAGGGCATTAGATCTTTTTTGGAATTCTTCTTGTTTCTTTTCGATTGCATTCTGCCAAGCAGGATTCGAGTAGTTTTCATCTAAATACATTCTATAGAGACAAGTCGCTTGATTCCCCAAATCGGCATAAGCAATATTGATCGCATTAACTGCATTAAATTGGTGCTCAGAAAACTTTAAAGCCACAGAAGTTTTTATTGCTTGACTTGCTTTGGTTTTTTCTGTTTCCTCTATTAAAGAGGCTTTAAAACTCTCCAATTCGATTTGATATTTTGACTTTGAAGACTCTAATTCCTTTTGAAGTTTACTCTTAACCTCCTCTAAATCTTTGTTGAGCAAATGAGAAATTTGATTTCTCCCCAAAAATCCTGCGATTAACAAAAGTACAGCAGATATTGCACCACTAGCAATAACCTCTACGACAAACCCTCTCAAATTATCCATAGTTCCTCCAAAAAGAGGGACTATATAAGACAGAAACGAAAAAGCCCCAGCGGCTTAGGCTGAGGCTTTGTAAATTCTGAACGCACAGATATATCGTGGGCCTGCCCCAGATTGCCTGGGGGATGTTTTGTCAGAGGGCGTAGGGGCCTAAGCTCAGCTATCTACCCTCGTCATGATTAATAACGACAACCGTACGTTATCACGAAATTTCTTGATGTTCAAGAATCAATGTAGTTTTTTGCGCATGCGTCCACCATGCGCAGCACGGCAAACCTGAACATAGTCGATCAGCAGTTGCACGTCCTTGCACGCAGGTTCGCGGCGCATCTTCTCGCCCCTGCACTTCGGGCACGTGTGTTCCTTACCTTGTTTCAGCACCACGCCAGCGCCCGAGCAGGTCTTGCACCGTGTATCAATGAGCCACTCCATAGCCGCAACAGCAGACTCGTGTGGCGTGGATAATTTACGGTTAGTGGCTACACACAGCAAAGCTGCATACACGCGTTCCATGTCGGCACGTGTCGGCTTTGAAATCAAGCGCAGATAGTGGGCTGCGATATTGCGATCACTCATGCCACTGGCCTTGATGACGTCCACCTGCGTGATGGCATTGGCGTCTTCGTGAAGACTCTTGGCCTTTGTCGCAGCGATGTAGCGTTCTTCGATCATTCTTGGCTTCCTGTTTCAGTTTCTGTCGGTGCTAGATTGGCTGTCAGCAGGCATCAGCGGCAGCCCCTTGGGCCACTTACCTGCTTTCAAAATTGCTTGTCTGGTCGCGGCGGCCATGGCACGGCCTAGCTCAACATGGGCATCGCGCCCGCCATCAATCAGGCTGTACTGGTCAAAGGCGTAGTGGCAGCCGTGCTGCCCCATGTCTTCCACGCACAGCGGCATGGCGCGCCGGTCATCCACCTTCATGCCCATGCCCTTACCTTCGTTTTCATGGGCATGGTTGCTGCGGCCTTCCCGCCCACACCAGCAGCAGCGCATGCTGGCAACCAGGCGACGGTAGCCTTCATGGCGGATGGCGTTTTCCTTCACGATGGCTGTGCAGCTGGGCGCGTCCGTACTGACCAAGGCAGCTACGCCCACCAGCGCCACCAGCTCGCGCGTCTCGTGGGCGCTTACTAGCTGGCGGGCGGCGCGGGCTGCATGGCGGTCGTCGTTCTGCACCACAAAGCGTTCATCGCCATCAACAATGTGAGCATCCACATCAATCACAGCAGTGCACGGGCTTGATTTAAATCCTTTGCCTTGGGACTTAAAGCCGGTGCGCCGCAATCCCTTGGTGCCGGGCTTCATGGGTGCTTTACGGGCCCAGCTCACAGCGCCCTCCAGTCTGGAACGATGGAATACACAGGCTGGAGAAAGCCAAAGTCATCCATCACGCACACGTGAGCACTACCTACCTGCATTGGGTAGATGGATCGGCGGCTGTAGCCAGTCTGCCGATACAGGTAGCGGCCATAGTGGTCATGCCGTGGAGAAATGTCCTCAGTGAGCAAGGTGGCCACCGTAGCCGCATGCTTTGGCCTTGGCCGGCGCAGGCCACCTTGAGGAATGCGCACTTCAGACATGGCGCACCTCAACTTTGACCATGCCGCCAACTTCATCAGCGCGGGCAATGCTCAGGCTCCAGTGGCGGTCATCCACACCCAACACATCTGCTAAGCCGTCCAAACCGGACTTCATGCGTGCCAGTGCGTTGTCCAGGTCGAATGCACGGCGTGTTGGCGCATAGAACGTCAACGACACGTGCAGCTGGCCTGCATGAATGCGCTGTGCCCCCTGAACTTTGGCCTGTACTGCGCACACATGGCGGTATGCCCTTTTGGCTCTGGCCAGCTTGCTCCAGTGCAGACGCGCATTGGGGCTCAGCTCTTTGGGCGGCCATGGCAGCGTGATGCTCAACACCGTCATGCGACCACCTTCTTGATGCCAAGCACCTGCATTGCTGCCTCAAGGGCATAGCGGCTTATGGTTCTGTCGCCTGCCTGATAACGAGCCCAAATCTTTCGGTATCCGTCCTTGCCGTCACCCACAAGGTCAATCTGCACAACCATGGGCTTTGGTTTTGAAGGTGCTGGTAATGCTGTCCAGCCCTGCAGCTCTGCATGGGTCTTACGTGGCGCGGCTGCACGGCACAAAGCCTCGAACTCAGCCAGATTGGGCGGAAACTGCTTGTGCGCTTCGGTCACGCGGTTTGCTGCGGTTTCGATGACATCGGGGGCGAACTTGGACAAAGCACGGTCCCATACGCGCATGGCTGTCATCACGCCTTTGTCGCGTGGTGGATTGCTGTCATCCAACATGCCGGTGCTGAATTTGCTCAGGAACTGAGTCCCGTAGGTGCCCTGCAGGATCAGGAACAGCTTGCGAACGGTGCTGCTCGCTTGCTGGTCGTGCTCGCTCTGGGGTTGTGTCGCGTGGTGCGCCAGTTGGCCAATGCTTTGCATGGCCATCACCCCAAGATCGCGGCCATAGCGCCGGGGTTGTTGTTGCCGACCCTGGGGCCCGAGGACTTGTTGCGCGGACCGTCGCACTTGCGGATCCAGTTGCGCCAAGTGGCCTCCCAGTCGAGCTTGGTCGCGTCTTTGCCGGACTTGGCCACCCAGTGATCACGGAACATTTCCGCCTGCTTGCGCACATCGGCCTGGGTGAAGTCCGGTCGCTCAGCCAAAGCCCAGTCGCCCCACGCCTTTCGCAGGGTCCAAGTTGGGGAAAGACGCTCTGCTTTTTTGGTTGCCGAAGTTTTGGCAGGTGGCACGGCAGGGCCACCAACAGAATCTAGTTCTACCTCTGTCTTATCTACTTTGGTTTCTTTATCTATATCTGTATCTATATCTGTACGCGTGACATCCGTACCCGTCACGCGTGACGCATCCGTGACGGGTACGTCATCGCCCGTGACATCGTTGCTGGGCGCGGGTTTCGCGGCCTTTTCACGAGCGCGCTGGCGCTTCTTGCGTTCTGCTGCAGTGGTGTCGCTGTCACTACGCATCTGCAGGCCATCCCACTTCTCAGGTTGCAAGGTTGCTTGGTCAATGAGGCCAACTTCAGCCAGGCGACGCGCCACCTCTTCCAGCGAGCGAACGTCCAGACCAAGCTTGACCGCTACCTTGCGCATCAACAGGCCGGGGGCATCACCCTTGTCCAGCAGCCCCTCGCCCTTCAGGCAAAGCAGCGCCACAAAGTGCCAACGGTCTTCAAAGGCCAGCAGCTTGAGCTTGTCGTCATCCACCATGCGCGTGTACGCACGGAACCATGGAAGCTTTGCATTGCTCATGCCGCACCCCTTGTAAAAGTTGAAGACGCTTTTGCGTTACGCATAAGTTCTTGAGAGAGCATCAGCGCCTCCGAAATGGCAGAACCTGGCTTTGCTTCGGTTTGATCCGATAGCGCACCGCCAAGCTTTGCTGGGCCAGCTGCGTGGCCGCTTGTTGTCGGGTCAGCCCATGCGATTGCGCATAGGCATCGAGTTGAGCAGCCTCTCGATCCGAGAAATCGAGTCCCTGCTTGTTCTGTGGGGGTGGTGAAGACACAGGTGTTCATTTCCGCGTTACGCATAAGTTGCTCAATAGATACGCCTGTGTCACTGGTTCGTAGCTCGCATTTCTGTAGCTGCCTGCGCACAATCAGAGCCATGCATTCGCGCCAAACTTTCCAAAACCAACTCACGCAGAAACACCGACGTCTGCATGCCGTTGAACTCAGCCATGGCCTCAGCAAGACGCGCCTCTGTGTCGTTGAGCGAAAGGTTCACTCGGTTCTTGCGGATGTGGGTGGGGTCGGCATACATAGGTCAGGCTTCCTTCTTGGAGGTCTTGTTGAGAGAGAGATGGGAAAGGGTGTCCGCCCTGCCCTGGGCTATGCTGGTGGCTTCCAAACCGTTACCAACATCGCCAAGGAGGGCGGACATGAGCGAAAGAAAGCCGAAGTTCGACATCAGCATTTCGGGAGACCAGTTGCACGTTCAGAGGACGTTTGTGCTTCCAGAGGGCGCGATCGACTTGGATCTGACTTACACCCACAGCACCCCCCGCAACCAATTGAAGCTGGAGGAGATTCACAACTCTTCTCTGGAAATCGCGATTTGCTACCTCCAGTCACTTCGGACGAAGGAAGTGGGAAACCAAGACAGTCAACAGCCAGCGGCTTCGGCCTGACGATCCCGTCATATGCCGGGTGGTATAGCGTTGACATGTCCACGCCACGACTCTCCCACTCGGCCTCCAGCGAGGACTTGAGCAAGCGCACCTGCCGGGCCAGCTTCTTTTGCGCGTCGATAAGACTGCTCACTACATCTGCCAACCCTGCTTCGCCGGAGGGAAAGCTATCGTTCTTCGCCGCAGCACCATCATGGGAATCGACAACGGTATGGTTTGCACCGTCTGCTAGAGCCAAGTCTTTGACGAATGAAGCAGCGTCACTTGCTGGTTCTAGAGAAATGCAACCAGCACCCTTCGAGCAAACACGAGTAGCTGAGTCGCTTTCAATAAACTTGATTTCGACGCAGTCGGGGCAGCGTGAGGCGTCAGCGCTTGCTGTGGCTCTTACATCCGGCAAGGGCTTTAACGCTTCGATTGCTCGGCACATCTGCTCCTGCAACTGGTCAAAGCGCCGGTTAATGCGCGCGGCCCTAATGGCTCGCTGCATTGGTAGCGGGCCAGATCTCTTGGACTTGAGCGGCTCAGCCATGGGTCACCTCTTGACGCTTTGCGCATTGCTGCACCGAAAATTGATTTGGGAACAAAAGGGAACACCCAATGAAAAGGGACATGGACTTAATCAGGCGGATAGCTCTAGAAGTCGAAGACACGGACTTCGGCTTCTCGCTTACCGGAATGCAAGAGGAAGGCGTCGATACAGCCACCTTTGGAATGCACGCAATCTGGATGAAAGAAGCGGGTTTGATCGATGCCGCCATCCAGGAGTACTCATCTGGAGAGCCGCCCAAAGTGAAAATCTTTCGCCTCACTTGGGCTGGGTGCGAGTTTGTCGACGCGATACGCGACGAAACGCTATGGAAAAAGGCCAAAACGAGCTTGCTCAAACCTGGCATGTCATTCACCTTCGACGTTTTGAAGGAGTGGCTCAAAACCGAAATCACGCAGGGCTTGCCGACCGTCAGGGCTTTGGGCCAGTAGGTCGCGCAAATCCATCGCTGCAGCCAATAGGCCAGCCTTTGCAGTGCCTTCAAGCACCGCCACATGCGACGGTTGATTGCGAAATGAAATGTGGGTACCAGCCATGCTGAACCAGCGCGAAGCACACGCAGCTAAGGCAACGGCTGTTGCAACCGAATCGCCCGCATTGACTGCGGCCATATCCACAACAGGCACTCTGCGGCTAGCCATGGGTCACCTCTTGGGTGGCGTCTGCAAGCTCTGGCCAAAACTCGCGCCAGTCTTCAGGGAACAGTTCACGTCGTGTGACCGTAGTCAGTTTCTCTATTCGCCCAGCGCATGCAGAAGGAATCGGGCGCCTCCCACTTATCCATTGGGAGACCTCGGAAGGTGACTTTTTCAATGCTCGTGCAAGAGCGGTTGGACCGCCTGCATCCTCGCTGGCTCGCTTAGCTAGTGCTGCATGTTTCATATAGCAAATTTAGCACAGCTAAAAGCAATCATCAAGCCACGCTAAACAATTAACTTATTAGCATCGCTAACATGAAAGAATGGACAACAGAAGAAGAAGCTGCAAACCTGCGCCGTTTGCTTGCTTCAGTGAAGAACAAGGCTCAGTTCGCTAAGGACTTTGGAGTGCCTGGTGGTGCGTCCATGCTTTCACAGCATCAAAGCGGACATCGTCCAATCAGCCTAGATGCAGCCAAGGCATATGCAAAAGGTTTGGGAATCGGCATCGGTGAAATAGCACCTCGCTTCGCCAAATTGGTTTCTGAGGTATCCGAGCTGGCCCAACACAGTAAGCCTGACGAACAAGGTGGAGTCGGCCTGGCGCGTACGCTGGATAACCCAACAATCCCCGCCTACCACGCACCTGATGCTGTCCTAGTACCTGTTCTGGCCAACTGCGCCAGCATGGGTACCGGTGAAGCTTTGCTTGAGTCGGATGTGATCGTGGGTGACTTGGCTCTATCGCCTCATTGGATCAATCAGCACATCCGTCCCCAGAACCCACGTGAACTTCGTTTCATTCACGCTTATGGCGACAGCATGGCCCCTACCTTCACTGATGGCGACGTACTGCTCGTCGATACAGGCTTGGGTGCACGTGACCCGCATTCGCGCGAGGGAGTGTATGTTCTACAAGCTGGAGAGAAGAACTTTGTCAAGCGCGTCACACCTACATTTGACGGCAAGCTACAGGTAACCAGCGACAACCCAAGCTCCAAAACCGTCCAAGTCCTCAACGGAGATCATCAAGTTCATGTGCTTGGGCGGGTGGTATGGGCTTGGAATGGTCGAAAACTATAAATAAACCCTCAATGTCGCGCCCAACCTAGCGACACGCCCAGTTGATATGGCCGGCACATGATTTGTGCTTCGTTAGGTCGATTCAGCGAGCAAGAGTTGTGGCTATACCCAGAGCCAAGGTAAACCCGTAAACCTGCAGGAATACTGCCAACATAACATGTCGTCACAACTCCCCGTGAGACGACTATGAAACTGATCATTTCAATCATTGCCCTACTGGCTCCCGCCTGCATCGTATTCCCCGCACTTGGTCAAGACACGCAAGCAGCGCAGAAGCAACTGGCCCAGGATGTGCCTATTGCAGACGTGCACATGCATTTGTTTCCAGCGCTGACGCCACAAGAAGCACTCGCACGTATGGATCGAAACAACGTGCGCTGGGCTGGTGGCGTCGGTGCTCTGCGCAAGGATGCTGACCTCGGTGCATATTCCGCTTTGCTGGGTAAACGTTACTTCCCAGCCGGTGGACAACCAGAAATTGGGGCCATGTGGTTCGCTGGCGGCGCCTCCGAGCTAGTCAATCCCGAAGGCAATGCTTTCAAGGAACTACTTGCAAAAGCAGATAAGGATTTTCAGGATGGCAAGATACAAGGCATCGGTGAGCTAATACTGAACAACCGCGCCAGCCACCCACAGCCAAATTTTCGGCGCAAGGTGCAGATCGATGCCCCCACATTCGTGGCCATGTTCCAGTTGGCTGAGAAACACGGCGGCTTTGTACAGATCCACACTGAAGATGACAGCGACAGCGTACAAGGCTTAGAAAACCTTGCCATGCAATTCCCCAAAGTGCCAATAATCTTGTCACACTGCCTAGCACGGGCCACAGCCACAACGGCAAAGGCCTTGCTTGAGAAGCACCCCAACATGTACTGTGAAACGTCAGCTCGCTCTTCAGTGATCCTAAGTGCACCTAGTGTGGAGCAGCACCAGATTCACGACCAGTACAGGGCCAGATCGCAGTGGGTAGCACTGATGGAGTCCATGCCAGATCGCTTTATGGTTGGCAGTGATGACACTGGTCACCACTCTTACGATGCAATCATAGGCACCATACGCACCGGCCTACTCCCGCATCTTAGTGAAGCGACCATGAAGAAAGTAGCCTACGAAAATGCCGTGCGCGTTTTCAAGCTTGATCCAACTCCGTAGGTTGGTTTTTCATGGCACTATCACCTTCATGACACCAGTACCTCGCCTTCAGTACACCAGCGTGCGCACCCGCATCGTGGATGGCAAGCCCCTCATTGGCCTCAAGCACACGGCCAAAGTTGCCGCTGGCTTGCCCGTCTCAACCGCCTGGGTCGAGATGCCGCCTGAAGACGTAGAGCGTTTGATCAAGTCACTTCAAGAGACCCTTGCCGAACTTGGCAAAGAGTTGCCGCCCAACTAACCACAAATAAACGCCCACTACGAGCGGGATTTTTACGCTTGATAAACGGTAACCATTGATATGCATGCTTCTCTGAGAATTAGTGAGCGCACTTGGCACACACAATCTTCAAGGAAATCACATGAAAAGCATCGTTCTGACCATCGCCCTACTTGCCTCTGCAGCAGCAATGGCCCACTCTGGCGGCACTGATCGCCAAGGTTGCCACGTAGACAGCCGCACAGGGTTGCGTCACTGCCACTGATCTCAAGCCACTCCCTCACGGCCCGCACAAAGCGGGTTTTTTTTCGTCTGCGCGATGTGTGGTCGTGGAAAAAATTTAGCGCCTAAACAAAAAATATTTAGCAAAGCTATTGCACCAATTATTTAGCACTGCTACATTTAATCCCATCGCACCACCAGTTGGCTGCGGCACCGGCCAGATGGTCAACCGGCGTCGAAAGATGGGAAGGGTTCAAAGGAAGGCTGTGCCGACCTGCCCAGGGTGCCATGAAGGTGATGCCTCTTCACCGCAAAGGATGGGGCAACTGTGGTCTGGAGCCGGGTAACCGGGAAGAGCTAGACCGAAAACCTAAGTGCTTTCAACGAGAGTGATTAGGTTTCAGACAACTCAACCAAGTCGTTTCGCGCACTAGTTTTGGTGTAGTTAAGCGGGGGATACTCGCAGTGATTCTGAAAGTACCACCAGAGCAACTGCCCCTCAGCCTTCAGTAGGGTTTCACCGAACGTCTTGTGAGAGGCGACCGATATGCGAATTGGTCCGAACTCAGAAAGAATGTGCTCGTACTTTTCACTGTTGGCCTTGCTACTGAACATTTTTTTTGCGCTTGCCAAGTACCGGCTTCTCAGTGTCCCCTTTGTTTGTCCAATGTAGAGCACATCACTTTGCCCCCTGAGGCGTGACACAGGCTTGGCAGAGCGAAATATGTAGATGATGCCTCTCTCAATTGCTGCAGAGTCATCCCCAAACGCCTTGCAAAAGCACTCTTCACTGAACGTGCTTATGGACACAGGGAGCGTACGAAACACGTCCAGCGTTTGGTAAAAATTTTCTTTAGAAAGAAGCATTTCAAGCCTTTAGTGCTGGCGGGTTACAAATCGCCAGTATTTCACATCAATCGTAGTTTTTCAGCCGGGTCGTGGGCGTCTCCTCCCTCCCTCTTCTTCTTCCCATGGCATGCCGAAAGGCGCCGGCTCTTTATTCCCCACCCGCCCTGCGCACGCTCGAGATCGGAAGAGCACACGTCTGAACTCCAGTCA
>ENA-OFCF01000468-OFCF01000468.1-metagenomes-genome-assembly--contig:-NODE-468-length-17767-cov-5.034779_pt1 | contig 17767 bp, 16 predicted proteins | sample MGYA00153387_OFCF01 | MGnify analysis MGYA00153387
CGCGCAGTGCCAGCCAGTTGATTGAGCAGGACGACTGGGTCATCATCGACGGCGACGCAGGCATTTTGATTGTCGACCCCTCACCGATTATTTTCGCGGAATACGGCTTCAAGCAGCGCCAGGGCGAGCTGGAGCGCGAGCGGCTGAGCCGCCTGAAACACACCGCTGCCGTGACGCTTGATGATCAACGCATTGAGCTGCTGGCCAATATTGAGCTGCCGGGCGACACCGCAGGTGCCGTCCAGGCTGGGGCGGTGGGCGTGGGCCTGTTTCGCAGCGAGTTTTTGTTCATGGGTCGTGCTGGCAAGCTGCCCAATGAAGAAGAGCAATACACCGCATATCGCCAGGCAATTGATGGCATGAAGGGCTTGCCAGTCACCATACGCACGGTTGATATTGGTTCAGACAAACCGCTCGACAGGCTGTCAGACCGGATGGAAAAAGCGCAAGACACGCATTTGAATCCGGCGTTGGGCCTGCGAGCCATCCGCTGGAGTTTGGCCGACCCGCCGATGTTTTTAACCCAGTTGCGCGCCATTTTGCGGGCAGCCGCACATGGCCAGGTCAACCTGCTGGTGCCGATGCTCGCGCATGCAAGAGAAATCAGGCAAACCCTGCTGCTGATAGACCGCGCCAGAGTTCAACTGGACAACCAGGGCGTGGCATACGGCCCGGTGCGGCTGGGTGCAATGATTGAAATCCCGGCGGCTGCGCTCACCCTCAAAATGTTTTTGAAATACTTCGACTTTTTATCAATCGGTACCAACGATTTGATTCAGTACACGCTGGCGATTGACCGCGCCGACGAATCCGTTGCCCACCTGTATGACCCCTGCCACCCCGCCGTGCTGCGGCTGATTGCCGACACGATTGCCGAATGCGACACGCAAGGCAAAGGCGTGAGCATTTGCGGCGAGATGGCGGGTGACGTGACCATGACCAAACTGCTGCTGGGGCTGGGTCTGCGCAGCTTTTCAATGCACCCGTCACAAATTCTGGCCGTCAAGCAGCAAATCCTGCGCTCAGACACTGCCAAGCTCAAGCCTTGGGCAGAACAGGTGCTGGCCAGCGATGATCCGGCGACGATGCTGGCGGTTTAGTTGCTATTGAGTTAATAGCTGCTTACGCCCGTATTTATTGGTCTAAAGCACTATTTAATACTTGAAAAAGACTAAAAATGACCTTCACAGCTCATTTAATCGGTCGAAATAACAGAATTTGGCGTTCGGCTTAATGGATTGCTGGTTTTAGCGCCAGTCACCAGCCGTTTGACGTATTTGAAAGTCCCGGTCGCGTGCGCGCAGGCTTTTCCCTGAACATCAAACAGCGTCGCCTCGGTAAACGCCAAAGTCACGGTTCGGTGAATCAAGCGCCCTTTTGCGGTCAGGCGGCTGCCGTCACCCGGTGCGGGCTGCATGAAGCTGGTTTTCATCTCAATCGTCACCACGCCCATGTCGGCTTGAACGCTGCGCGCGGCGGCGGCCAGCGTCACGTCCATGAGCGTCATCACTGCGCCACCGTGGGTGACGGAAAACGAGTTCAAGTGTTCGGGTTTCGGGCTGTAGCCGATTGCAGATTCACCGTTTTCAAACTTTTCAAGCTCGAGACCCAGGTGCGTGACGAAAGGGATTTCAACGCCAAAACCGATGGACACGTTTAGCCGCCAGTCACTATGCTGACGCCACCGTCAACGGCCAGATACTGCCCTGTGATGTGCTTGCCTGCATCAGACGCGTACAGCACGCACAGACCCTTCAAATCCTCATCATCACCCAAGCGCTTGAGCGGCGCGTGCGCGGCCAGCTTTTCTTCACCCATGGCCTTAAGTGTGCCCATCGTCATCTTGCTGGGAAAAAAGCCTGGGCATATGGCGTTGACAGTGATGCCGTGAACGCCCCACTCGCCTGCGAGGGCCCGCGTAAAGTTGATGGCTGCGCCTTTTGACGTGTTGTAGGCAATGGTTTGCATGCCGCTGGGGTTGCCTCCCAGCCCGGCAATCGATGCGATGTTGATGATGCGGCCATACTTGCGCGCAATCATGGAGTGCTTGGCAATGTGCTGCGACAAAATAAAGTAGCCGCGAATGTTCAGGTTCATCACCTTGTCCCAGGCTTCAACCGGGTGGTCTTCAGCCGGTGCGCCCCACGCAGCGCCTGCGTTGTTGACCAGAATATCCACATGACCCATGCGCTTGATGGTCTCGTCGGCCAGCATGCGAATGTCCGCTTCTTTAGCGCAGTCGGCAGCAATCCAGTCAGCGTCAATGCCAGCGGCTTTCAGTTCAGCTGCGGCCTCTTTCAGGTCTTCGGCTTTGCGTGAACTGAGCATGATTTTGGCGCCCGCCTCGCCGAGTGCATGCGCCATTTGCAAGCCCAGGCCGCGTGAGCCGCCAGTCACAAGCGCTGTTTTGCCAGTCAGGTCGAATAGTTTTTGAATCGTTCTGGGGGTCATGTGGATCTCCGATATTAAAAAGTTATTATTTAGGCTCAACGGTCATCGTCGAGCGCACGTAAATCAAAACCACACCGATTGCGGTCAGCACGCCACCTGCAACAGCCATCATCCAGCCCATGGCGTCGCCAGCCCTTTCAACAAAAATACCGAGGATGATGGTGATCAGGCCGCCGAAAATCAGTGTCCAGATGATTTTGTGCAGCCGCGCCATCTTGGGATCTTGAACGTGGTTGGCACCCGGTTTGTAAAAGCCCATTAAAAAGCCTCCTCGGGCAAGTTGGCGCACAGCAGGTTGCGGCTTTCAACCACCGCCAGCCAGGCCATTATTTTGGGTAACTCATAGGCATAAAAATAGGCTGTAGCGCCCTGAATTCCGGCGCGAGCAGCTATTGAATATGTAGCGTTTTGTTCAATGGACACAACGGCCACATCCAGCCAGATCCAGGCCAGCACGGTGTGGCCAAAGGCCTGCATGTACGGCACGGCATTGGCCAGTGCCTCCTGCGGGTTGCCTGTTGCCCAGGCGGCTTGAGTTGCGGCGCTAACTTGCTTTAGCGCCATACCCAGTGCATCGGCGTGATCGCTATGTTCTGTTTGTTGACTGGCTTTTTCAATCGTGACCTGGATACGCGCCGCCAACAGCGCCATTCCCCTGCCGCCTTCCATCAGCACCTTGCGACCCAGCAAATCCGCCGCCTGAATGCCGTGCGTGCCTTCATGAATCATGTTCAGGCGGTTGTCGCGCCAGTACTGCTCAACCGGAAAATCTCGCGTGTATCCATAGCCGCCCAACACTTGAATGGCCAGCGAATTAGCTTCCAGACACCATTCGCTGGGCCAGCTTTTGGCAATCGGCGTCAGCACTTCGAGCAACATGCGTGCATCGTCTGCAGCTTGTGGCTCGGCAGTGTGCTGCTCGTCAACCAGCCGTGCGCAGTAAAGCTCAAGCGCCAAAGCACCTTCACAGTAAGACTTTTGCGCCAGCAACATGCGCCGCACGTCGGCGTGTTCAATGATGCGGATCTGAGGCGCGGATGCGTCTTTGCCTTTCAGGCCAACCGCCCTGCCCTGTGGCCGATTTTTGGCGTAGTCCAGACTGGCGTGGTAACCCGCCATGCCCAGCATGGTGGCTGCCATGCCCACACCAATACGCGCTTCGTTCATCATGTGGAACATGCAGCGCAAGCCTTCATGCGGCTTGCCAACCAGGTAGCCTACGGCTCCTGTTTCACCATTAACCGGGTACTTGCCTTCACCAAAGTTCAGCAGCGTGTTGGTGGTGCCGCGCCAGCCGAGTTTGTGGTTCAGCCCGGCCAGAGCTACATCATTTCGCACTCCTGTCAATTTGCCTTTTACATCGACCAGTTTTTTTGGCACGATAAAAAGCGATATTCCCCGCGTGCCTGCGATCAACTTTCCATCAGGTCCAGGAATTTTGGCAAGCACCAGATGAATGATGTTTTCCGTCAGCTCATGCTCGCCCGACGAAATCCACATTTTGTTGCCTTTAAGGCGGTAGCGTGCGCCCAGCGGCTCAGCTTCAAAGTCAGCGCCATCAGGCACCGCCCGCGTGATCACATCGCTCAATGACGAGCCGGCCTGCGGCTCGCTCAAACACATCGTGCCTGAAAAGCGACCTGAAAATTCGTTCTTGGCAAACACCTCTTTTTGTAAATCAGTGCCGTGCACCATCAACAAATTGGCATTGCCCGTGGTGAGCATGCCAGAACCAATGCTGACGGAAGCCATGGCAAAAAAAGCATTTGCAGCCGCTTCAACCGTATACGGCAGTTGCATGCCGCCAATCTCATAGTCCTGCGCGGCACTCAACATGCCAGATTCGGCATAGGCTTTGCTCGCATCATGTGTAGCCTGCGGCAAAATGACTTTTTTACCGTCAAAGTGCGGCTCTTGCGTGTCAACCAGGCGATTGAACGGCGCGTATTTTTCGCGCGCAATACGCTCACAGGTATCAAACACCGCATCAAACGTTTCGCGCGAATGGTCGGCAAAGCGCGGGCGCTGGTTCAGCGACTCGGCTTGTAGCCAGTCGTAGAGCAGGAAGTCAAGGGTGGAGCGTAGGGTCATTGTTTTTGGCAACCGATGTCTAGTTCAAATCATTGCGATGTAGCTGCTGAACCTGGTCGATCGGCATCATCAATTCCTGAACACGACGCCCCGCCTGTTTGGCGAGCTGGGGATTGCTGATCCAGATTTCCGTAAAAGTTGTATACAGTGCCAGTGCTTGTTCCCATCGAAGGTTCGCGTCTTGGGCAGATATAACTTTACGCCGTAGAGTGAGAGCGTCAGACATATGGGTCTTCTCCGCGTTGGATTTTTTCAAGCGCTTCAATGTCAATTCGATCTTTGGGTCTATTTGCAATTCGCTTCATCAACAGCAAGTGTTCAATCGACGCGATCTTTACGCTGCGGCCAAACAAGTCAACTGTTGTAGCATCTAGCTGTAGCGCGTCAAAAGTCACCTCAGGGCGAACCAACACATCAATCACAGAGCCTGAAACCTGCGGCTCGCGCAAGGCAAAAGCAAGCATTCCCTTTTCTTTGTGCCACTGGTCAATCTGCTTGGCATTCTTTAAAGAGTCAATGCTGACCGGAATGATGGGGGCCAATTCAAATTGCTTGGCCACATCGATAAATTTGCTCAGGTTCGCATCGTCCATAGCGAGCACCAAGTCCAAATCGAGGGTGGCGCGGACAAAGCCGTGCAGTTGGACTGCGAATCCGCCTACCAAAACAAACTGAACGCCTGTATCAGCCAGTGCTCGCAAAATATCGGGAATGCTTTTCATGTTTGCAGCTTACTCGAAATGAGCCGCCTATTGCCTAGGCGCAGGCAGCATCGCAATCGTGCCCTGAGCGATGGCGCAGAGCTTTTCAACGCCATCAGCGCGTACAAACACTTCGCAAGTACAGACCGCTTGGGTCCTACCAACATGGACTGCCTTGGCGCGCGCAATCAACATCTCACCAATGGCGGGGCGCACATAATTTATTTTGAATTCAGACGTCACTACAGGAGCCAGAAGCACCGAGCCCCCTGCGTAAGTTAACGCGTTGTCTGCGGCGTAGCTGACCACTCCCCCATGAACAAAGCCATGTTGCTGACGTATTTTGTCAGTCACTGGCACCTGCAACTCGACTGATTCCTTAGAAAAAGATACCAGCTCAGCGCCAATCAGCACACTGAACGGCTGCGCAGCCAGCACTGCTTTGCCCATGTTCAGCAAGCCATCTCCGCTGACCAGGGCAGTCAGTGATGCGGTCATAACACCTCAAAAATTCCAGCCGCCCCCATCCCCCCACCAATGCACATCGTCACGCAAACCCGCTTCGCACCACGGCGTTTGCCTTCGATTAGCGCGTGGCCCGTCAGGCGTTGGCCTGTGACGCCATAGGGGTGACCTACCGCAATGGCGCCGCCATTGACGTTGAGCCTGTCCATCGGAATACCCAGCTTGTCAGCGCAGTAAAGCACCTGCACGGCAAAGGCTTCGTTCAGTTCCCACAAGTCGATATCGTCAACTTTCAAACCAAGCTTGGCCAGCACTTTAGGGATGGCAAACACAGGGCCGATGCCCATTTCGTCAGGCTCGCAACCCGCCACCGCAAAGCCCAAAAAACGGCCCAGCGGCTTGAGGCCTTTGCGTTCGGCAACTGTCTCGCTCATGATGACCACCGCACCGCCACCGTCTGAAAATTGGCTGGCATTACCTGCTGCAATCACGCCGCCAGGGATCGCGGGTTTGATACCGCTGATGCCTTCTTTAGTTGTGCCTGCGCGAATGCCTTCGTCGTTGGTCACAGTGACTTGCTTGGTCGTCAAACCCATGACCGGATCGGCCACACCCATGGTGACGGTGATCGGTGCAATTTCTTCGGTGTACAGGCCAGCAGCCAATGCGGCAGTGGCTTTTTGCTGGCTCATGGCGCCGTACTCGTCCATGCGCTCGCGGGAAATGCTGTAACGCTTGGCGACCTGCTCAGCAGTCTGCAACATGTTCCAGTAAATCTCTGGCTTGTTTTTGGCTAGCCACGAATCCGCCAGCATGTGCGTATTCATTTCCTGCTGCACGCAGGAAATGCTTTCAACACCACCAGCCACGTAAATATCAGCCTCGCCAGCAATCACGCGCTGCGCAGCCGTTGCGATGGTTTGCAAACCTGATGAGCAAAAACGGTTCACCGTCATGCCAGACACCGTGACTGGGCAACCCGCACGCAACGCTACCTGCCGGGCGATGTTGGCACCCGTTGCGCCTTCGGGGGTGGCGCAACCCATGATGACGTCGTCAACCTCAGCGGCGTCAATGCCAGCGCGCTTGATGGCGTGTTCAACGGCATGACCGCCGAGAGTAGCGCCGTGGGTCATGTTGAAAGAGCCCTTCCAGCTTTTTGCCAAAGGGGTACGGGCGGTGGAAACGATTACGGCTGAAGTCATGATGAATTCCTAAAAATTTATGGATACTTAGTTGAAGGTTTTGCCTTCAGCCACCAAACGGGCCAGCAGCGGCGCAGGCTTCCAGAAAGCTGCATCGTCCAGCGGGTTCAGTGCAAAACGATTCATGGCTTGCACAACGTTAAACAAACCCACCTCATCGGCGTAATTCATCGGGCCACCGCGGTAGATCGGGAAGCCGTAACCCATCAGGTACACCATGTCGATGTCGCTGGCTTTGGACGCAATGCCTTCTTCAAGAATGTGCGCAGCCTCGTTGACCAGCGAATACACCAGACGTTGCACGATTTCTTCGTCAGAAATTTTGCGTGGTGTGATGCCAAGCGATTTACGGTGTTCTTCGATCATGCTGATGACCTCTGCATTCGGAATCGCGTCGCGCTTGCCGGGAACATAGTCATACCAGCCAGCGCCAGTCTTTTGCCCAAAGCGGCCTTTTTCGCACAGCAGGTCAGCTGTTTTGCTGTATTTCATGTCCGGCTTTTCCAGATACCGGCGCTTGCGAATGGCAAAGCCAATGTCGTTACCCGCCAGGTCGCCCATACGAAACGGCCCCATGGCAAAGCCAAACTTTTCAACCGCCTTGTCAACCTGTGCTGGCGTGCAGCCTTCGTCAAGCAAGAAACCGCCCTGGCGGCCATATTGCTCAATCATGCGGTTGCCGATAAAGCCATCACAAACGCCAGACACAACGGACGTTTTCTTGATTTTTTTGCCCAGCGCCATCACGGTAGCCAGCACGTCTTTGCCGGTTTTTTCACCGCGCACCACTTCCAGCAGTTTCATGATGTTGGCGGGACTGAAAAAGTGCGTACCAATCACGTCTTGCGGGCGCTTGGTGAATGCGGCAATCTGGTTCATGTCCAGCGTCGAGGTGTTGGACGCCAGTATTGCGCCGGGCTTCATGACGCGGTCAAGTTCTTTGAAAACTTTTTCCTTGACGCCCATTTCTTCAAACACGGCCTCAATCACCATGTCGGCGTCCTTCAGATCGTCGTAGCTGAGCGTGGTGGTCAGCATCGCCATGCGCTGTTCGTACTTGTCTTGTTTGAGTTTGCCTTTTTTGACTTGGGCTTCGTAGTTTTTACGAATGGTGGCAATACCGCGGTCAAGTGCGTCCTGCTTCATTTCCAGCATCTTGACGGGGATACCCGCATTCAGAAAATTCATCGCGATGCCGCCGCCCATCGTGCCCGCACCAATCACGGCGATGGACTTGACATCACGCTTGGGTGTGTCTGCAGGCACATCCGGGATTTTTGACGCCGCGCGCTCAGCAATAAAAATGTGACGAAGCGCCCGGCCTTCAGGACTCCACATCAGGTTGATGAAGATCTCACGCTCAAAAGCCAAGCCGTCATCAAACTTGCGTTTGGTCGCGGCCTCAACGGCTGCAACGCACTTGAGCGGCGCCGGGTAGCCTTTGGACATACCGCCCACCATGTTGCGGGCGAATTGAAAGTACGCGTCGCTGTTGGCTACTTTGCAAGGCAAATTGCGCACCAGAGGCAATGGGCGCGTATCTGCAATCGACTGGGCATAGGCCAATGCTTCAGCAGGCAACGACTCAGCAGAAGTCGCCATTTTGTCGAACAGCTTTTGGCCGGGAATCTGCGCCAGCAACTCGCTTTTGACGGGCTCACCGCTGACAATCATATTCAGTGCAGGCTCAACACCCAACGCTCGCGGTAGGCGCTGCGTACCGCCCGCACCAGGAATCAGCCCCAGCTTGACTTCAGGCAACGCAACTGCGCAGCCAGGTGCAGCAATGCGATAGTGGCAACCGAGGGCCAGCTCTAGTCCACCCCCCATGCATACTGAATGAACAGCGGCGACAACCGGCTTGCCAGAGTTTTCAATGGCCAAAATCACGCTCAGCAAATTGGGCTCGGCCAGTGCTTTTGGGCTGCCAAACTCTTTGATGTCTGCACCGCCTGAAAAGGCCGTGCCTGCGCCCGTGATGACGATGGACTTGATCGCAGCATCAGCGTTGGCTTTTTGCAGGTTGTCGGTGATCGACACCCGTGTGGCGTAACCCAGGCCGTTGACCGGCGGATTGTTCAGCGTGATGACGGCGACTGTGCCGTGAACTTCGTAGAGGGTTGTCATGGGGATTTACCTTTCCTTGTATGAAGCTGCAATTAAAAAGTTGAGCGCTAAAAAAGACCAGCGATCACAAAATAGTACGACCGTTCTTTTTGCATTGTAGAGGTGCTGCAAGATGCTGCAAGCCCAGTATCGACCCGTCTTGTCCCAATCGGGACAAGGGCCAAAACTTTTACACTTCAAGCCACTCTTTTCGAATGTACGCGTCGGCACGCAGGCTGTCTGGCGTACCCTGAAAAACGATGCTGCCGTGGCCCATGACCAAAGCGCGATCAGAAATCGCCATGGCAATTGTCAGTTTTTGTTCAATCAGCAGCACCGAAATGCCCTTGGCTTTTAGGGTTTTCAGATACTGACCAACAAGCTCGACAATCTTCGGCGCCAGGCCCTCCGTCGGCTCGTCAATGATGATCAGATCCGGATCGCCCATCAGCGCGCGACACAGCGTCAGCATCTGCTGCTCTCCACCGGACAATACGCCGGCCTCGTTGTGCTGACGCTCCAGCAGCCGGGGAAACATGTTGTACATGTCGTCAAACGACCATCGGCTTCCTTTGCCCTTGCCCTTTTGTCCGAGCATCAGGTTCTGGTGCACGGTCAGGGTCGGGAAGATGTCCCGGTTCTCCGGCACGTAACCAATGCCCAGGTGCGCGACTTCATAGGCTTTGTGCCCGGCAATCTGTTTGCCGCGCCATTGAATATCGCCCTGACATTCCACCAGGCCCATGATGGCCTTGGCGGTGGTCGAGCGGCCGGAGCCATTGCGACCCAGCAGAGCCACAATTTCACCGGGTTGCACGTCAAACTGAACGCCATGCAGGACATGGCTTTTGCCGTAATAGGCGTGAAGGTTTTCGATTTTTAGCATGCCGGACTCCGTGGCAATGAGGGGGTGGCGCAGACAGGAAGGTTCAAGGTCATCATCAATGTCCAGTGACCTGTGAATCAGCAACCGCCGAACCCAGGTAAGCTTCCTGCACCCGCGAGTTGGCGCGTACGGCCGCAGGCTCATCAAACGCCAGCACCTCGCCATACACCACCACCGCAATCCGGTCGGCCAGACCGAACACCACACCCATGTCATGTTCAACGGTCAGCAGTGTTTTTCCAACCGTCACTTCCTTGATCAGGCTGATGAACCGGGTGGTTTCGCTTCGGCTCATGCCGGCGGTGGGTTCGTCAAGCAGGATCACACCCGCTCCGCCGGCGATGGTGATCCCTATTTCCAGTGCGCGCTGTTCGGCATAAGTCAGGTTGGTGGCCAGCACGTCGCGTTTTTTGTCAAGCTTGATCATCTTCATCAGCTCGTCAGCCCGTTCATTGGCGTCATCCAGCCCCGCCAGAAACTTCAAAAAGGTGTACTTGTAACCCAGACTCCACAACACGCCACAGCGCAAATTTTCAAACACGCTGAGTTTGGGGAAGATGTTGGTGATCTGGAAACTGCGTGACAGGCCGAGCCGGTTGATTTCAAACGGTTTCTTGCCATTGATACGCGCGCCATTGAGCAGCACCTCGCCGCTGCTGGGCTCGAAACGCCCGCTGATGAGGTTGAACAGCGTGGACTTGCCGGCGCCATTCGGTCCAATAATGCCGACCCGCTCGCCGGCAGTCACTGCCAGGTTGATGCCGCGGATGATTTCGGTCTTGCCGAAACTCTTGCGTAAATCTTTGAGTTCAAGTGCATAGGTCATCAGATGGCTTCCCTGCGCTTGATTTCTTTTTCAATATATTCCTGAATCTCGCCCCACTCACGCAAAAATTGGCGTCGTGTGACCTCAAACAGTCCCAGGCCAGTCAATGTGACGAATGCAGCGCCAAACCAGCTATTAAGCCCTTTGGCATCCAGCGGAATGCCAGCAAACCTCAGTTCCGAGCCCAGCGTGGTTTTGAGCTGCAGGTGATAAACCATTTCGATCATTGCCGCAGCGCCCACCAGCATGATCAGTGCAGTGACGGCCAGCGCAAGGTAGCTGACCCAGAGCTGTCTGAGCTTGCCATAGGCGGCCACCCGCAGGTTCATCATGATCAGGCTGGCAATCCCCCCCGGCGCGTACATGACCATAAACAAAAAGATCAAGCCGAGGTAAAGCAGCCACGCCTGGGTGAACTCTGACAGCAGCACAAAGGCCAGCACCATCAGGATGCCGCCAATGATGGGGCCGAAGAAAAACGTGGCGCCACCGAGAAAGGTGAACAGCAGGTAGCCACCCGAGCGGGCCGCGCCCACCACCTCCGCGCTGACGATTTCAAAATTCAGAGCTGCCAGCCCGCCCGACAGACCAGCAAAAAAGCCGGCAATGATAAAGGCGAAATACCGCACCTTTTGGGTGTCGTAACCGACGAACTCGACCCGCTCCGGGTTGTCACGCACGGCGTTCAACATTCGTCCCAGTGGTGTGCGCGTAAATGCAAACATGGCGCCTACGGCCACAAAGGTGTATGCAGCAATCAGGTAATACACCTGAATCTGCGGTCCAAAGGTGATGCCCATCACCGCCTTGCCAGTGACGCGGTTACCAGACACGCCGCCTTCACCGCCAAAAAACTCGGGAATCATCAGTGACAGCGCAAAGACCAGTTCGCCAAGACCCAATGTGATCATGGCAAAGGTGGTGCCCGATTTGCGCGTGGTGACATACCCGAACAAAACGGCAAAACCCACACCAGCCAATGCACCCACCAACGGCACCATAGACACTGGCAGGGACAACGACCCGTTACTGATGTTGTTCAACGCGTGGATAGCCAGAAACGACCCCAGGCCGGTATAAACCGCGTGCCCAAAGCTCAGCATGCCGCCCTGCCCAAGCAGTATGTTGTAGGACAGGCAGGCGATGATGGCAATGCCCATTTGCGACAGCACGGTCATGGCCAGGCCGCTGCCAAAGAAAAGTGGTGCCACGACAAGCAGCAGCGCAAACAGGCCCCAGGTCACCCAGCGTCCGATATTGAGTGGTGCAAATGTGTAATGTGTTTTCATGGCTTACCCCTCTCGTTTGCCGAGCAAACCACGTGGCCTGAAAATCAGGATTAGCACTAAAAACAAATAGGGCAGGATAGGCGCCACTTGCGACAACGTGAGCTTGATGTAGGAGTTGTTGGCCACGGCCGCACTCAACGGCAAATCAATCTGTTGCGCCAGGGTGGCCAGGGAATAGTCGAAGGCCACGGCAAAGGTCTGGATCACGCCGATGAGAATCGAAGCTACAAAAGCCCCTGACAGCGAACCCATACCGCCCACAACCACCACCACGAAGATGACCGAGCCCACAGTGGCCGCCATGGCCGGTTCTGTTAAAAACGTGCTGCCACCAATCACGCCAGCCAGGCCCGCCAGGGCAGAGCCCGCACCAAACACCAACATGAAGACACGCGGCACGTTATGCCCAAGCGACTCAACCGCGTCCGGATGCGTCAGCGCGGCCTGGATCACCAGGCCAATGCGGGTCCGGGTCAAAAGCAGCCAGACCGAGCCCAGCATCACCAGTGCCACCAGCATCATGAAGCCGCGGGTGGCAGGAAAAGGTGAACAGACAATCCGCACGGCTGCGTCGGCGGCGCTGCAAAGTTCGGCAGGTGCGCTCCCCCACATCACGCTCAGCCCCTTGACCGAATCGTTGATCAACGTGAAAGCCGGACCCTGAAGCATCTCCGGAGGGCGAAACTGCACCGCAATTCGCCCCCAGATCAACTGAACCAACTCAACAATCACATAGGACAGGCCGAATGTGATCAGAAGCTCGGGCACATGGCCATACTTGTGAACCTTGCGCAGGCACAAACGCTCAAACAGGGCGCCCAGCCCGCCCACCACCAGCGGTGCAATCAGCAGCGCGGCCCAAAAGCCAACAAACTGAGCCACGCTGTAGCCCACATAGGCGCCCAGCATGTAAAAACTGGCGTGCGCGAAGTTCAGCACGCCCATCATGCTGAAAATCAGCGTCAGCCCAGAACTGAGCATGAACAGTAAAAGCCCGTAACTCAAACCGTTCAGCATCGAAATGATGAAAAACTCCATTCCTTTAGACCTTTCTCATCAATGAAAATAAAAGAGCCCGATACGGCTACCCGCTCGGGCTCTGCTTCAGGCGCTGGAAATCAGGGGCGTTTCATCTGGCAGCTGGTGGGCGTGCTGGAGACGTAGTTCGGATATTCCGTGAGCATCGCCAGCGTCATGCCGGTCTTCTCGGGGCTGTAGGGGCTTTTGGCATCGGCCTTCTGCCAGACCGACATGTACAGCGGCTGCTGCAACTGGTGATCAGACTTGCGCATCTCCACTTCGCCGTTAAAGCTTTGCACACGCAGACCTGCCAACGCCGCCGCAACCTTCACCGGGTCGGTGGATTTGGCCTTGGCCATTGCTGCACCAAGCATTTCATAAATACGAATGGTCGAGCCGGTGTAGAAGTCGTCGTTGTACTTGGCGTTGAACTCCTTCATCCATTTTTCCATTTGCCCACCCATGTTGTAGTGGTTGTAGGCAATCTGATAAACACGTCCGGCGCCGTTTTGACCGAGGGCGGTCGGCGTGCCGGTGACGCCAGCGTAGTAGGTGAAGAACTTGCCGTTGTAGCCGTTCTCGTTGGCGGCCTTGATCAGCAGCGAGAGGTCAGAGCCCCAGTTGCCGGTGATCACGGTGTCTGCGCCGGATGCCTTGATCTTGGCGATATAGGGTGCAAAGTCGCGAGTTTGCGCCAGAGGGTGCAGGTCTTCTCCAACGACCTGGATGTCTGGCCGTTTGCGCGCCAAAGCCTCCTTGCCGAACTTCACAACCTGATGCCCGTGCGAATAATTCTGGTTAAGGAAATACACCTTCTTGATATCGGGCTGGGTGGTGATAAAGCTGGACATCGCTTCGATCTTCATCGATGTGTCGGCATCGAAACGGAAGTGCCAGTAACTGCACTTGCTGTTGGTCAAATCAGGGTCCACCGCCGAATCGTTGAGAAAAAGCACTTCCTTGCCGGGGTTGCGCTCGTTATGTTTGGTGATGGCATCGGACAGGGCCAATGCAACAGAAGAGCCGTTGCCCTGGATGATGTAACGCACGCCCTGATCGATGGCCGCTTTCAGCACGTTCAGGCTTTCCGCCGGGCTGAGCTTGTTGTCCATGGCCGTGATTTCGAATTTCACGCCAGCCGGGTTGCCGGTACCGCTGAATTTTTCGGCAAAGAACTGGTAACCTTTGATCTGACTGGTGCCCACTGGCCCCAGAAGTCCGGTCAAAGGATCAATCCTGACCATCTTGACGGTTTCGCCTGTAAGAGGCCCAGGTGCAAACTTGGGTGCGGTAGCCATATTGGAGGGGGTAGCTTTAGCTGCAGGAGCAGCTTTAGCAGCAGGTGCAGCTTTTACAGCAGGCGTTGCTGGCTTTGCAGGCGTTGCAGGCTGCGCAAAAACGGTACCGGCGCACGCAAAAGCAGCAGCCAGTGCGAGGTATCTGATCTTAAATGTCATCAATGTCTCCTTTGTAATCACGATGTACGAAGCGTACAAGTTTTGTGCACTGTTGCGATCAGGGAATGCCCCTAAGCCTGGCCTTTTCTATCGCCGATGAGACAGCTATATCGCCACAGCCGATCAAGCCATTCTGCACCGCAGCAATGCGTGCGGCCAGACTGGCAGAGCCTCAATTGGATGGCAACTGGTAATCCTGGAGCTGTTCACGCAAGCGGGTTTTCAGCATTTTTCCGGTGGCACCCAGCGGAATGGCGTCCACAAAGACCACATCGTCGGGAATCTGCCATTTGGCGGTCTTGCCTTCATAAAACTGCAGGATTTCCTCACGGCTGACTTGCGCGCCGGGTTTTTTAACCACTGCAATGATGGGGCGTTCATCCCACTTGGGGTGCGCCACACCAATGCAGGCCGCCATGGCCACTGCCGGGTGTGCCACGGCAATGTTTTCAATGTCAATCGAGCTGATCCATTCGCCGCCGGACTTGATCACGTCCTTGCTGCGGTCGGTGATTTGCAGGTAGCCATCGGCATCAATCGTGCCGACGTCACCTGTTGGAAACCACCCATCAATTAAAGGGTCGCCACCTTCGCCTTTGTAATATTCACGAACAATCCAGGGGCCTTTGACGAGCAAATCACCATGGGTTTTGCCGTCCCACGGCAATTCGTTACCGGCTTCGTCAACGATTTTCATGTCAACGCCGTATATCGCCCGACCCTGCTTGAGGCGAATTTTCATTTTTTCGTCAGCACTCAGGGCGTCGTGCTTGTTTTTAAGCGTACACAGCGTACCCAGTGGGCTCATTTCTGTCATGCCCCAAGCGTGCAGCACTTCTACGCCGTAATCGTCGTTAAATGCCTTGATCATGGCCGGTGGGCAGGCCGAGCCGCCAATCACCGTGCGTTTGAGATGCGAGAACTTCAAATCGTTTGCGGCAAGATGCCCGAGTAGCATTTGCCACACTGTTGGCACGCCCGCTGCGTAGGTCACTTTTTCAGATTCGAGCAACTCATAAATGGACTTGCCATCCATCGCGGGGCCGGGGAAGACCAACTTGGCTCCTGTCAGCGCAGCTGAATAGGGAATTCCCCAGGCGTTGACGTGAAACATCGGCACAACCGGCAGCACCGCATCGCGTGCCGACAGACTCATCACGTCTGGCAGCGCAGCCGCGTACGCGTGCAAGGTGCTGGAACGGTGGCTGTACAGTGCAGCTTTCGGGTGACCTGTCGTGCCGCTGGTGTAGCACATGCTTGACGCGGTGTTCTCATCAAAACTGGGCCACTGGTAGGTGGTGGACTGGGCGGCAATCCAGCTTTCGTAGCTGATGAGATTGGGCACGCCAGAGTCTTTGGGCAGCTTGTCTTCATCACACATCGCGATGTAATGCTTGATGGTGCCAGCGCGCGCATGCACGGCCTGCACCAGCGGCAAAAAGCTCAGGTCAAAACACAGCACCTGATCCTCAGCGTGGTTAGCAATCCATGCGATCTGGTCGGGGTGCAAACGCGGGTTGATGGTGTGCAGCACCCGGCCAGAGCCGCTGACGCCGTAGTACAGCTCAAAGTGGCGGTAGCCGTTCCAGGCCAGCGTTGCGACACGGTCGCCAAACGCCAGCTTCAGCCCATCCAGAGCGCCAGCGACTTGCCTTGCACGCTGCGCCGAATCTTTGTAGGTGTAGCGGTGAATGTCACCCTCTACCCGACGCGACACAATTTCCGCGTCACCGTGGTGGCGCTCGGCAAATTCAATCAAACCTGAAATCAGCAGTGGCTGACTTTGCATTAAACCTAGCATTTAAAAATCTCCAGTGGTTGGCAAACTAGCCGCCATCATGCCGCACTCGCAAAGCCTGGGCATACGGGATTCCCCCTGAATCCACTGCCGCTTGGCGCTTGAGTGACAATTTGTCAATGACATCTGACTTGATATGGAACAACCGCTTTGCCCGTTTGGGCGAAAACTTTTACACCCGCTTGCAACCGCAGGCACTGCCTGAGCCGTATTGGATCAGCCGCAACCAGGCTGTGGCACGTGAACTGGGCTTGGAAGCAAGCTGGTTTGAATCGCAAGACGTGTTGCAAGCCTTGTCGGGCAGCGGCGTTTTACCGGGCAGCGACCCACTGGCCAGCGTCTACAGCGGCCACCAGTTTGGCCAGTGGGCGGGGCAGCTCGGCGATGGCCGGGCGATTTTGCTGGGTGAGCTTGAATCCGTGAACGGAGGTATGGAAATTCAGCTGAAAGGCGCAGGCAAAACGCCCTACTCCCGCATGGGCGATGGCCGGGCGGTGCTGCGCAGCTCGATTCGTGAATATTTGTGCTCTGAAGCCATGCATGGCTTGGGCATACCGACCACGCGGGCACTGTGCCTGACCGGGTCAGACGCCAAAGTTGTGCGCGAAGAAATTGAAACCGCCGCCGTCGTCACCCGCACCGCGCCCAGCTTTATCCGCTTTGGGCATTTTGAGCACTTCAGCTACAACGACATGCCTATGGAGCTGAAGGCGCTGGCTGACTTTGTCATCGACAGTTTTTATCCGGCCTGCCGTGCCAGCGCCAACCCCTACGCCGCCCTGCTCGAAGCGGTGAGCGAACGCACCGCGCACCTGATGGCAGCCTGGCAGTCCGTCGGCTTTTGCCACGGTGTGATGAACACCGACAACATGAGTATTTTGGTCTTTTTCCCAGCGATTGGAGCCATTGCTGGCAACTTGATCTCTCACCGAATGGATCGTCACATCCACGTGATTGGTTCATACATCGCTCTGGGTGTGCTGATTGCTTGTTATGAGTTGCTGGTGCAAGGCTTTTGGTCTGGTGCGGTGTCGTTGGTCTTTTTGGGAGGTTTATTCGCGGCTCCGACCAACGTCCTAGATGCACGCTTGATGGCCTTTGCTGCGACGCAGGGAAATCCTGGACGTGGTGCGACGGTCATGAGTTTGGTCCATAACGTCTTCATTCTTGCCATTGGAAGTAGTTTAGCGGTCGCGCTGTTCCTTGGCTGGATGCTTCCGGTGGACCAATTTTATTCGTTAGCTGGGGTGTCGGTGGTCACGGCATTGGTCGTTATCTGGGCACACTTGGACGACAGCGATGTGGCGGCTTCAGAAGTCACTACAAAGTCACAAAGTATTTCAAAAAAATAACGCTTCAAAAGAACTGAAATTCCAAAGTGTCAGGTCGCTTCTAGGTTGCTTTTAGGGCGTCCCGACGACCTCGGTTACGTGAGCGGTGCTTGATGAGCTGGCTTACTCGCGTGGCGCTGT
>ENA-OFCF01000469-OFCF01000469.1-metagenomes-genome-assembly--contig:-NODE-469-length-17749-cov-9.146095_pt1 | contig 17749 bp, 17 predicted proteins | sample MGYA00153387_OFCF01 | MGnify analysis MGYA00153387
CCTTGCAAATTCAAGGCTCAGGGCTCGTCACGCTCAGTCTGTGGGACGGCAGTGAGCTGATTTCTTCATTTGAAATTGTGGACGCTCGAATGCGCATGTTCGACCCACTTATCCGCAGAAGTGGAGTTCTCAGCTCGAACTTGAACGGAATAACCATCGGCGTGTTTCTTCATGATCACTTCCGGGAGTATTTCGATGACGGAACCATAGAACTGACTGACGCATTCCAGAACTACGAAACTTCATCTGTCAAAATCCCCGTCTTTCTGGGGGCTGTTTATAATTTGGTGCATAACGCAGTTTACTGGTGCAGACAGGCAACTGCGGTTGTTCCCAAAATCCGACTTTCTTCAGATTCACACTTGCTCGTCATTTCCGATTCGGGACCAGGAGTATCCCCGAGAGACTCGATTCGAATATTCAATCCCGGATTTTCCTGTAAACCCTATGGCCGGGGTCTAGGCTTATTCATCGCTAGCGAAGCGCTCAAAGGGATCGGCTATGACTTGCTTTTGGCTTCGGAAACGCAACCCGGAGCGTTAGATGGCGCTAATTTTGTAATCATGAAACAAGAAACTGATGATGATGAGTGAAAACATGACAGAAAAAGTCCGAAGGAAAATCATGCTAAAGTTTCTGCGAACAATGGTATGGATCGACGATGAAATCCGCCCAGATCAAACAGACCATTTGGGAGACCCGTTCAGATTCTTGTTCTACCCAATCGCGCAGGAGTTTCAAAGACACGAGCTATTGGTCCATCTCCACCCCTACGATGCGAATACCTCGAGTGACGGAGATAATATATTTGATGAAGACGATTCAAAGTGTTTCGACTCCGCAGTGGCTCTCTCAAAGAAATCAGATGTTACAATCCTAGATTGGCATTTAGGACGGGATGATCCAAAAAATTCCATCCGGTTACTCAAGAGCCTAGAAAACGAATCAGCGATTCGCTACATCATCGTGCTTTCTAGATATGACGACAGATTCGAGACGGAAATGAGAGAAGCCAAAATGCTGGTGTCTGGCTCGGCAAATTCCACCAAATCATATCTCTTTCGGCGAAATGGAGATGCTTGGGCAAACAGCCATGGAACGCATATCATTGTTATGAAGAAGCCCGGTTCGGGGGTGTATTCTGCAGAGAATTTTAGCAATTCTGTTATTAATGCCATATACGATTTAATGTTGAAAGCGAACCCAGACTATCTCCACTGGGCGGCTATTGAAATCGCAGCAAAGCTTCGCCACTCGATTCCCGGTTGGGTGAAGGCTTTACCGTGCGGGACTGATGCAGCTGTCTTATCAGAATTGAGTTCAGAAAAAACCGAAGCACGCGATTATATTCCCGAACACCTGTTGGAAGACCTCAGTCATTTGGCAAAGTTGCATATGCTGGAATCACTAGAATTAGAGTGTTGTAAGCCTGAATTTTGGGGTAATAAAGCTTACGATATTCAGCAAACTCCAACGAGTAGCGAACGATTTAAAAAATTTGTTCACTTTTCTTTTGCTAGTTCAAAGATCGAAAAGAAGGACGTTGACTCGATACGAGAAAAATCGGCAACAGACGAATCGAGCAAGCACTTTTTAGTTTCACAACAGTTGTTTACAGAATTCTGTGAGAACATCAGCAGCGTCCTCGAACCATTCCCAACATTTGGAGCCGTTTATGTTCATGGACTAACAGCCGACGCGTCTATCAAGGCAAAAAACATCAGCAATGACGAGACGAATACTATCTATCTGTGCTTGTCGCAGGAATGTGATTCACTAAGGGGTCACAACCTAATGCTTTTAGAAGGCAGCATTACTCACGGTTCATCCGCAAAGGAGGGAATAACTAAACTCTCGGTGCTAGGCAAAGTATTTGGATTTTTGCATGAAGCCCAATCTCTTCAATCTGTAGCAGTTGAAAATGTGGGGAACGAACGGAGGCTTGGGAAATTCAAGAAAATTGGTCAACTCAGAAAAGCGACGGCTCAACGCATCCTAAACCGGTTCTGGAATCATCTGAGCCGATCCGCAGTGAATCTATCGAGATTCACATTGAAGGATCGAAATGGAGAGTGAATTTTTAAGTCATGAAAATGAAGACAGCAATTGACCTATTTTCTGGATGTGGAGGCCTCACTCAAGGCCTGAAAAACGCGGGATTCAGAGTTCTTCTCGGCTGCGAGATAAGACAAGAGGCTCGCGACGCCTACAAGATGAATCATTCCGATGTAAAACTCTATCCAGATATTCGGAAGCTTAGCGGCGAAATGATTCTAAACAAACTGTCTATTCTCCCGGGTGAGTTAGACCTTCTGGCAGCTTGTCCGCCATGTCAGGGTTTTTCTTCGATGAGAACAAAGAATCGGGAGATTGTTGCTGATCCTCGAAACGAATTGATATTTGAGGTTGCGCGCATCGTTAAAGAAGTGCTGCCTAAAGCCGTTTTAATTGAAAACGTTCCACGTCTTTTGAAGGATGAAAGGCTCGAACTTTTCAAGGAGATGCTTGGTGAAGAATATGTCTTCACTGAAGGTGTTCTCGATGCGAAAGATTTTTTGGTACCGCAAAGAAGAAAGAGAATGATATTGATCGGCTCAAGATTCGGCAAAATTGATCTTCCGAAGCCATCAACTCATATTTTGACTGTTGATGATGTGATCGGCAGCTTGCCAGCACCTGAGGCAAATCACAAAAGACCTTTGCATCGTGTCCGCCAGAAGTTTACCAGCAAAGTTCTGGAAAGGATAAAGTCTGTGCAACACAGCCGAAACGATCTCCCAGAACATTTGATTTTGGAATGTCACAAACGTTATCCACAAGGCTTCCGGGATGTCTATGGCCGCATGAAATGCGATGAAGTTGCCCCGACAATTACCCGGTCCAGCCACAACCCATCCAAAGGCAGATTCATCCATCCATTCGAAGACCGAGGCCTAACTATTTACGAGATTATGCTTTTGCAAGGTTTCCCGCGCCGCTACAAACTACCCGGAAATATAGGCATTGGTAAATTGGCTTCCTTGTTAGGTGAAGCGTTTCCGCCGCCTATGGCACAGGCTCAAGCTGGGCAAATAATTAGCCATCTTGATACTTACGCGAGCTGAATCACGGAGATGAAGCTCTACTTGATCGCCGCCAGCAAATTGCTGCGCCGCTACTCGATTTCATCGTCGCGGTCTGGCTTGAGCAGGTCGCGTTTGTAATGCACGAAATGATGGCAAGACACAGCCACATCCGGGCCATTCCTAGTTCTTGTAATTTTTCGACCACTCGACAGAATTCTCGTGCGTCCTGCGGATTCCATCCAAATTTTTTCATGAACCTTCTCATCAAAAACGCCCGAATTGCCACTGAAACGTCTCCCGTTCTCACAGACGCGGATGTTTGGATCATCGATGGAAAAATCCACAAGATCGGTGAAAAACTCGACGCTGCCGAGGGCTGCAAGGTGATCGATGCTGCGGGCCGCTTGCTGATGCCTGGAATGTTCGATGCTCACGTGCATTTCCGTGAACCTGGATTTGAGGCGAAGGAAACCATTGCAAGCGGTTCCGAGGCGGCCATCAACGGCGGCATCACCGGCGTGGTCATGATGCCTAACACTCGACCTGCAATTGATTCTGCAACGGTCGCAGGCCAAGTGCTCGACATCGCAAAACGCACCGCACGCATCCCGGTTTACACTTCCGGTTGTGTTACCAAGGACCGCCATGGCAAGGAACTCTCTGGCATCGATGGCATGAGAAATCTCGGCGTGAAAATGCTCACCGATGATGGCGACACCACTGTTGACTCCGCCGTCTTGATGCGTGCGATGCAATACGCCACAGAGTTTGGGATGTTCTTCGCGAGTCATTGTGAGGTGCCCGAGCTGGCCGGCCCGCGTGCACTAAACGAAGGCGCGATGTCTTATCGGTTAGGCATCAAAGGCTCACCAGCTTGCGCAGAGGAAATCATCATTGACCGCGATATTCGCATTGCCCATGCCACCGGATCTCACATTCATATCCAACACGTTTCTAGCAAGATCGGCATGGAAACCATCCGCTGGTGGAAACAACGCGGCGATGTGAAAGTCACTGCTGAAGTTTCGCCGCACCATCTGCTTTTTACCGATGAAGACATCGGCGATTATGACACCCACTATAAGATGAACCCACCGCTGCGCACTAGGGCGGACGCTGATGCATTGTTAGTCGGATTGATCGACGGCACGTTTGATCTCATCGCGACAGACCACGCACCGCACACGCCGTTTGAGAAGTCACAAGACTTTGTTAGTGCTCCGAATGGCATCACCGGCCTCGATACAGCACTGGTTTCGCTGCACCATTATTTCGTCGCCAACGGGAAATTCGGCTGGGATCTCGTGATCAAGCGATTCTCCGCAGAACCGCGGCGTTTCATGGGCTTACCTGCCGTTTCTATCGAAGAAGGACAACCAGTCGATCTCATCCTTTTCGATCCCGAAAAGGAAACCACCTTCACTAAAGATTTCATGAAATCGAAGTCGCAGAACACGCCGTTTCTCGACAAGACACTGATGGGCAGCGTGGATCTTGTTATGTTAGGAGATAACATTCTGCTGGAGCGAATCTGAATGAATATCGTGCTTGCATCCGCATCTCCACGCCGCCGCGAATTGCTAGAACGGGCGGGCGTGAATTTTGAGGTGGTCGTTTCCCCGGCGGAGGAAATTCACGATGCCTCGATGAATCCCGAGGATCTGTGTGAACTCAATGCGTCGATCAAGGCAGAAGCCGTGGCACTTTTGCGACCGGATGTGGTGGTAATCGGCGCGGATACCTTGGTTTTCATCGATGACCAAGCACTCGGGAAACCGGCAGATCTCGACGAGGCGCGCTCCATGTTGCGACTTCTAGCAGGTCGCGTGCACCGCGTCTGCACTGGTGTCTGTCTGATTTTCCCTGGCGGTGAAAAACACTGTTTTCATGACACCACGGAAGTCACCTTCTTAGCGCTCGACGATGCAACCATTGAGGCTTATCTGTTAGTTGCTAATCCACTCGATAAAGCTGGCGCATACGGCATCCAAGAATCCGGTGAAATGATCATTGCCGGAATTTCTGGCAGTTATGAAAATGTGATGGGCCTACCGGTGGAGAAAGTTCTGGCTGCGCTATCTTCAAAGTCCATTCAATGAGGAATCTCCTCGAATGATTGACTTCACTTATTTTTCAGTAGTCTCATCTTCCTCATCGCCTGTAGAGCAGTAACTCACGCGGCATGGCTAAACGCCCTGAGCTGCAAATAGCCTTGCTGGTTTTTGCTTTCTGAGTGTCATCGATTGTGGTTTCCTCCGGCCATGCAACTGCTTAGAACCGCTATAATGATCATGCTGGCGCTGGTTTGTTGCCCATCACTTTCCGCGATGGGCAAGGCCAAAACCAAGTTTATCGTTTCGTTTCATCTAGAGACTGATGAAAACATGAACCCGAAGTTGACATTCTCACAGATGACTAACGGAAAGGCTCGGTTTTACCGCCGGATGCCCGAAATTAGCACCAATGACATCGTTTCCTTTGCCCCATTTCCCACAGACAATGGCACGGGTTATGGCGTGGTTTTCAAACTTAAAGACAACGCCGCCAGACGGCTCAACTCGGTTACTAACATGAATCAAGGGCGCTGGCTGCTCGCGCAAGTCAACGGTCGTGTGGCGGATGGAGTCATGATCGACCAGCCAGTCTCGGACGGCATGATTGTGGTTTGGAAAGATGTCACGGCTGAAGATATCGCGCTTTTTGAGGAATCACTGCCACGCATCAATGAGGAAAAAAAGAAGAAATAACCCGCTTTCCCTATGCTGCGCAGTTTAATTTTGTCAATCATTCTAGCAGGCTTTGGACATGCCGGCATTGATCTCCGCTTGCCCACTGGCAACCAAAGTTTGTTTTCCGGGCCTCCAGAAAAGTTCTACATGTACGTGGACCGGACCTTTGAAGGTGAAACCAGCCAACCTTGGCAAGCTGGCTCGTTCGGAATGGTGAGAAATGCGATGCGTCTCGATGACCAAGTGATTCTAACGAAATTTCACGAGGGCATCGACATATCGCCACTCTCACGCGATCAAGCAGGAAATCCGCTAGACATAATCTCAAGCATTGCCGATGGTCGTGTGGTTTACATCAGCTTGATCTCAGGACGCAGCAACTACGGAAAATACGTGGTCATCGAGCACAGTTGGGAAGGCTCATTGGTTTATTCGCTCTACGCCCACCTCGCAGATATTACATGCAAAACTGGAGATTTGGTAAGAGCAGGCGATTCACTCGGCCGGATGGGATACACCGGATCAGGGCTCAACCGCACGCGCGCTCATCTCCATCTGGAACTCGGCATGATGCTAACACGCCGCTACGAAGATTGGTGCAAGCACAGTGCCATCGCTAACAATTATCACGGCCTCTTTAATGGAATGAACTTGATTGGCACCGATCCTGCCGGATTTTTTATCCAGCACAAAGCCAATCCTGAGCTGAAATTCAGCGAATATATCACATCTTTCCCGGTGTATTTCAAGGTCACCGTGCCATCTAGCGGAATCCCAGATTTTGTTGCCCGTTACCCGTGGATCTGCCGCGGCAATCCTGAAGGTGCCAAATCTTGGGAGATCAGTTTTAGCGCCACTGGACAACCGGTGGCCTTCAGTCCCAGCCAGCGCCAAGTGGATGCTCCGCTGGTCACAGCCATTCGGCCATCCAAAATTCCCCAACGATACCTCACCCGTAACCTCATCAGCGGCCAGGAAAATCAAGCCACTCTAACCAGTGGCGGCAAACAGCTCATCACTTTGCTCACCGATGCTTTTCCGATCACTGACGAGCAAGTCACAGAAAGCAAATCCGCTGCCCCCAAAAGTTAAATTTTTAATACAGCCTCCACAATCATGTCCGACTCCATCCTCGAAAAAATCACCTCATTGGGCTACACTCTTCCGACTGTTCCCGCGCCGGTTGCCGCTTATGTAAACTGCGTGCGTAGCGGAAATTTGTTATTTCTATCAGGCGGCTTGCCGATTGATGGGGACACCAAAGTGCTCGGCAAGGTGCCCACTGATGTCTCGATAGAACAAGCACAAGAAGCCTCCCGCATGATCATCCTCAATCGCTTAGCCGTCATTCGCGATGCCATCGGCTCGCTCGATAGAGTGAAACAAGTCGTTTCGCTCGGCGGTTTTGTCAATTCCGCAGCAGATTTCTATGGCCATCCACAAGTGATCAACGGTGCGTCAGAATTGTTAGTTTCGATTTTCGGCGACAAAGGCAAACACTCGCGCACTGCGCTCGGAGCTGCTGCTCTGCCACTCAATGTCGCCGTGGAAATCAATTTGATCGTCGAGGTAGAGGATTGATACCAATGGCCTGAATATCCTCTGATTATAATAATGTGGAGAGACACCAAGCTGGCGGAGTTCCTCGAGGAACGTGGCGAAACTCACCCAGCAGTTCCCAACGGGTGAGTTTCTTTTCACCGATCTTGTGCTTGGCGCGGTTCACGAGCGAAGGAATGCAAAAGCCATCTAACAGATGGCGCGTCTGTTTCGTCACATTCTGACCTTTGTTTCAGCAAGCACCACCAAGCCGAACACCTTTGGGTCCGACCATTTAAAATTTACGATTTCAATTTTTTTTCTTGATGAGCAAAGAGAAACTTAGTTTTTTGTCTTCGTTGTTGCGAATGAGTCTCAACAACAAGCAATTCATCAAAATTCACTGCTCACTATTCATGAAGCCACCGAGTCCACCAAATGTCCTGATTCAATTTTCCCTTCCTTTGATGTTAAGCGGATTGAGTTTGGCTCAGCAAAGTCTCCAGACACTAGAGCCACTGACGGTGTTGGGGAGCCGGGAAGAACTTTTTAAACAGGTGGGATCGGCAACGTATTTGGACAAAAAGGAGATTCGAGACACTAACTCGACCAATGTGAACGCCGTGATGGCGAAGATTCCAGGTTTGTATGTGCGGGAGGAAGATGGCAGCGGAAATTTTGTCAATCTCTCGATTCGCGGCGCGGACGGCACGCGCAGTGAGAAAGTCACGGTGATGGAGGATGGAATCCTCGCTTCGCCCGCACCCTATGCAGGTCCAGCGGCCTACTACACCCCGCGCATCGCCCGGATGTCCGGGATGGAAGTGCTCAAAGGCTCGTCCCAAATCCGCTTCGGCCCGCAAACCACGGGCGGCGTGGTGAATTATCTATCCACCCCGATCCCAGAAGAAGAGACTTTTTACGGGAAATTCACCTACGGCAGCTTCAACACATTTTTTGGCCATGGATACTATGGAGACACTTTCGATACTGAACAGGGCCGTGTCGGGGTATTGTTCGAGCTTCATGGAAATGTTAGCGATGGCTTCCGCAACATTGATAATAGTTCAAACGACACGGGATTTTCCCTGATAGAACCGATGTTAAAGCTGTCTTTCGAGCCGAACACCGCGCTCAAACAGCGTTTTGAAATGAAACTCGGTTACACCTCGTTTGATACGGATGAAACCTACACTGGACTCACGGATAAAGATCTCTCCAATGATCCGGATCGGCGCTACGCCGCGACACTCAATGACAATCTGGATTCCGAGCAGTATCGAAGCTATCTGAAATGGACCGCCGAGCCATCGGATTTGCTGCGTTTGGAAAGCGCGCTTTATTACAGTTACACTGCCCGCAATTGGTACAAACTCGATAAAGTCAAATATCTCGATAGCACGCGCAGTTTGCACAATGTCCTTGCTCCTAACAACCCATATCCTGACCATCTCGGAGTGTTAAAAGGCACGGTCGCAGGCAGCACCGATGTGAAAGCGAACAACCGCACATATTCGGCATATGGCTGGCAAAATCAGGCGAATTTCACCTTCGATACCGGCCCGCTCAAGCACGATCTAGCAGTTGGCTTGCGCCTTCACTATGACTATCAGGAACGCGACCATTGGTTGGATCGCTACAACGCCGATGGCGCGGGGAATTTCAACAAAGTCTCCACCACTCGCATCGGCCAGGATAATCGGACAGAAGAAATTTTTGCCACTGCGATCTACCTCGAAGATGAAATCAAGACCGGCAAACTCACGCTGCGACCCGGAATCCGATACGAATGGCTCGATCTGGATGGTCGCAATACAATCAACGCCACCGGAGTCACGACCCGTCGCGAGGCCAATGAAAATCTGTTCACCGCAGGCATGGGCGCGAGCTATGAACTTGATGATGCAAATACGATTTACGGCGGTGTTTACCGCGGCATCAGTTCGCCCGGTGTGGCCAACTATCTGGATGGCGTAGAGCCCGAAGAATCAATTGGTTACGAACTCGGCATCCGCCACCGCCGTGACGCCCTGAGCGCGGAATTCAACGGGTTTTACACCGATTTCCAACAACTCGTTTCCACCGATACCGGGCTCGGCGGCGATCCCACTTTTAATGCAGGTGAAGCAGCTGTTTTCGGCTTTGAATCGATCGTGGAATACGATCTTGGGCAGGCGGCAAATCTTTCCTGCGGGATTCCCGTGTATGCCTCTGCCACCTGGACCAGCGCCGAGTTTTCCGGCACCACCTCAGGACTCGTGGGCGGTGGCGATGGCATCTACTCTGGCGGCAAAGATGGCAATGAAATCCCTTACGTCCCGGAATGGAAACTTTCTGCCGGCATCGGCTATGTGGCGGAAAAATGGGGAGCTAACTTCGACGTCAACTACATCTCCAGTTCGTGGGGCACGGGTTACAATGGTGATACCCGCCCCGGCACACAAACGGCCCGCGATGGCAAAATCGATTCGTTCCTGATCTGCAATCTTTCCACCTACTATAAGATTAGTGAAAACATCAAAGTGTTAGCTGGTGTGCAGAATCTGTTTGATGACCGCGGAATTTCCAGTCGCGTGCCAGAAGGCCCACGAGCGAACGCGCCGCGTTCCCTCTACATCGGTTGTGAAGCGAACTTCTGAACCATCAAACCCGCAGGCCGTTCCATGATTGTCAACCGCACCCGCCCGCTCTAGTTTCCCCCGCACCCACATGACCCCGATTTTTCACGCGCTCAACACCAGCACACTCGCCGCTTGGCTGAGTGTGACCGGATTCGGCGCGGTCGGGATCTTCGTGCCGGAATGGCGATGGAGCCCGACGCCGAAAAATTCCGAGGAAATCGTGACGCAGGTTTTTGATCCAGTAATTCTGCTAGGAGCAGGCGATGTGGCGGAATCAGCGGTCCCTGCCACTGATCAAGCACCGACACTGAGTACGGAAACCCTGCCCAGCCCACCCGAGCTGCCAGAACTCGCCGAACAAGCACCGTTGCCGGAAATCCCAAGTCTCCCTTCGCCAGCGCCCGTGCCGGAAAAATCTGGGGCCAAACCCAATCGTGATGACGCCCCGCAAGCGCCCGCCCGCAAATCAGGAGGTTCCCAGACCCGCAATGCAAATTCCGCCGCCGCCAGCGGAGTCGCGAATGCGGGACCCAGCCAATCAGACAGCGCGCGTTTGGCCGCCGGGCGAATGCCCGCCCCAATCTATCCATCCGCTTCGCGCCAGTCAGGACAAGTCGGCACCGTCACCGTCGCTTTCACCGTGGACAATTCTGGCCGCGTGATTTCTGCCCAAGCTACAAAACCCACGCCATGGCCGCTGCTCAATGAAGCCGCTGTGCGCGCAGTGCGTCGCTGGAAATTTCCACCCGGTGGCGTGATGAAAGTCCAGCGTCCCATCGTCTTCAATCTTCGTTAGTCAATGTCTATCATGCTTGCCAATACCGCTGTCGAAACCTTCATCAAGGGGGGATGGGTCATGTGGCCCATCCTCGCCTCGTTTTTCCTCGCCTTGTGCGTGATCATTGACCGGGTGATTTGGTGGCTTCGCCTCCGCTCCACCCTGCTTCCCGCAAAACAAGAACAAGCGCGCGACGCCGTCGGCAGCGGAGATTTCCACCAAGCGTGGGATCTAACGAAAAATACCAGCGATCCGTTTCTAATCAATTTACGCGAAGGCATGACCCACGCCCATACCTCAATGCTTGCCGCGATGCAGCTCCATGCCACTCACCTCATCGAGAAATCCGAAGCTCGCATGTGGGTGATGAGTACGATGATCACACTCGCTCCGTTGTTAGGATTATTTGGCACCGTGGTCGGCATCATGGGCTCATTTTCATTTGTCGGAAACGAGGAACTCGGCCCTGCAAAAGTATCCGGCGGCATCGCCGAGGCGCTCATCGCCACCGCTTGCGGCATCGCCATCGCGATCTTCTGCCTGCTACCATACAACTTTTTCCGCAAACGCGTTTCCTCTCTCCGCGGCTCTTTGGAACGCTGGATCAATCACACTGAACTGCTAGTCAAATCCGCCAAGGAACACGGTCACGATATCGAGGCGTTCGCTTCGAAGAATCAAGATCGCTCCGCTGCCAGAATCAAGACACAAGACTGAGAAAGCCGCCTTCCGCTTACCGCTTACCGCTCCCATGCCCGTAAATCTCCATAACCGATCCGGCGACGACGAAGGCGATGAAGCTCGGATTGAAATTATCCCGTTGATTGATATCATGTTTTTCTTGCTGGCCGCATTCATGTTAGTGAGTCTGAGCATGACCCACATGCGCCGCGTGCCGATCAATCTGCCAGTGGCCTCGACCAGTGTTTCAGACTCCAAAAACCCGCCCTATCAGATCGCCATTGATGCCGCTGGTGTCACGACATGGGAGGGGAAAATCGTCACTCTTTCAGAAATTTCAACACGCCTAAAAGCAGCTGCGGCCGATGCCGAAACGCGCGTGTTGATTGCCGCAGACACCGAGGCCCGTCATCGTCAAGTGCTGGCAGTGCTCAATGCCGTGCGCGATGCTGGCGTGGTAAAAGTCAGCTTCGAAACCGAACGATGAATTCACGATTTCTAACGATATTAAACACCATCGGCTGCCTTGTCCTCACTGGCTTGGTGGTGGCGCAGTGGTTCAAAGAACGATCCATCCATCAAGAACTCACCGCAGCACTGCACCAAATCGCCAGCAGCCGTGAACAAACCGCCCAAGAATCCCAACGGCGCGGCGCTCTCGAACGCGACATCGCCGTGCTCAAAGAAGCCATCGAATCCAGCCAGCAATCCGCCGAATCCACCACCCGCGAACTCTCTGCAAAATCCACACTTGCCAGCGATTTAGAAAAAGAACTCGCCACCGCACGCACCCAGCTCGCAGCATGGGAAACCGCCGTGAAATCCCGCGACGAGCGCATCAACACACTCACCACCGACCTTGCCGCCACCCGCCAACGCCTCGACCAAGCCATCGCGAAACTCAAAGCCGCTGCCGATCGTTAGCTCGTGTTTTGATAGATCCGAGCGCTGGTGATAAATGTTAAATTTGATTCCACGAAAAGTAGTTTCGGATTTCAGTCCGTTCTTTGGATTTTCTGCGGACTGAAGTCCGTGACTACTTTTTTAATGCTCGCGGCGGAGGAAATCTAGGATGCCCTCGGCGGCTTTTTTTGAGATGCCGGGGAGCACTGCGATGTCATCTGCCGTGGCGGTTTTGATGCGACTGATGCTGCCAAATTTTTCTAGCAACTTAAGTTTTTTATTGGGCGTGATCCCGGGGCAATCGTCGAGCAGGCTTTCACGCATCCGGCGTCGATAGAGCAGTGCGTTGTAGCTGTTAGCGAAGCGGTGCGCTTCGTCGCGGATGCGTTGGAGCAACTTGAGTGCGCCGCGGTCGTGCGGGATGCAGATCGACTCTGCGCGGCCGGGGACGAAAACTTCTTCGTGTTGTTTTGCTAGACCAACCACAGGAAGATCTTGCAAACCGAGCGCGCGGAGTTCTCTCACCGCCATGCCGAGCTGGCCTTTGCCGCCATCGACGATGACGAGGTCTGGCAGCACGATTTTCGCACGGCCCTCGCGGGCGAGTCGGCGTTGAATTTCTAGCGGGTCTTCTTGGAAAAAATCTGCATCGGGATTTGCCTCGGCATTTTCCAACAGAATGCGCGAGTAGCGCCTGCGAATGACTTCTGCCATTGAGGCAAAATCATCCTGCCCCTCCACCGTGCGGATGCGGTAGCGGCGGTAGTTTTGATTGTCCGGTCGGCCATCGGTGAAGCGCACCATCGAAGCGACGATGTGATTGGACGAGACGTTTGATATATCAAAACACTCCATGATGCGCGGCGGGCCGGCGAGGTGGAGTTCTTCGCCGAGTTCGGCGAGATCTTCGGTGGGTTTGATGGCGCCTGGCACGCCTCGTCCACGGCTAAATTGGCGGGTTGGTGTTAGCGTTTTCTCCAGGTTCTGCAACACATCGCGCAAGGTGGCAGCTTTTTCGAAATCGAGTTTTTCTGCTGCCGCGATCATTTCTAACCGCAGTTTATCGAACAATGATTTTCTGCCCTTGCCTTCAAGAACGCGGCAGGCTTCATCGATGCGTTCCTGATAGTCCTCACGCGTGATGCGGCCGATGCACGGAGCGGAGCAATTTCGAATGATGTCGGCATTGCAGTGTTTGTAGTCTGCCTCGTCGGGATTGAGCGGTCTGCAAACGCGCAGGCCGAGGCTGCGGTTCAGCCATTCGAGCGTGTGATGCAGTGCGCTGGAATGCGGGAACGGGCCGAAGTATCGCGAGCCGTCGTCCTTTTTCATGCGGGTGGTGGAGAACCGCGGCCATGGATCGGCTAGGCGGATTTTCACTAGCAGAAAGCGTTTGTCATCGCGCAAAGCCACGTTGTAGCGCGGGCGGTAGTCCTTGATTAACTTGATTTCTAACAATAGTGATTCTTCTTCATTGCGCACGGTGTGGAATTCAAAGTCGTGGATCGAGTCGATCAACGCGCGGGTCTTGATGCTGGCCCGCATTTTCTGTGAGGCCATGAAGTACGATGACAATCGTTTCTTGAGATCGCGCGCCTTGCCGACATAGATGATCGAGCCGAGGCGGTCCTTCATCAGGTAAACCCCGGGCTGGTGAGGCACCTCGCGGAGTCTAACTCGGAAGTCGTGTGAATTCATGGCGTAGTTCTACGATGTTTGCCGTAGTAATCGGCCAGCCCTTGGCTCAGGGCATCTGCATACTCGCGGAAGATCGATGGTTGGAATTTGCCGTTGATTTCACGCACGCCATCGTAATCGCCAGCGACGATGCGCGCGTGGTCGATGGCGGAGTTCATCACGTAGGGTTCCATGAAAATCACGGGGCATTCGTAGAGTCGGTTCGCTAACAGATTTCGTGCCCAAAGATATGGGTGTCCATTGACAGATCGGACGCTGGGAGAATCTGCCGGATAGATAAACGGCGGCAGTCCGCTGATGCGCGAGAAAACATCTGCCACCGTGGTGCCGATGCGGGCTTCTTCGTCATGCGTGCGGCTGAGCAGTTTTTCTAACATAGCAAATCGCTGGTCTTCCATTAGAATTTCTTCATCGGTGTAGGCACCGTTGAGCAGCAGGTGGAGGTGAGTGCGGTTGACAAGTGTGGGTTCGCTCGGATTTCCCCACGGATCGGCGTTAAAATGGAGGCAGACGATGAGGTCGGGTTTGAGGGATTGATTGACGAGCTTGGCGCGGGCACGGATTTCCGCAGCTCGATAGAAAAGGCGCTCGGCGATTTTTTGCAGATCATCTGGCGAATTCGAGCGAGCCTTGGATTCGCGTGCGGCATCGAGCAATGAATCCGGGCGCAACGAAGTGATCGGCTCGTCTTTCGAGCGCACCAACGAAACCCTAGCGCCTAACAATTCGAGGCGTGGCTTGAGAAGCTCAGCGACGAATAATGTCATATCTCCCTCGCAGACTGGTGCGGTCTCGCCGAGCTTGAGCCAGCGTTCTTCGAGCTTTGCCCATGCCCCGCCGATGTGGCCGGGATCGATGGCGATGTGCAAGTTGGCGAGTGGCTGACTAACAGGCGCGGGTGCCAGATCGGCGGCACTTTTCCAATGACGCGGAGTCGGCTGGCTGGCAGCGGGCGTAGCGAATTTTAGGTGAAAAACTGTGGCTTCCGGATCGGTGGCGGTGTGGATGCGAGCCTCGGATTCATCGATCTCGATCAAGCTGCGCCATGCGTTTCCGGTGGTGAATACGGTGGTCAGAAGGATTTCGAATTCACCGCGGCTGAAAGTATTTTGGAATCTCTCAAGCTTCGACCAATCCGGTTTTTCACCGAGCACCGAGAGATCTTCTGTGATTTTTTCAACGACTGGAGTCGGGGCGGGTGCCGGTTTTTTCAGCAAAATCCATGTGCCACCCGCCATCGCGAGCAGGATAGTAATCGTGAGAATGCGGGGAATGGCGGGATGCATCTGGGAAATGGATTGTCGGCAGGTGGCAAACTGTGGATCTTGCGCGCAGGTATTTCAAACGAACTCTTATTTTTTACCATGTCATCGATCCGAATCATGTTTTTAGGCGATATTGTCGGCGAGCCCGGCCGCAAGGCAGTGATCGAACAATTGCCGATCCTCAAACAGGAAGAAGAACTCGATTTCATCATCGTCAATGGCGAGAACGCAGCGGGCGGCAAGGGCATCACGCCGAAGATCGCCATCGACTTGCTCCGGGCCGGCGCGGCGGTCATCACCACCGGCGATCACGTGTGGGACCAGCAGGAAATCGTCGATTATTTTCCCACCGAGCCGCGCTTGCTGCGCCCGCTCAACTACCTCGATGGCACACCAGGAAATGGCAGCGTGGTGCTAGAAACTAACAAGGGCCGCGTAGCAGTGATGCAAGTGCAAGGCCGTTCGTTCATTCAGCCACCGTTAGAGAATCCATACGTCGCTGCGGAAATGGAAGCCAAACGCCTGCGCGCCCTGGGCGTCGGGCCAATCATCGTCGATATGCATGCCGAGACGACGAGCGAAAAAATCGCGATGGGCAGGATGCTCGATGGCATGGTTTCTGCGGTTTTCGGCACGCACACTCACGTCCAGACGGCGGATGAAAATATTTTTCCAGGCGGCACTGGTTACCTAACGGATGCGGGCATGTGTGGCCCGGAGGAATCGATTCTTGGGCGCAGCATCGACTCGGTGTTATGGCGTTTCAAATCGGGAATGCCGACTCGTTTTCCCATTGCCAAAGGCCCGGTGCGACTGTGCGGCGTGATCGTGGATGTGGATGTGGAAACGGGTGCGTGTTTGGAAATCCGCAGGTTGTCGCGCTTGTTGGCGGAGTGAGAAAACACTTGTGTTAGGCGACCATGCCGCTTGACCGTTTGGCCGCCGGGCATTCATGCTCATCGCCATGCGCATCCTCACTGGTCTTCAACCTAGCGGAAAACTCCACGTCGGAAATTATTTCGGCGCGATGGAACCCGCCGTGCGCCTCCAAGAAATTGGCGAGGCGTTTTATTTTATCGCGGACTATCACGCGATGACATCCTCGCAAGATCCGGCGGCGATGCGCGAGAACGTGCGCGAGTTGGCGGTGGATTTCCTCGCCTGTGGGCTGGACCCAAAACGCGCGGTGTTTTTCCGCCAGAGCGCGGTGCCGGAGGTCAACGAACTCGCGTGGATTCTCTCGTCCATCTGCCCGATGAGTCTGTTAGCAAAATGCCATTCTTACAAAGACAAGACCGCCCAAGGAATCGCGGCGAATCACGGGCTTTTTGCCTATCCGGTGCTGATGGCCGCCGACATTTTGCTTTATGATTCCAATCAAGTCCCGGTCGGCAAGGACCAGAAACAACACCTCGAAGTCACCCGCGACCTGGCGGTGAAATTCAACGAAACCTTCGGCGAGGGCAGCGTGGTCATCCCCGAGCCGATCATCCGCGAAGACACCGCCGTGGTTATCGGTCTCGATGGACGAAAAATGAGCAAGAGCTACGGCAACACCTTGCCAATTTTTGGCGAAGAAAAACCGCTGAAAAAACTCATCATGAAAATCCCCACTGACTCGACTCCGGTGGAAGAGCCAAAACCGATAGAAAACTCCACCTTGCTGGCGCTCTACAAACTTTTCGCCAATGAGACCGACTATCAGACAATGATCGCCGATCACCAACGTGGCGGCGTCGGCTATGGCGATTTGAAAAAACGACTCGCTGAAGCGTATTGGGATTTTTTCGCACCGATGCGGCAAAGACGTGCTGAAATTCTAGCAGACCCCGGATTTGTCGATCAGGTGTTAGCTGACGGCGCAGCCCGCGCCCGCGAGGAATCTGCCAAAGTCCTCGACCGCATCCGCAAGGCGGTGGGATTGAAGTAGCAAAAATCTATCGATGATCTTTCTTTTTCAACAATGAAAAAAATCTTGTGTGTTATCGCTCTCATCCTCGTCGCATACGCGGGATACCTCGAATACATGCCTCGCGTAGCGGAGCCGCCCACTGGTGCAGCATCGTCTATCAATTCGGATTCGGATGTGGCGCGTGCTTTCGAAAATCAAACCAGCAATGTCCAAGTGCAAGGACAAGGCGTGGTCTCAAAAGTTTTACCCGATGATAACGATGGCAGCCGACATCAACGTTTCATTTTGCGTCTGAATTCAACGCTAACCGTTTTAATTGCCCACAATATTGATCTCGCGCCACGCGTTTCCTCGTTAGGTGTGGGTGACACCATTTCATTCTACGGCGAGTATGAGTGGAACTCAAAAGGAGGCGTGATCCATTGGACGCACGACGATCCAGCTGGTCGCCATCCGGCGGGTTGGTTGATGCGCAACGGGCAGAAGTTTCAGTAGGGTTATCCTAGAGCCTGTCCCAGACTTCGTGAGTTCCTGAGGCACAATGCTTTAGCGGCAGAA
>ENA-OFCF01000470-OFCF01000470.1-metagenomes-genome-assembly--contig:-NODE-470-length-17748-cov-2.902899_pt1 | contig 17748 bp, 17 predicted proteins | sample MGYA00153387_OFCF01 | MGnify analysis MGYA00153387
CTGCATTGTAATGATGCACGTACTAATTCAAGATGTGGAGATTCCCCCTGGTAAATATATACCTTCGGGAGCCATCATCACTAATCAGCAGCAAGCCGATCGCCTGCCGGATGTTCTTGATTCAGACGTTAAATTTGCAACCCACGTCATCGGAATAAATGACGCTCTGAGAACGGGTTATCGCTGCGCCGACAACATCGCCTGTCTAGCACCAATTCGCAACGAGCAAGCTAAAAACTCTAATATGCCTCCTATCACTTATTCTACCCATTCCACCAGCCAATTGAGCTCAACTCTAGCCGATAGCATCCGCAATTTGCTAGCCCAAGGATACAGCGTAGGAGCAGAACACGCCGACGCTCGTCGCTTCCGTACCGGTTCTTGGCGCACTTGCGGCCCGATTTCCTCAACCCGTGAATCTGAAGTAGTCGCGGCTTTGTCAGCTTGCATGGCCGACCACCAAGGAGAATACGTCCGCTTGATCGGGATTGACACCAAAGCCAAGCGCCGCGTATTAGAAGAAATTGTCCAAAGACCGGGAGACAACGGCTCTAATGGTTCTAACGGCGCGAAAACTCACCAATCTAACGGTAAAGTTGCACAAGCTTCTCACCACAATATTGGTTCTGTCTCAAGTGCAAAATTGAGTGCCGAAACAGTGGCTCAGCTTCGCGGCTTGCTAGCTCAAGGCTACAAAGTGGGGACGGAACACGCTGATGCGCGCCGCTTCCGTACCAGTTCTTGGCAAAGCGGGGCTTCGCTGCAAGTCAGAAACGAATCTGAGGCGATCGCCGCTTTGGAAGCTGTGATGAACCAGTACCCGGGCGAATACGTGCGCTTCATCGGGATTGACCCGAAAGCTAAGCGGCGCGTGGTTGAAGAAATTATTCAGCGCCCAGACGGCCCTGTTGCTCAATCGGCTAAGCCGGCTGCAACAACATCGGGATACAAAGCCGCAGCGACCGGTTCGGCCAGCAGCAGCGGAATGTTGACCGGCAAGACGATCGACCAAATCCGCAACCTGCTCTCCCAAGGCTACAAAATTGGCTCGGAACACGCCGACGCGCGCCGTTTCCGTACCAGTTCTTGGAGCAGTTGCACGCCGATCGCCTCTAACCGCGAATCCGAAGTAGTTTCGGCCCTCGAAAGCTGTCTCAAAGAACACAACGGCGAGTACGTCCGCTTGTTAGGAATTGATTCCAAGGCTAAGCGCCGGGTACTCGAAGAAATTATCCAACGACCTTAATCGGAAGTTAATTAAGCTTTTTCTCCCGTTAAGTTCGCTCAGGGCTGACGGGAGATCGGCTCTTCAGAGTGAAGTTAGAGTTGAGATGGTTAAACAGATCGATAATTATTGCTCGAAATTAAGCATTTTATCTATCAATATTAGAGTGGAAAGTATCGGCGTTAAATCTAAAATCCTAAATCTAAAATGGTTAAGTTGAATGTATCTATCGCCACTGCAATTAAGTAGCAACTCTCAGATTTTGATGAGTGGCGATGTAGTTGTGAATGAGGGTGCGGCGATCGCCCCTGGAGTCATCCTGCAAGCTGATCCCGGTAGCCGGATCTCGATCGCCACTGGTGCGTGTATTGGTATGGGAGTAATCCTGCACGCTCGTAAAGGTAATCTGGACATCGGGGCGGGCGTGATTCTGGGCGCAGGGGTTCTGGTGGTAGGTTCCGGGACGATCGGCGCAAATGCCTGTATTGGCGCGGCAACGACGCTGCTCGATCCTTGTATTCCTCAAATGCAAATTTTGCCAGCCGGTTCTCTAATCGGAGATAGCAGCCGCCAAGTTGTAGCAGAAGCCACAGCACCGGAAACTGCTGCTGAAGCCGATACGCCACAAGTCGATCGACCGCTCGACGATCCACCAGCCCCCGAAACACAGCCTCAAACACCGCCAGAAACTGCCGTAGAGCCGCCGGAATCTAACGGGGCAGACCCGCCGCCTCCCCAACCAGCAGAAAGTCCAACTATTCTCTACGGCCAAGCTCACATCCATCAGCTACTGGGGACGCTGTTTCCGCATCGGCAAGCTTTTAATCGATCGGAGGAAAACGGTCAAACTCTCTCAGGTGGCTCCGGGTAGAGGTCATTTCGGCAAAAGGCAGGTATGCTGAAGGCATAATCAATAATATAAATAGGTAATCTCATACTATTGGTAGCTCAACAATTTTTAAGCCCTTGCAGCAGAAACCTGTGTCTTGTAGCTTGTGTAGTCTGTCTTCTCATCTGACAAACTAAAACTATCAACAAATTTTTATTTTGAGAAGTTTCTAAGGGTAATAGAAGATGGACGGACAAACAGATAATTATAGTAGCCAATCGGATTCGCAGCGCCAGGAATACTTCAAAGACACTGCTTTGGGTTTGGTATCCACCAGGAGTTTTCCGGCAATTGTCGGGACTGCTGACATGATGCTCAAGTCAGCAGGGGTGATTTTAGTAGGATACGAAAAAATTGGTTCCGGTTACTGTACGGCGATCGTCCGGGGCAGAATTTCCGACGTGCGTTTGGCGGTGGAAGCTGGAGCTCAGACAGCCGAACAATTCGGACAGTTTGTTTCTAAGTTGGTGATTGCTAGGCCTTTGGCTAATTTGGAAGTGGTTTTGCCGATCGGCTTTCGCCTGACTCAACTGTCGGAAAGTGGCAGTTATTCTCGGCTGAGCAATCAGGCGATCGGTTTGCTCGAAACGCGGGGATTTCCGGCAATGGTCGGCGCTTGCGATGCTATGCTCAAATCCGCAGACGTACACTTGGCCGCCTACGAGAAAATTGGCGGCGGTTTGTGTACAGCAATTATTCGCGGTGCAGTCGCAGATGTAGCAGTAGCGGTGGAAGCGGGGATGTACGAAGCTGAGCGAATTGGCGAGTTGAACGCGGTGATGGTAATTCCCAGGCCTTTGGAAGATTTGGAACAAACTTTGCCACTGGCGAGTTGCTGGATAGAACAGCGTCAACCTGTGATGATGCCGATGTCGGTTAAGGAAAAGGAACAAGAATTGATCGAACTTCCAGATTTGGAGAAATTGACGGTTTATGTGGAAGAGGAAATCAATCGGTAACGGGGAATTGGTCATGGGTAATCGGTAATGGGTAAATACTGAGACGAAGTATATCCAAAAGATATAAAGTTTACTCGTTAGGATTCCTGGCAACAATTTATACCGAGTAGCTGTCTCAAACTTAATTTGGCGATCGAGCAGATAGCAGCTCAATCAAGCGACACAGAGCACCAAATAAAGCTAGACTTTTGAGCGAAAGTCGATCGGGTAAACAATCGAACCGACGAAGCCAATTCAGCCGAAGTGCTACCTCTTTCAACAGGATTTAACTACTGTTAAGATTAAGTTAAAATCCTGTTTCGGGCAGATGTCCTGGAAGAAGTCAAGAGTTACTGTAAGTGCAGGTGGATGCTCTTTCAACAGATTAGCGCCTGTCGAACTCAACACTGAGTGCAAAGGAATCAATCCCCAGAACCAAGCAATCCTGAAAGTTGACCCATGAACCTCAAACAATTGAACCTCAAAGATTTTTATAAACGCGGTTTGCACAGCGCCAAGAAAGGAAACTACGAAGCGGCACTCGAAGACTTCGATCGGATACTGCAAGACAATCCCGCCGATGCCAAAGCCTATAACAATCGTGGTTTAGTCTACTATTATATGAAAGACTACCAAAAAGCGATCGCAGACCTCAGTCAAGCACTAGATATCAATCCTAATTTGTTCGAGGCATACCTAAATCGAGGCAATGCTTGGCGGCATCTCGGAGAACACGAAAAAGCCATTGACGATCTCAACTGCGCTTTAGCAAATAATCCTGAAAGCCACGCTATCTACAACAACCGGGGACTGGTACTTGCTAATTTAGGACATTACGAAGAAGCAATTCAAGACTACGATCGAGCTCTCTCGATCAATTCCCATAATTATAAAACCTATTACAACCGGGGGCGCGCTTACTACCTTTTGGGAGAAAAAGAGGCAGCAACGGAAAACTTTAACGAAACACTGCGGTTGAATCCTAGATATATCAAGGCTTACATAAATCGCGGCCTGTGTTACCACCAATTAGGAGACAATACGCAGGCGATCGCCGATTATAACACTTCACTAGGCATAGATCCAAACAATGTTTATGCATATTATAACCGAGGTTGCGTTCGCTACAAATTAAAACAAATGCAGCTTGCAATTGAAGACTTTGACAAAGCAGTGCAACTCGATCCGAACTATGTTAAAGCTTATCTCAACCGGGGTTTAGCGCTGTATAAACTCGGAGATGCGGCGGCAGCGAACAAAGATTTTTATCACGTAATGTGCATTAATGCTGAAGCTTATTTATACTATCAGGCACAACGCTGCACGCCTGATATCAATTCTTACTTCAAGGAAGCACCACAGATGGAACTTAATAATGCTGTCGAATATTACAATACAACATTAAATAATACAATGTCAACTTCGTTAAGTTCGGCAGTATTAAACGCGATCTGGAATCAAGAAGATTTGGATAACAGAGAATCGATTATCTGTGAAGGTGAATTTTTGAATGAGTGATTTTTTACGAAGGAAGAAGGAAGAAGGAAGAAGGAAGAGTTAAAGTTCTTGCTGCAAAAAACAGCAAGGACTTTAACTGTTCATTCCTGAGTTTAGGACTAAAAGCCCTGACTACAAACCTTAAATACTGCTCATTACTTCGCGAGCTGCGGCCAAAGTGCGATCGACATCTTCGTCAGTGTGAGCCAAAGAAGTAAATCCAGCCTCAAACTGCGAAGGAGCCAGATAAATTCCGTGCTCCAACATTCCCCGGTGAAAGCGGCCGAACTTTGCCACATCAGACTTTTTCGCATCATCGTAATTGTGAACCGGGCCGGCCGCAAAAAACAAGCCAAACATCCCGCTAATTTGTCCGCCACAAGCCGCGTGTCCGGTTTCTTTAGCAATTTGCAACAAGCCGTTAGAAAGTTTTTTGGTAATTCTATCTAACTGTTCGTAAGTACCAGGTTTTTGCAGCAATTCCAAAGTTTTAATCCCAGCAGTCATTGCTAGAGGATTTCCCGAAAGTGTACCGGCTTGATACATTGGCCCAGCCGGAGCCACCATCCCCATAATATCCCGTCTGCCGCCATAAGCTCCAACTGGTAAACCGCCACCGATAACTTTACCCAAAGTTGTTAAATCTGGGGTGACACCGAATTTTTGCTGAGCTCCACCGTAAGCGATGCGGAAACCGGTCATTACCTCGTCAAACACTAACAAAGCACCGTTATCTTTAGTAATTTCTCGTAAACCTTCGAGAAAACCTGCATCCGGTACAATAAATCCGGCATTACCCACAACTGGTTCCAGTATCACGCCTGCTATTTGGCCCGGATGTTCGGCAAATAAAGCTTTTACTGCTTCTAAGTCGTTGTAGGGAGCGTTGAGGGTATCAGCGGTAACGGATTTGGGTACGCCGGGGGAGTCGGGAAGGCCGAGAGTGGCGACGCCGGAACCTGCTTTTACCAGGAACATATCGGCGTGTCCGTGGTAGCAGCCTTCAAATTTAATCAGTTTGTCGCGCCCGGTGAAGGCTCGCATCAGGCGCAAAACGGCCATGCAGGCTTCGGTGCCGGAATTGACAAATCGCACCATTTCGATGCTGGGAACGGCATCTATGACCATTTCAGCGAGCACGTTTTCCAAGAGCGAGGGTGCTCCGAAACTGGTACCTTTTTCGAGGGATTCGTGAAGGGCTTTGATGACTTCGGGGTGGGCGTGGCCACAGATGGCTGGGCCCCAAGTACCTACGTAGTCGATGTATTGGTTTTCGTCAACATCCCAAATGTAGGCTCCTTTGACTCGATCGAATACAATAGGTTGTCCGCCTACAGATTTGAAGGCGCGGACGGGGGAACTGACGCCACCGGGCATCAATTTCTGGGCGGCGGCGAATATTTCTTCTGATTTAGTGGTTTTCAAGGTTGTGGAAACCAATGTTTTCTCCTTAGTGAACGTCTGTTGTTGGTAGAATACTTTAATAGCGACTTCAGGATAAAGGTTAGGTCGATTTAAGGAAACTATGTTAATAGATTTTAGGATACAAACCAATGAGTAGCAATACTAGCTTGGGTTTTTCAGGCTTTGTCGCACTAGCATCGATCGCCCTAAAGTGTAATTTTTTGTAAAATAGTTCTTGACAATTTGCCCATCACTTCCTCAATCTCCTCTCTTCTCTAACTCTGTGTCCTCTGCGTTCTCTGCGGTTAATTAAAAAAAAGTATCCGATAAGAAAGCGTAAATGTATATTACAAAGCTGCAATAAAATTATGTCTGCTAATGATTTGTCTAGTTTGAGCCGATCGATCCCAGTGGAAAAAATTCGCTATGACGATCGCGGTTTAGTACCCGCGATCGTCCAAGATTACTTAGACGGTACGGTGTTGATGATGGCGTGGATGAATCGAGAGTCGCTGCAAAAAACCTTGGAAACCGGCCAAACTTGGTTCTGGAGTCGATCGCGCGCCGAATTTTGGAACAAAGGCGCGACTTCGGGACACATTCAAAATGTGAAAGGGCTGCGCTATGACTGCGATAGTGATGCTTTGTTGGTGACTGTGGAACAAGTCGGAGATATTGCTTGTCACACGGGAGAAAGGAGTTGTTTTCATCAAGTTGATGGGGAAATTTCAGCGCCGCCGGGAGATATGTTATCGCAATTGTTTGACGTAATTTGCGATCGGCGCGACAACCCGAATGAAAGTTCTTATACTTGCAAATTGTTCGCGGGCGGCGACAATAAAATTCTTAAAAAAATTGGTGAAGAATCGGCGGAAGTTGTAATGGCTTGCAAAGATGACGACAAAGATGGAATTGCTGGGGAAGTTGCTGATTTATTTTATCACGCTTTGGTGGCGATCGCTCACCATCAAGTTGATTTGAGGGAAGTTTATCGCAAATTGGGCGATCGGCGAAAATAAATTAGTTAGTTGACAGTTAACTGTTGACTGTTGAGTGTTAATGCTAACAACTACAGTCTTGGACGCACGCGGGGTCAAAAACCCGGTTTATCCGAAAAATCGTGGCATCGAACCGAGAGATATTGAGCCATAAACCGGGTTTTTTAGCCTTAGTCCTAAAGGAACAACTAAATATTAGATTCTACTTTTCAACATTCGATCGACAATCTGCAAAATCAAGATAGCCACACTCACACTCAAAGCCAAACCCAACCAAAAATTATTCGCTGCAAATTGCCCTCGATCCAAAGCCCAACCACCCAAAGGCGGCCCGATCAAATAGCCGATCGCCCAACACTGAGAATTAATTGACAAATACACGCCCCGCAAAGACTCTGGGGCTAATTCCACCACCAAACCAGAGGCAAAAGGAGTGTAAGCAACCGTTGCAACTGACAAGAAAAACAAGCCGACAACAGCTAACAATAGATTGCCAGTTGTCACCATTCCCGTCAAGCCGATCGCAATAAATCCAATGCCCCAAAGCAAAGCAGAAATCATCAAAGCTCGCGGACAAGAAAACCGTCTCAAAGCCCTCGCAATCGGCATTTGCAACGCCACAGTTAAAAAAGTGCTAAAAGCAAACAAAATAGTGATTGTCGCTGTTGAGAAGCCTTTTCCCGACGCATCTACCGAGACAAAATTGGTAAAATACAGCGGCATCGTAGTTTGGATTTGGGCAATATATAAAGTAAACATCGTGTTGACAACGGCATAGATTAGCAAAGTGCGATCGGTCAACGCCACCATCCAACCATTTTGCTTGCCTTTTTTGCCTGTCTCCACGGAAGTAGATGGTTTGTAGGTTTCAGAAACTGCGCCCCAAACTACCGCAAAAAATATCACAAACGAGATACCATCAATCACAAAGAGCGATCGATAATTCCCAGTTAGCGCAATCAAAAAACCGCCCAGAATAATCCCTACTTGTAAACCCAAATTATCAGCCAGTCGCGTCAAAGCAAAAGCTTCCTGTCGCTGTTCACCATCTGCTAAATCCGCCACCATACTTTCCGTTGCTGGCCAATACAAACCAACACCAAAACCCATCAGTAAATTCGCCACAACTAAGCTGCGGAAATCATTCGCAGCCGCCAACATGAATGAAGCCACAGCCGAAATAATTGCCGACAGTAATAAAGTTCGCCGCCTTCCCCAAAATTTAGAATCCGAAAAAGAACCGCCCAAAATCCGACCAAATATGCCAGAAATGGAACCGCTGCCCAAACCAATGCCAACAGCAGTAGCAGATAAACCGACTTGAGAGACAAAATATATGGGCGCGTAAAATAAGGTAAAACCAGTGCCACTTTGGGAGAGGAATCTGCCGATCGCCAGAATCCATACTTGAGAGGAAAGACGGGGAAACCAAGATGGCAGTTTAGGCACTTTCAATAAAAAATATTACTCAATCACACACAAAAGTTAGCATTAAATTTAAAATACTTAACACGATTTGAATAAGAAATTAGTTAAGCTCTAAAAAGAGGTGGCAAAAAGCTTAGAGGCTTTAAATTTTATGACAGCTATTACATCAAGAGTAGAACCCATCAGAGCCCGCTGGCAAGCCATTGTCATGGTGGCATTAATTTTCTGGCTCAGCGGTAGCGTGATTATCGATCTAGTAATCATGCCCAGCTTGTACGTGTCTGGGATGACGACATCTCCCGACTTTGCAGCGGCGGGAAACTTAATGTTTTGGGGATTCAACCGCGTTGAGTTAATTTGTGCAGCGTTGGCGACGACGGGTTTGATGGTTTTGAGCAATCTGGGCAATGGCTTCGGCAAGCAGAGTCGCACAGCAATTATATTATCTTTGGTACTTCTGACGATCGCCCTGATTGACACTTACGCTCTGACACCTCAAATGAGCGCCTTGGGAATGCAGCTAAATCTGTTCGATGCCGCAACAGAATTGCCCGCTGGGATGAATTTACTGCACGAAGGATATTTTGCCTTGGAAGCAGTGAAATTGGCAGTCGGCGCTACGCTGCTCGGCTGGTGCTACCAAAACCAAGTTTAATCAACCATAAAAATTAGGACACGGCAGTGCCGTTTCCCTACAATGAATTTAGGTAGGGAAACACCACTGCCGTTTCCTCTTATTCGGATTCTTCCGATAAATCAGATTTTGGCCACAACAAGCGTAGCCCCATCACCGCAAATCCGATCGCCGCGATCGCCTTTACCAGTCGCTCCGGCAACACCTCAGCCGTACCTTGCCCAACCAAAACGCCGATTAAACTCGCCAGCAGCAGCGCCGATGCCGTCCCGAAAAATACAGCCCGTGGCGAATTACAACTGCTACCAAGGGCGATCGCCGCTAATTGACTTTTATCTCCCAATTCTGACAAAAACACTGTAATAAAAGTTATTCCTAAAAGTTGCCAATCCATATTTTTTTTGAGTTATTAGTTCAGTATATGTAGGGTGCTTATGGCGCACCTTACCAATTACCCATATAAAGTCCTTAATTTCAGGATGGCTGAAAATTAACTTAGGACTTCCCACAATAATATCGCCGAAATCGCTAGCAAAATCACTCCGGCTGCTCTCTCCAAAGTTCTCGGAGCAATCCGACTAGCCAGCCACCTTCCCAGCAAAACACCCAACAAACTGGTTGCGATCAAAGCCAAACCCGCACCGGCAAAAACAATCCAAGGATTTCGAGATTCAGCCGTCATCAGCAAAATTGCTAGCTGAGTTTTGTCTCCAATTTCAGCCAAAAAAATAGTTGCAAAAGTCGAGCCAAAAATTGCCCAATGCTTCGGCTTCAGTCCTTTTTCTTCCTGACAAATATCGGAATTTACACTTACTGGAAGTTCAGCCGACTCCGCGTTTAAAGCAGCACAAATCTCAGAAGTTTCTTTGAGTTTTTGTGGTTGTACCTGTGGCGGTAAATTGAAATTGGGGGTTGGTGAGTCAGAAGCAGACAAGCTTGGCGGTACAGAATCAAGTTTCACGGGCAATGAGTGCTAAATGCTATTTATTTTTGACTTCTAGTTTTAATCTTAACTTTGTTAGTGCCTGGTTTTACCAAAGCAGTGTCATCTTTTTTTCCGAAGATTTTGACAACTAATCCCTGAAACAACTTAGCGCATCCAAATACCGATAAAAGCCCCACACTTATGGCATTCGTTTTTCGTCAAGTGCCGTAAGTTCGATCGCCCGCATCGCCCAAACCAGGTACAATAAATCCCTGTTCATTGACTATTTCGTCGATCGTTGCCGTATAAATAGTCAAACTCGGGTACTCCGCACTCAGCTTTTTGAGAGCCGGAGGAGCAGCCACCACAGAAATAATCCGAATCAAGTTTGAGTCAATTCCTCGTGAAGTCAATTCCTGCATAGTCGCCACAATCGTCCCGCCAGTCGCCATCATCGGCTCACTAATAATCACCCGTGTTTCCGGGTTAAACTGCGCCGGCAATTTGTTTAAATAACAAGTTGGTTCCAACGTCTCCTCATTCCTCGCCATACCGAGGTGGTAAACCGAAGCCAGCGGTACAACAGTCTGAATTCCTTCCAGCAGTGCCAAACCTGCCCGCAAAATCGGTACCACAACTAACGGAGCTTGCGGATTAATAAATGTCGCCGGACATTCGCCTAAAGGAGTTTGTACCGTTGTTTCGACTGTCGGCAGCCAATCTCGAATTGCTTCGTAAGCCAGCCACCTTCCCAATTCTGTCATTGCAGAACGAAAAAGTACCGATGGGGTGCCTGCGTCGCGGGCGACAGCCAGCCAGTGCTTAATTAACGGATGAGGAGGAACGTAAACGCGGAGTTGCAGAGGCATGAGGAAATTGGGGGAATTTTGAGGTTTTAGGGATTTGGTGCGATCCTCGAAGAGGGCTTCGCTAACAGGCGATCGTCCGCTCTGTCAACTTATCATATCCTGAACCGTATACAAGCCGTCCCTTAGAACCCATTTACCACTCAACCTATGTCAACTTATTGAAAAGTTTTGCCAATAGTATTGACATAGATTAGCAATAACGCTATATTGATTTCAGTGTTCTCCTCTCAAAGGATCGGCAGACGGAGACAGTCGGCAATGGTAGACTGTCTCCGCATTTTTTTTTCAAAAAAAGGGATTTTTTGAAGAAAGAGTGTAGCCTGTGGAGCATAAGGCATAAGGCATGGCGCAAAAAAGCATGAGTAAGAAGTTAGGTTAGGGGAACAGTTAATGGGAGGCAATCCTGTAAAATTATAGAAATATTAAGATTTTTAACCTAATGTCAGCTCCTACCCAATCCCAGTTATTTTCTCCCAACTCCCGCCCCACAGAGCAAGAGTTTGATGTAATTGTCATCGGTTCCGGCATTGGCGGACTCGTCACGGCCACCCAGCTAGCCGCTAAAAAAGCCAAAGTTTTGGTGCTCGAAAGCTACCTGATTCCCGGGGGTAGTGCTGGATATTTCGATCGAGAAGGCTACAGATTTGATGTCGGGGCCTCCATGATTTTTGGATTTGGACAGCGCGGTACCACCAATCTCCTCACCCGCGCCCTCAAAGCAGTCAACGTCACCTTAGAAACAATTCCCGATCCAATCCAACTTCACTATCACTTACCTGGTGGCTTGGATCTTGAAGTTCCCCAGCCTTATGACAAATACTTGCAAGAACTAACTGATAGATTTCCACACGAGCGCGCCGGAATCCAGAAATTTTACGGCGAATGCTGGAACGTCTTCAACTGCCTCAACGGGATGGAATTGCTATCCCTAGAAGAACCCGGATATCTGGTACGAGTCTTTTTTCAGAATCCTTTAGCCTGTTTGGGATTAGTAAAATATCTGCCTCAAAATACTGGCGACATCGCGCGGCGTTACATAAAAGACCCTATTTTGTTGAAATTTATCGACATGGAATGTTACTACTGGTCTGTAGTACCCGCAGATTTGACACCGATGATTAACGCCGGAATGGTATTTTTCAATACAAAGCTAAGGCTAAAAAAATTATCACTGAAAACGGTCATGCTGTCGGAGTCGAGTTGGTCACAGGCGAAGTTTATCGGGCCAAACGAATAGTTTCTAACGCCACGCGGTGGGATACTTTCGAGAAATTGTTGCCCGCAGCAGAGATGCCCGCTAGCGAGAAGAAATGGCAGCAGCGCTATCAAAAAGCCCCCAGTTTCTTGAGTTTGCATTTGGGAGTAGAAGCAAGCGTCATCCCTGCTGGTACTGCCTGCCACCATATTTTGTTAGAAGATTGGGACAAAATGGAAGCGCCAGAGGGAACTATTTTGGTATCTGTTCCAACGCTATTAGATCCAGATTTAGCGCCAGCAGGATATCACATCGTTCATGCTTTTACATCAAGTTGGATGGAAGAGTGGGAAGGACTTTCGCAGCAGGAATACGAAGAGAAAAAAGAAGAAGCCGGAGGGAGAATCATTGAAAGACTAGAGAAGATTTTCCCCGGTTTAGATGCCGGTTTGGATTATATGGAAGTGGGGACAGCGCGATCGCACCGTCGATTTTTAGGCCGTGAAGATGGCACTTATGGGCCGATTCCGAAGCAAAAGTTAATGGGTTTGTTGGGAATGCCATTTAATCGAACTTCTATGCCCGGTTTGTATTGTGTGGGTGATAGTACGTTTCCGGGACAAGGTTTAAATGCGGTGGCGTTTTCGGGGTTTGCTTGCGCGCACCGAATTGCTGTAGATTTGGGTTTTTAGGAGGAGTGTGGCAACACAGGTTGCCCATTTCTAACTCAGGACTTTTTAAGTTGATCGATGCGATCGCGCAGTTTCTCCTGTTCTCGTCTATCTTTGACTTTCGCCAACATTTCCAGTGCCAACGGCGTAAGTTGGATATCATATTCGATTGAATTTGCTTCGCCTTTCATAGTCCGAGTTTGGCTTTAGCATTTTCCCAGGAAATGGTTTTACCTTCGCCTGCTTGGGTAATGCTTTGGCGAAGTTTAGTAACGAATTCAATATCGGTGAGAATATCCAAGGTTTCGAGGAGTTCAATCAAATGGTTGTAGCTAATTACCGCCATAACGGGAACACCATCTTGAGCGATCGCGATCGGCCCATCGGTGAGTTCTTGAACTAGGTTGGGAAGCTGCTGCTGTGCTTGGGCAATGGTGAGTCGTTTAGACATGGCTGTATTGTACAACTTTATTAAGATTATCAGGATTAAAGCAATACTAATTTTAATTTAGCACCTGGGCCCAAATACGGCGAATCAATTAAAAACCCGGCTTCTGGGGAGAAACCGGGTTTTTAAACTGAAAATAGGTTGTTCGCATTCTTTGAATGAGTTACTGATCGTAGCTGCCGCCGACGCCGATTTGGGTATTGTAGATTTTGGCATTAGTAATGGTCATATCTTCCATTGAAGCACCGGATACATCTACGGTGTTGATGATGGCGGCGGTGAGATTTGCCCGATCGAGGTCTGCGTCATTTAAACTGGCATTAGTCAGGAAAACAGCGGTTAAGTTAGCACCCGTCAAGTTAGCACCCGTCAAGTCAGCACCTTCGAGGTTTGCTTGAGAGAGATTTGCGCCTTGCAAATTCGCTTCTCTCAAATCTGCACCAATTAAATGAGCTTCCGCCAAATTTGCCCCCGACAAGTCGCACTGAAAACATTGCCCAGTTGACAATAACTGTTTGACGTGAACAGGATTTGCAGCGCGAGCCGGGCCTGCCAACAGTAGAGGAGTAATTAAAAGAGTAGCTGCTAATAGATGGCGTTTCATAATCCCTGTTCCTCAACAGAATGAGTATTTAAGTTCTTCTGTTTATATCTACAATTTTACCACACTTATTTTCAGAAGTTGCGATCGAACTCACAGACTGGCTGTAATATTCATTGTCTTGACAACGCACAAGTAGTCTCGAAAAGCTGGCAAAACTTAATGTCACCAAAATTAACACTGCGAAAGTTAATACAGTGTCTTTTGGTAGTAAAAGTTTTTTTTGTTAGCCACGAAAGTTAACAGATGTGTATTTCGGAAGATAGATATAATTCCCGATGCGACCGATGATGCTATAAGTTAATTTTATAGCAAAAAATTGAAAACAGATACATAATTTTTAACAAAACTGTGATGAGACAGAAAATTTACACTTAAAATAAAGATACAATTATCACTTTATAGGTACAGGGAGAGCCGTCAACGACCAGATCCCTACCAAAGATCGGGGTAAATTTTTAACAAAAATTTTTAATTAGGTTTCCGCAGCGCCGTAAAAATCCACTTACTGCTTGGAAAGCAGCGCTTTTTAGGAATGTCGCAGAGGCGTCCCGCAAAAATGAATTAACTATGACAAAAAACGATTCCTCCAAGTATCTGCCGACTTTAGATCAAGTCATTGATCGTTCTGCCTTGACAGTTGCGCCTGATACCGCACTATCTGAAGTAATTACCCTGATGGGGCAACAGCGCCCAAGTTGCTCTCTCAACGCAGATATTCCACCAACCAATATCTACTACCAGCAACTCACAGAAATCGCAAATCCCCTCACCTCAAGCCCAGTCAGAGATGCGAGAGGTATCTGCGTCTTTGTCGTGGAAAAATCCGCCTTGCAATCTGCTCAAAACTCTCAATTGCAAGGAATTTTTACAGACAGGGATCTCGTCGATTTGATTGCGTCGGGCAAAAACTTAAAAAATGTCACCATCGCAGAGGTGATGCGGCAGCCTGCTGCAACTCTGACAAAAAATGAAGATCAAGACATTTTCAGCGCCCTACTTCTGCTTCGCCAACAAAGAATTCACCACCTGCCAATATTGGATCGTGGCGGTCAACTTCTAGGAGTAATTACGCCCGAAAGCATCCGCCAAGCGATGGTGCAACCAGCAAAAATATTAAAAATGCGGACGGTGAAAGAAGTAATGACCGCACAAGTCATTCAAGCGCCTCGCTCCGCATCAGTTATCAGTTTAGCTGAGTTGATGGCTCAGCACCGGGTTAGCTGCGTGGTAATTACAGAGTCCACAGAATTTTCGAGGAATTTGCTGTTGCCCATTCCGGTAGGTATAGTCACAGAACGAGATATTGTGGAATTTCAAGCTTTAGAAATAGATTTATCGCAGACGATCGCCCAAACTGTGATGAGTACACCTTTGTTTAGTCTCAAGCCAGAAGACTCGCTGTGGGTAGCTCATCAGGAAATGCAGCAGGGTTTAGTCCGCAGGTTGGTAGTAACGGGGGAACGCGGAGAACTGCTGGGAATAGTTACTCAAAGCAGCTTGCTGCGCGTGCTTGACCCGATGGAAATGTCCGGGTCGATCGATGTTCTGCACGCAAACGTCCAAGAACAGACTAGCGAATTGCAACAAGCGATAGCATCCCTCAGCTTGACTAACGCCCGACTAGAAAGGGAAATCGCTACCCGCGTCCGGGCAGAAGTACGGCTGCAATTGTTAGAGTCTGTCGTAGTCAACGCCAACGATGCGATCGTAATTATGGATGCCGGACATAGCGATATCTCCGATCCCACCATCATTTACGTCAACGAAGCTTTTACTCAAATGACCGGTTATCGGCCCGAAGAAATTATCGGCCAAACACCCAGTTGTCTGCGCGGGCCCGACAGCGATGGCGCTCAAGTTGCCAAAATTCGCCGCGCTTTTTCTCGCCGAGAACCGTTACGTTTGGAATTGATCAACTACCGCAAAGATGGTTTAACTTATTGGGTGGAACTCAACAGCGTACCTGTTGCTGACGAGTTGGGGAACGTTACTCACTGGGTGTCCGTGCAACGCAATATTAGCGATCGCAAGCGCATGGAACAAGCATTTTTTGATGAAAAAGAACTAGCTCAGGTTACTCTACAGTCGATCGGCGATGCAGTCATCACCACAGATGCCAGCGGCTGCATTTTTACCCTGAATCCAATTGCCGAAAAACTCACGGGTTGGTCAACCTTGGAAGCTCAAGGTTTGCCCCTCGCCAGTGTCCTGAGAATAGTTGACGAAACTACCCGGATGCCGATCGAAAATATCGCCCAAATCGCTTTGTCCGAAGGTCGAATTGTTGACCAAGGACACAACAGTTTACTAATAGCCCGCAACAACCGCGAATTTGCGATCGACCACTGCGTCGCCCCCATCCACGCCAGCAACGGCGAGATTGTCGGGGCCGTCGTTGTGTTCCGAGATGTCACCAAAGTGCGAACTCAAGCGCGGCAACTCACCTGGCAAGCAACTCATGACCCTCTGACGCAATTAGTCAACCGCCACGAATTTGAGTACCAGCTAGAACACGCCCTGCACAGCGCTCAAGGTTACGGGCAAGAACACGTGATGCTGTATCTGGATCTCGATCGCTTCAAAATAGTTAACGACACGAACGGTCACGTTGCAGGTGACGAACTGCTGCGCCAAGTCAGCCAGCTATTTAAAAGCGATATCCGCAAAACTGATATGTTGGCTCGTCTGGGCGGCGATGAGTTTGCCGTACTCCTGTACAACTGTCTCCCCGAACGTGGGTTGCAAGTTGCAGAAGCACTGTTACAAAGCATTCAAGGATTCCGGTTCGGGTGGCAGGACAAAACTTTTTCGATCGGCGTCAGTATCGGTTTGGTGGCAATTAATCCCAAAACAGTATCGACATCTGCGGTTTTGAGCGCGGCCGATATTGCCTGCTATGCTGCGAAAAATAAAGGCCGCAACCGGGTGCAGGTTTATCAAGCGGGCGATCGAGAATTAATCAAACAGCACGGCGAAACCCAATGGGTAGTCCAAATTAATCAAGCTTTAGAAGAAAATCGCTTCCGCTTGTACTCTCAGCCGATCGTACATTTGCTCAACTCTCCAACCACCGGCACCCACTGCGAAATCCTGTTGCGCCTCCAGTTGGCAACTGGTCAATTGGTGTCACCGATGGCGTTTATTCCCGCAGCCGAACGCTACAACTTGATGCAGGCGATCGATCGCTGGGTAATTCGTACTTTATTTAGCAATTTATCTAAAACTTTCACAACAAATCTATTAGTCCAAAACCCCGCAGCAGACGGAGATAAAATAGTTAGCTTGTCCGCTTGCTGTCCCCTGTCTAATTCGCAATCCTCATTTAGCCAATATCCCAGCCTTTATGCAATCAACCTTTCAGGAGACAGCATCAACGAAGAAAAGTTTATCGAGTTTATTCAAGAGCAGTTTTCCATCCATCAAATACCGCCAGAAATAATTTGTTTTGAAATTACAGAAACCGTGGCGATCGCTAATCTCAGTAAAGCTGCCAGCTTGATTTGGAAACTCAAGGAACTCGGCTGCCAGTTTGCCTTGGACGACTTCGGTAGCGGGATGTCTTCCTTTGCTTACCTAAAAAATTTGCCAGTTGATTATATCAAAATTGACGGTAATTTTATTAAGAATCTTGCTGACAATCCTATTGATATCGTCATGGTGGAAGCTATCACCAAAATTGCTCATGTCATGGGAATCAAAACAATTGCCGAGTATGTGGAAAGTCAAAAAGTTATGGATAAACTGAAGGAACTTGGGGTAGATTACGCTCAAGGTTATTTTTTGGGAAAGCCTCAACCTTGTAACTTCAGATATTCTAGTTTAGATGAATTTTCGGGAGAATTTTCGGTTAATTCTTTGGCTTTTGAGACTAAGATGGCTTCTTGAAGAAGCCAGCAACGGAGGATACGGCAATGCCGTTTCGCTAAGCTGTAGCGCATTTAAATTGTATATTTAGGGCGGCGAGACGCCCACCCCACAAGAGTTTGATTGTTTTTTAATATACAATTTAAGTGCAGAACAGCT
>ENA-OFCF01000472-OFCF01000472.1-metagenomes-genome-assembly--contig:-NODE-472-length-17703-cov-13.360664_pt1 | contig 17703 bp, 17 predicted proteins | sample MGYA00153387_OFCF01 | MGnify analysis MGYA00153387
GGAGGTGGGGAAAATCTCCTGAAAATTCACTCAAGCCGTCTTCGCCTTCAATGTAATCGAATAGGGTTTGGAGGGGTACACGCGTCCCGATAAATACAGGGGCACCTGTCATAATTGCTGGATCGCTATCTATGATTTGGCGTTTGCAAAGCTTCTCTACCACGTCACTATTGAATTGCTGAATATCCATCCAATGAGTACGCACTGTTAAATAATTCGATCGAGTCTCAATATAAATCCAGGCAACACATCCTCGCAACTAACCGACGCTGGAGATTGAATAACTTCAACTTTTGCACCGATTCGATAGATTTCTACCTGTCGATCTTGGGGATTAATTAGTAATCCTAACCGAACGCCATTATCACGATATTCGATCATTTTTAATTGTAATTCTGGTAATTTATCCGTGCGCGAACGTAGCTCGATTACAAAGTCTGGAGCCAAGGGCGGAAACTTAGATCGATCTTCATCAGATAGTGCATTCCATCGTGATAATTCTACCCAAGCAGCATCAGGCGATCGTTGACTACCTAATGGGAGTTTGAAAATCGTTGAAGAACTAAATACCTCACCTAGCTCAGTAGTTTGGTTCCAAATAAATATCTGTGCGCCGAGATTTAACTCGCGTTTTCCACTTTCTCCGCCTACTGGTGACATAACGATGAGAACTCCGGTGGCGGTTAATTCGAGTGGCTGTTCGGGATTGGCGATACAGAGTTGATAAAATTGTTCGTCGGTGAGTTTGAGGGTACTCAGATCGAGGGGGAGTGAATCTGGGATATTGGAATAAGCGATGGTCATAAAACCTCCAACCGATTGCAGGGATAAGTTTTGGACTACTTCAATTATATCTGGAATCACCCGATCGCTCAGATTGCAGTTTTTGGTAGTTTGAGTAGCTTAGAATAAGTCATCTCTAGATCGCTTCAGCATTAGCCCACTTTTGATGACCAAAAACCGTAATCGGATCGCCGCTGCACTATTTTCACATTTGTTACAGCGTTACCAATGTCCATGCAGCTACTCCCGCCGCACTGATCCAACAGGGTAAGATTGCTTACGATCGCGGGAGTTTCCCCGCTGCGCTAAAATTGTGGGAGCAAGCCGAGGCGGGGTACCGTCAAGCGCAAGATCCAGTGGGAGTTGTGGGGAGCCAGATCGATCGATCTCAAGCACTGACGGCTGAAGATCGTGCGCCGATTTTTGTCAGTATTGCCAATACATTACGCGATTTGGGGACTCGCGTTGGCGTTCGCGTTGGCGAAGCCTCTCGAAGAGAAGCGTCTCGAAGAGAAGCCTCTCCTTTGGAGAATCGCGATCGCACAGGTAGATTGCAGCCCCCATCTAATCCGCCGCTAACGTGCCCGACACAGCCGACTGGTAGTTTGCAAGCTGGGGCATATTATCAACTGGCGATCGCCTGTTATCAGCAAGCTGGTACGCTGACAGCGGATCTCAATCTGCTCAGTCTCCAAGTAGATATCTCTCAATGGCATCGCCATGAAGCAGCAGCACTGAGCATCAATAGCAATTGGTATCAATTCAACCAATCCGATCTAATTAAAAAAATCGCCAATCGCTTGCCTAGTCTGCCCTACACCTATGCTGAATCGAATCAGCGGATTAATTTCGCGCGGAGTCTAGTCCTAGCAAATTCACCCCAGTGGGAAGCCGCTACAGAGCTGCTAAATACAGTAATTACCAAATCGCGACTTGCAAATCAAAAATCGGTGTCGATCGAGGCTACAGGCACTCTCGGCTGGCTCTACAAGCAAAATCAGCAGTGGTCTAAAGCCGGAGAATTTACCCGACAAGCTTTAGGAGCCAGAGATAATGACAACCAATATCAGTGGGAATGGCAGTTGGGGCGAATATTACAGCATCAAAGTCAACCAGATTTCGCCAAATCCAAAGCTGCTTACGATCGCGCGATCCTAGCTTTGGAAACAACCCGCAAGAATATTCGGATCGTCAATCCCGATGCTCAATTTTCACTCAGAGATAATGTGGAGCCACTGTATCGCGAACTCATCGATCTGAGTCTGAGAGCGCAACAGCCAGATTTTAGTAAGATTATCGAGCGAGTCGATGCCCTCAAACTAGTAGAACTAGAGAACTTTTTGCAATGTCAATTAGACGTATATGAGCCTATAAATAAGTTTGCCGAAGATGCTGGGGCGGTGGTATTTTATCCCGTAATTTTGAACGATCGACTTGAGGTAATCTTACAATTGCCTGGAAATAAATTTCAGCGATTTGTCGTCCCCATCACTCGGATTGAATTGGAAAAAACGATCGCGACTTTTAGGCAAAATCTCACTCAACCTCAATATGGCTGGAATGATGTCGCCGCTTCCCAACTTTACGATTGGTTGATTCGTCCCGCGCAACAGTATCTCACATCCCAGACTAAGCAGTTAGTATTTGTGATGGATGGTGCGTTGCAAAATATCCCCGTGGCAGCATTGTACGATCGATCGCGTCAGGAATATCTAATCGATCGCTACTCAGTAGCGGTGACACCTGGACTGCAAATTTTAGGTGCAAAGCAGTCTGTAGGTAATCATTCTGGGATTTTAATTGGTGGTTTGACGGCTAAATCCACGCTCGTCCAAAATAGTAAACGCGGGGACATTTATGAACCATTAGCCCATGCGGCGGAAGAAGTACAGGCAATTAAATCACTCTTTCCGCGAGCTACTGAATTAGTCGGTCAGAATTTTACTGAAGATAATCTGCGTCGAGAGCTGACAGGTAGATCTTATCCCATAATTCATCTAGCCACACACGGTCAGTTTAGCTCCGATCCGCGCCAGACTTTTATCGTCACTGGGGAAACATCGTTGGCGTTGAGCACCAGACTCGATCTAAATCGGTTGCGATCGATCCTCAAGCAATTGGTTGGCAATTGGCTTTAGCTTTCAATTCATTAGTAATTAAATTTCTCTAGCTATCTGGGTATTCTAAATATATACTTCGCTCGATAGTCCAATTTAATTCCTTAACCATCTGATGATAGATAAAATACTCGTTCCTCCCTTAGAAGTTGGCACATCAACACCAATGCTACTGCTAGTATTAGTTGCTTTGGAGGCAGTATTATCTGCCGATAATGCCGTCGCCTTAGCTTCCATTTCCCAAGGGTTAGCCGATGATAAATTACGCCGTCAGGCATTAAATATCGGCTTAATACTTGCCTATATCCTACGGATGACGCTGATCCTGGCGGCTACCTGGGTAGTGCGTTACTGGCAATTTCAGGTTTTGGGTGCGGCTTATTTGCTGTGGTTGGTATTTCAATATTTTAGCTCCAAGACAGGTGAAGATGGCGAAAATAAGCAGCCAAAGTTTACTAGTGTTTGGCAAGCAATTCCGACGATCGCGATTACCGATTTAGCTTTTTCGCTAGATAGTGTCGCTACCGCCATTGCCGTATCAACTGATACTTGGTTAGTCATTAGTGGTGCTACGATCGGGATTATTATTCTCCGGTTTATGGCAGGACTATTTATTCGGTGGTTGGATGAGTATACTCATTTAGAAGATGCTGGTTATATTACCGTTGGGTTAGTCGGGATCAAGCTATTAGTTAGGGCAATATCTCCCGATCTGGAGATTCCTGAAGTATTCGTAGTTGCTACGATCGGGATTATTTTTGCTTGGGGCTTTTCTCAGCGGGAAGACTCGACAGAAAAGCTACCTGATGCTGGTGAATAGCATAATTCATCTGGGTGATTTGCTCCGCATGAAATGAAGGTGGCATCAAACTATGAATACGATGATCCAGCCCATCATTCATCACATCGGCGGGTAATTCGGAATGATCTAGTCCTAATGTATGGGCAACTTCATGGGCGATCGTATTCGCAATCAAATTTGATAATTGACTGGACGATAAATTAGCACGTTCGGAAGTATTGATAATTTGGTCTAAGCGGACGATCGCTCGATCCGTTACTCCACCCTTACAGAAACTCGCAACACCCAAATAATCGACAGGTTCTTTGTCAATTATCAAACCAATATGTGTAAATCTTTCTCCCCACTGTTGGGAATCTGGCGGCTCTGAAGTCAGAAAAACATTGATACTTCTAAATGCACTAAATACTTTAGCAAAGACATCTTCGAGTATTTCTAATAGCATCAATTCAGTTTGTCGATCGGTATCCACCCAGCAAGCATTTATCCAAATACAATGAAGATATTTAGGTTGGTTATTATTTAAACATGTCCCGCACTGTGGGCATATTCGCCAACTAGATTGAACCCTAAGCCGACAACTAAAACACCGCAATTTAGTAGGGCGTTTCAGATCGAGCCGTTCCCAAAGTGGTACCCGTCGGCTCCGATCCTTTTTGAGATTCAATCGATAGTACATTGATTAGTATTTAATAAATGATAGTTGACGGTTATTTTAATAAAATTTTATAAGTAAATTAAAAAGGCTCAATATATTTAAGATATTGAGCCTTTTAAACTGACAATAGTTAGATATAGTATTTAACTAGCTCGCTCAATCCGTTGACACTAACGCCATTACCGATCGCTGCCATTTTCCACTCTTGATTGTGATGATAAACCTCCGCTAAAATCATCCCAGTCATACCTTGATAATCTTGACCTGAAAGATTGAATCTTGCTAATTCTTGATTATTTGCAGCATTAACTAGACGCACAAAAGCATTTTCAATTTGAGTAAAATCTTGCTTGCGGGCTTGACAATCATAGATATTGACAACAAATACCAGCTTGCTCACATTGGCAGGAATACGCGCCAGATCGACGATGATTACTTCATCATCACCGTCACCCGCACCTGTAAGATTATCGCCTTGATGAACGATCGCGCCTGAAGGATGGCTGAGATTACCAAAGTAAATAATATTTTGGTTGTCGATTAATTTCCCAGCATCATTAAGACAAACTACCGAAGCATCTAGATCGTACTCTTCACCTGCTTTCTTACCAAAATTACTAAAAAATCCACCGCCAGCAGGTTTAACTACATCCCAACCCAATCCGCAAATAATTTTGGTGAGTCCTGGTGCTTCCTTCGATAATGAAATTCGCTGTCCTTTTTGGAGACTAATTGCCATAAGTGATAGTTTCTAATTAATTAAAGCCTAATCAGGATTTGTAGGATTAAGAGATTTACAGGATTAGGTTACTGGTGAGTCATCTAATCCTAAAACCTAAAACCTAACTTGGTTGATAGCGATCGAGTAATGCTTGCAAACCACCTTGATAGCCAGCACCGACAGCATTTAGCCGCCATCCACCATCTTTGCGATAGAGTTCTGCCATGATGAGAGCAGTCTCGATCGAGTAGTCTTCTACCAAGTCATAACGCACGATTTCTTGCTCTGTTTGGAGATTGACAACCCGCACAAAAGCATTTTGAACTTGTCCAAAATTTTGTTTCCGTTCTTGAGCATCATGAATCGTAACTGCGATGATGATTTTTTCGATTTCAGATGGGGCTTGTTTTAAATTAACCTTCACTACCTCATCATCTCCATCTCCTGCTCCAGTGAGATTATCCCCAGTATGTTCGACTGATTTGGCCGCATCTGGACTGATGAGATTGTTGTAAAAAATGAAATGTTTGTCGGAAATTAATCGCTCGTTACTACCGAGTAAAAATACAGAAGCATCGAGATCGAAATCAACGCCTGTATCTACCGCTTTGACATCCCACCCCAACCCCACAAAGATTTCTGTCAATCCTGGAGCGATTTTATCCAGCGATACGCGTTGCCCTTTGGCTAATGAAACTGCCATCTATAACTAGTCCTTTGCTAATACGTTAACTACTCTCAACTAAATGAGATGCACTACTGCTTTCGTGCTACGTCAAGTATTCCCGAATTGGGACAAACAATCACCATCCCCACAGCCCCGACTTTGAAAAAGTCAGGGCTGGATGTCCACTTATGCCACAAAGTTCGGGGTATCCCCTGGGTGAAAAGTTTCCCCCAGGTCTGAAATATATATCTAGTCACTATTCTAGGGATTCGATCGCGTATTAGCTTCGGGTCGATCTCCAAGGCTATTCTGTGGACATGGAAACAAACACAACTGCGAAGGAGCAACCAAGATGAAAACATAACCAACCGCATCGACTGAAAACTTCATGTAGCGACTAGCTTAATTGCAAAGTACCAACTTTACCCGCAAGGGACGTATGAATTAGGGTTATCGCCTCCAAATCGAATCCACCCCTGATTCACCGGAGATGCGGGTGCAACCCCCGCGTCGCTACCAAAATCAACACATGTAGTGAGTAGCTTAATAGCAAAGTACCATTTTTACCCGCAAGGGGCGCAGATCTGAGGGTTATCGCTATTTACGAATCCCCCCTCGAATCGTCGGAAATGCGGGTGCAACTCCCGCCTCGCTACCTCATAGGTGGGTAGCCAAGTAGTAAGGCAGTTGATTTATTCCTTTTCACTTAACTTACCCGTCAGGGACGACAGATGAGGATTATCGTGGTTCAACCATTCGCAGGTGCAACTCCTGCTCCACCTAATTTGGGATTGTAACTCAGTGGTGAGAGTGTCCGCCTGTCTAGCGGAAAGTCGCGTGTGTCTCCTGTCGGAGAGGCTACGCCAACGAGTCCCGTCAATCCCGTCCAACTCTTAATTAAGAGTTGGTATTTAAAAATAAACAGGAGTCTAATTCCCCATCATCAAAACTTAACTATCAACTATCAACTATCAACTATCAACTAAATTAAGGAACTGTAGCTCAGTGGTAGAGTACCTAAAAACATCCTTCTTCACTTTTTGCCTCTAGGGGACGCAGAACGAGGATTATCGCCTTATAAGCAGGTGGTAGTAGGTTCGATTCCTACCAGTTCCAATATGACTTTCATCGGTCATAAATCGAGTCAATCTGGAACCGTAGCTCAATGGCTAGAGTAATCGCTTGATAAGCGATCGGTTATCGGTTCGAGTCCGATCGGTTCCATGCGATCGAAATTAAAGATCGCCTTTCTCAAACAGCTTAGTAAATAACAGTAGTGATGAGATTAATTTCTTATTTCAACAATCAGCTTAAAGCCTAAAGCCTAAAGCCTAAAGCCTAATTCAACAGCAGATCGTCTAAATAGATAGGACGCCGCTTTTACCCCTTTTCAGCTTACTTACCTGCAAAGGACGAATGAATAGGGTTATCGTCACGGCGGCGATGTGGGTGCAAATCCCACTCTGCTGAATTTTTAAATTATTGCCCTCACGGGCTGAAGGAGGTTACAAAAAACATGGTTTACAATTTCTTTTTCGGTAACAAACAAGCCCAAACTACACCCCAGACTCAACCAATTTCTGGACGCGAATCGGAAATGATTCGAGGTAAATCGAGTGGTTATATGTTCCAAGCTGGGATCTGGCGCACATTGCGACGGTGCTTATTAATCGGGACTGGTAATGGTAGTTACTATGCGACTAAATGGGAATTAACCAACGATTTTGTCGATGTTTTGGAAAAAGCGATCGCGGAAAATCCCGATCGAGTGGCGCAGGAAATCGTCTATGCTTCTGACGGTCGATCGATTAATAACAGTGCGCCGATTTGGGCATTAGTATTACTCTCGATGGGTGAATCTCCCGCAGCTAAAGCAGCTTTTTAATCGATCTTTCCCCAAGTCGTGCGGACAGCTAGCCACTTTTATGAGTGGATGAGCTACACCAAATCCGTGCGCGGTTTCGGTAAAGTCGTCCGCGAAGCTGGTAAAAATTGGTTGTTGCAAGGTGATACCAAAGCACTCGCTTATCAATTGCTCAAATATCAACAACGTCACGGTTTTTCCAATCGCGATGCCTTGCGATTGTTTCATGCCAAACCACAAACCGAAGATCGCGATCTGTTGTTTAAGTGGGTAGTGAATGGATGGGACGAATTGCCCCCAGAACCGCCTACAGCAGCCCTAAATCAGATCTGGTGGTATGAATTTAAAACGTCACCCCGATCGCACTCCAGAGGCAATTACCAAGGGTCGCTTGACACATGAAATGGCTGCACCTGTAGGCAAAATGGATATCGCCGCTTGGCAGTTATTGTTTGAAGATATGCCGATCGGTGCCTTGTTGCGAAACCTCGGTTCTTTAACTGAAATTGGTGTCTTGGCTTATTCCAAAACATCTAAGAAAAATCTCACCCGTGTGGCATCAATCCTCAATAGTAAAAAACACTTACGCAAAGGACGCATTCACCCGATCGATGTTTTAAAAGCACTCAAAACTTATCGTTCCGGTGGTAGTTTGGGCAAAAGTAGCAAAACTTGGACACCTGTACCGCGCATCATTGATATTCTGGAATTAGCCCTCGAAATGTCCTTCGACGCGATCGAGCCTACTGGCAAAGTATTTACAGCGGTTTGCGGGTTCATGGGGTACAGTTATCTTCAAAAGCCCCATTCAGAAAGAGGTAGAGAATTTAAAGTGTCCTCCATATGCCTGCGAACCGCTGTATGCACGCTGTAGATATCTCTGGTTCGATGTCTTAATCTTCGGTAAGTTCGATTAATCTCACCTGTTGCGAAATCGCGACGACGATGGCATTAGTATCGGCAAAAGCGGAACAAAACTACATGATTTGCGGTTTCTCAACTGAGTTTATCAGCCTGAATATTAACCGCAGTGACTCATTTAGTTCGGCAATGGAAAAAGCTAGCGATCTCAATTTTGGTGGTACTGATGCTAGTTCTGCTTACAACTGGATGATAAAAAATAAATGCTACGCCGATGTCATTTGTTTTTGGACTGACTGTGAAAGTTGGGCTGGGTATAAACACCCCACCCAAGCATTAGCAGAATATCGTCAAAAGGTGAATCCTGATGCTAAAGCAATTTATATCTCGCTCGTGCCCAACGATATCACTTTAGTAGATCCAAAAGACCCGAACTCTTGGGATATTGCTGGTTTCGATCCTAGCACTCCGAGATTGATTCAATCGATCGCCAGTGGTGAATTATAAAGTAGTTGCCCTCACTCCAACCCCTTCCCCAATCTTGGGAAAGGGGCTTTTTATTAGCGACAAACACAAGGCAGTAACGATATAATTAAGATAGTCTCAGCGATTATCGTGTCCGAGTTTAGCCGATCGAAAAAGGCTAGCCAAAAACATTCAGTCATCACCGATCGTTGCTGCGGCTACTACCACAAATCATCGTTCGGGAAAGTGTTGGCGTTTATGATAGTTGGCACATTACTACAGTCCATCCAAGCTCGCCAAAAATGGCTCATTAGCCTCGGCATCACGATCTTCGCGATCCTGGCTGGCAATACCATCGCCTTGACTGAGAAACCCGCTCGATCGATCTCAGCTCCTTTTATCGAAGGCATCCACCTTTATGGTGAGACTGACAGAGCGGATGTAATAGGTAAAGAATATATTATTTTTGAAACGATCGGTACTAAAACACTCGGTGCTTTCTACCTCCCCAGATCGGAGTTTAGTTGCTTTTACGGGCAATTTAAAGGATCGAGCTTAAATGTGACCTTAATCGACCCCTTCGATCGTCAAAAGTACAATTTCACCCTCGCCGTCAATCCCAAAGGTTTGACGGCAAGCAAGCAGCCAATGATGGGTCAACCAACCTATCAACCCCTCGGCAAAGTTAGTGATAACGATCGCCGGATCTTGGCTGCTTGCAAGTCACAACTTCCCAAATAGTCAAGAGCTAGAATTAAGTAACTATACTTAGCGAAAGTCTAATCAATATCGATCGATTGTGGTCTTTTTTGGCTGCCGGATCCAGTTTGACTGCTAGTAGGTGTAAATCCTGCTTGCTTTTCCAACCATGTTTTCACGGGGTCATCAGTTAGATTTAACCGCAGCACTCCAGAAATGAAGCCACTACAAAAGGCGGCTGGTTCTTTGGTAAATTCTTTGAGAATAGGTGTCAGTTCGTTCAAAAGCATAAGATCGATCGGGCTATCTTAGGGGATATCTACTATCCCAATTTTAGCTCAAACGCCAGGGACTGGGAGACGAGGAGCGATAAACTAAAGAACGCATTTCCCAAAGCCTAAAGCCTGTTGACTTAGCTCACTCCGCTCCCGTTCACCCATATTACCTACTGGAGTGCCTACGATTTTAACCGCTGAGGTTATGGGTAGTAACTTGGGTTATCTTAGCGATTGAAACCCGAACGTAATCCATCTGCTGCTTGTTGCACAGCTTGTTTCGCCTTATTTACTACGGCTCCCATCCCAAAAAATTCATGGGTGACATTGGTATAGTTGATAGCTTTAACACTTACACCTTCAGTGCGTAATCGCTGCGCGTAGGCTTGCCCTTCGCTCCTCAGGGGGTCGATGTCTGCCGTAATCACGGTTGCAGGTGGCAGACCCTTGAGGCTCTTGGCTCTCAATGGTGATGCGTAAGGATTACTGCCATCAGCGGGATTCTTGAGATACTTATCCCAGAACCATTCCATCCCTGGTCGATCGAGTGGTACTTTAGGATTGGTACCGATCTCCTGATAGGAAGGCGTATCAAAGGCATAATTGGTTATGGGGTAAATCAGCATCTGATGTACGGGCATTTTCCCCTGTCGATCTCGTGCCATTAGGCAAGTTACCGCCGCTAAGTTACCGCCAGCACTCTCGCCCCCGACGGCAACTCGTCGAGGATCGCCTTTGAGTTGAGCGGCATTGGTCATCACCCATTGCAATGCCGCATAAGCATCTTCGGCTGCGGCTGGGAACTTGTGCTCTGGAGCTTGCCGATAAGCGACAGAGACAACCATGCACCTAGCGGTATTAGTCAATGCACGGCACGAAGCATCATAAGTATCCAGGTTGGCAATCACCCAACCGCCGCCATGAAAATAAACTAATACAGGGAAAGGCCCTTTTCCTTGGGGTAGATAAACCCGTGCTAGTAAGTCGCCTGCTGGACTAGGAATGAGTTGATGGCTGATATCTGCAACCATTTCTAGAGCGGGTTTACCCTGTTTGGCAAGCACACCGATTACTGCATCTGTAGCAGTTGGATTATTGCGGGCGTTTTCAGGTGATAGTTTAGAGATCGGTGGAGCGTTGAAAGCAGCAAGTTCGTCCAGCACGGCTTTCATTTGAGCTTCAGGTGTAGTTGCAGCTTCTACTAGTTCAATGACTGATGGACTGCCTAGAGCCATCGCTGTTACACCTGTACCAGTTAACAGTGCAAAGTTTCTTCTCGATATTTTATGATTCATAAATTTCTAAGACATAGCTCATTTAAAATAGACGCGATATTGATGCTAAACGATCGATTAGTTGTGGCAGTTTTAGGAGCGCATTTAAATCTATTCGATCGATACGATAATAATAGACTAGAGTTAAATCCTTTTTATCACTAGGGTAATCCGAACTGTTCTAAACCTAAACCTTTCGATCTAAATAATATCTTTATAGCAATTTTTACACACAAATTAGGTAAGTGTTCACGGGGTACCTATGGTGTTTTTGCGATCGCTAGGCACTACCACTAGTGGTTTGAGTTTGAAAATTCCTGTCGATCGTAATCCTAAGTTGGGTTTTCGATCGAATTACGTCCTGCTGTAATTAGCCAAAGTCTATGTGTGGCAAGCTTTTAATGCATTTGACACCCCCGTGAACACTTACCAAATTAGTGTGTGTAGCTCTTTAGACCTGATTGATTTTTAATTTAATTACACCAAATCATTTACTTTGAAGTAAATCTCATTAATTTTTAATTTACCTAATGTATGATAATCGGTAGTATTAATAATTTTATCTATCTAAAGACGTATTCTGTCTTTAAAAAGGTTTTAAATATAGCAATCGCCAAGGGTTAGGACACAACAGCGATTGAAATCGATCGGAGCTGGACTATCAATTGTCTTGAGTATCGACTTGCGGTCTCATGCGTACTCTTTTGGCTTTAATTCTAGGTTTTACTGTGGGAGCATCTTCTTTGACTTCATTTGCCGCTACAGCTTTGTCGATATTCCCCGCTTTCACCCAACCTTGGACATTATCCATTTGCGATCGAATCAACACCCACTGTTTATCATCACTGGTTTTGATAATAGCAACTTTCGCATTAAATGCCACACTACCCAGCTTTTCGGCACCAGAATTGGGATCTTTCTTCAGCGATAACCCATCTTTCCAGACGACTTTGGCATCAAATGCTTCAGGCGGAAGCTTTTGGGGCGCGTTGGGATCTTGAGGAGTAGCTGGTACCTGAGTAGGTTTAGCTGCTGGCGGTTTGGGTTTAGGTTTGGCTGCAAGCGATTTACCACCATCCCGCTCTTCTGCAAATACGGGTTTGGGTGGACGCGTACTCATCTGAGTAACAAAGAAATAATAGCCCGCCGCACCCAAAATTCCAACCAATCCAACCAATCCAGTCAGAATACCAATGAGTAATTGTAGAGATTTTAGTGCGCCATTCATGGGGTAGAGGGTAGAGGGGAGGGGGTAGGGGGTAGGGAGTAGAGGATAGGGAGTAGAGGGTAGGGGTAGGGAGTAGAGGGTAGGGAGTAGAGGGTGGGGAGGTCAAAGAATGGGGAGTATCGGTGGTCGCAGGACGCTGTTGCGTCCAGATGCAGGATTTATTGCTACCCTCTACCCTCTACCCCCTTCCCTCTACCCCCTTCCCCAAACTACCTTGTCTCGAAGCTAGTCTCGCTTTACCAGAGTTTGCCCAGTCTTGGAGGAATTGGATTTGGGATTGGGCGGTGACGGCGAGGGGGATCATTTGACTGGCTGATTCTAGAATATCATCAGTGGTGAAATCACGGTTTTGACTGAAGCCGATGTGCATGGCTTCAATGAGGGTTTGTTCGATTTCGGCACCTGAGAAATCGGGTGTTTCGTATGCTAATCGATCGATGTCATACTGAGCGAGGTTATGGGGGCGGAGTTTGGTGAGATGGACGTTAAAAATGGCGCGGCGTTCGGCTCTAGTCGGCAATCCGACAAAGAAAATCTCATCAAATCTACCCTTACGGAGCATTTCGGCGGGGAGTGAGTCGATATTATTGGCTGTCGCGACAACGAAGACGGGGGAAGTTTTTTCAGTCAACCAGGTGATAAATGTCCCAAAGACGCGACTCGATGTGCCCGCATCGCCTTTCCCATCGATACCTGCGAAGGCTTTGTCGATCTCGTCGATCCACAGCACGCAGGGTGAGAGAGCTTCCGCGAGTTGGATCATCTGTCTGGTGCGGGCTTCCGACTCGCCTACCAGTCCCCCGAAGAGTCGTCCGACATCTAGTCGGAGCAGGGGTAAATACCAGTGATGGGAGATGGCTTTAGCTGTAAGAGATTTACCAGTGCCCTGAATTCCGACCAGGAGCAGCCCTCTAGGGTAGGGCAGACCATATTGACGCGCTCGATCGGAAAAGGAACCGCCACGGCGCAGCAACCAGTCTTTGAGGTTATCCAAACCACCGATGTCGGTAATCTGTTCTTTGGCGGGGTAGAAATCGAGAATTTGAGTCTGGCGGATGGTTTGGCGTTTTTCAGCGAGGACTAATTCGACATCATCGGGGCAGATCTCGCCGTGGGTAGCGATCGCCCGCGCTAGTACCCGTCGAATCCGATCGAGTGATAAACCCTGACAAGCACGAACCAGATCGTCTAATTGCTGATTTGTCAAGTTATTGCCAGTCGCAGTGAGCAATCGATCGATCTCGACTTTGATTTCGCTCGCAGTTGGGAGCGGAAATTCCAATAGGACGATCGCTTCGCTCAGATCGCTGGGAATGGTAATCTGGGGCGAGAGGATGACGATATTTTTCGGTTCGGATTTGAGCTTACGCGCTAGATTGCGGAGCTTCCTGGCGACAGAAACATCTTCGAGAAAGCGGTGATAATCCCGCAGGATAAAGACCCCTGAGATATCGGGACTGAGTTTATCGACAAATTCTAGGGCTTGAAGGGGATTGCGTTTACCATAGCCATTGTCATTGGGATTGCCTTGATAACCATCCACAAAATCCCAGATATAAATCGGACGATTGCCTTGCTGCTGGGCAACTTTGGAGATCGCACCTTCCACCCGTTCTTCTTCGGTGGTGGGGATATAAATCAGGGGAGATCGCGCCCGTAATAGTAGTTCAAATTCTGTACTAAATGCCATATACCTTTTTATTTACCATACTCGCTGAATGGGATAAGCATCAAACGCTATATCTGTACTTAGAATCGGAATATTCTCGACGAAAGCTTGCGAAATCAATAAACGGTCGAAAGGATCGCGGTGATGAAAAGCTAACGTAGAGACAACATTAATGTGATTGATTTCAATAAGTAATAGATCGATACTATTTAACCCAATTTGTTGTTCGATAAATTGAGGAAAGGGAGTACTAAAATTGGGCTTACCCGTACTATGCTTAATTGCCATTTCCCAGATACTTGCTGAACTAAGCAATTTTTCATTGTAATCATCCTCAATTAATTGTTTCGCTCGATCGCTCAACCTTGGGCTTTCAGTAACAAACCAAATAAACGTATGGGTATCCAGCAGAAATCTCATTCCATGTACTCTCTAAATTCTGCTAGTGGCTCATCAAAGTCCTCAGACATCCAGACTAGCCCTTTTGCACTACCAGCTTTAGCCGGACGACGTTTTCGCACTTCCAGGGGCATAATTTTGGCAACGGGTAAATTGTCAACGAGCAAAATCACTTCTTCGCCATCGATAGCGGCTTCTATTAGATCGTTCAAGCTGGCGGCGGCTTCTATTAGAGATACTTGCATAGGCTCACTCCGATAAGAATACCCCTTAATTGTAGGAGATTACTAGATCGGCGCGATTGCCAACTTGGGAATATTTCTCTCTAAGTATAGATAATGCCTTACCGGAACTGGGCACACTGACGTTAGGTACTAAAAATCATGCTCGTGCAAAAGTCGAACTGCTTGCATTTTATCTACCTAAATATCAGATACCCCGTTCCTTCCAAATCGAGGCTCAAATCATGAATCGCGCATACATACACACACATATACATATATACTACATATTTGCTTCACTAACAGCGATGGCGGCGGTAACAGCTAGTGGTGCAAATGCTCAGGACAACCCCTCAGCTAACCTAAAACCTTACTCAGTCGGCCCCGCGATCGAGTTTAGTGGCGGTGGCACCTCCTTTGGAATCAAAGGACGGATTAGCAATCCAGGTGTACCCGTATCTGTCAGACCAATTATTCTATTTGGTTATACGCCCAGCGTCAGCGGTGCTACCTTTAGTCAAGCTGTATCAAGTGGTTCGGGTACTCTCAGCGGTTTTGCAGCCCTAACCACCGAGCAGAAACGAGCGCAAATAAGGTTAATTTATGATATAGCTTTGACCGACCAACAAGCCGATGATGTTGCCAAGCGACTGAGCGCGGCTATAGCTACTGCTCCTGCCCGTCGGACTACCGAGCAAAATTTTTACATTGCCAAGGCTCAAGATTCTGTACAACGATACGATCTTGAAAACTTTAAAACTCTAACTCCAGCACAGCAGAGAGCACAAGTACAACTTTTTGCACCTGCAACTACGACTGATGCTCAGATTGATGCTGCCACGGCTGCTCTAAAGCAAGCAGTGGAGACTCCGGCTAGTAGTCGGACTACTGCACAGGTTCAAACGATCGCTAATGCTCAAGCGAGTCTAAATAATGCCGATTTAAGCGTCTTTGCCAGCCTTACCCCCGCTCAACAAAGAGAAACGGCGCAAATTTTCGCGAAAACTCCTTTAACTGAGTTAGAAGCTGATGCCTTCGCTAATCAGTTGACTTCAGCACTACAGACTCCTGCCGCCACTCGAACTCCGGCACAAAATGCCATCGTCACCATAGCCAATCAGAGTGTTACTTACGCCGCAAATACGGGTGCGGTAGGTTTTACGCCTGGTTCTGGGACTGCGTATGGTGCAGCGATTACTTATGATTTTGAATCGGCTGACAAAAAACTGACGGGATATTTTGGCCCCAGAATCTTGTTTGCGACTGGCTCTAGCAAAGTTGGTAACTTTGATACCAGTACTACTGAAACTAGTATCGGCGCATTAATAGGTGCTGACTATGCAATTTCTGGCGATCTGACTGCTGGATTAAATGCTACTTATAACTTTTCTAAAAGTGGGACGCTGAGTGTATCAGGCCCTGGTGGGTTTAGCGGCAGTGCCCCAATTTCCGGTAATAGTAGTTTTGATATTGGCGTGAGTCTTGGCTACAGATTTTAAACCCGCAAGGCTGTAAGTTTGTCGATCGGTAAGTATTTTGGTGGATATCTTCAGGCTGTGATGGCACTGGGGATATTTTTTTATGCCCAGATCGAAAAGAAACTCACCATTCTGACATCGATAAAGTTATAGATGTGTATGCTTTACGATATGATCTGGTTTTATAACTGGATATATACTGAGATTTACGAAAAGAGGGATAAGAGGCTGTGATTAGAGTAGCGATCAACGGGTTTGGGCGGATCGGACGGAATTTTATGCGGTGTTGGCTGGGAAGAACAAATAGTCATATCGAAGTTGTCGGCATCAATGATACTTCCGATCCTCGTACCAACGCACACTTGCTCCGATACGACACCATGTTGGGCAAGTTCGATGCAGAAATCAGTGCTGACGATAACACCATCACTGTCAATGGCAAGGTCATCAAATGCGTATCCGATCGCAATCCTGACAACTTACCTTGGAAAGAATGGGAGATCGATCTGGTAATTGAGTCTACAGGGGTATTTATCAGCCATGCTGGTGCTTCCAGACATATCAAGGCTGGGGCGAAAAAGGTGCTAATTACTGCACCAGGCAAAGATGAAGATGGTACATTTGTAGTCGGAGTCAATGATAAAGACTACGACCACGATAAACACTTTATTATTAGCAATGCTAGCTGTACTACCAACTGTCTAGCACCCTTTGCTAAAGTCCTCAATGATAACTTCGGGATTATCAAAGGCACGATGACCACCACTCACAGCTACACTGGCGACCAGCGGCTGTTGGATGCTTCTCACCGCGATTTGCGTCGCGCGCGGGCTGCGGCACTAAATATCGTGCCCACATCCACTGGTGCTGCTAAAGCTGTAGCTCTAGTATTACCAGAATTGAAGGGTAAACTCAATGGGATTGCACTGCGAGTCCCTACCCCCAACGTTTCAGTGGTCGATCTAGTCGTCCATGTTGAGAAGAAAACCTTCACCGAAGAAGTCAATGCTACCCTCAAGGCTGCCGCTCACGGGCCGATGAAAGGGATTCTGGACTTCTGCGAGTTGGAACTAGTTTCGAGCGATTTCAAGGGTACTGATGCCTCTTGTACGATCGATTCTAGTCTGACGATGGTTATGGGTGATGATATGGTTAAAGTCATTGCTTGGTATGACAATGAGTGGGGTTACAGTCAGCGGGTCGTCGATCTAGCTGAAATCGTTGGTGCAAAGTGGGTCAAGTGATAGTTGATAATTGATAGTTGATAGTTGATAGTTGGCAGATAAGTGGATAGCGGAGGATGCTTGTCATCTGCTATTTACCAGCTCAAAACTAGTAAAAAACAAAAGTCAGCCCATTGCCGTGCGATGGGCTGACTTTTGCGATCGATCGTTTGCCATAGGACAAAACAGCCGTTGTGTCTTGTATTGCTCGATCTGGAGGGAACCTCCAGGGCGCGAACCGCAACTCTCAACTCTCAACTCTCAACTCTCAACTCTCAACTCTCAACTCTCAACTCTCA
>ENA-OFCF01000473-OFCF01000473.1-metagenomes-genome-assembly--contig:-NODE-473-length-17696-cov-4.462162_pt1 | contig 17696 bp, 13 predicted proteins | sample MGYA00153387_OFCF01 | MGnify analysis MGYA00153387
GGCTTTGGTATCTGCCAGGAACTCTCCTCATGGTGACATGTATACTGCTGGGTTATGGATATTGGTTTGACCAATCGAAGGTTAGCTCCACAAGAACTATATCGCGAAAATTGGGGGAAAACCAACTAATTGGTGTCATGGGTAGCCTAATGATCATTGTCTCGGTAGTTTTGGCATTCTCCAACAGCTTTTTTTCATTATTCAAATCACAAATTCTCTTAAAGTCAGATCATTTCCGTATCGACGTTTTACCAATGGATATTGTCCGATTCACAAAAATATCAGGCAGTATTACGACAGTCGAGGACATTGAGGTTCGCCTTGTGATGGTTGTATATATCTTTTTAATATTAGGAGCCAGCATTGCATTAATTTCTAGCTTGTTTAAATCCCGTATTTTCACAAGAATCGGTGGTCTCCTTGTTTTAGCAGGCTTGATTAGCTTCCTCTTCTGGATGCCAGACATTCTAGCACCAACAAAATTATCTTCGATGAAGTTTCAAAATATTAACGGTGCCTTAGGAATTGGTTGGTATACATCAATTGTTGGAATGAGCCTGATCATGATAACCAGCCTGTTCAAAATTAAAACAGGTAATAAAAAAAGCTGAAATTACATTAGACCAATTTCCTGTTTATTATAGGTAACTGGAAATCTAAAAAGAATGCAGGAAATTATTTAGGGGCAATAAATCATTATGACATTTCTATAAACGATTTGGAATAATATAGTATTCTGACTTTTCTACTGATAGACTATAAGAAAAAGTAGGAGGCTGATTATGGATATATCAAGTTTATTGAACTCAATTTTGAAAGATCCCTCAATCCTTTCAGAACTCGGAAATAAAGTGGATGCGGATCCTGATAAGGTCCAAAAAGCTGCAAGCCTCGGTATCCCAACCATCATCGAAGCAATCAACAGGAATGCCCAGCAAGATGAGAAGAAAGTGGCGCTATCCAAAGCCCTAGACGACCACAAGGATGATGACGTCACAGACCTTTCCGGTTTCCTGAAGGGGCTTGACCCGAATGATAATGAAAAAATGCTCAAACATATCCTGGGTCCGGATGAGATGAAAGTGGAAAACAGCATCGCAAAGACATCAGGCCTTGGCATTGGTCAGGTATCAGGAATCATGGGCATGCTGGCTCCCATTCTCATGGGCATGCTTGGCAACAAGAAGAAGACAGAGAATGTCGGAGTGGAAGACTTATCTAGCATGACGGGATCACTGGGCAACGTCCTCGGAGGCAGCGGATCAGGTGGAGTCATGGGAATGGCCTCTAAGATTCTTGACCAGGATGGCGACGGAGAGATCATGGATGACCTCGGTGGAATATTTGGCGGCTTGTTCGGAAAGAAGTAAAAAAAGACAGGAAAGAATATATTTTTGGGGACTGGATACGTCAGTATCTGGCCCTCATTTTTTGCCGGGAAATTCTCTGGGCTTAAGCGCATCTGGAATAAAGAAGATGAGGCAGGTGAATTTTCATTTCATCGGATCTCCGCTTTTGTATGTGCTAACCTCAACGCCCTTCCAACGGCACCCATTTCTCTGTATAATGGCTATAGGAGGGCTGGATGATGAGAGAAACAGACATGTATGGAGCATTAAAGGAATATTTTGAGAAGGATGGATTCATCGTCCGTTCTGAAGTCAGGGACATCGATGTGGTTGCATTGAAAGAAGGGCTTCTTGTGGGCATAGAGATGAAGAGGGGGCTCACCATTGACCTTCTCACCCAGGGTAGCATGAGGCAAAGAACCTGCGACCTGGTTTATCTTGCGGTCCCCAAGCCCAAGAGGATCGTCAAGGACAAAGGAATGAAGAATCTGCTCTATCTCCTGAAACGGCTAGAACTCGGGCTGATCTATGTGGACGTTGCGAAGAATATGGTCATCGAAGTTCAGGAGCCTGCCTTCTATGACCTGGACAAGGGAAGAAGGGCTTCAATCAAAGAAAAGAACAGGATTCTCAAGGAGACCAGCAGAAGGAGTGTGGACGGCAACCAGGGCGGTTCCACAAGAAAGAGGCTCCTTACCGCATACCGGGAGGATTCACTGCGTGCGGTTGCCCTGATGAGGCTGAGCGAAACCGTCTCACCCAAGGACCTAAAGGGAAAAGGACTAAATGCCTCCCTTCTTAACAAGAATTATTACCGCTGGTTCACGAAGATCCAACATGGGAAATACGCGCTGAACCTGCTCCAAGATGATTACATGGAGTATGAAAAACTCATTGTCCATTTCATGTCGGAATATGAGATTGATAATGAAGAAAGCAGCATCGTGGAATAATCAGGCGATTTCGGCAAAAAGACTATAGCGGGTCTGAAACTGAGGGAGAAAAAGAATAGATGAAATACAGGTGATCTGATATTATTCGTGAAATTCGAATGGTGTTCGGATCATTTTTGTTTCCGAGAAATCATGAAAAGTAAAATTTTGATCAGGTGAATAGTTATGTGTTCACTTCAAATCATGAAGACCTTGACATCCTATATAGCACGTACAAAGAAAGATAATCATTAATAAAAAAATATAGTGGAGTGTCGATAGAAGTTAGTAAATGCGACATTTTATAAACATATTTATAGCATAATATTATTATTAATCATAAAAACGATAAAAATTTATCACAAATCTCCAAAATTGTCTATGTATTGTCGAATTACAATACAAAAAAGTCTAAATCCTGAATTATATGTTAATTAAATAATATATATCTTTATAATGTAATTATCTATGATAGAATAAAATCAACCATACATAAAGAACCAAATATCCTTTAAATTCAACACAATAGAATTAAGTTCATATTAATCATTGCACTAATAGACTGATCATAATTTTATTCGATGGTATTACCTTGTTTGGATGTGTTAGATAGTGTTATTTACTTAATTCCCCGAGTCGATAAGTTGAACCAGAGATGCGTTAAATGTTGCAAAATACGTTGTGGATTTTAGTGCTATTTTAGATTGATCAGTATTTTCACTGCGACAATATTATGGTGTTGCTAAATGCTTTGATTCCTATACGCGAAAGGAAAAAAGGAGTTGAGAAAATGTACGCGTTAAAGAAAAGAACGAAGAAAAAAAGAATGATGCTGGCTGCATTTCTGCTATTTAGTTTTATCATTGGGTTAACACCAGCAGGTTTTGGTAACGTATACGCTGAGGAACTTAATAGTACATTAATCGAAGAGAGTGCAGCGGACATCGTAGAATCACCTGTTGAACCAATATTACCAGAAGAAGAAAGTGTCCCGGCACCCACTGTGGAAGTGATAGAAGTGGTTGAAGAACCTGTAGAAATCCCACCAGAAGTGGTCCCGCCAGAAGTGGTCCCGCCAGAAGTGGTCCCACCAGTAGTGGAGATAGTAAAAACTCCTGACCCTATTATTGATGAACCTATACTTCCAGATGACTTGGTTTTACAAGAAAAAGCTGCACTTGAACCACCTCCAGAGCTAGTCGCCGCCGCTGACGTAGGAATAATGGCTGTCCCTGCTGGAGGAGATTACAGTATAGTCTGGTCAGCAGCAGATGCCAAACCTAATAATGCACCCTATCTACCTACTTATAATAAGCTATATCCAGCACAGCTTCCAGCAATGTGGGGAAGGCAGACAAATCCCCTTCCACATGCGATTTATGGCAACCCAAAGGACTCAGTGCAATCTCTACAACCAGCGGATATGATGCTCGGACAGATTGTTCCCTTTGAGATGTTGGTTACTGTAGGCGGAACTGGAACAGATGGCGAAATTTTAGTCACCCCGTATTGGCTGACTAAAACCACAAACGGAGGAGATTTTGGATTTGACCCGGCTTACATGGTTTATGCTGCGTTTGTTGATTATGGCGATTCAGCCAATGTAGATCCTCAAGGGGATGCTACAGCGTCACTCGCTTCTGAGGTTCTCGCCAATCCTGGAACGGGTAACGAACAGATTCAAGGAACCCTTAGGATATCTGGTTTAGATGCTGGAGACAAAATTGTTGTTGAGATTTGGGTAGTGTTAAAGAGTGGATTCCCAGCGGGAAATATTACCGGAAATATCCAGACAGGTATGCTCAGTGCTCAAACAGCTGGCGGTGGAACAATCAATGTCGGTAATCAGACAGTTCCATTATCCCAAGTGGGTTCATTTGACACAGCAGATACCGAAGTCAGCATCATTAAAGCTGACAGTCCAGATCCTTTATTTGTAGATCAGAACCTGACCTATACCATCAGGGTGCAGAACAATACGATAGTCGCTGCCAATGGCATTGTGGTCACCGATACCCTTGATCCTTTTGTTTCCTTTGTCAGCGCAACTGGTGGAGGAACCTTAAGCGGACAGGCTGGTAACGGATATGGTGGACTTGTGACCTGGCCTGCATTCAATTTGGCTCCAAACTATTCTACTGATCTGAATAATCCAACGATTAACAGCTACAAAGAGTTTACACTAGTCGTTCATGTCAGTCCCATTGCACCAACAGAAAATTTCACCGGTGTTTTAGCTGACACCCGAACTACAACATCATCAACGAGGCTTTCAGGTGCAGACATCACCAATATCGTCAGAATTGCTTCAATGATCACTAATGACACGAACACGTCAAACAATGTTTATCAGGTGCCAACCAACATCCTGAGAAGAGGTGCACCGACAAGCCTTATCCTTAATGCAACAAAAGTATTGACTGGTAAGGTTCTGACAGCTGGAATGTTCAATTTCAGCGTTTTGGAAGGAACTACAGTCGTTGCAACCGGAACAAATGATATCAATGGAAATATCGCTTTCACCGCAATTCAATATAGCGTGGCTGGAAGCCATACCTATACAGTGGTAGAAGTTCTCGGAACTCTCGGTGGAATTACCTATTCCACACAATCCTTTACTATTACCGTCAACGTCGTAGACAATCTTGCCGGATCCCTTGTTGCAACACCGACATACCCTGCGGGCGGAGTTGTTTTTAACAACAGTTACAATACGACTCCAACGAGCATAATCCTTCGAGCAACAAAAGCTTTGACAGGAAGAACACTTGCTGGTGGGATGTTCAGTTTTGAATTAAGGCAAGGGACAACCGTACTGCAGACAGTAACAAATGCTGCTGATGGAAGCATCACCTTCGCTGCAATTCCGTATACGATGGCTGATAGAGGCCAGACTTATAGCTATACCATCGTCGAGATTCCTCCGTTAACACAAGAACCGGGAATGTATTATGATCCGATGGTTCTCGCGGTAAGCGTGCAGGTTACAGACAATGGAGACGGAACAATAACTGCTACTCCTTCGTATCAAGCCGATACCCTCTTCAATAACAGCTATACCGCTTCAGGCAGTATCGTCCTCACAGCCAATAAAATACTGGTTGGCAGAACGCTAGCAGCTGGGGAATTCAGCTTCCAGCTGAAGCTTGGCGCAACCTTACTGCAAACAAAAACGAACAGCCTGACTGGAACCGTATCTTTTGACCCAATCAACTATACCGTAGCGGATATTGGCCAGACCTATACCTACACCATTACAGAGGTCGTACCATCTGTAACAGAACCAGGTATGTTCTACGATGCGATGACTCTAACGGTGAGTGTACTCATCGCTGATGCTGGAAACGGTGTGCTGACAGCAACACCAACTTACCCGAATGATGTGATCTTTAACAATACTTTCAAGACCGGAGAACTAGAGGTCAAGAAAGTTGACGATGCTGGAGATCCAATATTGGGTAATGAAGCGACATTCGAATTAAGACAAGGCAGTACAGTCATCATAGGAAAAACAGACCTTACAACAGGTATTGCAACCTTCAAAAATTTAAGAATCGGAACATATACACTTGTTGAAACTTTACCTCCGACAGGTTTTGAAGTGAACCCAACAGTTTATACCGTTATCGTGCAGCTCGATGAATCGAAGGAAATCGAAGTTATCGTGAAAACCGGTGGCGTCGATGGAACAGTAGTTCCTAGTGCTCCTCTAGTTATAAGAGACAAAGAGCTCGGATCTATTGTCATTGAAAAGCTGGATGGCATTACAGGTGCTCCTCTCTTAGGTGCCGAATTTGACTTGTATAGGGAAGTACCTTCTGGAACAGCAGGAGCTGTAGCTTTCACAATGCTTGATAGCACAATCATCTATGGCATCAAAGTGAATACAGCATCTCTGGTTACAGGAACCGACGGAAAGACCCCAGAGGTGGGCAATCTGATTCAGGGCAACTACTTCACAGTCGAGACAAAGGCTCCGATCGGATACAAATTGCTAGAAGAACCCATCCGCATAACTCTTCAACATCCAAATCTTGCGGTGACATATCTGATTAACAACACGAAGTCACCTCAAATCCCTCAGACCGGAGGAATCGGTACGATGGTCTTCTCGATTATCGGGTTAGCATTGATGACTGGTTCGTTACTTGGGTATAAGAAATATAACTCGAATGGAATAAATAAGCGAAGGGAGAGAACATGATGAAAATGAGAAAACTATTTACAACATTGCTTACATTACTAGTACTATTCGTATTTATCGCTCCTACAATGGCTAAGGCAAGTGAAGTGACAAACGAAGTTGCACAGACAGGAACGCTAACCTTACACAAGTTTGAGTATTCCAGTGATGATAATATGGTCCCGATTCCTGGAACTGGAATGCCTGGACAGACAATCCCAACCGGAGCAACAGCACTTGCAGGAGTGCTCTTTAGAATCACAAGAGTCGCTAATGATGCCGTGATTACGGGTATGCCACCGGTTCTGCCACCAGCGCTGGCTGCGCCGAATGCCTATACGGCAGAAGTGACGACAGATGCTTCAGGAATAGCCTTGTTTAATAATGGCGGTGCGGGCCTAGCCAAAGGGCGATACCTGGTTCAGGAAATCAGCGGACCGCCGAATATCACAACACCAACACCAGCTTTTGTCATCGACATTCCAATGATGAGCACAGATAGGATCTCATGGAACTGGAATGTTCATGTATATCCCAAGAACGAGACAAAGTATGGCACAGTTGAATTGACCAAGACCGGTGAAGGTCTGGCCATGCCAGCAGGAAAATCTGCAACCTTTACCCTTTGGGCAGATAAAGCCCCATTAGGAATCGGAGGTGCCGATGCCCGTTATCCTGATGCTTCAACAACCTTTACCACAGATGCTGCTGGAAAGATTGTAGTTTCAGGTCTACCGCTAGGGACCTATTACTTCCTAGAGACTGTCCCACCAGAGGGATATGCGCTGGACAATACCCCAGTAAAATTTACAATTACCGAACATTCTTATCTGGATGAGAATGAATGGGTCAATTTGGTCTCAGTGAGAATGGATGACAAGCTGAAACCAATCATTACCAAAGATATTACTACAGTCGGAAATAAGAAAGACTCCGGTGGCTATGCCGATCCGGTGACTTGGATTATTAGACCATCGATTCCGACCAACATTGGAACATATGATTCCTTCGTCGTGACAGATGCTCTTGACTCAAGACTGGACTTCATCACAGGAGCAGCCAACCTTGAAGTATCAGTGTTTGGAGATCCTAGAATAGTGTTGATTAGAGGCACAGATTATACGGTGATAGAACCGGTTGTAACTAACCCAAGACCAGTTCCAAACAATCTGGTGATCACCTTCACTGAAGCAGGAAGAGCTAAACTTGCAGGCAAGACAGACCTGCAGATCAGATTCAAGACACTTATAAATGGCACTGCGGTCATGGGTGCTGAGATTCCGAACACTGCTACAGTATCCTATGACAATGGTTTCGGACAAACTGGAACTGCAACCGTACCTACAGGTGAGATTCCTGTGGCATGGACTGGCGGTTACAAATTCCTTAAGATCAATGAAGCTCAGTCACCTTTGTCAGGTGCAGAATTCAAGGTTTACAAAGTTATTGGCGAGACAAAATGGTATTTCACAGGAACGACATGGTCAATGGATATTCTTGATGGGAAGGTCTACACCACAATTGGTGATGGCATTGTCGACATCAAGGGCCTGCCAGCCGGAAACTACTTCTTGCTGGAAACCAAGGCTCCAATGAACACGACGGAGAATCTTCCCTATAATCTGCTGACCGCTCCTATCATGTTCACTGTGTCGCAAACCAGCTACACAGAAGGGATGACAGATATCATCAACAAGATGGGACCAAAGATTCCTCAGACAGGTGGTATCGGAACAGTTCTCTTTACCCTCACCGGTCTGGGACTCATGGGTTCAGCCATGATGATCGGCAGAAAGAAATTTAACAGATAAGCTTTTATCAGGGGCGTGAATGTCCAAACACATTCACCCCCTTCCAGATAACCTCAGAGAATCTGAAGTCATCTGGAAGGGGAGGGACGGACAATCAGGAATTTTGACTTTAGCTGTGGATATCTCCTAAAACATCATGAATTGAGGTGACAAGCATATGGATGGGAGCAAAGACAAAAGTGAAATAAAACGTGGCAACGTTGTACCAAAGGTTTTTGTTGCGATTATTTTTATTACCGGTCTCCTGATCTTCCTATATCCCGTCATCAGTAGTGCCATCAATGCACGTACTCAATCCTATGCTGTAGAGAAGTATGAAACCAATGCAGGCAAAATTTCGCCGGAAGATCTTAATAGGATTAAAGAGGAAGCGGAGAATTATAACGAAATCCTCAAAGGTGGAACGGTCATTGTGGACCCGTTCTCCGAGGACAAGACTCAGGAAATCGGGAGTGGGTACACGGACCTCCTTAATGTGGGGGAAACCATGGGCTACGTCGAAATCCCTCAGATCGACGTCAACCTTCCCATCTATCATGGGACTAGCGATTTGGTTCTTCAAAAGGGTGTAGGCCATATTGAAAATACCTCTCTGCCCATCGGGGGCGTGGGTGCCCATACGGTACTCACGGGACACCGGGGCCTCCCGTCATCAATTCTCTTCAGGTATCTCAATGAACTGGTGTTAGGTGATGTTTTCTACATCCATGTGCTGGATGAAGTCCATGCCTATCAGGTCCGGGATATCAGGATTGTTGAACCTTTTGCTGTGGACCGTCTGAAGATTGTCGCTGGAGAGGATCTGGTCACGCTGGTCACTTGCGATCCCTACATGTTGAACTACAACAGGCTGCTCGTCCAGGGAATAAGGATTCCCTACGTGAAAGAGGATGCAACCGCTGAAACTGCTGCTGAAACCAATGTCGAACCCGTTGTTCAAAATCCTACAGTGGAAGCTGTCGCAGAAGGTGCAAATTATGTGCTCACTACAACCGGGTGGCTCATGGTCAGCATGCCAGTGGCTGCTGCCCTGGGTGTTGTCGGATATATTGTCCTGAAAAGGAAAAGGAAAGACAAGTTGTCAGGTGATAAAAAATGATGATCAAAAGAATATCCTATATCATTTTTCTAATTGGTCTTACGGTCCTGATGTATCCCCAGGTGAATATCCTCCTGGTGGATACGGAAAATAGACAGCAGTTTGTCGAATATGAAAAAGTCGTCAACACAATGACCGAGGAAGAAATCACGAAAAATCTCGAAGTCTTTGAAAACTACAACAGCAGTGTTGTGATCAAGCCTGAGGATTACGTGGATCCTTTTATTAGTGAGGTGCCTCAGGAAGAGAACAAAGAGCCTCTGGTCATTGGGAAGGGGGCTTTCGGATATCTTGAAATTCCAAAAATCCAGGAAATTCTTCCTATCTATCTTGGCGCGACAGACAGCAATCTGGCAAAGGGTGTAGCACAGATGGATAAGACCTCCCTGCCGATTGGAGGCATGGGGACCAACGCAGTCATCGCGGGACACAGGGGTTATTATTCCGCCCATATGTTCAGATACCTGGACCAGCTTGAAAAGGGAGACCGCATCTATATCTACACTTTTGGCATGACCCTGACTTATGAAGTTACAGGAACCGAGATCATCTCCCCATATCAGACGGAGAAGCTTGTCATCGATCCAGACAAGGATCAGGTGACCCTCCTGACCTGCACGCCATACCGGATCAGTACACACCGACTTCTTGTCTATACGAGACGGATCGGGAATGATGGCAGGACCCTTGGCAGAAATCCTGTGCAAGCCGTGTCTTCAAAAGTGGAGGCTCCTATAAGCGAAGAAGTGACTGTGGAGTCAAAACAAGTGGAAATCAAAGAAGACATAAAGCCTGCAAAAACAAACGAATTCGCTGTAACACCGGTGAAAGAGGAAATTATGATTGATAGCAGCCGTCCATCACCTGAGGATCATGTGGACGAAATCAGTTCCGTGGCCAGAGACAGCAAGATGCTGACCTATGTCGTGGTGAGTGTTGGTTCAGTAATCTGGATCGTTGTGTTTGGGCTGTTCCTTCTGACCTTCAGGAAGAAGAAGGAAAAATGACGGGAGAGGACCTTCCAGTCTTGTTATCAGCAACAACATGCTCTCTTCAAAGCAGACAGATGAAAAAATCTGTTTCTCTGAAGAGAGCTTACTTATTCCCGATTCAAATCATCGCCAGACAGATACCACCCTCGTCCGCCATTGCCAATTTTATAACATTGGTTCACTTTATGATAAGAATCTAGTAGAATGATAGGAGAGTACTTTTTATTTATCTCATATCGCTAGAGGGAGAAGAATATGAAACACAAGAGGATCCTGAAGTTCTTATTTGTCCTGATTTTCCTTGTGGGACTTTCAGGATTGCCAGGGTTGCCAGGCTTCAATGCCTCCAATTCAGAATCCCAGGTCAGTACCAAGGAATCTGCAAAACTTCATGTGTCAGCGGGAAGCATTATCTTCGCACATGCGGATGACGGCGCATGGGACCCTACGCCACGGGATGCGACACCCGAGGACGAGAGACTGGGCAGCAAACAAGACTGGTTGTATGCCAGTTATACCGTTGTTATCATCATTCTTGGTATCATAGTGGATGTCATGATAAAGCGTAGAAAGAAAAAGAGATTGAAGACGGACCTGAAATAAACAGGGGACAGCGATTGACTGATCTTTAGTCGTCTTGTGAGCAACCTACCAGACAGAGTCCGAAACCATGAGATCACTCCCCTGTTTCGAGAATCTGGATCAAGGTGGCTTGTGCTGGTGAAATACGATCCTTGTCCGAAAAAGACAGCCCAGGCAGTTCTCGATAAAAATATCGAGAGCCTCCAGGGCTGTCTTTATTATTTTCCCTTCATTTTAAAAAATCAGGGCTGTCACTTTGTGTAGATGTCCTTGGAAAGCTCCCAAAGGTACATGGATGCCAGGGTGCCATGGGGGGAATACCGTTTGCGGTAATGTTCAAACCGCTCTTTCGTAATCTCCTTGTGCCCGTAAAGGTTCATCATCCCCCGCCTGATGGCCAGGTCGCCGAAGCTCAGGATGTCCTTTCGCCCCATGGAGAAGATCATGAGCATCTCCGCGGTCCAGATGCCGATGCCATCCAGAGAAACCAGGGTTCTGATGACGTCCTCGTCGCTCATCTCCCACAAGGACTCGATATTAAGCTCTCCGGTGTGGACTTTTTCCGCAGCACTGTGGATATAGGTGGCCTTTCGCATGCTGATCCCGAGCCTCTGGATTTCTTCCAGGGAAGCGCGGTAGATAATCTCGGGTGTGATTACGGTGAAGTGGTCGAGAAACCTCTTCCAGATGGTGTCCTGTGCCTTCATGGAGATTTGCTGCCCGACGATGGTGTTGACCAGGCTCTCAAAAAGGTCAGGATTGATCTCCCTTTGGATTGTTCCGATGCGCTCGATGGCCCGGGCCATCTTCTTGTCCTTCTTCTTCAGGATTTCCAGTTCTTCCAGGTCCTGTTCATAACGTTCCATGGGTTTCCTCCAGTTGTTGTCGAGTTGGTTTCATATCAGGTTACTTCCATTATATCAGGATGTCCCGTCTCTTGAAAACCGTTATGGAGATTCCGAGAAGGACCGCTGTGGAAACCAGGAAGACGATAATGGACAGGGCGTAGGAAAAGTTCAGGACACCGGTTTGTGCGATGATATTTCCCGTCAGGATACCATCGACATCGGTGAGGTGGATGAAGAAGTATGTGCTCAGGCTCCGGTAGGCTGAGGAGAGGGTATAGATGATGTTGGTGCCGAGCAGCGTTGCTATGAGCACGGTGAAGGCGATGACCGAGGATTTCACCAAGACGGAGACCATTGTGGTGAAGGCGACCATGGTTGCGATGAAAAGAGCTTCAAACAGCAGGGCCTTCAGGATATATTCCCCTTGTCCGATGAAGTGCCCGGACCCTGCAACGGCAACCACTTGCTCAAATCCATTTTGGAGCTGGATCTCATACTTCTGTCCGACCAGCAGGGGCAGGTTCAGGCTCCCGAATCCGTTGATTGTGGCAATGGCCAAGGCGGACAGGATTTGGATGCCTAGAACCAACCCTAAGGCGGTAGCTACGGTAACGAGGTATTTGCTCATGAGGACCTTGGTTCTCGTCACCGGCTGGATGAGGAGAAACTTCAGCGTTCCAGGCGTATATTCTCCGCTCATGATGTCCCCACCAAACAGGATCAGGCCAAAGGCAAGGAAACCCATGATGATCACGGTAATGCTCAGCCTCAGGTAATTGAAGGCCGTGTTCAGGCTGCTCTCGTTTATCGGGATATCGTTTGCCAGATGGTACTCGATTCTCACAATCTCACTTTCGAGATAGGCCTTGGAATCCGCATCCTTAGTCGTGGCGAGCTCCGCCTGGTTAAATTCCAATTCCTTCAGGGCTTCCGCTCTCCAGTCATAGGCTTCGTTTCGCGCAAGTGCGGCCCGAGCTTCAACCAGGTCAGCTTCCAGTTCCTTAAGGTAGGTCTGGCTGCCTTCCAGTTCCTTCACTTTCATCTCTTCGGAGAGACTAGGGTCTTCCGTGAGGTACCGGATGCTTTCTTTCATGTAGCCGATTTCCTGTTCGATGTTTTCCACTTTCGTGGCAGGATCAAGGCTCGCCAGATAGGCCTTTTCATTGTTGTAGGAAATGACCGTGATGGCTGTGCAAACAACCAGGAAAAGGAAGAGGACGATATAGGTCTTTTTCTTGGCAAAGGTCTTGATGAATTCATTCTTGAGCAGTCCTGCAAACATTACCGAATCCCTCCTTTGATGACTTCCAGGTATCTTTCTTCCAGTTCTTTCATGTGCCTTGCAAAGGAGAAGACGGGAATGCCGGCAAGGACGATTTCCTTCAGGAGGACATCCGGTGCGACGTCTTCCAGTTCCAGCAGATAGAAGTTCGTCATTTCCTTCACGTTTCTGATGCCCATGTTCTCCCTAAGGAAGGCGGTGGACATTTCCGTGACGGGGGTCTCCAGGATGAAGGTCATGGAGTCCTTGATGTTCTCCAGGCTTTCTATGGCGGTGATGGTTCCGTTTTCGATAAAGGCGACGGTATCGCAGAGCTGCTGGATCTCTCCCAGGATATGGGAGGAGACAAAGACGGCCATCCCTCTCTCTTGGGCCATCTTCTTCAGAATGTCCCGAAACTCGATGATCCCGTTGGGATCCAGGCCATTGGTGGGCTCGTCAAGGATGAGGAGCTTGGGATCCGAAAGGAGCGCGGCGGCAAGGCCGAGCCTTTGCTTCATGCCCAGGGAGTACTTCCTCATCTTATCCCCGATCCTGCTTTTAAGACCGACCAAATCGACAATCTCAGCAATCTTTTCCTGGGGGATGTTTCGGATTCGGGCAATCTGCCTGAGGTTCTCCATACCGGTGAGATAATCATAGAGTTCGGGGTTTTCCACAACCGCACCGATATTGGAAAGGGTCTTCTCCCGGTCCGTCCGGATGTCGTTGCCCAGGATTTTGATGCTGCCGCTGTCCATGGAGATCAGGTCGACCATCATCCTGATGGTCATGGTCTTTCCTGCACCGTTGGGGCCGAGGAACCCGAAGATTTCGCCTTCAAAGACATCGAAGGAGATATCTTTGATGATGTCCATGTTCCCGAGCCTTTTGCTAAGATGGGACACTTCCAGTACTTTTTCCATAGTTCACCTCATAAATTTTACTTTTACACCTCACTTTAGTAGATATACATTATAATCAGATGAAATATTCCTTATATTTTGAAGAGATCAGGCATAAATTTCACGGATTCCTCCCGAAGAGCATCCTCCAACCTCTGTCTGGGAAGAGTGGACGCGTATCCCAAGGGAGGGGGTGCCAATAATTATGGCTAAAATAAAGGGTTTTTCAAGCGCAGAAAAGAATACTATAAGTAGTTGGGTTATGCTGGTTTTGAAAAATGACCCTCAGGTGCATTTTGGACAACCCCAAGCGTAATACCAGAGGAGGAAACCATGAAGAAAATTTTTTATGCACAAAAGGACAGGAGGGGGCAGACGGGGCGGATTCTACTCATCGTCTTCCTTTGCATGGCCATGTATACGGTGGACGTCTACCTCAGCCCGGGTTATTTTGAAAGGTCCCTGATCAAGGGAGTTCTTTTTCTTCTTTTCCCGATTCTCTACGGGCTCTTCCATCCCGGATTTGACCTCTTCAGCATCTTTAGGAAGGGATATGGGAAGAACAGCATCAGAAACTCCCTGTTCCTGGGCATCGGGGTTTATGCCCTGCTCATCGGACTCTACGTCATCATCAGAGGTTTTCTTGACATGTCCGCCATCGAGACCTCAATCATCAGCAATATGGAAGTGGACAGGAACAATTTCGTCATTGTCGCCCTCTACATCTCCTTCTTTAACTCTCTTATGGAAGAGTTCTTCTTCAGGGGATTTTCCTGCCTGAAGCTCGGTGAAAGGGGAGGGAAGGTATTCCCCTACCTCATCAGCAGTGGCGCTTTTGCCCTGTATCACCTCTCTATGGTCAGGGGCTGGTCAAGTCCCCTGATTACCTTTCTTGCGATCCTTGGCCTGTTCTTGTCGGGCATCTTCTTCAACCTGCTGAACGACAAGAACAAAAACATCTACAACTCGTACATGGTGCACATGTTTGCGAACTTCGCCATCAACACCTTAGGGCTGCAGATGTTCGGCATCATCGACCTGCCGTTCCTGAGATAGTACAGCCCATCATGATGGGGGGATCAGCATGGAATTAAGCGATTTGATCGGGATATTGGAAAGTCACCGGAATGAAGAGAACCGCATCGGAATGGAAAACTACATGAGAAACCAGTTCCCTTACCTTGGAATCAAGACGCCAGAGCGCAGAGAACTGGTCAGGGAATACATGAAAGGGCTCAAGGTGTTTTCCTTCGAAGACGTGGAGACCCTCTACCACTTGAGGGAGAGGGAATACAAATATGTCGCCCTGGGAATTCTTGTGAAGTTCGAGAAGAGCCTGACCCTTCTTCATTTTGAGAAGATAAGGGACCTGGCCTTTATCGAGCCATGGTGGGATACCATCGACTCCATTGGGCCCTTGATCTTCGGGCCGATGGCCCTCAGGGACGAGGAAGTCAAGGAAAGGCTGAGAGGTTTCATCAGGGAGGACAGCATCTGGCTTAGAAGGATCAGCATTCTCTTTCAGCTTAAGTACAGGAACAAGATGGATGAAGCCTTCCTTGAGGAGGCCATCCTGTCCAATGCGGATACCCAGGAGTTCTTCATCGACAAGGCCATCGGGTGGATCCTCCGGGAATATTCCAAGACAAACCCGATCTATGTGCGGGAATTCCTTAACGCGCATAAATTGAGCCGATTAAGCACAAAAGAGGGTGGAAAATATCTATAATCCTGAGTTTGACACTTTAAAATCACAGAACTCCCGTAATGCATTGATATCAGTGCGTTACGGGAGTTATTCATCATTCTTGTTTTTGCGTACTTTTATCTAGTTTCGTGCTTTTGATAATTTTTTTCAGATTTTTCTTGGAGATGATTTGGTAATCGGTCCTGAAGCCGAAGGCTTCGTGGAGTCGGTCCGTCAATTCCGTTCTCGTATAGGTCGGAATATAGTCATCCAGTTCTGTGCGGTAGAAACTCATATTTTTCAGCGTATCTATGATTTCGTGGCTGGAGAACTCATGGTCAAGCTTCGTTTCCAGAATCCGATAGATGGCTAACGCCATGAAGCATGTCAGGAAATGGGCTTTGATCCGGTCATCCCGTTTGAGGTACACCGGTCTTGCCTTTAAGTCGCTTTTCATAATGCGGAAACATTCTTCCACTCTCCATCGCATTTTGTTGATTCTGGCGATTTCGGCTGCGTCGTCCTCCAGGTTTGTGCACACGGCGTAGAATCCGTCATAAGCTGCCTCGTCCTGGATCTTCTTCTCATCGATTGCCAAGGCCACCTTGTTCGCCAACTCACCCTCGCCGGTGACATGGTATTGTTTGATGAGGCGCTTGAAGTCCGTCTGCCTGCTTTTTCCCATCCGGTTCGGATTTTTCTCAATGAGCCTGGCGGCTCGTTCTATCTGTCCTTCTCTGAGGTTTCGGTGATAGTCTCTGTACTTGATGCTATAGGTGATGATCAGTTTCTGCTCAATGTCATTCTCCTTGATCCAGCGTTCCTTATAGAAGATTGCATCGCGATACCGCTCGTCATCCAACGTTTCGATGTTGTATAAGGTTTTGGTGCCTGTGAGGCCCCATCCGGAAGGATCTAGGGCCCACTCCCTGATGAATTTGGGCAGTTTCTTGACAGATTGAGTCGTGATGAATGCCCGTCCCTGGATATCGTTGAACTTCCTGTTCTGCGTACTCGATAATCCTGCATCCGTGCAGACAATGAACCGGGAGAGTTCATAATCGGAAAGGATTTTCTTTTCCAGCGGTTTCAGGGTGACCTGTTCATTGGTATTTCCCTCATGGATGTCGAAAGCCAGCGGAATACCATCGGTATCCATGAACAAGCCCATCTGGACGATGGGGTTGGGGCGGTGTTCCTTTGAGACCCCATACTGTTTTAACCCCTCGGCGGATTCCGTTTCGAAATAGTAATTGGTGCAGTCGTAATAGAGGACTTTCGTATTCCGCTTCACCACATTCGTTGTGTTTTTGTACAGCTGTGCCTGAATCAGATCTGATTCCCGGCACAGGACTTCCAGTGCACGATAGATCTGATGCAGATCGAAGTCGGATTTCTCGATGAACGTTGAAGACTGTTCATAAGTCGACAGCTTGGATCCAGGAAACAGGATTCTGGTGTAGATCAGCCGTGAAAGGATTGAGTCAAGATTGTACTCGAAGCGGTAACGCTTTGAGATTTCTTCGGACAGTTTCTTCAGGCCCAGCTGATGATATAGCTGCTGGAGAAAGAGATAACCACCGTTATGACTGGCTTGCCGGTCTTTCTCGATGCGCCTGGCGGGAGAAAATTTGACCAGGATATCCTGGGTCTGCTCCTTTTCCTGGCGGTTGAGTTCTTGGATATATTTCTTTGCCCAGGCGATGGGGTCCTCACCTTCAAGCTTTTTCTTCAGTTCGTCATAGGTTCCAAGCTTCTCCACGATTTTACTGGTATTGGATTGGGTTTCCTTGTTATAGACTGACTTGATGACGTAAAGCGACTTGGCATTTTTAGATTCGGTGATTTTAAGGCGCATATTCATTCCCCCTCATTCCTTATATTATAACACAGTGCGATAAAGTACGCAATATACACCAAAAAAATTGACAAAAAAATAAGCCTTTTCAAGGCTTTCCGTGAATTCTTTCAGTGATAAGTGTCAAACTTCCGAATGTAGTTCCAGTACCTAAGAAAAAGGCAGCTAAGAAAAAAGCTAAATAGGCAG